>WNFV01010918.1_pt1 | contig 10034 bp, 9 predicted proteins | sample 5400101 | NCBI WGS metagenome assembly WNFV01 (sample SAMN13153361, study PRJNA577476) | soil metagenome | isolation source: 115 cm soil or saprolite under grassland replicate 1 | place: USA:California | collected 2016-06-15 | reverse complement strand
CGGGCGGACGTGGTCACGCGCGTGTCGTCGCTGCGGAACAGCAGGAACGCGCCCCCGCCCGCGACGACCAGGACCACGACGCCCGCGGGGATCCACGGGACCCAGCGGCGGCGTCCCGGCGGGCCGGGCCCGAACGGCCGCGGCCGGGGACGGGACGGCGGAGCGACGCCGGGGAGTGGCCAGACCGCGTCCGGTGGCGGGGCGGGCGGCGGACCGGGCAGGGGCGGCGGCCCGGCCACCCGGGTGGCGTCGCGCTCCGGCGGCCGCGGCGGGGGCTGTGGCGGTACCGGGGGTGGCTCCGGCGGTGGCGGCGGAGCCGGCGGCTGCTCCGGCGGCGTGCCGGGAGAGGGCGGGACCGGGATGGGCGGAGGGGGAGGGGCGGGAGCGGTGGGCTCGTCCCCGGTCGGTTCGGTCGGTCCGTTCCCCTCGGTCACCGGCGGAGTATCCCGCAGGCCGGTCGGAGACGCAGCCGGTGCCGGGTCAGGCGCCGAGCGGGAACGAGTACTCGGACGGGACCGGGTCGGGGACCTGGTCGGAGGTCCCCAGCGTGACGACGATCTCCTGGTGCCGGCCCAGGACGAGCAGGCGGGGGTCCTGCGTGAGCTCCGTCCCGTCGGCGAACACCCGGACCTCCCGGTCGCTCTCGGCGCATTCGCCCAGGCACCGATCCGAGAACCGCACCCCCCACACGTCGAACAGCTGGCCCAGGGTGTAGGTCCGTCCGGACGGCGACTCGACGTGGATCACCCCGCTGGTGTCGTGGGTGTGGATGGGCGAGATCACCCCGATGTCGCTGCCGAACCCCATGCCCTCCGGCACCGTGACCGGTTCGCGATCCACGAGCACGTCGAGGTGGAGGTGGAAGTGGATGTCGGTGACCTCCTTCTCCAGCACCGGCAGGCCGTCCGCCTCCAGCCGGGCCCGGAGGGTCCCCAGCTCCGTCCCCCACGGCGGCGCGCCGGTCTGCATCCCGGAAAGCTCGTGGTATGAAAGCGATGCCGAGGGCGTGGCGAATTCCAGCGGCCCGGGGGGCCTGCGTGACTGCCACCACTGGTATCCGCAATACCCCCCGATCAGGACCAGGCTCGCGATCCCGATCACGAGTGGCCGGCCGAGCCTGATCCCCCGGCGGACGGTGGGGCGCTGCGACGGGGCGCCGGCGACCTTCCGGGGCCGGTTCGCGGGCCTCCGGTCCGGTCCACCCCCCGCCGCCGCCCGCTGTGCCGGAGCTCCTGGCGACCGCGAGCCCGGCGGCCGGGACGGCCCGGTCCGGCGCTTCCCCTTCCCCTTGCCCTTCGCCACGGGGGGCCATGGTAGTGGCGTAGGGGCTGTCGCTCGACGCCTCCCTCGTTCACAATTCCGGCCGTGAGGGGAGGACAGGGCGTTCCCCTCGATCTGGCCGGCCTCGCCGTGGCCGGCGCGATCCTGGTCCTGCTGTTCCGCCCCGCCGGGCGGGGGACCGACCTCACCTCCGATCCCGATGCCGTGGCGGGTCAGGCCACAAGCTAGTCCAGCCCAGACTACCGAGAGAGGTCGCGGCGGCCGAACCACCACGTCGCAACGCCCAACGCGGCGACGCCGACGGCGGCCAGCACAGCGAGGTCCATACCCGGGACCGTTCCGGACAGGATCCGGGTGGGCGCGTAGTAGTGGAACACGGAGGCGAAGCGCAGAGGGGCCAGCCCGTTCACGAGGAGGGCGATGAAGTTCAGGAAGAACGAGCCGACGACGAACCCGACGGCCAGCCCCAGGGCCCGGCCCCGGAGGCTCGACCTCGCCGAGACCAGCACGGCCACCAGCGCGATGGCCGTGAACAGGAGCCAGGAGGAAACGAACGCGCCCACGATCTTGACCGCTCCGACCTCGTCGAGACGGTCGATGGTCAGCCGTGCGGCCAGCGTCCCGGCCAGCGCCCCGGCCTCGACCAGCGTCACCGCCGCCACCGCCGCGGCCGCCTTGGCCAGGAGGTAGGGCCGGCGGCCCACGGGCCGGCCCAGCACCAGGTCGATGGTCCCCCGCTCGACCTCGGTGGCCACGGATCCCGCCGCGATCCCCACCCCCGCCGAGGTCAGCAGCGCATACATGATCGGGTGGGTCAGGGCCGCCGCCACCCACCCGGACGGCTCCAGGAGGTTCACCGAGCCGCCCAGGAAGGCCTGGATGGCCTTCGGCGGATCCGAGAAGAAGCCCGAGAACCCCGAGCCCTCGGACAGGAACGACTTGGAGGAGAACAGCACCAGGTACGTGAACAGCCCGGCGCCCGCCGACAGGATCGCGACCGTCCGCCCGGACTGCCGGACGGTCTCCCGGAACACCCGGCCGTTCACGGAGCGGCCCCCTCTCGCTCCTCGCGCTCCGGCCCGCCCCCGCCGTAGACCTCGAAGAAGGCCTCGGACAGCCGCTCCGGCTCGGCCAGGAACTCCCCGACCGACATCCCGGCGAGGACCCGCAGCAGCGGCTCCATGTCCCCCCGGAACTCGAACGAGATCGTGGTCCCGGCCGGGTCTGCATGGAGCTCCGAGACCCCCGGCACCTCCGCCAGGGCCGCGGTGTCGCCGGGTTCCTTGAGGGTCACGGTGCAGTGGCGGATCCGCTCGCCGGTCAGGTCCCGGGTCGATCCCACCCTGACCAGCTGGCCCTCCCGGACCACGGCCACGCGCGTGGTGGCCTCCTCCACCTCCGACAGGATGTGCGAGGACAGGAACAGCGTCCCGCCGGCCTTCCCGTGTTCGGACAGCAGGTCGACGAACCGGTCCTTCATCACCGGGTCCAGGCCCTCCGTGGGCTCGTCGAGGACGGCCAGAGCCGGCCGGTGCTGGAAGGCCTGGACGATGCCCACCTTCTGCTTCATGCCCCGGGAGTACAGCCGGACCTGGCGGTCCAGGTCGGCCTGGGACAGCTCGAACCGGTCGCACAGCTCCCGCTGGCGCTCCGGCTTCCGGCGCTGGAGCGAGCCGAGGTACGACAGGCACTCCCGGCCGGTGAGCTGGGGCCACAGGTTGAACTCGCCGGGGAGGTACCCGATCTCGCCCAGCGCGGCGGGGAGCTCGGTGCGGACGTCGTGGCCCAGCACGCGGAGGCGGCCCGCGGTCGGCGCGATGAGGCCCAGCAGGCACCGGATCGTGGTGGTCTTCCCCGCGCCGTTCGGACCGAGGTAGCCGAACGCCTCCCCGCGCTCCACCGACAGCGAGACGCCGTCCACCGCCACCTTCCGGCCGTAGTGCTTGACCAGCCCCTCGATCTCGACGCCGGCGTCGCCCATGTGGTCAGGCCGTGAACGGCGTCGTGCAGTTCGCCAGCATCTGGGCGAACACCGAGCACGACGGGGGCCGGTGGGAGGGGACCTTGGCCAGGGCCTGGAGGAGCACCCAGCACAGCTGCGGCGGGAGGTCGGGCCGGCCAACGGTGGGATCCGGGGGCTGCTCGTTGAGGACGGCCTGGGCCAGCTGGAACACGAACCGGCGGAGGTATGTGGGGTCGGTGGCGAGCTTGCGCTTGAGGACCTTCAGGGCCACCACCTGCCCGGTCCGAGTGTCCGTGGCCCGGAACACGCGCGCCATGGCCCCTCCCCGAGGAACCCGTCCAGGCGGTACGCGCCCAGGTGCGCTCCCAGCGTCAGCCCGGGGTTCTCCGGCGGCGATACCCACGCGGTCATGCGGGCGTCAGCATATGGCGGGTGCTGTTCGGCCCGTGGCCCCGGCCGGGTGAAGCGCCGTCTGGATCAGGTCCGGCCCCCGCTATAACATCCGCCTCGATCGCCGATGCCGAAAGCCCTCCGGATCCAGGTGGAGCCGACCCGGGTGGAGTTGAAACCGGGGGGTGACCCGGTCGTCCTCACCGCTCGCGTGTACAACGCCACCCCCATCGTCGACGAGTTCGAGATCTCCGTCATCGGCACGGGGAAGTGGCTGCGGGCGGAGAGCGAGAAGATCCGGCTGTTCCCCGACACCGACGGCACCGCCGAGGTCGAGATCGACATCCCCGAGGGGTGGATGGTCTCGGCCGGCGAGCGGACCGTCGGCGTGCAGGCCCGCTCGGTGTCGGACCCGTCGATCTCCGGGGTCGAACAGGTCCGGGTCACCGTGGTCCAGGTGGTGGCCGGGGAGGCACTCTCCCTGGAGCCCCAGGTGCTGCACGGCGGGGGCTCCGCCCAGATGATCGCCAAGGTCCGCAATGGCGGGAACACGCCGCTGCAGCTGACCATGCTCGGTGAGGATCCCGAGCGGGAGGTGGCCTTCCGGTTCGAGCCGGCGGCCATCACCGTCCCGCCGGGCGGGCAGGCCTGGTCCCGGGTCAGCGTCTCGGCCAAGGCCCCGTTCAGGGGGGGCGACCGCAACCGCCAGCTCGTGGTGAAGGCCGAGGGCGGGCACGTGCCCCTCGTCCAGAGCGCCACGTTCGTCCAGCGGCCGTTCATCACCCCATTCCGGCTCTACCTGATCCGGGCCGTGCTCACTCTGGCGGGGGCGTTCCTCATGGTGGCGGGCGCGTTCGCGTCGTGGGTGGGGAAGACGGCGGGGACGAAGCTCACGATCGTCGCCTTCCTGAATACCGCCTTCGAGCTCGACGTGAAGCCCCCCGACCTCGGCGACGTGGGGACGTTCCTCGTGTCGACAGGGTTCGTGGTGATCATCCTCGCGGTGGTCGCCGCGCTCGGGATCTTCGGGCGGCGGGCCAGGCTGACCAAGCTCGGGGCCGGGCTGGCCCTGCTTCTCCTGATCGGGTTCGTCGTGGTGATGCTCCCCAAGGTCTCGCTCGGCGTCGGGGTGTGGGCCAGCCTGTTCGGGAGCCTGGTGGCCCTGGTGGCCGGGCTCCTCGGCACGTCGAAGTACAGGTTCATCCGGAAGTGACCCGGTCGAACCCGCGGCCCCGGTCGGGTCAGCCCGCCGGAGGCTTGGCCACCGCCGTCCACACCTGGGCGTCCCGGTCCTGGCCGCCCGAGCCGTCGAACCCGACGGCGATCAGGCTGGATCCCGCCGGCGACAGGCTGTTGATCTGCTGGGCGCCCGCGCCTCCCAGCAGATCGGCGGTCGACCGCTCCCGGGTCCACTTCTTCCCGTCCTGCGAGTACCAGATCGCCGCGTTCTGGTCGCCCGCCGGGGTCACCTCGAACCCGCCGGCCGTCAGGTTGGGGACCCCCGTCTCGTCGAAGCTCTCCGGGGTCACCAGCCGGGTGATGTGCTGGTCACCGGGCCCGCCGAGGGCGTCGCTCGAGACCTCGGTCCAGTCGGTGCCGTTGGGCGAGGTCCACACCGCCCCGTCGGCGTCGCCGCCGCCGGGGGTGTCGACGCCCACCGCCACGAGCTCGTTCCCCTGTTGGAAGAGCTGCAGGTCGTCGATGGCCTGGTCGCCGTCCCCGCCGAGGTCCGGCGCGTCCACCTCGGTCCAGTCGGTGCCGTTCTTGGACGTCCAGACGGCGGCGTCCCGATCGCCGTTCTGGGAGGTGTCGAACCCGGCCGCGACCAGCGACAGGGTGACGCCGGCGATGGTCTGGAGCCGCTTGATCTCCTGGTCCCCCGGACCACCGAACACGCCGTCGGGATCCGCGACGATGGCCCAGGTCTCGCCGCCGTCGGACGACCTCCACACCGCGGCGTCCTGCGATCCATCCGGCGCAGTGGTGAACCCCACCGCGATCAGGCCGAGGCCCTTGGCCCCGGTGACGCGGTTCATGGACTGCTGGCCGGCACCGCCCAGCGCGTCGGCGGAGGCGGTGACCTTCCGCCAGCTGAGGCCCGAGGGCGACTTGGGGGAGATCCACACCCCGGCGTCGGACCCGTCGGATCCCACCGCCACCATGTGGTTCCCGGCCTGGGTCAGCCCGTTGATCTGCTGGTCTCCGGGGCCCCCCAGCTGGTCCTGCTGACCGGTGACGATCCTCCATGTCTGGTGATCGGGGTCCGTGGAGACCCACACGGCTGCGTCGTTCTCGCCCTCCGCGATGACGGATCCGCCGGCCACGAAGGCGCCTCCCCCGCCCCCATTGATCCCGGTCAGGGCGTTGATCTGCTGGTCGCCAACTCCCCGGAGGTCGCCCTGCGGCGGCACCGTGTGCCACGGGAGCTGAATCCCCTTGGGCGGGCGGGTCTTCGAGGTCGGGCTCGGGGACGGGCCCTTCGGGCTGCTGGAGGTCTTGGTCGTAGGCTTCGGCGAGCCCTTCGAGACCTTCTTCCCGCCTCCGCCCCCCTTCAACAGGAGGAACGCCACCACGACGACCGCCACGACCGCGACGGCGATGCCGGCGATGATCAGCGGCCGCTTGTTCATGGGGGGCCGGGGCGGCGGGGGCGGGGCCTGGATCGGCGCGATGGGAGGCTGGATGGGCTGTTCGCCGGGGCGCCGTTCCATCGGAGGCGGTTCCGGGGCCTCGGGGGTGTCATCCAGGAACGCCACCGGGTACCCGCAGTTGGGGTTGGGGCAGAACTCCACGGAGCCCTTCTCGAACTCCGTACCGCACTGGGGGCATCGCACTGTGGCCATGGGCCCTCCTAGAAGCTGGGCGAAAGGGACGGGGTCTCGGGTGACGGAGACGGCGAGGGTGACGGGGACGGCGAGGGCGACGGGGACGACGAGGGTGACGGCGGTGGGCCGAGGTCGGGAAGATCGGTCCTGCACACGTCGGCCCTGCGCTCGTTGCGGAGGCTCGCCACGACCTCTGGGTCCACGACGCTGTCCGGCGTGGTGAGGTTCGCGCAATCCTTGTAGTCCCGGACCGCCTGGGCGGTGTGCGAGCCGAACTGGCCGTCCTCCTTGAGGACCCGCTCGCCGACGAGCACGAAGTTCAGGAGCGCCTGGAGTTGCTGGACGTCATCCCCCTGCATCGATCTAGCCTCGCAGAAGCCGATGACCCGAGTCCCCAGCTCGCCGTGGTACCTGCTCGTGTCGGTGCAATCCGCGGTGACGGGCGGAGAGGTCGGCGGCGTCGTGGGGGGCGACGTCCGGGGCGAGTGCGTGGGGGGCCGCGTCGTCGCGCCGGGGCCTCCGCCTCCCGACGCCAGGGCGAAGATGACGATGCCCAGCACGACCACGCCCACGATGGCTGCGGGGATCACCCACCGGGGGATCCGGCGGGGCGGCGGTGGAGGGGGCGGGACCTCCCGCACGACGGGCGGCTCGGGGGGAGGGAGGGCCTCGGTCGGCGGGGGCTCGGGGGCGTGTTCGGTGACCTCCTCGCCGGGGCGCCGCAGCATGTCGTGGCTTGCCGTCGAGTCCGCCGCCGGCGCCTCGATGAACGCTGATGGATAGCCACAGGTCGGGTTCGGGCAGAACTCGTTGGTGTCCTTGTCGAACTCCGTGCCGCACTGGGGACACCGGACCAGGGCCATGGTGAGCGAACACTACCCCGGCGCGGGCGGTCCCGGTTCCGGTGGAAGGGTGCCGGGTGGCGGAGGCGGGGCCCCGGTCTGTCCCCCCTGCCCGGGTCCCCCCGGCGCCCTGCCCGAGGGCCCCGCCGGCGCACCCGGTCCCTCCGCTCCTTCCTCTCCGGGGGCCTGCTGCCCCTCCACCGTGTACGGGATCTCCTCCTCAGCCTCGCCGGGAGCCCGTTCCCTGACCCGGCGCCGCCCCACGCGAAGGTCCACCACCGCGGTGGCCGGGAGCTCCAGCCGGACCAGCTCCAGGAGGTGTAGCTCGGACAGCCCGCCAGCGCTCGACACCCGGATCACCACCTGGTTCGAGGCCGGAGGAGCCGCGCCCTCCCGGAACACCCCGCCGCCGTCGGAGATCTCCACGTTGGACCTGGTGAACGCCTCCAGGAGTCCCTGCAGGCCCTTCTTCGTGCCCCGGAGGGGGAACAGCGGGCCGGCCGCCCTGACCAGGCTCCGCTGCTGCTCCTCCGGGAGCGACGGGTCGAGGGCGAGCCCCAGCCACCCGGCCATCCACCGGACGAACTGCGGCGGCGCGAGGCCTGGGTCGAGGTCCCTGGTGAACTCCGCGATGCGGGCCCGGATCCCGCCGCCGACGTCCTCGAAGATGCCGACGAATCGCGCGGCGAACTCGTCCTCGGCCAGGGGACGGGGGAGCTCGCGGGCCAGCCACCCCCGGGGCGGCGCGTCGGTGCGGGCCAGCGCGTGCGGCGCCGGGGGCGCGGGGAGGGGCGGAGGAGGGGGGGCCGAGCTCACCGCGGTCACCGCACCAGCACCTGGTGCTGGAACGAGGCGAAGATGGCGTCCGGCGAGAGACGGGCCCGCTGGCGGCCCTCCCGCCGCTCTCCGGTCCGGAGGTCGGCCAGGAACAGCCGGACCTCCTCCACTCCGAGGACCCCCTCGACCCCGGCCAGGAGCGCGAACACCTCGCCCACGTTCAGCTCCCGCCCGAACGGCCATCCACCGCCGTCCGGGCCGCCCACCAGCGGGTTGATGTACACGTAGAGGGCGTCGAGGAGCCGGTCCCGGATCAGCTCGGGGTCGGCGCCGGCCGTTCCCCGGACCCGCGCCACCACGCTGGCCCCCTGGTAGAAGGGCGTGGTGATCTCGACCGTGGTCGTCAGGATCCGGCGCTCCTCCAGATAGCTCGACACGCGTTCGGTCAGGGCCTCCGGGAGGGCCAGGTCGTCCAGGACCAGTCGCTCGGGCGGGATGTCCACCCGGGGCACCACCAGCATCCGCACCGCATCCCCCGCCACGGCGGGGGGGAGGCACCGGGCCCGGGCCACCGCCGGGGCCGCCTCCAGCGTGAGCCGCTCGAAGTCGTGCACGGTCACGGCCCGCTGGCCCGTCCGCAGCGAGAGGGGGCCCCTGATCTTCGCGTTCTCCACGGTCTCGGCGTCGACACCTCCTCTGGCCGAGTCCAGGTTCTCGACCCTGCCGATGAACGGGATGGAGGTCTTGAGCACCGTCAGGGTCCCCGCGCCCACGTTGCCCCGGACGCCGCCGCCCACGCGATATCCGCTCGCGCTCACGGTGGCGCCGATGGGCGGGATAGCGCCGTGCTGGACGGCCCGGCCGTCGCCGTACCGCACCAGCGGCCCGAACGCGATCTCGCCGGTGTTGCTGTCCCATGTGTAGTGGGGGTCGTCCGGGCCGGAGGCCGAGAAGTCCGAGACCTCGACCCACGGCGCCGAGGCCCCCGGCGTCGTGATGACCACGGTCTCGTCCGGCGTCCGGGGGAGGATCGGCGTGCGCCGGACCTGGAACCGCTGATCCGGGGTGCCGTCGCTCCGCCCCAGCCGTTCGCCCACCACGGGCTGCGTGTGGTGGGCCGACATGGTTCCGCCGAGGCCGACCACGGCGAGCGACGAGATCTTGGGAGAGTCCCGATACCCCGGCTGCTCCTCCGCCGGGGCCACCAGCCGGCACCGGATCCAGTACGCCCGCGACGGGCCGACGGTGAGGGCCTCGTGGTCCGGGGGCAGCAGCAGGACGATGTCGCCGTCCATGTTCAGCCCTCCCGTGCTGTCGCGGTAGATCCGGGCCGGATCCCACTGCTCCCCGGTCCAGGACTCCCACGCCCACGGGGGCCGCTTCGGGTCCACCCCCACTCCCTCGACACGGGCCTTCAGCTCGAGCCGGATGATGTTGTGGGCCGACTCCTCCTGCTCGGTCCGGATCGTGCCCACCTGCGCCCCGGCCCGGACGGTCACCGCCCCGGCCTGCGGAGCGGAGAGCCAGAACGCCAGCTCCGTCCAGGCCGGGGCCGGCGGAAACAGGCGGACCCCCATGAGGTCCAGGAACTTCGTGTAGTGCTTGTCCGGGACCTGGTTCAGCCGGTACAGGATCATCTCGGTCATCCAGGCGAACAGCTCGATGAGCGCGACGCCCGGATCGGACAGGTTGTGATCGGTCCACTCGGGGCAGTACTGCGGGATCAGCCGCTTGGCCTCGTCCACGATGTCCTGGAACCGGCGGTCGTCGAGCGTGGGGGTGGGGAGGGTCACGGGGCCTCACTCCTTCGGGATCACGTAGAAGGGATAGACCAGGTTGCGGCGGGCGTTCGTGGTCCGGATGCGGTAGTCGATGCGGATGAGGACGCGGGACGAGTCGCCGGCGTCGGGCCCGGCCACCACGTTCTCCACGGTGACCCGCGGCTCCCACCGGCCG
>WNFV01010598.1_pt1 | contig 10034 bp, 14 predicted proteins | sample 5400101 | NCBI WGS metagenome assembly WNFV01 (sample SAMN13153361, study PRJNA577476) | soil metagenome | isolation source: 115 cm soil or saprolite under grassland replicate 1 | place: USA:California | collected 2016-06-15 | reverse complement strand
ACGGACATCGCCCCGGACGTCCGCCTGACGTTCCAGAACGCCGGGCACATCCTCGGCTCCGCGGTCGCGCACTTCCACATCGGGGACGGCCTGTACAACGTCGCGATGTCGGGCGACATCAAGTTCGAGAAGACGTGGCTCTTCAACCCGGCCGTCAACAAATTCCCGCGTCTCGAGACACTCGTCCTCGAGTCGACGTACGGCGGCTACCACGACATCCAGCCGTCCCGGCACGAGGCGGCGCAGCAGCTCAAGGAGGTGGTCCGTCGCGTCCTCAGTCGCGGGGGCAAGGTCCTGGTCCCCGTCTTCGCGGTCGGGCGCTCCCAGGAGGTCATGCTCGTCCTCGAGGACGCGATGCGGAGCCACCAGATCCCGGAGGTGCCGATCTATCTGGACGGCATGATCTGGGAGGCGACCGCGATCCACACGGCGTACCCGGAGTACCTGAATAGCCAGCTCCGGACGCAGATCTTCCAGACGGGGGAGAACCCGTTCCTGTCGCCGATGTTCAAGCGCGTGGAGACATCGGACATGCGGTCGAACATCTGCGACGATGTCGAGCCGTGCATCGTGCTCGCGACATCCGGCATGATGTCCGGTGGCCCCGTGCTGGAGTACTTCAAGTCGTGGGCGGACAACCCGCTCCACGCCCTGCTGTTCGTCGGGTTCCAGTCCGAAGGCTCGCTCGGCCGGCGGATTCAGCGGGAGGCGCGCGAGATCACGTTGACGGATCGGGGGCAGCCGCTCACCCTCCCGATCAAGCTGGACGTCGAGACGATCGATGGGTTTTCGGGCCACTCGGATCGCCTGCAGCTTCTGAATTACGTCGGGACGATGGAGCCGCGGCCCGAGCGGGTCATCGTCAACCACGGCGAGGAGTTCAAGTGCTCCGACCTGGCATCGGGGCTGTACAAGAAGTTCGGCCTCGAGACGCGAGCGCCGATGAACCTCGAGACGATCCGGCTCAAGTGAGGCCGATGACCGCCCGCGCGTCGGGGGCCTCGCCCGCTTGGAGGCGGTGGATCCCCGGCAGCACGGTCATCCTCTTCCTGCTCCTGTCAGGCGCCTTGTGGATGGCGTCCATCGCCGCCGACGCGATCGGCCAGGAGGTACTCGTCGTCGTCTTCCTCGCGGTCGCCGCTTTCGTCCCGCTCGCCTGGCTCGGCGGGCGCATCTGGGCTCGGCCGTTATGGGCGTTGCCGGTGCGGGCTGGTCCCGAACCCGTCACATCCGCGGTTCGGGACGCGCTGCGCGACCGGCTGCCGACCCAACTCGCGGCCGCGGACGGCCCCCAGGGACTCTTCCGTCGGTGTGAGACGCTGCTCCGGATCGACGAGCCGCCATGCTGGGTTGGAGTCCAGAGGTCGAGCGCGGAGAGCGGGACGACCGTCCTCCTCCTCCCTCGGTCCGGGGACCGCCGTTCGATCGACGCCCTCCGCGACAGGATCCTCTCTCGCCTGGAGAGCGGCTGAGAGGAAGCAAACCTTTTGTGGACCGCCGCGATGGGCCGCCGTGCGTCGCCCGTTCTACGAGAAGGTCGAGGACCTCGTGACGCCGGAAGCGTTCGACGCGCAAGTCGACGCGGCGATCGACGAATGGGGTGGCTTGCTGGACCGCGACACAGCGGCGATGGTCGTCGTTGAGCGGCTGGGACGGAGCGTGGCGTCGTTCGCCCGCATCGCGGATCTGGAGGAAGGCATGGAGGCGAATCTCCGCGCCACGGTCGTCGGCATCTCCCCGGTCCGCACGTTCAACCGCCAGGACGGCACCCCGGGCCGCGTGGCGAACCTCGAGCTGCGGGACGAGAGCGGATTCTGCCGCTTCGCCCTCTGGGACGACGACGTCGGGCTCGTGGACCGGGGGAAGGTCGCCGTCGGCGCGACGGTCCGCGCCCTCGACTGCTACGTCAAGCGGACGAACTTCGGACTCGACGTGTCCCGCGGCAAGTTCGGGGCGCTTGTGGTGGAGGCACCCTGAATGGACCGACCGGCGGACGGCTGGTCGTATGCGAACAACTGGCACATCGCGTTCTTCTTCCTCGCCCTGGCGATGATGCTCCTGGGGATCGGGTCTCTCGCGGTGGTCGCCTTCGGCGATGCAGCGGGGATGGCGGGCCTCTCGCTCCTCGCGATCGCCTCGTTTCTCCTGGTCTTCTCGGTCCTTGTCTTCCTACCTCGACTCGCGCGACGCGGCTCGGTGAGCTTCAGTCTGTTCTCTCGTCGCTCGATGGCGGATGCGCAAAAGGCCGTCGAGGCGGCGATCGAAGCGCTGGGGAGGGCGCCTCGCGTGGAGGTCAAGCGGTCGCGATCGAACCATCCGCCGCGGCTCGTGACCGCCGACGGGATCGCGACCCGGTTCCGAATCGAAGCGTCCCGCGTCGGGCCGGGACCCGGGGAGGGAGGCCTCTGGACCGAAATCGTCCAGAGCCTCGTGTCGACGGACGCGGATGGGGCGCGGGTGCTGCGGGAGCGGATCAACGAGCGGCTTGCCGGGCTGCCGAAGGCCGAGGAGTGAAGCTCACATCCCCATGCCGGGCATCCCGCCCATGCCACCCATACCGCCACCGTGGCCGTGTTCGCCGCCTCCCGGCGGAGGCGGGGGCGACTTCTTCGAGGCGATGATGTCGTCGATGCGGAGGATCATGCTGGCGACTTCCGCGGCGGACTCGATCTCCTGTGTCTTGACGCGGAGCGGCTCGACGACGTTCGCCTTCAGCATGTCGAGCGGCTCGCCCGTCATGACGTTCACGCCCATCGACTTGCCGCCTTTCTTCCCGTGTTCCGCGCGGAGTTTGACCAGCACGTCGATCGGATCGAGGCCCGCGTTCTCGCCAAGGGTCCTCGGGATCACGTCGAGGGCCTGTGCGAACGCTTCGATCGCCAACTGCTCCCGGCCCCCGATTGTCGCGGCGTAGTCCTTCAGCCCGAGGGACAGCTCGACCTCGGCGGCTCCGCCGCCGGCGATCGCCTTGCCGTCCTCGATCGCCGCGGATACGACGCGCAGCGCATCGTGGAGGATTCGCTCGACCTCGTCGACAACGTGTTCCGTCCCGCCCCGGACCAGGATCGACACGGCGCGCGCCTTCTTGTTCCCCGTGACGAACGTCATGTCGTCCGTCCCGATCTTGCGCTCCTCGACGAGGTCGGCGTTCCCGAGCTCCTTCGCCGTGAGGTCGTCCAGGTTCGTGACCGCGCGCGCCCCCGTGGCCTTCGCGAGCTTCTTCATGTCGCTCTCCTTGACGCGACGGACGGCGTAGATGCCCTCCTTCGCGAGGTAGTGCTGCGCGACGTCGTCGATGCCCTTCTGGCACAGGACGACGTTCGCCCCGGACGCCTTGATCTTGTCGACCATCGTCTTGAGGCTCTTTTCCTCCTCATTCAGGAACATCTGCAACTTGCTGGGATCGCGGATCCGAATCTCTTCGTTCACTTCGGTCTTCTTGACCTCGAGGGCTCGATTGATGAGCGCGATCTTCGCGTCCCGAACGAACTTCGGCATCCGAGGGTGGACCCGCTCCTTGTCCAGGACGACGCCGTCGATAAGCGCGGTGTCGGTCAGATTCCCGCCGTGTTTCTTTTGGACGAGGATGTTGTCCACGTCCGCACGGACTTCTCCGGCGATCTCCTCGACGATCGACTGGACCGCGTCCACGGCAATTCCGGCGAGGAAGTCCGCGTTCGTGCCGACGCTGCGGCCGGACATGGCCGTTCGGGCGATTGACCGCAAGGTCGTCTTGTCGTCCCGTTTCACAGGGAACGCGAGCTGGTTGAGCCGGCGGACCGCCTCGGCCGCCGCCATCCGATAGCCGTTCACGATGATCGTCGGGTGGACCTGCGACTCGATCAAGCTCTCCGCGGCCTTCAACAGCTCCCCGGCGAGGATCACGGCGCTCGTCGTCCCGTCTCCGACCTCGTCGTCCTGGGTCTTGGCCACCTCGACGAGCATCTTGGCGGTCGGGTGCTCGATCTCGATCTCCTTGAGGATCGTCACCCCATCGTTCGTGATCGTCACGTCCCCGAGGGAGTCGACGAGCATCTTGTCCATCCCTTTCGGGCCGAGCGTCGACTTGACCGCATCGGCGACCGCGCGGGCGGCAGCGATGTTGTTCGACACCGCGCCTTTGCCCTTCTCTCGCTCCGTCCCTTCCTTCAGGATGATAATCGGCTGACCCGCCATCATTGGAATTCCCGTCGGTCTATGCGAGGGCTTCTATATGAGCGTTGGCACTCCCCGCGACGCCGTGCTTGCGGCCGAGCCCAGCATCCGGTTGTGCCCTGAAGTTTAAGTGCAACGAAACGGTGAGGAGGTTCGAAGGTGCCTGTCATGTCGGACAAGCCGATTCATGTCACTGATGCCGAATTCGAGAAGGCGATCAAGGAACATCCCTACGTCGTGGTTGATTTCTGGGCGGAGTGGTGCGCGCCGTGTCGCGCGATCGAGCCCATCGTCGAGGACCTCGCGAAGCGGTACGCGGAGAAGGTGACCTTCGTCAAGGTGAATACGGACGAGAACCCGATGACGCCCCAGCGGTTCATGGTGATGGGCATCCCGACGATCCTGTTCTTCAAGGACGGGAAGCTCGTCGACCAGGTCGTCGGTGCGATGCCCCGCGGACCGTTCGAGGAACGTGTCAAAAAGCACCTCGCGTGACGACAGCTAGAAATAGGCATCCGTTCCTTCGAGGACGAACAGACTATGGGCAGCCTCATCGAGATGCTCGCGAGCAAGAAAAAGGCCCCCTTGGCCGTGCCGGAGTCGACCGTAATCCTACCGGTCCTGCACAAGGAACACGAGGGCTCGTGCGGCGAGAGCTGCGGCTGCGCGGACGGCGGCGAGGAAGGCGGCTGCTGCGGCGGCTAAGCCGACGTTGGCAAGGCGTTCCGACAATTGAGAATCAGTGCGGATAATCGTCTCGCCCCGCTTATATACCGTCGACCGCCTCGATTCCTTTACCAGAGGAGGAAGCGAATACGGACCCCCTTGAAGCGTCGAGACTCGTGACGGACGAGTATTCGGCGAAGATCCTCGTGGCGACTTTCAAAAAGGCGAAGTCGGCCATCGATCTCAGCCGCGAATACGGCATCCCGATCGCCGCGTGCTACCGTCGCATCCATGGACTCGAACGCGCGGGCCTCATCCGATGCACGGAGCGGGCGTTGACGCAGAAGGGCAAGCGCATCTCCCTCTATATGTCTCAGCTCAAGAACGCGTACATCTTCTTCGAGAACGGCCGCCTGCGGGTCCGATTCCAGCTCGCGACCGGCATCACGAAGGACTTCGGCGGCGACTGGAGAGCCGTGGACGTCGTCGAACCGATCTTGCCGACCCTATAACCCCTCCTCCACAACCCACAGGCAGGACCGAGAACCCCTCGGCCTGCCTCTTTTATTCCGTTTTCGGGCGGGGCGCTTGTCGGCCGGCGGAATGCGGTGTCTGCAGGCGTTGACAAACGCCGCCAAGTTCCCATCTGTCTGACGCGCGATCGAGCGTTTCAGAATTGAGACCGTTGACAAATTTCTCTTATACGGCGGGCCGAAATCGCCCAAGTCACAATGGACCGGGAACGCATGAAGTACCTGTTCAAAGAGGTCCTCGGCGTCGACGTGGACGAGGTCGTGAGGAAGGTCGTCGCGACGATCGCGGTCGAGCGCGCGAAGCAAGCGCAGCAGAACACGCAGGACTGGAAGCGGTACATGGAAGCGGAAGGCGGGATCGTCATCCTCCCTTCGAATGTCACCCAGTTGGGGCGGAAGGAACCGGGGAAGTGAGCCGGCCGCGCGCGCGGCAGGCGTCGGGGCTCGCGATCCGCGTGCGGTCGGATATCCTTTAAATTGGTCCTATGAATATGGGGCCCGATGTCGGGATTCGCCGGGAGGGACATCCTGTCCATCCGCGACCTCTCGCGGGCGGACATCCAGCTCGTCCTGCACACGGCACGCAAGATGGTGCCGATCGCCACCGGGGAGAAACGGTCGCGGTCCCTCGACGGCAAGATCCTCTCGACCCTGTTCTACGAGCCGTCCACCCGCACGCGGCTCTCGTTCGAGAGTGCGATGGCCCGCCTCTGCGGCCGCGTCGTTGGGTTCAGCAGCGCCGAGGGAACATCGGTGCAGAAGGGCGAGACCCTCGCCGACACGATCCGGATGGTCGAGGCGTACAGCGACGCGATCGTCCTCCGCCACCCGCACGAAGGCGCGGCGCGCCTCGCGGCCGAATTCACGGACAAGCCGGTGATCAACGCGGGCGACGGCGCGGGCCAACATCCGACCCAGACGCTCCTGGACCTGTACACGATCTGGGACGAGAAAGGCGCCTTCGAGGGCCAGAGCGTCGCTCTCGTCGGCGACCTGAAGTACGGCCGCACGGTCCATTCGCTCACCTACGCCCTCGCCGAGCTCGGCTCGCAGCTGATCTTCGTGAGCCCGCCGACGCTCGAGATGCCGCGGGAGATCCTCGAGCACGTGAAATCGGAAGGCCTCTCGTTTCGCGTCGCGCACCGACTCGAGGACGTGATCCGCGATGTCGATGTGCTGTACGTCACCCGAATCCAGAAGGAGCGGTTCCCCGATCCACAGGAATACGAGGAGGTCGCGGGGTCGTACCGCATCGACGCGGGCATGCTACGGGACGCCAAGCGCGATCTCATCATCCTGCATCCGCTCCCGCGAACCACGGAGATTGACCCGGAGGTCGATCGGACGAAGCACGCGGTGTACTTCAAACAAGCCTTCAACGGCGTGCCCGTCCGGATGGCCCTCCTTGACCTCATCCTCGGAGGCGGTGAGTGAGGGAGCTCCGCGTCACCCCGATTAAGAATGGGACCGTGATCGATCACATCCCCGCGGGCAGGGCCCTGAAGGTCCTGAAGATCCTCGGGATCGGCGACGCCGTCACGTCGACCGTGACCGTGGCGATGCACGTGCCGAGCCAGGCGATGGGGTGGAAGGACATCGTGAAGGTCGAGGATCGCGAACTCGGATCCCGAGAGATCGACAAGATCGCCCTCATCGCGCCCTCCGCCAGCGTGAATGTGATTCGCAACTACAACGTGGCTGAGAAGCGGCGCGTCACCCTCCCGGACCGCGCCGTCGGGATCCTCCGGTGCGCGAACCCGAACTGCATCTCGAACGTCCGAGAGCCGGTGGAGTCGGAGTTCGTCGTGCGGTCGAAGAGCCCGCTCCGGGTCGTGTGCAAGTATTGCGATCGCGAGCTCGAGGACATCGTAGCGCACATCCTCTGAGGGCGTTCGCCCTCAGGCCGCCCACGCCTCGCTCCCGACGATTGATCCCGTGGCGGACCAAATCAGATAGAAGACGAAGGAGTGACCGGTGGGCAACGGCAATCCGTTACCCTCGACGGCGAACTCATCGCCGGGGCTGACCGTCCCATCTCCGCCGACGTCCGTCCAGGTGACGCGTACGGTCATGGAACCGACGACGATCGGTGTCGCGGTCCCGCTCCCCGCCAGCGGACGACTCGCCCCGGATGTCGAATCGACAATCATGTTCACGGCGTACGCCGACCGCGACCAGCGTTCGCTTGCCGTCGCGGCGGCGAAGCTCACGTTTCCGTTCGCCATCTGCGGATTCGTAAAGGCGACGGCCACCCTCGGCGGAGTCTCGAGCAAGTTCCCAAACAGCGACACGACCGCGAAGACAACGAGCGCCAAGATCGCAATCGCCACGATGACGAGGACCAGGATCGTTCGGACCAGGGCATCTTGCGAACGGGTCGGCGGAGCCGGGTAGGGAATCGGAGGGCCGTACGGCCCGTACGGCGGCGGTGGATTCGGCGAGGAAACCGGAGGTTGCGCCACGTCTCGGCCATGGGCCTAGAGGTCAAAAAGACGTCCGCTCGGGTCGGAATCTGGACGACCGAAGATTTTAAGTGCGTCGCTTCGGATACACGCGGCCAGAAGGGATGGTGAGTCTCTGCTCGAAGAGATCTCCGAAATCATTGGGCTCCAGGTCTACACGCACAACGGCGTGTTCCTCGGGAACGTGAACAACCTCGTGGTCGACGTCGACAACGGTGCGGTCGACGGAATTTTCATCGGCGAGACGAATCCGCTTCTCGTCGAGGGCAGCCGCGCCGTGAGCGTGCCGTTCCGATGGGTGCAGAGCGTCGGGGACATCGTCGTGCTGCGGTATTTCCCGAAGCGCGTCTCGCTCCGAAAGGGCGCCGCCCCGGTGATTCCTGCGGCGGCGAAGTAGGGACCCGCGACGATATTTTTATTCGGCGGGCTTCATTAGCCGACCGCGTGGCCCGCGCGAAGCCTTCCAACCGGATTTCTGCGGACGCGCGGTTCGAGGTCCTCGAAATCCGCCGACTTCGGGGACACGAGCAGATCCGACCCAGCCTGCTCGAACAGCTCACGGAGCAAATCAAAGGGGACGGATACATCAAGCGGCCAATCCTCGTGGCGGACCGGCATTTCGTGATCCTCGACGGGCACCATCGCGTCGAGGCGCTGCGCGCGCTCGGTTGTAGCCGCATCCCCGCCTATGTCGTCGATTACTTCTCACGGATCGTGAACCTGGGCACGTGGCCCGACGCGATCGTCGCCATGGTAACGAAGGACGAGGTCATCCAACGTGGGCTGAAGGACGACCGCTTCCCCCCGAAGACGACGCGCCACACGGTGACACTCAAGCTCGACGACCGCCCGACGGACCTCGAAGATCTGATGTGATCACGGCCCGACCGGGGGCGGCGGCGAGGTCCCCGGTGGCGGAACGGGGCGCCGCAACCGCTGTCGCAGGATGATCATGATGACGACGGCCGCCGCCACGACGACGAGTACGATCGCCCAGTCCGACGTGGTGAGGCCAAGGAAGCGCGCGGGTTCGAGCGCCTGGTACCGGTACGACACGAGTTCCGTTGTCGCGACGGGCTCCGTCCCGGTGCCGTTATACATCTCCGCGCGGGCGTTGTTCCCTGCGGCGGGAGCGAAGAACTGCCGATCGTACGTGCCGTCCGGAAAGGCTCGGCGGATGCGGAACGCGTCGAAGTGTCCGGCGGGCGTGTCGACGACGGTTTGGGCCTCGAGCGTGTACGTGACATTCGTCCACGCGAGCCCGGCGGAGTGGATCGAAGGCGTCGGGCTGACCGTGATGTCCTCCGTGAAATTCAGTTCGCTTCGGACGACCCCTGTCGCGCCGACCGAAAGCGGAAAGCTCCACGGATCATCGACGATGCGGTAGGCGCTCGTGTTCTGGACTCGTAGGTGGAACGGGAGGTGGAAGGGCGGTGTGTAGAGCGTCCCATTCGCCTCTAGGTCGAGCACGCTCGCGATCGTCTTCATCCCCTTGCTCTCGATCGTTTCCTCTGCGGTCAGGATCCAATTTCCGGAGGCGGGTGCGGAGACGAAGTCGATCGTGAGATTTCCCGCCGCGATCCCTGAACCGCTCACGTCGACTCGGTATGCGTCGTATGGCGTCCCTTGGACGTCGAACGTCCCGTGATCCTTCACGGTGGCCGTCACCTGCCCATCGAGGAAGAAATCCGATGCGAGCGACGTGTTCGTGCGATAGGTCCAGGCGTCTCCGGGGGTGAGGAGAGGCGCGTTGACCGTCGCGTCCGACGCGGCGGCTGAACCAAGGGACAAGAGAAATAGGAGCGCACCCGAAATCGCCGCGAAGGACCGCACGTTCGCTGATTCGGCGGGATTCGATTAAGGTTATTGGTTCAGCGCCCGGATTCGAGGGTCCGACCCTTCGAGCCGGGACGGATCCGAAGGCGCCCGCCGAACTCGCGGTGGAGGGCCGCTCCCCCGAGGAGTCGATCGAGGAACACAGCGAGGGCGGCGATCTCCGAGTGCGGCTGGTTCCCCACGGCCACGTTGAGGTCGACGAGGTCGTACACGTCTCGAGGGACTTTCTCCGCTCCCACGACGACGAGGAGATCCTCCTTCGGGATCCGAGGCAAGCACTCGTCCAACTCCGTCCCGTACATCGTGAGCTGGACCTTCGTCCCCACCCACTCCCGCAGGATCCGTCGCCAGGGGACGCCGGTCTCGACGCGGAACGAACCGC
>WNFV01010597.1_pt1 | contig 10034 bp, 4 predicted proteins | sample 5400101 | NCBI WGS metagenome assembly WNFV01 (sample SAMN13153361, study PRJNA577476) | soil metagenome | isolation source: 115 cm soil or saprolite under grassland replicate 1 | place: USA:California | collected 2016-06-15 | reverse complement strand
GCCGACACCACGGCGGGACCTCGGCCCACTCGCGGGGCGGCGCGGCCGGAGGGAGGTGCGGCAGCGGCACCGCCCCCCGGATCCCCGGCAGCAGGCGCGCCAGCATGGCCGGGCTTACGCTCCGCGAGCCGAAGCCGCTTGCGCTCCCGGCGCCGAAGCGGCTTGCGCTCCGCGAGCCGAAGCGGCTTGCGCTCCGCGAGCCCAAGCCGCCCGCCGAGGAGGGACCGGTGGCCACCACGACCGCGTGGCCGAGGTCTGCCAGCGCACCGGCGACCCGCCTGCTCTCCGGGGAGGGCGCCGGCTCGGTCACGAGGACGAGCTGGTGGGCGGCGGCGACGGCGCGGGCGCCCGTGCCGCCGAGGCCAGGGCCGCAGTCCAGCACCAGCGCGTCGGCGTGCCTGGCAAGGCCCTGCACCAGCAACGTCCAGGCTCGCCGGTCCGCCGCCCCCGACCCGCCGCCCCCCGCCACCAGCACCGGGCTGGCGCCCCGCAGGCCGGAGCCGCAAGAGGCCCGCCCAACCAGGCACGCCATCAGCTCGCCGGTGGTCAGCGTCGGGTGGTCGAGCAGCCCGAGGAGTTCGCGGGCGGGCACATCGAGATCCGGGGCAAGCCGGTCGGTGAGCGACCCGGGCCCGGGGTGGCAGTCGACCGCCACCGTCAGGCCGTTACCAGTTCAGTGGGCGTTTGTGAGCGCTTCCTGGCTGGTACCCCTGTTCGGGGTTCCTCGCCTGGGTCGTAATTCGCGACCAGGCTTGGTTCTGGTGTCATCGGCCCCCGCCACGAGGGTGGTCTTCTGGGGCCTCGCACGCCCACGCTTCTGCGTGAGCCTGCCCGCCGTGGTCCCCACAAGCGGCACCGGGGCGGCAACTCCACCCCGCTGGACATCCCGGTCGTCGACGACGGCGATCGGTCCGGTCCAGTCACGGAGATTCAACGCCGCGTTGGCGTTGCGGTCCACCAGCCCTCCACATCTGGGGCATTCCCAGATGCGCTCCCCCAAACGGAGATCGGCCCTATAGCCGCCGCAGCCGTGGTGGATCTTGGACGATGCAAACCACCGATCGGCAACCACAAGCCGGCCGCCCTCCTGTGGGCACTTGTAGGCCAACAGCGGCCGAACCTTCCCGATGCCGGCCTGCGTGACGCCGCGGCGAAACGCCCGACGGCCCATCCCGCGGGCCATCGCGGCGACGTCGAGGTCCTCGACCACGATGGTGCCGTAGCGGCGGGCGAGCTGGGTGGTCAGGGTGTGGAGCTGGTGGGCGCGGAGGTTCGCCGCTCGCCGGTCAAGCGCCGCCAGCTTGGCGTTCGCCTGGCGGTGGGCTCGGGAGCCGACGATCTGGCGGGAGCGCTGCCGGGCGACCCGGCGACGCTGTTGGTGCACTGCAGCCCATGGGGCAGGATGGGCGATGGGCTGGATAGTGTCGTCGCTGTGGGCGATGACCGCCCACTCTCGCCCGATCCCTAGGTCGATGCCACAGCGGGCGTCCGGCTCGCTTGGGGTGGCGGGCGGTTGGCAGACGATTGCCTGCACCGATACCACCAGCCTGCCCCCGTGCCGGCTCTGCTCGGACAGCGTCATTGACAGGATCCGCGCCCGGCCCTTGACGACCAGCCGCTGCAGCCGGCGGGTGTTCTCCTTGCAGCGCAGCCGCCCGACCACCGGCAAGATGAGGTGGCGGCGGTCGGGCTCCAGGCGCATTGCCCCAGTCGTGAAACGGACGCGGCCACGGTCGCGGTGGCGGGCCTTGAACCTGGGGAACCCGACCTGCCGCCCGGTCCGACGACCATGCTTGGCGTCCGACCAGTTGTGCAGCCCTTGCACCAAGTCGGCGATGCCGGACGCGTAGGCCTCTTTCGAGCACGCCCGCCACCAGGGCGCGACCTGGTGCTTGGCCTGGTTCCACTGCTTGCGGAGCTGGTAGGCGTCCCATGCAAGCGGGGGGATGCCAGGATCGGACTCACGGGCGTCGAGGTTGGCTTTGACCTGCGCCAACGCCCAATTATGGGCGAATCTCCGGCCACCGAACTGCTGGGCGATCCGCGACCATTGCTCTGGGTTGGTTGCGTCTACTTCGAAGCGGAAGCCACGCGCGACCCAGCCAGGCGGAGCTACATACCTCGGACGACCGGCCATGGTGTATCTGCGTCCTGTTGGAACGGTGAGCGTGGATCGAGGCTTATCGAACACTAGTTCGCCTGGCGCGTCAAGCCGATCGACGCACGCCACCTCTTCTGGTCGTCTGGTCGTCGGCCAATACCGGAACCGCAGCCGCCGCTGTGCTGCGCTTACAGGAACCGGTCGCCGGGTCGGCGTCCGCTGTGGGATGCAGCCATCGCCGATACGCCTGGCCGACCTGGTGGCCGAGCCGCTGGCGGAGTTGCTCGCGGACGTAGGTCATAGCCGGCCGCGCCAGCTCCAGCGCCTCCTCGTGGGTCAGCGCGCCGAGCTGGAGACCCTCAATGTGGCTGCCCCGCCAGGCCGTAATGACCGCGCCGGCGTCATGGCCTGGCGTGATCGCGGTGGGTGTGGCCGTCTACGTCCTCGCTGCGTCGGCCCTACGCCACGCTCCGACGCCAACGAGGCCGCCGATCCCGGCCAGCCCGCCTCCTTGACGAACAAATGACCCGAACAGCTGAAGCTCGTAGAATGCCCGAGGATCATCGCCGACGGGGCAGTCCGGTCGGGGAGGGGCCATGGCCAGCGTGATCTTCGAGTTCGCGGCCAAGCGCATCTGCGGTCTCCAGCGAGAACACGACGATCTGCGGCTTGCTAGGGGCCAGTACGAGACCGAGGTCAACCTCCACAACCCCCGACGACCACCCGGCCAGGATCACCTAGACGCAGCTCGTGCCGAGCTATCCACCCGGCACGCAGCGGCCCGGCGAGGTACTGCACCTAGCCGCGATCACCGACTATCGCCGCATGGTCGACGGCTTGCGGCTGACCACGCGTTGAGCGTCCTTGCATGAGCGGGGTGCGGCTGAGGTCGCTGCTGGGCTGGCTCCGACCCGGTGAGCAGGCGGGCTCAGGGGAGCCTGCGGTGGGGCCGGAAGCGGCCGGCCCCACGCAAGCGGTCTACAAGGCGTTCATCTCCTACAGCCATGCCGTGGATGGGAAGCTGGCGCCGGCGCTGCAGGGCGCGCTGCAACGCTTCACCAAGCCGTGGTACCGGCTGCGGGCGCTCCGTATCTTCCGCGACCAGGCCAACCTGGCAGCGAACCCGGGACTGTGGTCCTCGATCAGCGCGGCGCTTGCGTGTTCGGAGTTCTTCATCCTGCTGGCATCAGCGGCAGCGGCGCGCTCCAAGTGGGTGGAGCGGGAGGTGATTTTCTGGCGCAATCACAAACCCAGAACAGCGCTGCTGATCGTGTTGACCGAGGGAGAGATCGTCTGGGACGACGCAGCCTCCGGCTTCGACTGGGCCAAGACGACGGCGCTGCCCCGGGCGCTGCACGGGGTGTTCGATGAGGAGCCCCATCACGTCGATCTTCGCTGGGCTCGTACCGAGGAGCACCTGTCGCTCAGCCACCCGCGCTTCCGGGACTGCGTCGCCGATCTCGCCGCACCCCTGCACGACCGGGCCAAGGATGAACTGGTCGGCGAGGAGATCCGCCAGCATCGCCGTACCGTACGGCTGGCGCGCTCGGCGGTGGCCCTGCTGGCGACTATGGCGCTGGTCGCGGGCGGGTCGGCGGTCGTCGCAGTCGTCCAGCGAAACGACGCGCGGGCCAACGCCCGCCTTGCCCTGTCCCGGCAGTTGGCCGCCCAGGCGGTCACCAACCTGAGCCAGGTCGACCGCGCCTTGCTACTGAGCCTGGAGGCGCTGCGCAGCGACGACACCGTGGAGGCCCGTAGCGTCCTGCTGGCCGGGCTGCAGCGCAACCCGCGGCTGATCGCTCTGCTGCGTGCAGCCGCGCCGGTTGACACCGTGGCGTTCAGTCCCGACGGGAAGACGCTGGCCTCTGGCGGTGGCCGCAACAGCGTCCTGTTGTGGGATGCGGTCCATCGTGGGCTGGTCGGTGAGCTCATGACCGGCCACCGCGTCGATTCGCAGTCCGACTGGAGGAATACCGTGACCGCCGTGGCGTTCAGCCCCGACGGCCGCACGCTGGTCTCGGCGCAAAACGGTCCGGCGGTGTTGCTCTGGGACACGCGGACCTGGCGGCGCCTGGGCGAGCTTAACACCGGCTTTGTTGAGGGCCCTATCGCCATGGCCTTCAGCCCGGACGGCGACATCCTGGCAACGCTCGGCGTGCTGTCGGTGCGCATCTGGGATATGCGGAGCCGCCGGCCCGTGGGAAAGCCGATCGGCCAGACCGAGCCGTGGGCAGCCTTGAGCCTGGCGTTCAGCCCTGACAGCAGCGTCCTGGCGTTAGGCGGCGACCCGATCACGTTCTGGGATCCGTGGACCGGCCGGCAGGTGGGCAGCTTCGCACCTGGCCCCACTGACGGCCCGGTGACTCTGGCGTTCAGCCCCGATGGCCGCACGCTGGCCTCCGGCGGCGGCAGGACTTGGGGCGATAAAGAGGGCCGCAAGGTGGCGCTGTGGGACGTCGGCAGTGGCAGGCTGCTGGGTGAGCCGCTGCTCGGCCACGGTCCTGGCTTCTCTCCCAGCGTCGACCACGGGGTGAACAGCCTGGCGTTCAGCCCCGATGGCCGCACGCTGGCCTCCGGCGGCGCCGACGGCAAGGTGCTCGTGTGGGATTTGGCCAGCCGTCGACGCCTCGGCGCGCCGCTGCGCGGCCACGACCTGGGCGTGACCAGCGTGGCGTTCAGCCCCGACGGCACCACGCTGGCCTCCGGTGGGGAGGACAGCACGATCGCCCTCTGGGACCTGCAAGGCCGGGAGCGCCTGAGTCGGCACATTGCCGGTTCGGGCCGGCCCGTGAGCATGCAATTCAGCCCCGACGGCGTCACGGTCGCCGCTGGCGGCGACGCGGACTGGCTCAAACCGCAACCGGATGCCGCCACGACGGTCGTCCGCTGGGATGTCCGCACCCGCCAGCAGGTGGGCGCGCCCATCGATGTCGGCCACGAGGTGGTGAGCCTGGCGCTCGCCCCGGACGGTGGGACGCTGGCCGTTGGCGGCCCAGACGGCGTATCCCTCTGGGACGCGGGCACCGGCCGGTCCCTCGGCTCGCGGCTGACCGGCCATCGCAGCTGGGTGACAAGCCTGGCGTTCAGTCCCGACGGCACGCTGCTCGCCTCGAGCAGCCTGGCGGTCGGGTCGCACGCGGAGCCAGACGCAGCCACCACGGTCATCCTCTGGGACGTCCGCGCCCACCGCCGGCTCGGCGCACCCCTCACCGGACACAGCGACGACGTCCTGGATGTGGCCTTCAGCCCCGACGGCAGGCTGCTTGCCTCCGGCAGTAGCGACGGCACCGTCATTCTCTGGGACGTTCACGGCCGGCGACGATTTGATGAGCCACTGACCGGCCACGGGATCAGCCTGCCAGAGTCGGCGTTCGGCCCGACCGGCAGGCTCGGGTATGACGTCACCAGCGTGGCCTTCAGCCCGGACGGCAAGCTGCTCGCCTCAGGCAGTCTCGACTCAACGGTCATCCTGTGGGACACCCGTGCGCGCCGCCCCGTAGGCGAGCCGCTGACCGTCGGCGATGACGTGCTAGACGTGGCCTTCAGCCCGGATGGCGCGATGCTGGCCTCCACCACCGGAGCCCGCATCCTCCTTTGGGACGCGCAGACCCGGCAGGCACTGGGCGAGCCGGTGACCGGCCGGGCCGGCGCGGAGCTTGCCTTTTCCCCCGACAGCAAGGTGCTGGCCTCGGCCGGCACGCCGGGCATCACTCTCTGGAACACCGACCTGGCCTCGTGGAAGGCGCTCGCCTGCGCCCGGGCCAGCCGCAACCTCAGCCGGGCCGAATGGGACCAGTTCATCGGCGCGGTCCGGCCGTACCAGCGTACCTGCCCGCGGTTCCCCGACGGGCGGCCGCCGCCAGCGAACCCGTAGCCGTTGGGCCGCGCAGCCGGGTGCTCCTCGACCGCGAACGGCACGCCGTCCCGGCGCCCCCGGTCCCCTGAGGCGGCGGGGAGCGCGCCCTCCCCCACCAGGTCGGGCAGCATCCGGAGCGGTGGCGCCGCCGCCCCGTCCGGCGCGACCAGTGCCCGGCCGAGGACCGCCTCCGGCGGGCCGGCGAGGGCGGCCTGGAACTGGAGGCCGCCCTGGGTGAGACCGCGGCCGGGCACCGCCGGCAGGGCCGCCGCCGCGGCCCGGCCGAGCTCGGACTCCAACGGGTCGTTCAGGCGCAGCTCCAGACGCCCGCCGAGGTTGTCCCGCAGGCCCGGACGCAGGTCGGCCCAGCGGTTGGCGGCCAGCACCAGGTGCACCCCGTAGTGCAGCCCGGAGGCCGCCAGCTCGCCGATCCCGGCCTCCAGCTCGGGCAACTCGCGGGTGAACGCACCCCAGTTGTCGACGACCAGGAACACCTCGCCGTACGGGCCGAGGTCGAAGCCGGCCCGGCGCAGGTCGTGCCAGGCGGCCATGGAGTCGAGGCCGAGATCGCGGAAGCGCCGCTCGCGCTCGGCGATCAGGGCGCGCAGCTCGCGGGCGAGCCGCTGGGCCCGGCCGGGCTCGCGTGCCCCGCACACGGCGCCGACGTGCGGCAGCCCGGCCAGCCGATGGAGCAGGCCACCACCCAGGTCGATGGCGTAGACCTGGACCGCGTCCGGCCGGTGGCCAGCGGCCAGCGCGGCCACGATCGTGCACAGCAGCGTGCTCTTGCCGGTCCGGGGCGCACCGACGACCGCCAGGTGCCCGGCGGCCCCCGAGAAGTCGAGGACCAGCGGCTCCTGAGCCTGCTGGAGTGGCCGGTCGACGAGGCCGACCGTGGCGCGCAGCCAGCCGGCCCGGCCGGTGGCCAGCGGCCCGTCCAGCGGGACCGCCGCCCCCAGCGGCTCCAGCCAGACCTGGTGGGCTCGCGCGCCCGTGCCCGCCAGGCCCGCGACCAGGACGTCGAGGTCGCGTTGGAGCGTCGCCGGCGTGTCCGCGGCGCCGGCCGCGCCGGCGTCCGGGACCGGCGCGGACCCGCCGGGTGGGCGGGTGGGCGTGAACGGGACCACACGGGGTGGGCCGCCGCCGACGGTGACGCTGGGACGCCCGCTGGACACCAGCGCGGCCGTGAAGCGCTGGGGCGGGGCGGCGTCGACCTTGAGCAGGGCGGCGCCAGGCCCAGGCGGCAGGTGGTAGGCCGCGGCCGTGCCGAGCACGGCCGCCGACTCGGATGTGCGACAATGGACACACATGGCTCCCGGGCCTTGGAGGTGTCGTGTCCACCGTCGTCAGCTACGCCAGGATTAGCAAGGAAGAGGTCGGCAACAAGGACAATTGCGAGATCCAGACCGCCGAGTGTCGGGAGTACGCCGCTGATCGCGGCTGGTTGATCACCCGCGCCTTCGTGGACAACAACATCAGCATCTCTCGCCGCTCTACCAAGCCACGAGAGAGTTTTGGTCAAATGTTCGCTGCAATCAAGGCGGGCCAGATCGACATCGTGGTCGTGACCGAGCCCGAACGGCTGTACCGACGCCCGCGGGAACTGGAAGACCTCATCGACATCGCCGAGGCCGGCCAACCGATCAAGATCGTCTGCACCGACGGGCGCGAGTTCGACCTTGGCACGACCAGCGGCAAGCATGACCTACGGACCCACGTCGTCAACGCCGCCCGCGAGGCCGACAAGATCGCCGACAGGTCTCGGCGCAAGAAGCTCGCCCACGCCCGCGAAGGCCGTCCATCCGGCGGCACCCGTCCGTTCGGCTTCGCTCCCGACCTGGTCAGCATCCGCGCCGACGAGGCAGCGCTGATCCGCCAGGCCGCCGATCGCCTCGTGGCCGGTGACTCCCTCCGGGCCATCGTTGCCGGCTGGAACCGCGACGGAATCACCACGCCGACCGCGAGGCCCTGGGCGCCCCACACCCTCAAGCGGCTGCTGCTCTCCCCCAGGATCCAAGGGCTGCGCCAGCATCAGGGCGCGATCCTCGGCCCGGCTCTCTGGCCCGCGATCCTCGACGGCGAGCAGGCCGAGCTGGTCGCCCGCCTGCTCACTAGCCCGGACCGTGCGAGTCGGTCAAGGTTCACCGGCCGATCGTACTTGCTGACCTCGATCCTTGAATGCGGCGCCTGTCACGCCAGGCTCTACGGCGGCATGCACACCGACAGCCGCTCCGGCCGCAAGTACCGCATCTACTCGTGCAAACGCGGCCCAGGGTTCGGAGGATGCGGCAAGGTCCACCAGCTCACCGAGCCGATCGACGACCTAATCAGTGAGGCGCTCCTCGACGCCCTCGACTCCCCCAAGCTCGACGCCGTCCTGCGTGCTCGAGCAGAGCACAGCCAGGAAGGCCAGCTATTCGACCGTCTCCAGGCTGACCGCACACGCCTCGTCCAGCTTGGCGACGACTACGCCGACGGCACCATCGACAAGCCGACCTACGTCCGCCAGAAGGCACGGCTCGCGGAGCGAATCGACACGGTTCAGCGCGCGCTCGACCAGATCGCCGCAGCCCGGACGCTGGTCTCCCTCCCGCCCGCTGGGCAGATTCGCTCAGAGTGGGAGAAGGCCACCATCGACCAGCGCCGGGCCATCATCGCGGCCGTGGCCGAGAAGGTGCTCCTGCATCCGACCGGTTCCGGCCAGAAGCGGGTCTGGCGAATCAAGGACGGCTGGGGCTTCGACCCGGCGACCATCGAGATCACTTGGAAAGTGTGAGCGTGCAGGCTGGGAACCCAGGAGAGCCGCGACCTTCGCCAGTACCGCCGCATCAGTGATGTGCGCGGGCAGTCCTTGTCGCTCGCGGGAGCGCTGCGTCCATTGCTTAGCGTCCAAGGTTGTCGCGTCGAAGCCACTGTCCGCCAGTTCACTGGGCCTATGGTGAGTCGGGCGCGACCCGGCCCCCTTTGCGGTTACGCACCAATCCTCACCGCCTTCCCGCTCGCAAGCTCCTCGCGGCCGATGCGTCGCATCTCCCGCCACTGCGCTGCCATGTGCCCGGCGAGCCAGGCGTCGCCGTAGGTGGTGTAGCCGCGCCCCCTGTAGCGCCAGTCGGCCACCAGCACGACACCCTCGGGCGGCAGCAGCCGGCCGTCGCGGTCGAGCAGCACGGTGGGGCCGTGGCGGCGGATGGCAGTCCAGGCTCGGCGGGCGGCCCGCAGCGCAGCCACGGTGGCCGAGTAGCGGTGGCGCTTGGTGAGGCAGTGGCGCCGTCGCCGAGCATGTGGGCCCACCGCCGCCTGTAAGCAGCAGGTTTGGGGGCTCGAGTCCGGCGCCAGCTCCAACACCGTCGGTCAGAGCCCCTTCGTCGTTGCCCTGCTCGCACGGCGGTCATGCCGACATTGCTCGCGGTCGCCGGTCGGCTGCCTTCCAACCTCCGCCGGAGGCCCTTCATCGATGCTTCGCCCTGCAGACCGAGCGCGGTGGCGTGGTGGCCGCACCAGCGACCTCGTGACGTATCGTGGCCGGACAAGTACGCCTCGTGGCTGTCGGCGAGCTCGCGGGTGAAGTAGTCCTCGCGACCGACCGCCAACTTGGCCACGTCCGCCACCACCCTGCCGCTGCCCTCTCGCCGCCGTTGGCGCGAGCAACGCACCCGTGGTGCATTGCTGTCCTCAGACGATTTCGGGTTGAGAGTAGAGCGGGATGGTGGCGGTCATCCGTTATGGCGGGTGCTGGGGTCGGTGGCCCGGTGGGGCGCTGGGTGGTGGGCGCCTGGTTGCTGGCGTTTGAGCGGTGCAGTGGGTTTGGTGGGTGCTTGGACCGTTGGATAATCGTGCTGTTCGTCCTGCATCCAGCAGTGACCGACACGACCGTCTCCGCCGCACGTCCTCGCTGTCGTGGTCGACGAACAGCCGGTCCATTCCGGGCTCCGGTACGACTGTCGGGGTCCGGGCGCAAGGAAGGACGCACGGTGGCAGCCAAGCGCAGCGGCGAGGCCACAACCGGGAGCCCCGGCTACCTGCGGACCGGCGAGGTGGCCGACATGCTGTACGTGTCGCCCGCGACCGTGTCCCGCT
>WNFV01010596.1_pt1 | contig 10034 bp, 11 predicted proteins | sample 5400101 | NCBI WGS metagenome assembly WNFV01 (sample SAMN13153361, study PRJNA577476) | soil metagenome | isolation source: 115 cm soil or saprolite under grassland replicate 1 | place: USA:California | collected 2016-06-15 | reverse complement strand
AACCTGGCCAGGCCAGGGTCGTTCTGGGCGACCTCGAAGTGCTGGTGGTAGCGGACGAACCGGTTCGCCCGGAACGCGGCCAGACCCGGCCGGATCACGCGCAGGCAGCACAGCAGCATCAGCGAGTGACCCAGCTCGGCGTCCGTGCGAGCGTTGCCGGTGCGCAGTTCGCGGACTCGTCGGGTGCCGTCGGCGAACTTGGACTGGTCCCACCGTTCCTGCCACGACGCGCCCGGACGGTCGGCCAGGTAGCCCAGCAGCCAGGACAGCCCTTTGCCGCGCAACCAGGAGCGGGGCTGCTTCCTCTGCCAGATCGCATCGACCAGCGCAAAGATGCTCTCAGCCGAGGCCTGGCTCAGATCCCCGTGCGGCTGCGGCGGAACCGCTGCAACCGCTGGTGCCGAGGCGACCCGTTGGTGCGTCAGCCCCGAGCTCGCCTGGCGAGGTTCGGCCGCGGATGAGTCCAGGGGACGCTGGATGGTGCGGCCGCTACCCACCGAACACCGTCTTGAAGTCATCGGCGTCATACCCCGGCGCCGGCACCGGTTCGGGGCGCGGCACGGTGAAATGCTGCTGCACCTTGGCGAACACCTCGTCCACGCGCGGACGCAGGTACGGCGTCATCGACGACAACCGGCGATGACGGCTCACGGCCGTGACTTCCGGCAGGGTCAGGTTCGGGTCCGCGACCATGCGGGTGATCGCGGTGTGCCGCAGATCGTGCAGCGACCAGTCGGTCTGGAGGGTGGCGTTCGCGCGCTGCAGCACGCGCCTCGCTGCGTGGTAGGTCAACGGTCGTCGTGGGCGGTTCAGGGTCCGCCAGATCACCTCATCGGCTCCTGGAGTGCCGTGCTCGTCGAAGTACGAGGCCAGGTACTCCAACGCCTCCGGTGAGGCAGGAACCGGGTCCAGCGCCCGCGTTCCCTTCGAGATCACCCAGAGGCGTTGCCGTGCCCAGTCGACTTGGCCACCGCGGATGCCGAGCAGCTCAGTCGCCCGAGCGGCCGTCGACAGGAACATCGTCACCAGCGCCCGATCGCGGGTCGTGGGCAGCGCCGCAAGCAGTTCCTCGATCAGGCCATCCGGGATCGCCCTGGGCGCGACCACGGGTGGTTTCTGGCGCAGCGGCCCCCGGCGATGCTCTGCGGGCTGCTCCAAGGGGCTGCGGTGTGCCAACCGGGCTCGACTGGCCGCATTGTTCGGCACCGGGTTGACCACCGGACCACGACCAAAGCGAGCATGGAAGGCGTAGAACGAGGCGATCACCGTCAACGCGTGGTTGATCGTCGCCGGCGCGTAGCCGGCCGCCAGTGGCCGCTTGCCGGTCCGCGGATGCGTCGTCGGCGTCACCTCAGTCGTGGGACGCCGCTGAGGGTTTCGGGCTGTGCGCATCCAGCCGACCATCACTTCGACCTCGGCTGTGGTGGCCCGGTCCCAGTCGACCTTGAGCGCGTGCAACAGGCGCCACCAGCGGAGCAGGTCGTGAGCGTAGGAACGCACCGTCAGCGGGCTCATGTCCGTCAACGCCAGTTCCCGAAGGTACGACGAGATCATGCCGACCTCCCTGCCGTCAGCGCCGAACATGCTGTAGGGCAGGGAGTCGGACGACTGCTTCCTCACTTCGCCGAGCAGCGGAAGGGTTACCCGACCTTCAAGAAGCTACACGTGCTCAGCGTCCACGCCGCCCACCTCTCCGGAGAGTCCACCCCGAAGGGGCTTGGTGGTTCAGTCAACAGGACGCTGCGCCAGGCCTTGTTGTTCTCACGCGCCTGGCGGCGCTCGGCCTTCTCCTCCTCGCTCAGGCCCGTCCCCGACATCGACCCGCCGGACTTGGCCTTGTGACCTGCCTTACCGGGAGTCGTGCACACGTGGACCACCCGCCACCGCTCCTTGGTGGAGCTGTACGTCGGTGACAGGTAGGCGCTGCGGCCGGAGCAGTCGGCATGGTTCTTGGCGGTGAGCTGCTTACCATCGGCTGTCAGCAGCTCCTTCAGTTCGGTGTACCTGCAGCTGTAGCGGTCGATGACCGGAATGCCAGCCGCGTCCAACTCCGCCCGCAGCTTCTCGGCCGCGGCCTTCTCCTCTCGCCTGTCCTGCAGGGACTGAAGCGTGTGCTCGAACTTGCCCCGCTCGGCGGCGGCCACCAGGTCGGCGCACGCCGTCTTGTCGTCGTCGAACTCGATCAGGGCGGCGGCCTGGTCGATGGTCAGCGGGTACTTGGCCAGTGCCCGGCTGGCTGTCGAGTTCGCCGCGACCGAGAGCCCGGTCTTGATCCGCCGGACCTTCTCGCCCGACTGCTCCGCGATCGTCACTGCGGAGACGCCGAGTGCCGCCAGTTGCTCCCAGCCCTTGACGCGGTCGTTCTCGGTCAGGGCGGCGCGACGGTCGTTCTCCGAGATTTGGTCGATCAGCACACCGGCTTCGTCGCGGGAGTCGTCTCGATCGACCAGTACCGGGACCGTCTCCAGGCCCTTCTTCACCGCCGCCAGGGTGCGGCGCTGACCCGCGACTACCTCCAGTTCGCCGGCGGCGTTGCGCCGAGCCTCGATCGGCACGCGCACCCCCCGCGCCTTGATACTCGCCTCGAACTCTTCGTCCAACTCCGGTTCGCTGCGCACGTTCTGGCCGATGACCAGGGTCTTCGGGTCGACCTGCAGCAACTCCATTCCACGTACCTCCGCTGACTCGGTTGCGATGCGTTCTGTGTGGTTCGTTCTCTTCACACTCTTGAGTTTACAACACTAGTGTTGTAAACTCAAGGGTGTGAAGAGAGACGAGAGGAACGGAGGCGCTTGATGCCATGAAGGTGACCAACCGCGAGTTCGGGCTGCTGCCCTGCGAGTACGGCCCGTCGTTCTACTGCAACACCGGCAAGCACGAGAACTGCACCCACCGGTACGGCGGCTGCCACCACCACGGCTCGCCGTCCCCCGAGGGCTACCTGGTCAGCGGCCCCGGCGAGCACGCCACCGTCGTCTACGACCAGGGCCAGCCCGTCGCCTTGCTGCCGATGCACGTGTGGCGCTGCTCCTGCGACTGCCACGGCGACGCCGCCACCGACCTGCTGGAGCTGCTGCGATGAGCGCGACGCAGCTCGACCTGTTCGGCGAGGTACAGGCCGCCATCACAAGCGCCGAGCGGCAGCAGGCCGACTGGCTCGCCCGGCTCAGCGACGGCGACCGGCTGCGCTGCCCTGCCTGCGGCGCGCACGAGGACACCGCCACCGACCTGCAGTACCGGCACGGCTTCGAGACCGACCTGACCACCCAGGGGCACCCCTACCCGTACTGCTGGCCGGGCGACCACGACCCTTCCAGCGGCAACGGCTCGCTGTGCATGCAGCGGCGCCTCGCGTGGCTGCGCGCGACCTACCCCGACCAAGCACACCGCGCCCCGTCGCGATGACCGCCGTTCCTATCCCTTTGCATCCACACCTACCTGAAAGGCGACCACCGATGACGTCCGACCTGTTCTGCGACTGCACCCACGGGTACGAGGAGGTGGAGCTGTGAATGGGCTGCACGTGCTGCACATCCTCGGCAGCTTGGCTGCCGCCTTCGACACCGAACGTCTCGCGGCGGCCGCCGCCGACAACCAGGTGTACGAGGAGTCCCCCGACGTCCTCAACCGCGAGCACTGGATGGCGGCAGCGTGCGTGCTGGTCGAGGACGACATCGCCGACGAGCTACGGGTCCGACAGCGAGCGGACACCGATGCCGCGCTCGGCCAGGTCGTGCACGAGGTTGAGCACCTCGCGCAGGTTGCGGCCGAGCCGGTCGAGGGTGTGCACCACGATCGTGTCCCCAGGCCGGGCGTACTTCAGCAGATCGGCCAGGCCCTCGCGCTCGACGGTGGCGCCGGTCTTCTTGTCGGCGTAGATCCGCTCGTTCGGGATGCCGGCGGCGGCTAAGGCGTCGAGCTGGCGGTCGAGGCTCTGCTTGGTGGTGGAGACGCGGGCGTAGCCGAGGTCCAGCCCGCTTGCCGGATGATCGTGTTCGGATGCCATGCCCGGGGACCGTACCGGAAATCGGCGCCGTAGCGCCGTTGTGGAACGCGTGTTGTGGGACGACTTTCGGAACGGCTTCACATCGGGTTCCGCCGCTTCTGCGCTCCGGTCGGCGGGCCGTTCCACTTCCACGGTTGTGGAACCGGAGTGTCAGCGGTCGTTCAGGAAGGCGAGCACGGCGAGGACTCGACGGTTGTCGGCGGTTGTGTCGGGTAGGCCGAGTTTGCGGAGGATGTGTTGGACGTGTGTGCCGACGGTGTTCAGCGGTACGGCGTGTCGCTGCACGCTGAGCACGCGGCCGGGTCTCGGCTCGACGAGGTGTCGTCGAGCCGAGACCCGCTTGCTCGTCGGCCGCTGAGGCATCGTTCACCGGACGTCGACGAGCTCCGGTTGGCGGTGCTCATCTTCGAGGATGTCGCCGCCGTGTTCGAGTTGCTCCTCGGTCTGCCGGTAGCCGGTGGACAGCTCACGCTCCAGCGTCTCGGTGTCGACCGCGTTCTCCCACTTCGACACGACCAGACTGGCGACGACGTTGCTGATGGTGCTGGTCAACGCCCGCGCTTCGGACATGAACCGGTCGATGCCGACCAGCAGGGCGACCCCGGCGACGGGCAGGGCCGGGAAGACGGTGAGGGTGGCGACGAGGGCGACGAACCCGCTGCCGGTGACGCCGGCCGCGCCCTTTGACGTCAGCAGCATCAGCCCGAGCATCGCGAGGATGTGGCCCATCGACAGCTGGATGTCGCAGGCCTGCGCGATGAACAGCGACGCCAGGGTGAGGTAGATGGCGGTGCCGTCGAGGTTGAACGAGTACCCGGTGGGTAGGACGAGCCCGGCGACGCCGCGGCGGCAACCCAGCCGCTCCAGCTTCATCAGCAGCCGGGGCAGCACCGGCTCGCTGGACGAGGTACCGAGAACGATCAGGAGCTCCTCCCGGACGTATCGCAGGATCCGCCACAGGCTCAGCCCGTGGGTCCGGGCAAGGACGCCGAGGACCACGACGACGAAGACGATGCAGGCAAGGTAGAACGTGCCGATCAGCAGGCCCAGTGAGCCGATCGACTTGACGCCGTACTTGCCGACGGTGAACGCCATGGCGCCGAAGGCGCCGATCGGGGCCAACCGCATGAGGTAGCCGAAGATCGCGAACAGCAGGTGGGAGAAGCTGTTGATGACGTTGAGTACCGGCCGGCCCGCCGTACCGATCTTGCTGAGGCCGAAGCCGCAGAGCAGGGCGAGCAGCAGGACCGGCAGGACCTCGCCCTCGGTGAACGCACCGACGAATGTCGTGGGGATGACGTGCATGACGAACTCGCCGAACGTGCCGGGTGGAGCGTTCTTGGCCGCCTTGGCGGCGACCGAGGCGTCGAGGTGGGCCGGGTTGATGTGCATGCCGGCGCCGGGTTTCAGCACCAGCACCGCGGCGAGGCCGATGAACAGCGACAGGATGGTCAGCCCGTAGAACAGGCCCAGCGCCTTCCCCAGCGTCGTGCCGATCTTGCGGGTGTCGGTCAGCGACGTGATGCCGCTGACGATGGTGCAGAACACGATCGGGGCGATCATCATCTTGACGATCCGGACGAACACGTCGCCGAGCACCTTGAGGTCGGCGCCGAACTTCGGGAAGAAATATCCGACGGCGATGCCGAGGACCACACCGATGAGGACCTGGACATAGAGATGCTTCAGAGACTTCATGGCCTTCATGGCGATGCCTCCTTGACGGTGGGGGGACCGGTGACGGCGATGTCAGGCTGAGGCTCAGATTGGCCCACGGCAGCGTTGAAGACCATCGCGAACTTCAACAGTGCCTTGTAGCGTTTCTTCAGGCGTTGGTGCTGCCGCCCGGGTGAGAGGGGCGCCTCAGATGCTGGATGTCAACCGGCTGCAGGTACTGCTGTCGGTGGTGGAGCTGGGGTCGGTCACCGCCGCGGCCGAGGCCCTTACCTATACACCGTCGGCGGTTTCGCAGCAGCTACGGCGGCTGGAGCGGGAGGTGGGTCAGCCGCTCATGCGCCGCCACGCGCGCGGGATGTCGCCGACCGACGCCGGGCAGGTACTGGCGGCGCACGCCCGCACGGTCCTGCGCCAGCTCGCCGCGGCCCAGGCCGACCTCGACGAGATCGCCGGGCTGCGGCACGGCACGCTGGTGCTCGGTACGTTCCCGACCGTGGCCAGCTCGTTCCTGCCGCACGCGGTGCGCCGGTTCCGGCAGTTGCACCCCGCGATCCGGATGGATATCCGCAGTGGCCGCGAGGCACAGCTGATCGAGTGGCTGGAGGACGGCACGGTCGCGCTGTCGTTGCTGTGGGACTACGCGTGGCGGCGGCAGGACCCGGCCCGGTTCCACCTGACCGAGCTGTTCGACGACCCCACGGTCCTGCTGGTGGCCGCCGACCACCGGCTCGCCCGGCGCCGGCGGGTCACGATGGCCGAGCTCGCCGACGAGAGCTGGATCCTGCGGACCGACCACCCCGTGGTCGAGGTGCTGCGCCGCAGCGCCCTCGTGGCCGGCTTCGAGCCCCAGGTGTCCTTCCGGGCCAACGACTACCAGGAGACGCAGGCGATGGTCGGGGTCGGGTTGGGTGTCGCCCTCGCACCGCGGACCGCTGTGGTCAACCGGCTGTCCAACATCCGGATGATCCCGCTCGGGGAGAGCGTCCCGGCCCGGCGCGTGCTGGTGGCCCAGCGCCGCGACCGGGTCGAGGCCCCGGCGGACGCGGCGTTCCGCACGGTGCTGGTCGAGTCCGCGGCGACGTATTCGCCCGAGTGACCTTGTAGCGGTGCTTCACGGACCTGTACAGGTCCGAGATGGTGCTTCACTCCTGGCGCGGTCAGGCTGGACGGTGTCCGGCCCGACGAGGAGGAGGCATCCGATGCAGGGCGACCCGGTGGACGCCGTCGACGTGAGGGAATGGATCGGTCGCAGCGAATCCGTGCGCGACACCGTGGGGCCGACACCCGTCATGGCCCTGACCGCCACACTGGACCACCCGGTACGGCCGGTACCGGCCGGTACACCGCTGCCGCCGCTGTGGCACTGGCTGTACTTCCTGCCGATGCACCGGCAATCCGAGATCGGGCCGGACGGCCACGCCCGGCGCGGCGGCTTCCTGCCACCGGTGGCGCTGCCCCGGCGGATGTGGGCGGGCGGCCGGTTCGAGTTCCGCTCTCCGGTGCGGGTCGGTGACGAGGTCGTGCGCAGGTCGACCGTCGACGACGTCGTCAGCAAGGTCGGGCGTACCGGACCGTTGGTGTTCGTGACGGTGCGCCATGAGGTGCGCTGCAACGGCGCCGCGGAGGCGGCGATCGTCGAGTACCACGACATCGTCTACCGGGCGGCGCGCCGGCCCGACGAGGTCGACCCGCCGCCGACGGCGGCCCGGACCGGCGCGCCGTGGCAACGCGAGATCGTGCCCGACGACGTCCTGCTTTTCCGGTACTCGGCGCTGACGTTCAACGGGCACCGCATCCACTACGACCGCCGCTACGTGACCGAGGTCGAGGGCTACCCGGGCCTGGTGGTGCACGGGCCGCTGCTCGCCACCCTGCTGATCGATCTGCTGCGCCGCCAGGCGCCCGACGCCGAGGTCGCCGGCTTCCGGTTCCGGGCCGTGCGCCCGACGTTCGACCTGCACCCGTTCCGGCTCAACGGCGAACCGCACGACGACGGCACCGTGCACCTGTGGGCGCAGGACCACGACGGGCTGCTGACCATGGACGCCACCGCCACGCTGCGCTGAGCACCCCGACGTACGGAAAGGAACAGCAATGCAACCGCTCGCCGGCCTGACGGTCGTGACCCTGGAGCACGCCATCGCCGCCCCGTTCGCCACCCGCCAACTCGCCGACCTGGGCGCGCGCGTCATCAAGATCGAACGCCCGGGGACCGGCGACTTCGCCCGGGGTTACGACTCCCGGGTGCGCGGGCTGGCGTCGCACTTCGTCTGGACCAACCGCTCGAAGGAGAGCGTGACCCTCGACGTCAAGCACCCCGACGGCGCGAAAGCACTGGAGCGCCTGCTGTTGGAGCGCGCCGACGTCGTCGTCCAGAACCTGGCCCCCGGCGCGGCGGCCCGCCTCGGCCTGAGCTACGAGCGGCTGGCCGCATCCCGACCGGAGATCATCGTCTGCGACATCTCCGGGTACGGCGCGGACGGCCCCTACCGCGACCGAAAGGCATACGACCTGCTCATCCAGAGCGAATCCGGATTCGTGTCGACCACCGGGACGCCGGACGAGCCGTGCAAGGCCGGACCGTCGATCGCCGACATCGCCGCCGGCATGTACGCGTACACGAACATCCTCGCCGCGCTGCTCGAACGCAGCCGGACCGGGCGGGGGCGCCACATCGACGTGTCCATGCTGGAGTCGCTGATCGAGTGGACGTCGTATCCGCTGTACTACGCGTTCGACGGCGCCGCACCGCCGCCGCGCACCGGCGCGGCGCACGCAACCATCTACCCGTACGGGCCCTTCCCGACCGGCGACGGCGGCACGGTACTGCTCGGGCTGCAGAACGAGCGCGAGTGGGTGAGCTTCTGCGAGGTGGTCCTCGGGCGACCCGAGCTGGCCACCGACCCGCGCTTTGCCGGCAACGCCCGCCGGTCGGCCGAACGCACGGCGCTGCGCGCCCTGATCGTCGAGGCGTTCGCGGCCCTGACCGCGCCGCAGGTGACCGCGCGGCTGGACGCCGCGCGGATCGCGAACGCACGGGTCAACACCATGCACGAGGTGTGGGAACACCCACAGCTCGCCGCCCGGAGCCGGTGGCGGGAGGTCGGCACCCCGGCCGGGCCGGTACCCGCGCTGCTGCCCCCCGGCGTCGCCGGCACCGACGAGCCGCGGATGGACCCGGTCCCCGACCTCGGCGAGCACACCGACGCCGTCCTGACCGAGCTGGGCTACGACACCCGGGAGATCCGGGAACTGCACACCGCGGGGGTGGTCTGAGATGGGCCCGCCGCGCACGTACCTGTTCGTCCCCGGAAACCGCCCGGACCGCTTCGGCAAGGCGCTGGCCAGCGGCGCCGACGCGGTCGTGCTCGACCTGGAGGACGCGGTCACCGCCGACGCCAAGGACGCCGCCCGCGGCGCCGTCCGGGCCTGGGCTGCGACGGCCACCCCGGCCCAACGGGCCCGCGCCGTCGTCCGCGTCAACGACACCGCCTCGCCACACATCGCCGACGACCTCCGGCTGGTCGCCGCCAGCCGATTGCCGGCCGTGATGCTGCCCAAGGCGGAGACCGTCGAGGACGTGGCGGTCGTACGCGCCGCCGCTCCCGGTACCGACGTCCTCGCCCTGGTCGAAAGCGCCCGCGGCGTCGCCGCCGCGGAGAAGCTGGCGCGGGCCGACGGCGTCACCCGGCTCGTGTTCGGCACCCTGGACTACGCCCTCGACCTCGGCATCGACATTGACCAAGACATCGACGAGCAGCCCGACGGCCTGTCCTACGCCGCCGGTCGGCTGGCGGTCGCGTCCCGCCTCGGTGGGCTCGCCACGCCGGTCGCCGGAGTGACCCCGCAGCTCGACGACGAGGCCCGGCTGCTGGCCGACCTCGCCTGGTCCCGGCGCCACGGCTTCGGCGCGAAGCTGTGCATCCACCCGGCGCAGGTGGCGCCGATCCACGCCGGCCTGACCCCGACCCCGCAGGCCGTCGCGTTCGCCCACCGAGTGCTCGCCGCCGACGCCGCGTCGCCCGGCGCCGCGCGTCTCGACGGCCGCATGATCGACCGTCCGGTGGTCGCGGCGGCACAGCGCACCCTGCAGCGCGCCGACCGCTGACACCCCATTTCGATTGGAGACCACCATGCCGTCCACCGTCGTTGACTCCGCGATCTTTCAGGGCATCTTCAGCACCGACGAGATGCGCCACATCTGGTCCGACGAGAACCGCACCCAGAAGTACCTCGACGTCGAGGCTGCGCTCGCCACCGTGCAGGGCGAGCTGGGGATCATCCCGCAAGAGGCCGCCGACGAGATCGTCCGGCACTGCAGGCTGGACCGCATCGACCTGGCCGAGCTGCG
>WNFV01018751.1_pt1 | contig 10035 bp, 10 predicted proteins | sample 5400101 | NCBI WGS metagenome assembly WNFV01 (sample SAMN13153361, study PRJNA577476) | soil metagenome | isolation source: 115 cm soil or saprolite under grassland replicate 1 | place: USA:California | collected 2016-06-15 | reverse complement strand
TGCGCGCACTGCTGGCCCGCCTGGGACAGTGGCGCGTGGGCATCTGGTAGCTGGCGCCGCTCATTCCCTACGCGGTGACGATCGCCCTGTTCGGGCTGTACGCGCTGTTGGGCGGTCAAGTCGCCACCGCTGGGATCACCGAGAAAATTGGCCCAGCGATCGGCATCGGCCTCACCGCGGCCGTATTTGAGGAGTTCGGCTGGCGCGGCTTCCTGTTGCCGCAGCTGCAGCAGCGTTACCGGCCACTTGTGTCCGCGCTGCTGGTCGGCCTGATCTGGGGCGGCATCTGGCACCTATACGCCGACTACTTCGGCATCGGCAATCGGGGCTGGTGGGCGGTCCCGCTGATCCTCGTGCAAGCGCCAGTGCTACTGACCGCCCACTCGGTGCTGCTCACCTGGGTCTACAACAATACCCGCGGCAGCATGCTGCTGTGCGTGCTGTTCCACTTTGCTATCTCGTCGAGTGCGTTGATTTTCACGGTGGATTATCCATCCAATGCGGCCTTTCTGGCCTGGTCGATCGTCTCCGCGCTGGTCTGGTGGACAGTGGCGGGTGTGGTCGTCGTGCTCGGCGGGCAGCGGTCGGCGCGTCGGGATGGGCAGCTTCAGCCAGCATCAGCGCTGCCGGCACAGCGGTAACGACGGTATTTCGCTTGCGCTGACCTGGCGCGGATGGTGCCAACGATGCAAACGCAGATGCGTATCCTGTCGACACCCATCACCCCGCTGGCGCTGGCCGCGATGAACGAGCTGGCTATTCTTGAACGCTTCAGTGGCGACTAAGCGTGAGGCGACCCATGACCCAAACAATCTTCTGAGCGTGCGCGTGTTGGGCGGTCGGATCATGCGGTGATTTAGGCCTCACGAGAACGGCCCACTTCCTGGTTGTAACATCTCTCGCCCATGTTGCGAATCTTTTTCTTTCTCTCAGCGGCCGTCCTGCTACACTGCTGGTGCAACATGGCGAACGCTCACACTCCAGATATCTACTCAGATGGCTCACCGTGGTGTCGCACACCGATGGCTTAGAGCGATTCGCGTCATTGGACGGTAGAGAGACGGCCCTATGCATCGAAGTGTTTGGTTTCGCCATCGGCGAATCGACGATGTACGTTATCGGGTTGATGATTTCGGGCTTACCCTTGCTCGCGATGACAATATTGCTTGCGGTGTTGTATTACCGCCTCGTTGTCGTCAGCCCAGGCAGATGACCATTATGTGCCGCAGGCTATATCTATCAGCTCATGCAATTCGGATCGGAGAAAAACGATGAAAAACCAATCTGCTCTCAGCTGGCTCATTCCACTGATCGGCATGCTCGCGCTGATCGCCGCTGGCGCAGGACTCTTCTGGCCGAGCGACGGTCAGCAGTACCCGTTCACCTCTATGCGAGGTGAGGCGGTCACTCTCTTTGGGCACGGTCTGTACCGCTATGACACCGTCAGCACCGCGGCTCAGGAGCAGGCGGCGGACGTGATCACCCTGGTATTGGGCTTGCCGTTGCTGGCGCTCTCCAGCTGGCTGGCCTTCCATGGCTCGCTGCGCGGAAAGCTGCTCCTGGCCGGTACGTTGGGCTACTTCCTGTACACCTACATGTCCATGTCGTTTCTCACCGCCTACAACCAGTTCTTCCTGGTTTATGTCGCGCTCTTTTCGCTGAGCTTGTTCGCTTTCATCCTATTGGTGATGGCGATTGACCTAGCCGCCCTGCCGCAGCACTTCTCCGAGCACCTGCCCCGTCGCGCCATCGCCGGGGCATTGTTCGCCGCTGGCGGCTTCCTGCTGCTGGCCTGGCTGGGACTCATCGTACCGCCGCTGCTGCAAAACGAGACGCCTGCCCTGGAGAACACAACCACCTTGGTCATCCAGGCGATGGACCTGGGGCTGATCGTGCCCGTATCGTTCCTGTCCGGCATCCTGCTGCTGCGCCGCAGCCCGTGGGGTTATCTGCTGGCTTCCGTGGCCGTGATGAAATTCATCACCATGGGGACATGTGTCAGCGCCATGGCGATCAACATGACCCTGTCGGGGGTGGCGCCCAGCCCGATCCTGTTGATCGCCTTCCCGACGCTGACCCTGCTCAACCTGGTCATGGCGGTGCTGCTGCTGAAAAATATCGAGGTCCGGCAGCAAACCTTGCAGCTGGCTGTCTGAATTGCCGATATATTGTTCTGGCGCCGCTGCTGCTGAATCAGGAAAGGGAAAACGGCCACGAACCTCAAGCATTTCATCGAGCGCAATCAGGTGCTGACCTACTTTATCCTCGTGTACGCTATCGCGTGGGGTGGGATTCTCATGGTGATCGGACCGAGTGGCTTGCAACCGGCGGCGACACGACCGATGCAAGTGGTATTGCTCGTGTTCGTGGCAATGCTCCTGGGTCCTAGTCTTACGGGGATCACGCTGACCACCGTGCTGGACGGGAAAGACGGTCTCAAGGAATTGTTTTCGCGCTGGCTGCGCTGGCGCATCAATCTGCGCTGGTACGCCGTGGCGCTGCTGACCACGCCGATATTGCTCCTAGTGATCGAATCTTTGCTTTCCGTTGTTTCACCCGCGTTCATACCCGGAGTGATTGCCAGGAACGATAAAGTGACCGTGCTCGGCTTTGGTCTCACGTTTGGCCTGCTCGCCGGATTCTTTGAGGAAATTGGCTGGACGGGTTTCGCTCTGCCGCGCATGCTTACCCGGCGCAGTGTAGTGGCGACCGGTCTGATCCTCGGCGTTCTATGGGGGACGTGGCACGTGCTCGGCGACTATTGGGGCAATATGGGTTCTTATGGCTCGCTCTACCTCATGCGCGGGTTTTTGTGGCTAGCGACGCTGACCGCCTATCGGGTGCTGATGGTCCGGGTCTACAGCAAGACCACCAGTCTCGGGCTGATGCAGCTGATGCATGCCAGCTTTACTGGCGGACAGGCCCTCTTGGAACCGGCGCTCTCGCCAGCCAACTATCTGCTGTGGTACGGCACGTTTTCGGCGGCGTTGTGGGTTTTGGTCGCGATCATAGCGATCAGCCAGCGGCGGGGTTCGCGAATGCTACAGCCGCAGATGGGCAAGTCCTATTAAAGGAGATACCGAATGTTGGAGGAAACCGACGAAAAACCTTGTAAAACTTGAGGAACTAGCCCAAGTCCTTTTCTCGATCTACCTATTCTCTCTGCTGCCATTCGCCTGGTGGGTGTTTCCGGTGTTCTTCTTTGCGCCGGATATGAGCTTGATCGGATACCTGGCAGGCGGACGCATCGGTGCGATGGGCTATAACCTGGTTCGTCACAAAGCGACCGCGATTGGCACGTATGTCCTGGGGGGCCTGCTCGGTGTTCCGCTGCTATCGCTGATTGGGGTGCTGTTGCTAGGTCATTCCAGTCTCGACCGGATACTAGGCTACGGGCTTGTGAATCCCGACGCGCTGGGTCATGCTGCGCTCGCGTCTGCCGGTAGGGGAGCGTGAGCTGCGTTTCTAAGCCGTATCTGCCGTTCGAGCCAAGCCCGCGTTTCGTGCTGCATCTCTTCTTCGGCACCTTCCCTGTCGACACGCAGTTTGCCGCTCAATTCTCCCTTGGGGTCAGACACTATATCGTCACGAGCCGCAGCGACCCAAGTGCGACGTTGGTGTTGATGCTCAGCAGCGGTGTGGCGCCTGCCAGCGCCGCCTCGGTCCAGAAGGCACCGTCTTGCCGCGCGAAGCCCGCGCCCGCGTCGAGGCTGCCGAGCAGCGACTCGGAGACGATCTTGGCGGCGGTTGTAGCCGGCACGCGGATCTCCACCGACGAGAGGCCGGTCGCGACCCGCACATGTGCGTCGCGCTGCAGCGTGCCGCCGAAGTCGAAGATGTATGCGGCAGCGCCGCCCTCCAAGTTAAGCTCGGCGCAGTTGGCGTTGGCCAGATTGGTGATCTCCATCCCGGCGGCCCCCGCGCTCAGGGTGAGCAGGCTCATCGGCTGCGGGTTAGGGGCCGAGAAGTCGATCGCATACTTGCCCGCGCCCTGCCGGGCCACCAGGCGGCTGATCGGCACCCCGCCCAAGTCCAGCCGACTCTCGCTGGCGCCGACTTCCAGGGTCAGCGCGAAAGGTCGTGTCTTGCCCAGCGCCAGCTCGAAGTGCGGCGACCGGTCCCACAGCCCGATCATCTCGGCCCAGTTGTAGATCTGCGTGATCCGGACGGTGCCGCCCTCCGTAACGATTTGGCACGGCAGCGCGCCGGATGGATCCTGGTAGGTGCCGGAGACCCACGCATCGCCTTCGCCCGGCACGACATTGAGACGGCAGGCGCCCACACTGATCCGCAAGTGCCGATCGCCGGCTTCGGGGTACGGAATGTTGATTTCGGTGATAGTTGGCTGCTCCACGAGCATCCTCCTTTCATTAGTATGCATCGATTGCCTTGCCGATGCGCTGCACACGCGAATAGTCTCATGATGGACAGGTGCAGCGCCCGGAGCGACATGCCGCATCGTGTCCAGCAGTGATCGGGCCACCACTCAGCACTCAGCGACGGCCAGTGCGGCTGCGCATACGCTCCTCCAGACATCTGCTTACACACTCTATTCTACACTCTCTGAAGCCGTGAACTGGAGCGAAGCGTTGTAAGGGGGTACTGTCCCTACGTGCGCGTTGGGATGATGGTGGTACGGCGAGACCCTGACTGCACGACCTCAGAGATCGCCGGGTCAGGCGTAGCTGAGTCGAAAACTGGTCGAGGCTCCTTTCGGCTTCTCCTTGCGGAGTTACGTACTCGCGATCCCCGACCAGCTGCTCGACCGAGGCGGCTTTCGACGTCGTTGCGCAGGCTCGCCTACTCGTCGCCTCGGTCGCCTACATCGAGGAGACGTTCGGTGTCCCTGCTCGGGGGCGCGTACCAATCTCCTCGATGCTTGTTCGATCAAGGACTCTTTCAGCCGCCCGCTGTAGGACCACCTACTCACTTCCTTGATCGCTGATATGATCCTACCACACGTACTCGATGCATAGAGTGAAGATTTTCTCGCCTCCGGGTAGATGTGTCGCAACCAAACATGCTTCAAAGCTACCGCCGCGCGCAGCCATGCAGCACAGGGACGACTATGCGCATGACCACACGGTTGACGCGCTAATGGTTTGCGAGCAGTTATCGGACGATCACGCAGTGTGGCGATCCCTTTTCGGCGAATCGGCCATCCAACACTATACTGGGTCTATAGGCAATCTGCGCTTTACTGCGCCGAGCTACTATACACGATTGAGATGAATGGCACTACGTGAGCGACCCTGATGTGCTGTTCGAAGGAAGGCAGCTCGACATAGCGCCCTTCCACACTGATCGCTGAAGGAGCGGACGATGAATCAGTGGTATGTGTTGGAAATACACGAGATCCTGCGACAGCAGGGCACGGATGCGGCGCAGGGCCTGACAGCGGCGGAGGCCGCCCGCCGCCTGATCCAGCACGGCCCGAACGAGCTGGTCGAGCGCGATCTCAAAAGCCCCTGGCGGATCGTCTGGGAGCAGTTGACCGCGACCATGGTCGTCATCCTGATCGTCGCCGCCGCGATCTCGGCTGCCCTGGGCGACTACAAAGATACGATCGTGATTCTGGCCATCGTCGTGCTCAATGCCATCCTCGGCTTCACCCAGGAGTATCGGGCCGAGCGCGCCATGGCCGCGTTGAAACAACTGGCCGTGCCGCACGTCAAGGTGCGCCGCGACGGTCACATGCACGAACTCACCGCCCGCGAGCTGGTGCCGGGCGATATCGTCCTGCTCGAGGCCGGCAACCTGGTGCCGGCCGATGGCCGCGTGATGGTGAGCGCCAACCTACGAATCCAAGAGGCCGCGCTCACCGGCGAATCCGAGCCGGTCGACAAAGTCGCGCACGCGCTCGACGCGACCGACCTCCCGCTTGGCGACCGGCGCAATATGGCTTATATGGGCACGGTCGTCGCCTATGGGCGCGGTCAGATGGTAGTGACGGATACCGGCATGCGGACGGAGTTGGGCGCGATCGCCGCGCTGCTCCAGATCATGGCACAAGAGCCGACACCACTCCAGCGCCGCCTGGACCAGCTCGGCCGTATCCTGGCCGGCGCGGCTGTGGGGATCGTCGGCGTAATCTTCGTGCTTGGGCTGCTGCGCGGCGAAGAGCTACAACTCATGTTCCTAACCGCTGTGAGCATGGCGGTGGCCGCGGTGCCGGAAGGGCTGCCGGCGGTGGTGACGATCGCCCTGGCGCTGGGAGCGCAGCGCATGCTCCGGCGTCGAGCGCTGATCCGCAAGCTCGCCGCCGTCGAGACGCTCGGCTCGGTCACGGTAATCTGTTCCGACAAGACCGGCACGCTCACCGAGAACCGCATGACCGTTACTGTGCTCGATGTCGCCGGCCAGCGCGTCGCTCTGGCTGATCTGCTGCCCACCGCCGGCGCGCCCACCGGCGGTAATGGCCTACATCCTCCGCGCTCCGCGCAGCCAGCGTTATCGCTGGTGGTGGCTGGGGCCGCGCTGTGCAACGATGCCCTGATCGAGCACGGCGACAATGGCGATGGCGGTGACCGGATCCTCGGCGATCCGACCGAGCACGCACTGGTTGTCGCAGCGGCGCGGGTGGGCTTCACAAAAACCGAGCTGGAGGCGACGTTCCCACGTGTGGCCGAGGTGCCGTTTCGCTGGACGGGTTGAGCCGCTCACGGCGAGCGCGCGCGAGCGGATCGCTGCCGCGAATGATCGCCTGGCCCAGGAAGGCATGCGCGTGCTGGGCGTGGCCTTCCGCCCGCTCGCCGCGCTGCCCGCGGTCGCGGAGCCGGCCCTGGTGGAACGCGACCTGGTCTTCGTCGGGATGCTGGGGCTGATCGACCCGGCGCGGCCAGAAGTCAAAGCCGCTGTGCGGACCTGCCAAACCGCCGGCATCCGCCCGGTGATGATCACTGGCGACCACCCGTTGACGGCGCGCGCCATCGCACGCGAGCTGGGCATCGCCGACGGCGGCCGCATCCTGACCGGCCAAGAGCTGGATCGCCTGTCTGTCGAGGAGCTGGAAGCGATCGTCGAGGATGTGCCGGTCTACGCGCGCGTCTCGCCCGAGCATAAGCTCAAGATCGTCCAGGCGCTCCAGTCAAACGGGCACATCGTCGCCATGACCGGCGATGGTGTGAATGATGCGCCGGCGCTCAAGAAGGCCGACATCGGCGTCGCCATGGGCATCACCGGCACCGACGTCACCAAGGAAGCCGCGGACATGGTGCTGCAAGACGACAATTTCGCCACGATCGTCGCCGCGGTGGCCGAGGGACGCGTGATCTTCGACAATATTCGCAAGTTCATCAAGTATCTGATGACGACCAACGCCGGCGAGCTGTGGGTGATGCTCTTGGCGCCGTTCCTGGGGATGCCGCTCCCGCTGCTGCCGCTCCAGATTCTGTGGGTCAACCTGGTGACCGATGGGCTGCCGGCGCTGGCCCTCAGCGCGGAGCCGGCCGAGCGTGACACCATGCGGCGCTCGCCGCACCCGCCGAACGAGCATATCTTCGCGCGCGGGCTGGGCCGCCACATTCTGTGGGTCGGTCTGCTGATGGGACTGGTCGTGCTGGGCGTAGGCTATGGCTACTGGAGCGCCGGCGCGGCGCAGTGGCAGACGATGGTGTTCCTGACGATCACTCTGGCGCAGATGGCGCACGTCCTGGCGATCCGCTCCGAGCGCGACTCGCTCTTCCGGATCGGCCTGTGGTCGAACCGGCCACTGCTTGGCGCGGTAGCACTGACCTTCGTCCTGCAGCTGGCACTGGTGTATGTCCCCGTCCTGCAAGGGTTCTTCACGACAGTCGCCCTGTCGGCCGGCGACCTGGCGCTGGGTCTGGCGGCAAGCTCGATCGTTTTCTGGGGCGTGGAGCTTGAAAAGTGGGCGCTGCGGCGGCGCGCCGCCGTCGACGCCGCACAACCAGCCTCCGCGTTCGCCGCGGGGTCGCGCCCGGAGCAACACCCCGCAACAAAGGGGTAAGAGGGTGGCAGCAGTCGTTCCAGATCGACCCACCGCGCCCCCGGCGCGTGCCTATGCGTTCCTCTCGGCCGGCGCCGCCCTCCTGACGATCGCGCTCAAGACGGGCGCCTTTCTCGTCACGGACTCGGTTGGCCTGCTGTCCGACGCGGTCGAGTCGCTCGCCAACCTGGCCGCCGCGCTGATCGCCATCTGGGCGCTGACGCTGGCCAGCCGGCCACCCGACGCCGAGCACGCCTACGGCCACGCCAAGGCCGAGTACTTCGCGAGTGCAGTCGAGGGCCTATTGATCCTCATCGCCGCGGTGGGAATCGGCCTGACGGCCTGGGAGCGCCTGCTGCATCTCCGGCCGCTCGAGCAGGTCGGGCTCGGCTTAACGATCTCACTCGCCGCTGCTGCGGTCAACGGCGCAGTCGCGCTGATCCTGCTGCGCGCCGGGCGGCGACTGCGCTCGATCACGCTGGTCGCCGATGCCCACCATCTCTTGACCGATGTGTGGACATCTGCCGGGGTCGTGCTAGGTGTCGTCCTGGTGCAGCTCACAGGCTGGTTGGTGCTCGACCCACTGATCGCGCTGCTCGTCGCCTCGAATATCGTCTGGGCCGGTATTCGGCTGCTGCGTGATACGGCGTCCGGTGTCCTGGACACGGCGCTGCCGCCCGTCGACCAGACGCGAATCGCCGGGGTTCTCGCGCCGTTTAAAGATGCGGGGATCGTTTTTCACGCCCTGCGGACGCGCACGGCCGGCCAACGCCGCTTTGTATCACTGCACATCCTCGTGCCGGGGGCATGGACAATTCAGCAGGGTCACGCACTGGCCGAACAGATCGAACGTGCGATCATCGCGGCGCTCCCCAAGACGACTGTATTCACCCATCTGGAGCCGGTTGAAGATTCGGTCTCCTGGGAGGACCAGGCCCTGGACCGCGCGAACAGCAGTGGAGCAGACGCGCGAGGAGATGCGATTGTATCGGACAGACAAGCGCAGGTGCGCATGGAGACGCAAACCTGGCAGGACGCTGCTATGAACCGGACTCGCGCTGACGGAGCGGGCTCGCAGTGCTCGGCGCGGTAGCGTAGACTGGTTCACATCTATGATTGGTGATCGATACCGACGCTCCTGGTGCAACCCACGCCCCGTCGGATGTACGGATAACAAATGACGAATGACAGATGCGGTACATTATGCGGACGCGGCGGTGGTGAACATATCTTTACCCGGGATCGTGCAATGCTTTCCTCCAGATCGCGCTCTATTGCTGTAATCTAGAGTCAAACCAATATTCGGCCGCCTGCCCGAGCTGCTCCAGCCAACCAAAGGTGCTGCGGCCCATACTAGTCGCAGCGGAGTAGCAAACGCTGGCCGTGCGCCGCAGGCTCATCAGCGCCGAATCAAGCCCTAGCGGAAACAGTATGCCAATCCACCACGACTACAAACTGGCCCTCCAGACCTTCCAGTCGCAGCGCCTCGGTCGCGATCTGGCCGACCTGGCCGCCGAAGCACAGTACCAGCAGATCGCGCGGTTCTTCTTCGAGGAGATGTATGGACCACGCGACTTCAGCGCCCGTGACGCACAGGCCCAATGGGTGCACAAGTTCGTCCAGCGGACGCCAGGTGTGACCATCCACGACCTCGAGCCGGTGCTCGAATTGCTTGAGCTGACGAATAAGCTGGATGATGAGATCGCCAACCGGTTGATCGCGCTTGGCGCGCCGCTCGACTTCGACGAGGCGCTCTACGAGAGAGCCTACCGCCTGGCCGACAACTACGCCGCGCGTGTGACCCAGATCGATCTTGCGATCGTTGCGCTGGGTAACGTTCACCGGCTGGGCCGGAAGCGGCTGCTGGGCGTTGCGCTGCAGAGCACGCACGCCCTGGCCCAGGCCGTCGGCATGGGCGATATCCATCGCTTCCTGCGGCTGGGCTACCAGGCGATCCAGCCGGTACACGATATCACGCGCTTTCTGAGCACGATTGAGACCCGCGAGAAGGCCAGACTGGACCGGATCTACGCGATCTGAGCGCATTCGATGTGACTGCTTTGAGGCGAAAAGAAAGCGATCCGGGG
>WNFV01010594.1_pt1 | contig 10035 bp, 14 predicted proteins | sample 5400101 | NCBI WGS metagenome assembly WNFV01 (sample SAMN13153361, study PRJNA577476) | soil metagenome | isolation source: 115 cm soil or saprolite under grassland replicate 1 | place: USA:California | collected 2016-06-15 | reverse complement strand
CCAGGATGCAGATGTACATCCGTCTGGCGTGCAAATCGATCCCACAGTAGTATCGGTGCTGCTTGGTGTAGAACCTCATCCGGCTCCTCCTTTTCACCCCAGGCGCGGGGTGGTGTGTTTGGCCGCCATCACCTTACCCCACGGCTGGCAAGGTGGGGCCTGGATGAGGATCAACGCGCTACACCGGACCAGGGCTCGCGTTGCTCGCTCCGGCCGGTGAGCGCGACCGTTAGACGTACAGCCGATCGACCCGGAGGGTCAGGTGCTTGCGAGTGACGAAGGTGGACAAGTGATCGCGCCTGGGGGGATCAATGCGAACCTGGCTCCCGACGCCTTCTTGAGGTGGGCGAGGCACTACCACGCGTGCCGGCACACCTTCCAGCCGCCAGACCGCTTCTCGCCGGTGCCGTACTTCCTGCTATGTCGCGCCATAGAGCTTGCCGTCAAGGCGCGGCACCTTGGTACTCTGACGCAAGATGACGTAAAGCACCGGTTCGGGCACGATTTGGTTAAGGCGTACGCGGCGTTGAATCCTGTGCACCGCGTCCTCGGAGCCGATGAAGAGCGTGTACTCACGGCCGCAAGCGAGATCTACGCGGAGAAGGGCTTCGAGTACTTTGACCCCGAGGATGCACTCACGGGCTTTAGCCGCTACCCAAGCCTGGACGATCTCGATGCAATCGCGCGCAAGCTCGTTGGGGTATGACGTCTAACTCCGCGCTGGAGCGGCCCGCTGGCTCGCATTCGCTCGCCGCGGCCGCTCACCGCGGGCGTTGGACGGACGAAAGCGTGAGTCGAGTCCATGAGAATGACTGAGCAAGCGGCGAGGAGGTTGGCGAATGCCGTGCGGCACTGGCTCAATTTTCAGGCTCTATGCGGTCGTGAGGCGTTGTTCGGCGAGTCCTATCTCGCGCAGCCAGTCGGAGAGTTCCTGATGGCCAACCACCGCGGCAGGATCGCTTCTGAGTGGACGGTCCCCGACCTCCGCAGCAAGGCGCCAGGCAGACCTCGGCAGGTCGACTACGCCCTTCTGAGTCCCGAGACGGGCCGGTTGGTCGGTGCTATCGAGGTAAAATGGGTCAGGCCTGGAGCACCCTCGCCGAAACAACGCATAGTAGACGACCTCCTGAGACTCGAACGACTTCGCGATCCGCATGAACAACACGCCGTTCGATACCTTCTCGTAGCGGGCGACGGGTCGGCGTTCGACGACGGCTTCTTGAACGTCATGGCTCGTTCCGGTAGACGTAACCGGAAGTTCCTGCGACCGCTACTCTCCGCATCGACCAAGCGCTATAAGCGGGTTGATGTCGAACAGGCCGATGAGCCCTGGCAGGGCTACTTTCACAAGTTCGCGACGACCTACGGTGTCGACATTCCCAAAGCCTTCCGAACCAAGCTCATCACTCTGAGCAAGGGCGGTTCGACACGTGTAGCGGTCTGGCGAGTGGCCAGCAACAGCAATCGCGCCACATTTGAGCCGGATGACTAGAGTGCCGGTCAACGTGACCGTTGGATGGCCCCAGGCAGCGCAACCCGATGAAGTCTCCAAGCGAGAGGAGCCGACGATGACCGCCGAGGGTCCAATCGCCGTTCCGGAACGTGATGAGGAATTCTTCCGCCGCTTGATCGACCGCCTCCTCCAGCTCGTGAGCAGCATCCCGTCAAGCGACGAGAAGACCGCAGCTAATCCGGCCGCGCGCGCGAGATCACTCATCACAGCGGCCGCGTTGAAGGCCGCGGGAATCTCCGGGGCTCTCGCACTACCCCCAGGGCCGTTCGGGCTGCTCACCGTCCTGCCGGACCTATACGCGATCTGGCGCGTTCAGGCTCAACTCGTCTCCGATATCGCGGCCGTTTACGGCAAGAGCGTACACCTGACAACAGAGACCATGCTGTACTGCCTGTTTCGCCAGGCGGCAGCCCAAGCCCTTCGAGACTTGGTCGTGCGAGCAGGCGAACGGGTTCTTGTGAGGCGAGCGACACTACGGAGCGTACAAAGCGTTCTTCGACGGGCCGGGATCCTTGCCACTCAGCGACTGATCGGCCGTGGCGTGTCCAGATGGCTCCCAGTCGTCGGAGCTGTCGGCGTGGCAGGCTACGCCTACTACGACACAAGGCAAGTCGGATTGACCGCGATCGAGCTTTTCAGCCATGAGATAGAAGATGACGACGGCGGCAGCATTAGCGGACAAGCTGCAAAGGTTCCCCCTGTATCGCCCGTTCAGCCGGCAGCCTCCTCGGCAGAGGCGCCCTCCTTCCAGGGGGGCCCCGAGGTCAAGTGAACCGTCCAACTTCAGGATTCAGCGGACCGGGTGCTCGCGTTGCTCGCACCTCGGCCGCTGATCCTGGGCGTTGGCCGGACTCCAAGCTACGCGTTCAGAGCCGGATGGAGTGAGCGCGACGTAGAATCAGGGTCATGGCGGATGCCGATGTGCTTTTCGAAGCGCGCACCCCGTTGGGGTTCTCGGTGCCCGTCACCAGGGCTCGCTGGCAGTTGATCGCGACGATCAAGCATCCCGTGATGGCTGGTCGCGAGTCGAGCGTCAAGCTGGCGTTGGAGAGCCCGGACGAAGTCCGTCAGAGCCGAATCGACGCAGAGGTGCTCCTCTTCTACAAAGCAGAGGCGGAGCGCCGCTGGGTGTGTGCCGTTGCAAAACAGGCCGACAGGGAGGCTTTCTTGGTCACGGCGTACCCAACGGACGCGATCAAAGAAGGAATACGGATATGGCCGAAGTGAGCGTGCTCTACGATCGCGAGGGACGGACGCTTACCGTCTGGTTCAGCGACCGCCGTCAGGAACACGTCTGCGAGGAAACCGGCGACGAAGTGGTGCTCATGAAGGACTCCGCGGGGCATGTCATCGGTTTTGAGAAGCTCAATTTCTCGATTCCGGACACCGACCGGCTTCGTGTCGCCCTTGAAACGACGCCGGCGTGAGCGGCCGCCCAACAACACGCTTCAGCAGCCGGCGCTTCGCGCCGCTGCTGAGCGTGAGCGTTATCCAGACTCACGGGGACAGCCGCTTCAGAAGGAGGACAGAGATGAGAATGCTCCTAGACGTCAGGATTCCGCCTGAGACCTTCAACGCTGCAGTTCGGGATGGTAGCGCTGGGGAGAAACTGAAGCGAATTCTGGAGGCTACGAAGCCGGAGGCGGTCTACTTCACTGAGCGCGACGGGCAGCGTGGCGCGATCATGATCGTAAATCTGGACGACGCGTCGAATATCCCGGCATTTGCGGAGCCGTGGTTTCTCACCTTCGACGCGGACGTGGAGTTCCGCGTGGCGATGACACCGGAAGATCTGGCCCGAGCAGGCCTCGATGCACTTGGGAAGAAGTGGGCATAGGGCTGGCTAACTTCGCGTTCGACCAGACCGCTGGCTCGCATTCGCTCGCTGCGGCCGGTTAACGCGGACGTTAGACACCGCCGGTCCGGCGAGTCCGGCATAATCGAGACCAGGAGGATACGGTGGCGAATTTGACAGAGAGAATCACGGTCGATCCTGAGCAGTGCGGCGGGCGCCCCTGCGTGCGCGGCATGCGTATCCGCGTCACCGACGTTCTCGATCTCCTCGCCAGCGGACTGACACCCGAACAGGTATTGCGCGAGCTCCCTGACTTGGAACCTGAGGATGTTCAGGCCTGCTTGCGGATCGCCAGTCAGCGACTTGACCATCCGGTAGTCGCTACTTGACTATCTGGATTGATGCGCAGCTGTCGCCCGACCTTGCGCCGTGGATCACAGAGCGTTTTCGGATCGAGGCTCGTGCCGTCCGCGAGCTCGGTTTGCGGCACGCGAAAGACCGTGTGATCCATGAGGCGGCGCGCGAGGCGGGCGTCATCGTCATGACGAAGGATGCTGACTTCGTCTACCTGCTGGAGCGCCTGGGTCTACCGCCGCAGGTGCTGTGGATCACCTGTGGCAACACCTCGAACGCCCACCTCCGAGAGGTTCTGCAGGAGGCGTTGCCGACCGCGCTCCGACTGTTCGACCAGGGAGAGCCGCTGGTCGAGATCAGCGATGCAAGTAGATACAGAGCGCGAGCACCGGGGGTCTAACCCATAAGGATTGAGACGACCGCCGCGGTCGTTCCAATCCAATGTTCAAGAAGCCCGGTGTGCGCATCGGGTGCCAGCGGGATATGGGGAATGCCTCGGGAGGGCTGGGACGGCAGCGAGCGCTACGACGACGGCGGGGAGCCCGAAGGTCTTTGTCGTCCTATCCGTTTCTGCTGCCTCTCCAGCCAACTCATCAGACGACCCTGAGCAGACGGTGTGCGGGTGGTTTACGGAAAGGGCTGCGTTCGCTCTGTGGAGCTCCGCTGCGGGGAAACCCGATGGCGATGCCTGGAAGGCGATTCCCGGGACAGAACTAGTACAACACAAGACCGTCGATGGGCGAGTGCTGCGTGGCTACAAGATCTCTGCCAAGCGCGGCCCTGACGCCACGTCTCTCGGGACCGGGTTTGTCCTATTCGCCCAGGGCAACGCGATGCTTGCCGACCGACTTCTCGGTCCGCTTAACGCGCTGGCCGGGCAGGGGCTTGACGTCTACGTTTTTGATTATCGTGGCTACGGGCGGTCAGAGGGGAACCGGCGCCTCAAGGCGATTGTCAACGACTATCGAGAGATCTTTAGTGCTCTCAGTGCCGTAAACAACTCCGGGCGGAAGTCGCTGTACGGCATTTCATTCGGTGGTCTCGTCCTTCTCAATGTCATCGGGAGTGGGGCGCAATTCGACAGGGCTGTGATCGATTCGACACCCAGCCGCGTCTCTCAACTCGGCTGTCCAGAGCAGTATGACCCCGTACGGAATGTCCCCCTCGACAGCGCAAAGCTCTTGGTGATCAGCGGGGCAAAGGACAGCGTCGTGAAACCCGCTGAACAGACTGAGCTACTCTCCGCCGCGAGGTCACGTGGGGCACATGTGGTCATATCCGACGACTTCGCCCACCTCTTCATGGATCGCGACCCGTCGGTTCGTAAGCAACGGCACGCTATCGTGAGCGAGTTTCTGAGTGGAAGAGAGTGACGGAGGCACACCATGCCGACCGAGGATCGGGCCCGCGTAGCTCTTGCGATTGTCGTTGCCGTGATAGGCGCTATCGCCATCACCAAGGCTGGAATTGATCCGCGAGATGGCCTAATCCGGTGGCTAGTCTTCTCGCTCGCCGCGGGGCTTGTAATCAATAACCAGGAGGGCAAATCAGTCTTGTTCCTGCTGGTGGCATCGGCACTCACCGGACTTGGCTTAGTGGCGACCCTTGTCTGGTTAGCGCTGCTGCGAGACGGCGTCATCCCCGCCTTGTCTGGTATCACCGTTGACTTCGTCCGCCGCCCTCTGTATGGTGGGCTGCTGCTTGGGGGTGTGTGGGTTGGGTCCATTGGTAGCGTACTGGTCTGCTCGCTTTCGCGTCCGTTTACGCTGAGTCTCTTACGAGATGCGCTGTCAGTTGATTTGGCACGGGCCCGTCGCGTCGAGAAATTGCTGAGGCTGTTCTTCGCAATCGGTAGCGCGGCCGGGCTACTCGTGTATTCAATCCTGTGATGAGCGCAGTCTCACGTGGTCTACCAGGAACCCGAACAGCGCAGTCGAGCAGACCGCTGGCTCGCATGCGCTCGCCGCGGCTGCTCACCGCGGGCGTTCGGCCGCTTACCAGGCACTTGATGTCGCTCTCGACTTGGTGATGCGCAGGTGAACGTTCTGGAAGAACTCCTTGAGTGGTCACAAGGCCGTCCGGCCTGGCAGCGCGATGGGCTGCGCCGCCTCGTGCTAAACGGCGAACTCTCGGATGATGACATCCGCGCGCTAACGGAAATCTGCAAGAGCGCGTTCGGCCTTGCCGAACAACGGGACAGCGCTCCTCTGACCAAGGACCATGTGCCGGACAAGGCAGCCGGCGCTGCACCTGTTTCCCTCGTGTCCATTTTTCATCACCGCGGCGTGAATGCACTGGCCGAAGGCCAGACCCTCAGGTTCGCGCCCAACCTCACCGTGGTCTACGGTGACAACGCCGCCGGAAAGACGGGATACATCCGTATCCTCAAGAGTGCGTGCCGGGCGCGCGGGCAGGAGCACATCCTGGGCAACGTCGTCTCCGGCGCGACGCCGCTCGCGCCCGTCGTGTCGATCAAATACACGGTCGGAGCCGAACCCGAACCGCGGGAATGGGCCGGGAACGGCGAGGATGAGTTCATATCCCGCGTGAGCGTGTTCGATACGCAGTGCGCTGCCGTCTACCTCACCGAGAAGACGGATGTCGCGTTCCGGCCCTTTGGGCTGGACTTGTTCGACAAGCTGGTCCGAGCGTGTAAGGCCGTTCGCGCGAACCTCGAAAGCGAACAGCGCGCCCTGACCTCGAATGCCCTGGCCGGTGTTCAGGCGCAGATCCCGGAAGGGACGGCCGTTGCGAAACTCCTGGCGAACATCACCTCGCTCGCGAAGCCCGAGACCGTGCAGGCTCTTGCGCGTCTGTCCCCGGAGGAGGAGGCGCGGCTCGTCCTCCTGGAGAAATCGCTGCTCGACTTGCAGGCCAATGATCCCGAGAAACTGATTCGCCAGCTCACGCTTCGCGCCGGTCGCGTCCAAGCGTTGGCCCGGCATCTCAAGGACGTGGAGACAGTGCTTTCGGCGGACGCGGTGGCTGCGGTGTTCGATGCGCGAACCGAAGTCCACCGCAAGAGCGAGGAAGCCAAACGGCTCCGCGAGGCGACCTATCCGGAAGGGATGCTGGGCGGGACGGGTTCGGAGCCGTGGACAGCTCTTTGGGAATCGGCCCGCCGGTTCTCGCAGGATCTGGCTTATCCGGGCCGGGCGTTTCCAGTCGTCGAAGACGGAGCGCATTGTGTGTTGTGCCAGCAAGACCTCGATCACGCGGCCAGCCACAGGCTCAGGCAGTTCGAGGCGTTCGTGGCTTCGTCGACGGAGCGCGAATTCCGGCAGATCAGGGAAACATTCGCGCGGCTGCGCAAGAGTTTCAGCGACCTCAAGACGACGAACGAAGCCGTTGACGAAACGCTCAAGGAAGTCCGCATCGAGCACGAGGCGGTGGCGGACGCAATCAGCGCGACGCTCGCCACGAACGAGAACCGCCGCACGACGGTCGTTCTGGCCCTAACCGAAGAAAAGGACCTTGCCGCCGATTGTCCGGGGTTTGTGTCCGTTGCCCGCGAGGCCGATGCGCTCGCCGAGCAGATCGAGGCGCGCATCAAGACGCTGCGCACCAGCGCCACCGAGGAAACACGCAAGGGCATGACCGCCGAGGCGCAGGAGCTCCGCGCCCGCAAACTGCTCGCCCAGCATGAGCGGCTCGTTCTGGGTGAAATCGAGCGCAAGAAGAAGGTCGCCGCCTACGGGCTGTGCATCAACGATACGACCACCAACGCGATCACGCAGAAGAGCACGGCCGTCACGAAGACCGCCGTTTCACAGAAGCTCAAGCAGAGCTTTAAGGACGAGCTGACGAATCTCGCCTTCCGCCACGTCGATGTCGAGCTCAAGGAAGCCGGAGGAGCGGACGGCGTTCTCTATCACAAGCTCATCCTGACGCGTGCGCCCGGCGTTGAATTGCCCAGAGTGGTGAGCGAAGGCGAGCAGCGCTGCCTGTCCATAGCCGCGTTCTTTGCGGAACTCAGTACCGCCGATGATCCCTCCGGCATCGTGTTCGACGATCCCGTGTCCTCGCTCGATTACAAATGGCGCGAGGGCGTTGCGCGGCGGCTGGTGCAGGAAGCCAAGACCCGGCAGGTCATTGTCTTCACGCACGACGTCGTCTTCCTGCTCCTCCTCAAGCAACTCGCCGAGGAACAGGCTGTGGCGCAGCTCGACCAGCATGTCCGCCAGCTCTCGAATGGTGCCGGCGTGTGCGCAGAGGAGTTGCCCTGGGTTGCGATGCCGGTCAAGAAGAAGATCGGATACCTGAGAAAGGAGTGGCAAGCTGCGGCACACTGTCTCGCGACGGCCATCAGGCGGCCTATGAGAAGGACGCCAAATACCTCTATGGCGTGCTGCGCGAAGCGTGGGAGCGCGCCCTTGAGGAGGTTCTTCTGGGCGGTATTGTCGAACGGTTCCGGCCCGGTGTTCAAACCCAGCACGTCGGTACGATCGCCGACATTACGCCGGAGGATTGCCGAACCCTCGATGCCGCGATGAAAAAATGCTCGAAATGGCTGCCCGGCCACGATCAGGCCGCGGCAGCACGTGCGGCCGTGCCCGAGCCGGATGAACTCAAGGCCGACATCGACGTCCTGGAAAACTGGGTCGCCGCGATCCGCAGGCGTCGTCAGTGAGGCAGGCCGGTTATTGCGAAGAGAGCGAATGGGCATGAACTCCCCGGATGATCGCGAGCCGTTGCGGAAACCCGAGATCAGCCGATTCATGTTCGCCATGTTCGACGTGCTTGGCTTTTCGAGATGGCTTGAGTCAGTCGGGCTGCAGACGGTCCTCGACGCCTACCATCTGCTGATCGAGCGCGTGGTTGTTCGACCAAACGAAAAGGGAGGATTGAGCGCCGTCCAGACTCGGGATGGTGCGCTCTTCGCCATCACAGGCCCGCCAGGGTACGCATACTTCTCCGACACAATCATCTTGTGGCATCCGCTGGTCCCGCCATTTGTCGATGACTTTGTGACTCGGTGCAGCGAGCTGATCTGCGAGGCCCTGGCGATGAACATCCCGCTCCGGGGTGCGATAACCCTTGGCGATGCGGTACTGGACCGGGATTCCGATTTCTTTCTTGGTGCGCCAATCGTTGAGGCAGCGCGAGTGGAGAAGGCGCAGAACTGGATAGGGCTCACGTTCGGCCATACGGCAATGTGGTCGCCGTTCTTGGCACAGATCCATGGGACAGCGATCATCGAATACCCACCTCCAACCAAGGACCATCTCAAGGAGTACGCGTCGCCAATCGTAATCGACTGGCCGAGGCGCTGGCGCGATAGACATAGTGAGTGCCCGTCGGCGAAGCTTCGTGAACTCAACCGAGATCCGAACTATGCATCCTACTGGCAGAATACGATCGCATTCGCAGAGTTTTCGCGACGCAAGCACGACTGGCATCTGCGCCCGGAGGAGATGCCGGCGGATACTGTGTTGCACCTTGTTTCCCGCAAAGAGAGCGACCTACCTCTATGACGCGACATAACAACCGGTTGCAGCAGACGGTCCGCTGCGCGGCCCGCCGCTGAACCGGGCCGTTATGCGCACTGAACGCCGTCTTGCGCCGCTAGCTTTGCTACGCTCTTGGCCGCTACCGAATCCGAAGTGGGACCGAGGCTCACGATGAAGTGTGTGGGGTGCCAGCACGAAAACAATCCTGGCGCGAAATTCTGTGAGGAGCGTGCGGCTCCTCTGGCGCGCGTATGCGCCAACTGGTGGAGCCCCGCTTTCGGCAACCGCCAAGTTTTGCTCGGAGTGCGCCCATCCCGCCGGCCAGGCGGGGCCCTCAGCCCAACGGCGCTTCGACGCTCCGGCAGCTTACACTCCCAAACACCTCGCCGAACGCATTTTCACGTCGAAGGCCGCGCTTGAGGGCGAGCGCAAGCAGGTAACGGTCCTCTTCTGTGACATCGTGGACTCCTCCGGCTGGCTGAGCGCCTGGATCCAGAGGCGATGCACGAGGTCATGGGCCGGGTCCTTCGGCTCATGGCCGAGGCCGTCCATCGCTACGAAGGGACCGTCAACCAGTTCCTGGGGGACGGCCTGATGGCCCTGTTCGGGGCTCCCGTGGCCTTGGAGGATCACGGTTTTCGTGGGGTCCAGGCGGCGCTGGCGATCCGGGAAACGCTCAGCGGCTACGGCGAACAACTCAAGAAGGACCGAGGCGTGGAACTCCAGCTCCGTCTCGGTCTCAACACCGGGCTTGTCGTGGTGGGCCGGATCGGTGACGACCTGCGGATGGACTAGAGCCTGACCTGACCTGAAACTTCACCCGGCGGCAATGTTCGGCACGAGAGTGTAGCCGAGGCTCTTGGCCGTTTCGGTGAGTGCTGCGAGGCGCCGGACCTGGAACCGCTGGTCGTAGGCCTTTTCGC
>WNFV01010593.1_pt1 | contig 10035 bp, 6 predicted proteins | sample 5400101 | NCBI WGS metagenome assembly WNFV01 (sample SAMN13153361, study PRJNA577476) | soil metagenome | isolation source: 115 cm soil or saprolite under grassland replicate 1 | place: USA:California | collected 2016-06-15 | reverse complement strand
CGAGGTCAAAGTCGCGGTAACGGATCGCAGCGAGCTCGCCTTTGCGGAGGCCCATCAGAAAGAGCAGCTTGAGCGCGACGCGGTCCCGCAGCTCAGGCTGCGCTGCGACGATGCGGACGACGTCCTCGGCGGAGAAGAGTTCACGCTCGACGTCACGGAGGCGGGGCGAGCGGATGGGGACGACAGGGTTCCCGTGGAGCTTGAACTCGGCCTGTGCCCACTTGAAGAAGGACATGAGGACAGCGCGCACCTTCTTGCGCGTCCGCGGCGCTGCGTCACCCCAGCGCTCGTCGATGAACTCGCGGAGGCGCCTTGTGCCTTCGGGCGGCTCGAAGTCGTGGAGCTCGAGGTCGGCGTGGGCGATCGCCAGCTTGGCGAGGATCGCCTCGTAGTCGCGCAGCGTCTCGCTGGTCGCGCCGTACTCGTTTCGGAACCAGCGGATGAAGTGCGCGACTTCGAGGCCGACCGGCGTCGACCGGTAGGACTTGTCCTTCACGGCCTCCCGCATGATCCGGGCGGCCCCGGCAAGCGTCAAGCGCGCGCGCCCGCCATTCGGGCGGGGATTGCGCTTTCCTGCCTCCGATCGCCACGCTCGCAGCCTGACGGACAGGACTCGCCAATCACTCGCCAGAAACGCGCCACTCGAAGCCGCCGCGCACGGACTCTCACGTGCTGGCGTGCGCGTGAAGTCAGGCCGCACCGTCACGTCGGCCCGGGGCCGCTCGTCGCCGTGCTGACGACGATCGACCACTCCTCCGGAGCGGGACGATCGGATCGTGCGTGTCGAGCTTCGCGGCTGGTGTCGGCGATCTTCACTTCGCGGGAGGCAACGGAGCTCAGATCCTCGGATAGCCAGAACGTCGCGTAAAGCGGGACCGCCCACGAGTCAGGATCGAGCATCCAAAGCCTGCACCCGCATTCGAGCTTCTTCTCCGCGGTTTCAACCATGTCAACGTCCACCCCGTCCGTCGACGTCCAGCGGTCGAGGGCGTTCTCATTTTCGAGCGCGTCCCGCGCGATGGCCTCGAGAACGCCTTCGAGGTCGCGCATCGCCTCGGTACGCGTGACGAAGTCCTCCGGCACGGCCGCGACGTACCGACGGAAGATCTCTGGTACGCGTGCTTCGTGAGCTGCGCCGTTCACAGGCGTACTGTAGGCAGGGTTGCCGCGCTCAAACTGGCGCTCGGCCACCACCCTCGCCGAGAAGTGCAACCGACAGCACACGCCCGTCGCACTTCCTATTCGTCTTGACAGGAGGCCCCTCTTCACAGAGAGACACAGATGCATCATCGATGCGGAACAGCATTAGACCCCTGCCGAGTCTTGGCGAATCGTCGGGGTTCTTTCGCGGAGCTCGAGCTCGCGGAGTGCGCGCATCTGGGACGTCGGCATGAGCAGCCCCGGGCTCACGCCTCGCGACCGCTCGCACCTCCTCGCAGCCGAGACCGACGCGGAGCTCGGAGGCGGCGAGCCAGGGAGGGTCTTGGCGGCCGATGCAAGGGAGCGTAGGCTCTCAGAAGAGGGAAGGCGTGGTCACAGTCCGAAGCGCAGCGCCGCGGCGGTCGCCTGTGCTGGCGGCGGGTTGCCTGCTGAGCGTCCTCGGCGTCGGGGCGGCAACCACTGCGGGTCGGACGCCGCCGCAGGGCACGATCGTGTTCGCCAGCGATCGCAGCGGCACGTCCCACATCTACTCGATCGGGGCCGACGGCTCGCGGCTCGGTCAGCTCACCCGCGGCAAGGCCGCAGACACGGCGCCGCTTTTCTCGCCCGATGGCCGCCGGATCGTCTTCACCCGCTCGCCGAGGTACGACCGGTCCGGGAATCCCGTCTCCCAGCTCTGGGTCATGAACGCGGACGGAAGCGGCCAGCGGAAGCTCGCCCCATCGGGCTACGCGCCCGCGTGGTCGCCCGACTCGCGCCGCGTCGCTTACGTCGCTGCCACCTACCCGAACCGCGGCGCGGCGCCGATCGCGATCAAGGAGCCGGAAGGCGGCCATGTCGTCGGCATCCCCGGCAAGAACGGCAATCCCTACTGGTCGCCGGACGGCACGCTCATCGCCTTCTCGCGGGCGGTCGGCGAGGGCGAGCGCACCAACCTCGCACTCGTCGGTAGCGACGGCCGCCGACTGAGGACGATCCGGCGCAGAGCAGCCGCGCTCGGCTGGTCGCCGGGCGGCGACATCGCCTTCACGGGCAAGTACGGCAGCGGAGTCAGCCTGATCAGTGCCGACGGTCGGCACGCGCGGCGGCTCCTGCGGACGAGTCCGTATGCCTTCGTCTGGTCTCACGACGGACGGCGCCTCGCGTTCGTCGACGGGAAGGGGCTCCACGTCGCATCGGCAACCGGCCGCAGCCCCCGGAACCTCGCGCCGAAGACCCCGAACTCGGTGGGGTCGCCGGCGTGGTCGCCCGACAGCCGGTGGATCGCCGTCACGTTCGCGAACGGCACCACGCTGACGGATCTACTCCTCGTCGCAGCCGACGGCTCCTCGTCGCGACGGCTGACGGCCCGCGTCCCGAGGCCGTGGGGCACCGACTACAGCGCGCCCAGCTGGCGGCCGAGGGGCGCGACCGGAGCGCGGCTCGGCAGCCGGCCCGAGGCGCCCCTTCCGCTGGAGAGCGTCTCCGCCTCGTCGTTCCGGCCGGGCACCGGAACGATCTCGGAACTCGCTGCCGACGGAGATCTGGCCGCAATCGTGCTGAGCTCTCAGCCGCGAATCTGCGCCGGCGTCGAGGCCTGGGAGCCGGCGCGCCGCCGGTTCGTCCGTCTCGCGCTTGAGAGCTGCGGCGACAACGGGGTCCAATATCAGCCGGCGCACGGACTCGCGGTAGCGGGACGGCACGTCGCCTGGCTCGCCGTGAGCGGCGGCATGACGCTCGAGACGAGCGTCGTCACGGCGACGCCCGACCGGCCGAACCCGCTCGCCTTGGCCGACGAGCTCGCGGACGCGGAGGGACTCGGTGACACCGTCGGGGAGCCGGTCGGCCACGACGGCCTTCTCGCGTTTACCGTCTCGCACCGCTGCGACGAGTACACGGGCGGCGGCCCCCCGGGCGACTGTCCGCCGGGACGGAAGACGGGCGACGTCGTCGAGGCGACCGTCTGGCGGCTCGGGGGCGGCACGCGCTGCGCCGGCAGGGACGCGCGGCGGCTCTGCACGGCCGTGGCGCGCGCCGACGGGCGGCTGACCGTGCTCGCGGTCGACGCGGCGGGCGTCGCCGCCCGGACCGACGACGGCATCAGGCTGCTGAGCGTCGCCGGGAAGGCGCTGCGCGACTTCCCGATCGCAGCTACGGCGGGAGCCCTCTCCGGCAACCGCCTCGCGCTGCGGACCGCCGATGCGGTCGAGATCTACGACACGGGCACCGGCCAGCGGACGGACCGCATCCCGCTCGCGAAGGCCGCGACCCTCGAGGATCTCGAGGGCGACATCCTCGTCACCGCCTCCGGCGACACCGTGACCCTGCGCAGGCTCGGCAACGGCCGAACGCTCACGCTTCGCACGGACGGGCGCGCGAAGGCGGCGCTCGAGCGGCCTGGCCTCTACCTTGCGGGCGCGCGCCGCGTGGCGTTCACGCCGATGCGGGACGTCCTGCGCCGGCTCGGCGTGCCGTAGTCGCCCCGACGGCTTCGGGAGGACGCGGAGCGCGGGCGCGAAGCGGCCGAGTTCGAACCGTGGCGAGAAGTCTACGCGGGGTCTACGTCCTTGCCGTTCGAGGCCTTCGGCCGCCACCTAGGCGGGGCACATTCCCCGGATTGCTGCGGCTTCGCGCGACCAGGCGCGACCTTGGGCGACACTGGCTCAACGCTCGTAATGACCGTCCGCGAACGGCGCGGCACCTGTCCCTGCTAATGGTCTGCTAAGGAAACGAGCGCAAACAGCCTTCGGTGGACTTCCACCTGACTTGCTCGGGCGGTGCCTCCGACCCGCATGGACACAGGGACCGCGGGCAATCGACGGAACGAAGGGGAAACGGGCGAAATCGTCTGATTCAGCTTTGCAAGCCGGACGCGGCGGGTTCGAGTCCCGCACGCTCGACGCGGTTTGCACGGATTTTATGCGGAGCGGCGATCGAGCATCCCGCCCGCATCCCGCACGCGGCTGTCAGTCGCCGGCGATCGCTCGAGGTTGCAACTCCTCGCGTAGCGGTGCCGGTTCGAGTCCAGCTGGGTTGCGCGAGCCGGACCCGAACCGGCGACCTTATCGCTGCGTTGCCGTGCTCAACGACCCGGGGCCTCTAGCCATTCACTCTGAGTACGCCCCAGTGGGCTAGGTTGTTCACGCCCGGTGGGTAGGTCAGTTGTGTCTGACCGGAACCGTCCGCGTTCATGATGAAGAGCTGCTGTCCGGCCGGGGTGGGATCGCCGGGAGCGACAGTTCCCCTTCGGTGGTACAGGATCTGCTGGCCGTCGGGTGACCACGTGGCGGTCAGGTCAGAGACCGAATCGCCCTCGTCGGTCAGCTGCTGCACGTCGCTGCCGTCCGAGTTCATCACGAAGATGCGGAACGGGTTGGTGCCGCCCCCGACCCGTGAGCTGTAGACGATCCGCGTTCCGTCCGGAGACCACGAAGGCGCGCGCTCCTCCTGCCCATTTTGGGTCAGCTGCTCCAGCCCGGTGCCGTCGGGATTCATCAGGTAGAGCTCCGCCTGATTGGAGAACTGTTGATTGTCGCCGACGGGGTGCCGGGTGAAGACAACCCTCTGCCCGTCCGGGGACCAGTCCGGATCGTCGTCGATCATGTCTGGGCTGTTGGTGATGTTCGTGGGCTGCTCGACGCCGGCGAGTAGGTCGTCGACGTTGGCGACGAAGATGTCGCTGTCGCTCGTTGCCGAGCCCGGATCGGTCCTGATGGGCGTCCCGGCGCCCGACGCGGAGGCGTGGAAGGCGATGTTCTTGCTGTCGGGTGACCAGGTGGCGGAGCTGCCGTGTCTCAAGAGGGTCTGCTCCGTGCCGTCGTTGTTCATCAGGAACAGATCCGAGACGTTGAGGCTCCCCGTGTACCGGGTGCTGTCGAACGCGATTTTCTTCCCGTCCGGTGACAAGTTCGCGAATCCGTCAAACGCCGCATTGTTCGTCAGGCGTCGTGGGTTCGTTGTGTCTGGGTTGATCAGGTATACCTCCGCACCGAGCAAAGGCGGCGTCAGGGCGGGGTTGTCATTGACGTGGTCGCGGGTGCTGCTGAACGCGATCGTCGACTCCAGTCGAAAGTCGTTCGTCGCCGTCATCGGCGAAGCTGAGCTCGCTGCCGCTGCGAGCAGGACGAGGACTGCTGAAACCGCTGCAATTATCTTGCTCTTGCTCATGGCTCTCCCTCCGGTGGTTGGGCTGCTCCGCCAAGCTCCAGGAGGCACGCGAGCTCTCACGGGCCGACCTCTCGAAGCGGTGTGAGGCGCCAGGCGACCTTCACGTGCGGCTCGTCCGTTGCGATGGCGAAGCGATCGGTCTCTATCTCCGCAGCTAGCCGTGCGGTGCACTGCGCGTCGACGGGCGCCAGCTCGTATTCGAAGCCGGCACGGTGGGCGCGAACGAACGACGGCAATACGACCACGGCGTGTCCCTGGGCATCGGTCCAGACCTCACCGCAGTAGCTCCAGCCCTGGCTGATTTTCTGCTGCGGCGCGCTCACCGACCGCGACTGTGCGCCTGGCCGGTAGAGCCACGCCCTAGTGGCGGTCGAAGACGGGTAGAGCCAGGCCCTTGTCGGGGTCTGGCAGGGTCGCTACACACGCGCTAGAAAGGCGCCGTGGAGTTTCGGATCCTCGGTCCGCTCGAGGTCGTCAATGGACACGACGGCGTCACGGTCGACGCCCCCAAGCTCCGAGCGTTGCTAGGGGTGCTGCTGCTCCATCCGAACGAGGTCGTCTCGAGCGAACGCTTGATCGACGAGCTGTGGGGCGAACGACCGCCGGCGACGGCGCCGAAGCTCGTCCAGACCTACGTCTCGCAGCTCCGCCGCGAGCTTGGTCCCGAGACGATCGAGACGCGCGCGCCCGGCTATCTTCTGCGAGTCGACAAGCACGCCGTCGATGCGGCGCGTTTCCGCGAGCTCGTGGCGGAGGGGCGGTGGCTTGCGGCGAGCGACGAGCTCGAGCGGGCTCGGAGTGCCTACGGCGAGGCGCTCGCGCTCTGGCGCGGGCCCCCCTTCGCCGATGTGCTCTTCGAGTCGTTCGCGCGCAACGAGGTCGCGCAGCTGGAGCAGGAGCGGCTGAGCGCGCTGATGGATCTGACTGATTGCGAGCTTGCCCTCGGCCGCCACGCGGAGGTCGTCCCCGAGCTGGAAACGCTCGTGCGGCAGTACCCCGTGCGGGAACGCCTGTGGGGTCAGCTCATGCTCGCGCTCTACCGCTCCGGGCGGCAGGCCGACGCACTTGCCGCATACCAAGATGCGCGCCGTACGCTCGCCGAGGAGCTCGGCCTCGAGCCCGGCCGCGAGCTGCAGGATCTGGAGAAGGCGGTCCTGACGCAGGATCCTGCTCTGGACGAGCCAGCTCGGGCGGCGTCCGGAACCGGGCAGATCGCGACCGGGCCCCCGAGGCCCGGGTGGCTCACAGGTTGGAGAACGGCCGCCGTCGTCATCGTGATCGGGCTCGCGGTCGCCCTCGTTCTCGCTCTCGCGCTCGGCGGCCACGACGAAACGTCGCTGCAGCTTGCGCCGAACTCCGTCGGCTTCATCGACGCCAACTCGGGCCGCCTGACCAGATCGTTCGGGGTGGGACGCGAGCCGCGCGCGCTCGAGGTGGCGTTCGGTTCGCTCTGGGTCGCCGAGTACCAAGACGAAACTGTGAGCCGATTCGACCGGACGACCGGCAGAAGGCTCGCGAGCATGCCGGTTGGCGGCCACCCAACTGCGATCGTCGCCTACCGCGGAAGGCTCTGGGTGTGGACGTTGGAAGGCTTGCTCGTCGCGATCGACCCGCGTTATGACCGCGCGCACGCGATCGTCAGAGCCCAACGACAGGCGCCCAGCAGAGTGCAAGGAGCGATCACAGCCGGCGGAGGATTCCTCTGGCTCACCGCGCCTGCCACCACGGTCATCCGAGTCGACCTGACGAACCCTTCCCACCCGCTGACGATCTCCCCCGATGCAGGCGTCCAGGGACCGATCGACTACGGGGGCGGCCGCGCCTGGGTCGCCGGGGCCGATCAGATCTTCCCGATCACGACGCACACCGGCATTCCCGGCACCGGCATCGACGTCGGCGATGCTCGAAGCCTGGCTTTCTACCGCGGTGATCTCTGGGCGGTAAGCGGGGGTCCGGGGCATCTGGGAGGCGTGACCCAGGCGCTTCGGCGTGTCGACTTGCGCGGGCGGCTCCTCTTGACGACGATCACGGTCGGAGCGGATCCAGTCGCGGCCGCGGCAGCCGGCGGCTCGGTCTGGGTCGCGAGCCGCAGCGACGGGACGATCGCCCGAGTCGATCCCGCGCAGAACCGCGTCATCGAGACGCTTCAGTTCGGAGCGAGCCCGACAGCACTCGCGGCGGACGAAGACGGCGTCTGGGTCACGGCTGCGTAGCGCTACTGCAGGCACATCGCGGCGAAGTCCCGCTCAAAGACAGGGTGCACCTTGAGGCAGCCAACGCGCTTAGACAGCAGCACCGACGCGGACCCCTCGAAGAGCGGGGCCCAGGGCGCCTGCTCGCGCATGATCTCGGCGTCCAGCCTGGAGAACGCCTGATACTGTGCGGCGCCGACCAGCCTGTTGGCGGCGGCGATCTTCCGGTTGTACCCGGGCATGTCGAAATACGCGAAGTTGGTGTTGCCAGAGGGGTTGCGAGCGTTCTCACCAGCGAGCAACGGGACGATCATGTTCGCCGGGTCGGGGTAGTCCCAGCCGAAGTCGGCAAGGAGCAGGTCATAGGGTTCTCCCGGCGTTCCGGCTCGTGCGAAGGCCACGTTGACGTCGAATACCTTCACCTCGACGTCGAGTCCGATCTTCTTGAGCTCCTGCGCGATCACGTTGGCCTGATCGACGAGGCCGACGCACGAGTACCTGGCATTCAGGAGGCGCCCGGTGCATGTGTAGAGGACGGCCTTCCCACCGCGTAAATGTCCTCTTGCCAGCATTTGCGCCCGCTGGAGGTTCGGCCGTGCAAGAGGATAGAGGCGGTAGTTGGTCCAGCCGGGGATCCCGCGCGGCAGGATCTGGTCCGTGGGTGCGAACCAGCGCGGCCAGCCGCCCCCGGCACGCCCGATCTCCTGGCGGTCGAGCGCGAAGTTGACCGCCTTCCGAAGGGCGACGTTCTTGCGAAACACCGGTCTCGAAGTATTGAGAACGAGCGCACCCGTGTACGTGCCGAGGGTGCGGAAGAGCTGCTGTTTGTTGACGCCATAGCGCTGGGCGAGGCGGTCGCGGACGTCTCGCGGCATCTCGATACCCAAGACGTCCGCTTGTCCCTGCTCGACGCGGTTGATGTCTTCGTCGAGGTCGCCGCCGACGGTGACGACCACGCGGTCGACTCGATGTGGGCGGCTGCCGCGGTAATAGCGGTTGCGCTCGAGCACGAGCAGCCTGTCGGCATCGTGTCGGGCGACGAAGTAGGGCCCCGAGCCGACCATCAGGGGGATCCCTGCCGGATCGGCCGGGAAGCCGAGTGGTACCGGGCAGGCGAATGGAAGCGCGAGACGGGTCGGGAGGTCGCTTGTTGGCTTGCGCAGCTCGATACGGAGCCTGTCGCCTGTCGCCCTGACCCGCTTGACGTCCGAGAACAAGCCTGCGCCGTAGGACTGCATCGCCGGGTTCAGCACCCTTCCCAGCGCCCTCGCGTAGTTCGCCGCCCGCAGCGGTGACCCGTTGCTGAAGCGAAGTCCCCGCCGGACCGTGAACACGTACGTGCGTCGGTCACGGGAGACCTTGGGCGGACCCACGGCCGCCTCAGCCCGCACCGTCAAGCCGCGCGGCGCGGGCACATCACGAAAGGCCATAAGCGTCGCACAGGTCGCATACCACGTGGCATACGAAAGAGGTCTCGCGAGAGCCGGGTCGAGCGAGGGTACATCGAGCGGGGCGGCGACGCGAAGCGTCCCCCGGCTGGTCGCGGTCATGCCAGGCACAGAGCCGGGTGCGCTGCCGAGGACAACAGCGAATACGAGCCCGAGCGCGATACCCCCAGCAGCGCGCGGCGGTGACACGACAGGCCGATCGTACGCCTCGACGGTACGAAGGTGAAGGGTCGCCCCCTGCTGAATGCGCGGAAATTTCGACTTCGCGAAACACGCGACCCTACGGAACTAGCGGTCGCTGCCGCGGCGAGAGAGATCAGCACGAATGCGAGCTTGCTCCGTCCATATCCTGTTTACATCAAAGACAACAGTCTCATCCCACGTACATCCGGCACGAGGGCAACGGAAGGCCCGGCAACATGCCGCGATTCCCACATGGTGATGGGCGAAATCCCTTCTCTTCCGGGGAAATTGCGCCTGGCCGGGATGAACACGAAGGGCGGCCGGGGCTTTGCAAGCCGGAGGTCGCCGGTTCGATCCCGGTACGCTCCACTGAACTCAGCGGTGCGCAAACGGCTGGCGTGACGACGCGGTCCTTCACGAGGTTTTGTTGAGCTGGGTCCGGTCTTGTCGCGAATGGGACAAGATCCTTGTGTGAGCCTTTCGAAGCCGAAGCTTGCTGGTCTTGCTGGGCTGGTTAGGCTCCCTCGCCGCAGTCGTGATGGGACGGGCTGAGGCGGGCGTCGAAACTAATGGCAGCGCCGATGCGATGTGCGGCAGTGCTGGCCGTGCTCAGCGTCGCCGGCCTTGCGAGCGCCGGGCCGCCGACCGCAGTGGGTTCTGCTTCGTTGGTCCCTGGCGGCAGCATCCTGTTCGTAGCCAAGACCGCCGACGCTTTTGAAATCCACGAAATCGGCGCCGACGGCGGCGGGGAGCACGTAGTTCGCGGACTCCCACCCTCGCTTGAGTGCTGCCAGAAATGGTCTCCTAACGGTTCGGCGATCGCCCTCCGCGATGGTCAGGACAATGTCGTCGTGGTGCGCATCAACGACGGACGCACGACGCCGATCGCTCGAAACGTCGCCTCC
>WNFV01010589.1_pt1 | contig 10037 bp, 5 predicted proteins | sample 5400101 | NCBI WGS metagenome assembly WNFV01 (sample SAMN13153361, study PRJNA577476) | soil metagenome | isolation source: 115 cm soil or saprolite under grassland replicate 1 | place: USA:California | collected 2016-06-15 | reverse complement strand
GCGGATTGACTACGGAGGGATCGTCACGCTCTCGATTGGCCTGTTCGCATTCCTGTTCGCGCTCGACCAGGCAGTCGATTGGGGTTGGGGCGACTGGCGGATCCTGTCCGCGCTCGTCGTCGCGGCCGCTCTGGTCGCGAGACCGCCGGCGAGGCCTGCCTTCTCCGGAGGAAGCGCGGCAAAGGTCATCCCCAGGATCGCGGGCCACATCAGCGCGGCGCCGACCCCCATGGCCGCCCGCGCTGCGATCAGCCAGTACTCGTTTTGAGCCGCCCCGCCCAGCAGCGACATCAGGATGAAGATGGTGGTGCCGACGAAGAACGCGCGGCGGCGGCCGAACACGTCGGCGAGCCGGCCGCCCGTGACGATGAGCATCCCGAACACGAGCGCATACGCGTTGATCACCCACTGGACGGTCGAGACGTCCGTGTTGAACGCCTTCTCGATCGAGGGGAGCGCGACGTTGAGCGCGGTGAAGTCGTTCGCGAGGATGACGACGCTCAGGCACATCGCGAAGAGCGCCGTTGCCGTCCCTCGGCTCATCGCGGGAAATTTTGCAGATCGAATGGACCGGAGTACCCTTCTGGCGATGATTTGCCCCGCGTGCAGTACCGAGAACAGGCCTGGGCGCAAGTTCTGCTCCCACTGCGGCGCGCCGCTGGCACGCGCCTGCCCGGCGTGCGGCGCGGCGAACGAGCCTGACGATGCGTTCTGCGGCGAGTGCGGTGTAGCTCTCGCAAGTGACGGCGGCATTGCCGTCGCGGCGGCGACCGCCCCGGCTGCCGAGCGCCGTCTGGTCTCCGTTCTCTTCGCTGACCTCGTCGGCTTCACACCCCTGTCCGAGCAGAGCGATGCCGAAGAGGTACGCGACTTCCTCTCCCGCTACTTCGAGACCTGCAAGCGGCTGATCGAGCTCTACGGCGGCACGGTTGAGAAGTTCATCGGAGATGCGGTCATGGCCGTCTGGGGCGCGCCTGCCGCCACCGAGGACGATGCCGAGCGCGCCGTCAGGGCGGCGCTCGACCTGGTCGCCGCGATCTCGGCACTCGGAGACGAGCTCGGCGCCGGTGGGCTGCACGCGCGGGCAGGCGTCCTCACAGGCGAAGCGGCGGTCACAGTCGGTGCCGAGGGTCAGGGAATGGTCGCGGGCGATCTCGTCAACACGGCCTCGCGCGTGCAATCCGTCGCCGAGCCCGGCACGGTCTATGTCGGCGAGTCGACTCGTCGCACGACCGACCAGACGATCGTGTACGAGGAGGCGGGGTCGTTCGAGCTGAAGGGCAAAGAGGGGCTCGTTCCGCTCTGGAGGGCGAGGCGCGTCGTCTCAGGCCTGCGCGGCTCGCTCAAGGCCGAAGGGCTCGAGGCGCCCTTCGTCGGACGGGACCGCGAGCTGCGGCAGATCAAGGACCTCTTCCATGCCTCCGCGGAAGAGAAGAAGGCGCACCTCGTCTCCGTCACGGGTATTGCAGGGATCGGGAAGTCACGGCTTTCGTGGGAGTTCTACAAGTACCTCGAGGGGATCGCCGACCTCACGTACTGGCACCGCGGCCGCTGCCTCCCCTATGGGGAGGGGGTCACCTACTGGGCGCTGGCGGACATGGTGCGGATGCGTTGCCGTATCGCCGAGGACGAGAGCCCCGCCAGCGCCGCCGACAAGCTCCGCTCGACGCTCGAGGAGCACATCATCGACGCGGAAGAGCGCCGCTTCGTCGAGCCTCGCCTCGGCCACCTTCTCGGTCTCTCCGCGGACCAGACGCACGACAAGCAGGACCTGTTCGCGGCCTGGCGCCTGTTCTTCGAACGCCTCGCGGAGACGTATCCGATAGTGCTCGTCTTCGAGGACATGCAGTGGGCCGACTCGAGCCTCCTCGACTTCGTCGAATTCCTGCTCGACTGGGCACGCAGCCACCCGCTGCTGGTGGTGGCCCTCGCCCGGCCGGAGCTGCTCGATCAGCGGCCCACGTGGGGCGCAGGCCAGCGCAGCTTCACCTCGCTCTACCTGGAGCCCCTCTCGGAGGAGGCGATGAGCGAGCTGCTCGAGGGGCTCGTCCCTGGATTGCTGGGCGAGCTCCGCAGCCAGATCCTCGCTCGGGCCGAGGGTGTCCCGCTGTACGCCGTCGAGACGGTGCGCATGCTGCTCGACCGTGGGCTGATCGTGCAGGAGGGCTCGGCGTATCGGCTGACGAGCACGGTCGAGGAGCTCGAGGTGCCCGAGACCCTCCACGCGCTGATCGCGGCCCGCCTCGATGGTCTCTCGCCCGACGAGCGCCGGCTGCTGCAGGACGCCTCCGTTCTCGGCAAGACGGTCACGAAACAGGCGCTCGCGGCCCTCTCGGGCTTCGCTGAGGAGGAGCTGGAGCTACTCCTTGCCTCACTGGTCCGGAAGGAGGTTTTCAGTCTCCAGGCCGACCCTCGCTCGCCCGAGCACGGTCAGTACGGGTTCCTGCAGGAGCTCGTCCGCCGCGTCGCCTACGAGACGCTCGCACGGCGCGAGCGACGGAACAAGCACCTGGCCGCCGCCGAGTATCTGCTGACGGCCGTCGAAGAGGACGAGATCGTCGAGGTGGTCGCATCGCATTACCTCGATGCGCTCGAAGAGGTACCGGACGCAGAGGATGCGGCCGAGGTTAAACAGAAAGCCCGCGACATGCTGACTCGGGCAGGAGCGCATGCCGCCTCGCTCGCCGCAGCGGGGGAGGCACGCCGTTACTTCGAACAGGCCGCCGCCTTGGCCGATGACCCCCCGGAGCGCGCAGCCCTCCTCGACCGCTCCGGCGAGATGGCCGGGAGGGCAGGGGATCCGGATGCAGCGGGCAAGTTGCTGGAGGAGGCGATCGGGATCTTCGAAAGGAAGGGCGATACGCATGCGGCCGCCCGAACCGCGGCCAGGCTGGGGGTAATCCAAGGCTTTACCGGACGGCGAGAGGAGGCAATCGCCCGGATGGAGCATGCATTCGAGGTGATCTCGAAGGACGAGCCCGACGAGGACCTCGCGTTGCTCGCGGCCCGCCTGAGCGGCGCCTACTGGTTCGGCGGCGACCTCGACCGCTGCGCGGAACGGGCAGAGCTGGCGCTCGACATCGCCGAGGCAAATAACTATCCAAAGGTGCTCTCGCTCGCGCTGCGACGCAAGTCCGCGATCGTGTTCAGCCGCGGCCACGTCGAGGAGGCGACCGCGCTCATCAAGCACTCGCTCGAGATCGCCCTCGAGCACGACCTCGCCGACGACGCGGCCACGGCCTACTTCCTCCTTTCAGACCGCGAGTTTCGCCGCGACGACTACCTCCAGGCGCTCGATTACCTGGAGAAGTCTCTGGCGCAGTCCCGCAAGTTCGGGAGCCGGCCGTTCGAGTGGGCCGCGCTCGCCGAGATGACCTATCCGCTCTACATGCTGGGCCGCTGGGACGAGGCTCTCTCGATGATCGAGGAGCCGACCGAGGAGCAGACGCGATCAGGCGGGGTCGTCCTCAGCCTCCTTACTTCGTTGCTCGAAATCCATCTGCAGCGCGGACGGAGCGACGGGGCGCGCAAGATCTTCTCGCTCTTCTCGCACCTCGAGGCGTCGACCGACCAGCAGGACCGATCGTGTTATCTCGGTGCCAAAGCGTCCTTGGAGAGAGCCGAAGGGAGGCTCCCGGAGGCGCTCGCCGACGGCGAGGCGGCGATCGAGGCGGCGCGCACGCTCGGTTACGGCCAGCAGGCGACCAAGCAAGGCATCGTCGCGGCCTTGGACGCAGCAACGGCCCTCGGTGACTCGGCGAAGGTGCGCGAGCTGCTCGCGCTCATCGACAGCGATCCGCCGGGAAGACGAGCGCCGTTCCTCGTTGCTCAGGCCCACCGGTTCCGCGCCCGCCTCGACGGCGACGAAGAGGCATATGAAAAGTCGGCGCGCATCCTGCGGGAGCTCGGCCTTCCCTTCTGGCTTGCGGTCACGCTGCTCGAGAAAGGCGAGGCGACCGGCGACGAGGCGGCGCTTGCGGAGGCGCGCAAGACGTTCGAGGGTCTCGAGGCTGCCCCATGGCTCGAGCGGCTTGAAAGCGTCGGCGAGCGCGTGCCCGCCGCAACCTAGACGAGGCTCCACGAGGGCCGTTAGGGTCGCGCCGTGGGCGGGATCGACGCCACCTTGGTCGGCGTCGCGATCATCTCGACCCTCGTTTTTCCGCTGATCGGCCTGCGCCTGCGGCGCGGCGCCGAGGCTAGAAACGGAGTCGGGCCCGCCGCTCGTGTCGTTCCAGGGCAAGCTGGACGAGCCGGTCCAGGAGCTCCGGGTATGAGATCCCGGAGGCCTCGAACAGCTTCGCGTAGACGCTCGTCGAGGTGAAGCCCGGGATCGTGTTCAGCTCGTTGACGATGACATCGCCGCCCTCGCGGACGAAGAAGTCGACGCGGGCCATCCCTTCGCACTCGCTCGCGACGAACGAGCGGACAGCGAGCTCCTGAACGCGCTCGATCGCTTCTTGCGAGATCCGCGGAGGAATGAACAGGTCCATCCCGCCCTCGCCGTACTTGGCGGAGTAGTCGTACCAGTCGGTACCGGAGGAGCCGTGCGAGACGATCTCTCCCGGCAGCGAGGCGATCGGATTGCGGTTGCCGAGGACGCCGCACTCGACCTCGACCCCGGGCACGAACTCCTCGACGAGCACCTTGTCGTCGTGCTTGAAGGCGAGCGCCACCGCCTCTTCGAGCTCCTCCGGCGAGAAGGCCTTGGAGATCCCGACCGACGACCCCAGCCTGGCGGGCTTGACGAACACGGGGTAGCCGAACGGGTTCTCGATCGCATCGCCCTCGCGCAGCACGATGTTGCGCGCGACAGGGATGTCGTTGTCCCGCATGACCGATTTGAAGAAGTCCTTGTCCATGCACACCGCGGAGGCTGCTACGCCCGCGCCGACGTAGGGAACGCGCGCCAGCTCGAGCAGCCCCTGGACGGTCCCGTCCTCGCCGAAGGGGCCGTGCAGGATGGGGAGGACGACGTCCACCTCACCGAGCGTCGCGGGCACCGAGGACGAGGTCGGGACGGGCAGAGTCTCGGCAGGCCGCTCCGCGCCCTCGTGGAGGGCACGCTGCTCGCCGCTTCCAAGCTCCCAGCGGCCCTCGCGGTCGATCGCGACGGTGACGGCCTCATACCGTTCGGGGTCGAGCGCCTCCAGCACCGAGCGCGCCGAGGCCAGCGAGATCTCGTGCTCGCTCGAGCGCCCGCCCATCAGGACGGCCACGCGGATCTTTCCGTTGAGGGGGTTTCCAGTCATCATGGCGGTGGAGGCGGGGGTGGAACCGTAGGCGTAGTGATGGTCTGCTCGACGAGCCGCCCGATCGTGATCGTGACCTGGTAGCCGCGTTTTCGCTGCGCCCCCGCGCGCGGGCTCTGGCGAAGAACGACGTTGTCCTCGGTTGGATCGCTCGTGTCCTGCTCCTTGACCGACACGGTGAAGCCCGCGGCTTCGAGCTGCGCGGTCGCCGTGTCGCGGTCGAGGCCGACGACGTCCAGCACAGCCGTCGTCGACGGGCCCTTGGAAATGGACAGCGTCACCGTTGATCCCTTCGGCTGCACCGTGCTGGCCGCTGGATCCTGGTCGACGACAGTGCCCGCGGGCTCGGTCGAGTCGACGTCCCTGCGCCTGACCGCAAAACCTAGGTTCGCGAGGTCCGTACTCGCCTGCTCGAGCGACTCGCCCGTGACGTCGGGCACCGCGACGGGCTGTGGGCCGCTGGAGATGTTGAGCCGTACCGTCTCGCCCTTTCTGAGCTTCTCTCCCGCGCTCGGTCGCTGGGCGAGCACCGTTCCCTCCGCCTGGTCGGAGTGGACTGGGACCGTTATCCATCTCAGCCCGACGTCGGCGAGCGCCGACGTCGCGTCGGACTCCGACTTGCCGCGCACGTCCGGGACCACCACGATGGGGATCCCGCGGGAGACGTAGAGCGTCACGATGTTGCCCTTCTGGGTCTTCTCGCCGGGGGCCGGGCTCTGGTCATATACCTGCTGCTGAGGAATGTTCGCCTTGAACCGGCGCTTCACGTCGTGGCTGAGACCGGCGCTGTCGAGTTTCTTGACAGCCAGCCGCTCGACCAGCCCTTCCACGCCGGGCACCGGCACCGGGTTGTTCGCGTTCAGCTGCTTGTTGATCTGGGTGTAGGCGTACCACCCGCCCACGCCCGCGGCGACGAGGAGCAGGAGCGCGAGCAGCCACGGCCAGCGGGGACGCCGGCGAATCGTCTCGGGGTAGCCGGTGTAGGGCGGCGCACGGTAGGCGCCGGTCGTCACGGCCGGCATTCGCCGGATGGCGGTCGCGTCGATCCCCGATCCTGACAGCACGGCCGTGGCCGCCTCGGTCGTCTCGTCGCTGACCCGGAGCCCTCGCTCGATGCGGGCGAGGTCCTCGTCCATCTCCTCGGCGGTCTGGTAGCGCTCCTCGGGGTCCTTGGCAAGCGCGCGGATGACGATCATGTCCAGCCCTCTGGGAATGTCGCTCCGCTTCTTCGAGGGCGCCTCCGGGATCGCGGAGAGGTGCTTCATCGCGATCTCGACAGGCGTGTCGCCGGTGAAGGGCACGCTGCCGGTGAGCAACTCGTAGAGCAGCACGCCCACCGAGTAGAGGTCGGAGCGCTGGTCGACGGGAGCTCCCCGCGCCTGTTCGGGGGAGAGGTACTGGGCGGTGCCGATGATCGAGCCCGCCTCGGTCATCTGGCTCGTGCCGGAGCGGGCGATGCCGAAGTCCGTCACCTTCACGTGGCCCGACGAGTCGACGATCACGTTGTGCGGCTTGATGTCCCGGTGGACGAGCGCGTTGCGGTGCGCAAAGGCGAGCGCGGTGAGGATCTGGCGCACGTAGCCGATCGCGATCCGAATCGGCGGCGGGCCGAAGCGGACGAGCAGCTCCTTGAGCGTCCGCCCGTCCAGGTACTCCATCGCGATGTAGTAGGTGCCCTCGGCCTCGCCGCGGTCGTAGATCGAGACGATGTTCCCGTGGGAGAGACCGGCTGCGTTTTTGGCTTCACGGCGGAAGCGCTCGACGAACTGTTCGTCGCTCGCGTGGCGCTCGTCGAGGATCTTGATCGCGACACGCCGGTCGAGCTCTTGGTCCTCGGCGAGATAGACGTTCGCCATCCCGCCGGTCCCGAGCTTGCGGACGATCCGGTAACGCCCGTCGAACAGGGTGTCGATCAGGGTGTCGGAAACCGCCATTTGTTCAGGGCCCGCACATAGGTTAGGAGGAGGACAGGAGGGCCTGCATCACGGTCTTCGCGATCGGAGCGGCGGTCGTGCCCCCGGCGCCGCTCTGGTTCTGGAGCACGACTGCGATCGCGACCTTCGGCGCCTCGGCGGGAGCGAAGGCGATGAACCAGGTCGTGTTGATGCTGGAGTTCCCAGTCTCGGCGGTACCGGTCTTCCCGGCGACCGCTATGCCGGGGATCTGAGCCGCAGTTCCGGTCCCCCCTTCTACGACGAGCTGCATCATCGAGTTCAACTCCGCTGCCGTCTTCTGCTTGATCACCCGCCCGAGCTCTTTCGGCTTCGTCCTCGTCACGACCGACCCGTTCGGGGCGACGACACGGTCGACGACGTGGGGCTTCATGACGACGCCCCCGTTGGCGATGCCCCCCGCCACCATCGCCATCTGCAGCGGGGTGACGAGCATCCGCTCCTGGCCGAACGCGAGCCGCCCGGGGTCGACCTGGTAGTCGTGCTTCGGCGAGAAGAGACTGCCGTCCTTGTACAGGCCGCTGGCGGCTCGTTCGTTCGTGGGTGTCTCGAGGGGAGGCGGATCGTAGAAGCCGAACCGCTTCGCGTAGTCGAGGATCGTGCCCGCCCCCAACGCCTTGCCCACATTGCAGAAGACGGCGTTGATCGAGTGCTCGAGCGCGAACGAGAAGTCGACCGTCCCGAAGGCTTCAGGCGACTGATCGCCGAAGTTCTTCACGTGCTTCCCGTACTCGATGCAGTAGCCCGGATCGTAGAAGCTCGAGTCCGGTGTGTACCTGCCTGTGTCGAGCGCCGCGGCGGCGGTGACCACTTTGAAGCTCGACCCGGGCGGGTAGAGGCCCGCCGTCGCCCGGTTGAGCAGTGGCGACGCCGGTTGACAGCCCGCCCGGATCCGCCCGATGGCGGCGAAATTGTGCTCGACGAGGTTCGGGTTGAACGTCGGGCTCGAGGCGATCACGAGCACCTTCCCCGTCGAGGGCTCGAGGGCGACTACCGCCCCGCACTGGGAGCCGAGCGCGTCGAGAGCGATCCGCTGTGCGCGCGGGCGAACTGTGAGGAAGAGGTTGTTGCCCGTGATCGTCGCTCCCTTGAGCTTGTCGAGGACGGTTCGCAGGACCGTGTCCAGGTTGGCGTTCGCGCCGGTCAGGTAGTCGTTCTCGGACTTCTCGAGCCCGGTCTGGGAGCGAACCTGAGTCGAGTAGCCGACCGTCTGGGCGAGGAGCCCGCGTGCCGGATAGCGCCGAAAGTAGAGAGTCTGGCCGTTCACCTTCTTCCTCACGTTCGCGGCGAGGAGGACGCGGCCTGCGTTGGTCTGGATCAGGCCCCGCTTGATCTGGAACTGCGCGACACGCTGGATCGCATTGTCCTGCTTGGCCGCGAGGCTCGCCGCAGCCCACGTCTGCCAGTAGGTCGTCGCCACGATCAGCGCGATGATCAGCGAGAGGCCCACGAGCCCGAGACGGCTGATTTCCTTGTTCATGCTCTACTGCCTAGTGCGTTCCTGGGCCGTCGCCGGCAAGGGAGGCAAGCCCGAGGGCCGCAGGACAGTACATCGGGTACGTCCAAGGCCCGAGGGCGAAGCATCCCGCCGCCAGGGGCGGCAGCCTTCGGCGAAGGGCGGCTTCGCCGCACGGGAGCCGAAGGCGACCAGGGACGCACTAGTGCCTCGGGGCGTTTGCGCGGTTGGATACGAGCATCAGCCCGGCTAAGAGGATGAAGTTGGCCACGACGCTCGAGCCGCCGTAGCTGACGAAGGGAAGCGTGATGCCCGTCAGGGGAATCAGCCGGAGGACTCCGCCGACGATGATGAAGGTCTGAAGCGCGAAACCGAACGTCAGGCCGACCGCGAGAAGCTTCGAGAAGCCGTCGTCCACCGTGAGCGCAACGCGAAAGCCTCTCGCGATGAACACCATGTAGACAAGGAGCAGCGCCGCCGCGCCGATCAGCCCGATCTCCTGGGCGATCGCCGAGTAGATGAAGTCCGTGTTCAGGTACGGGATGAGGTCCTGCCCGCCGGTCGTGGTGAACGTTCCCTTGCCCAGCCCCGTGCCGCCGTAGTGGCCGTTTCCGATCGAGTAGAGCGACTTGACGAGCTGGTAGCTCGCACAGTTCTGCCGCAGATCGAGCTTCCCGGTCTGGGCGCAGTAGACCGCGTGATCCGTCCAGGGATGGAGCCAGATCGTGACGCGCTGGCCGACCCTCGAGACGAATTCGTAGGCGCCGATCGCGCCGCCGAGAAAGAGCCCGGCTCCGATCCCGACGAAGAGGACCCTGGCCGTCGCCGCGTACAGCATCGCGAGAAAGATCCCGAAGAAGAGAAGCGCGCTCCCGAGGTCGTTCGTCTCGACGAGGACGAGCATGGCGAAGCCCCAGATCACGAGCAGCGGGCCGAAGTCCTTGAGCCTGCCCTGCGCGAGCACCTCCCTCTTCTCCCGCAAGTAGCCGGCGAGGAAGAGGATCAGCATGATCTTCGCCAGCTCGCCGGGCTGGAACTGGAGCGGCCCGAGCTTGATCCAGAGCCGGGCACCGTTCACCGTCGCCCCGATGATCGGCAGCGCCGGGAGCAGGAGCAGCCCGACCGCGCCCAGTCCGAAGAGGTACTTGTAGCCCTCCAGGCGCCGGTAGTCCCGCCCGACCAGGAGGAGCGTGAGTGCGAACAGGGCGACCCCGATCACGATCCACACTCCCTGACGGAACGCATCCGCCGGGTGGAGACGGTAGATCTCGGTGACGCCGATCGCGGTCAGGAGCCCCGCGATGGGAAGCAAGTAGGGATCGGCGTACGGGACGGTGAGGCGGGCGACCAGGTGCGCCACGACGTAGAGCCCGAGGAACA
>WNFV01016989.1_pt1 | contig 10039 bp, 8 predicted proteins | sample 5400101 | NCBI WGS metagenome assembly WNFV01 (sample SAMN13153361, study PRJNA577476) | soil metagenome | isolation source: 115 cm soil or saprolite under grassland replicate 1 | place: USA:California | collected 2016-06-15 | reverse complement strand
CTGGCCGTCGAGCTTCGGCTCCGCGACGTGCCGGGGATCCGCGGGTCGCGACGGGTGGGTGAGCCGCTCGCAGAGCATCGGCCGGATGAAGGTCACGGGGGGCCCACGAGCTTGATCGTACCAGGGTGCTCCGGGGCATGGGAGATGCCAACCCTCGGAGACCAGCCGCCCTCATGCGGAGACACTCAGGGTGTCGGGAAGTGCGAGGACCGCCAACGGCAGAAGTCCGGGGTGGCCGGGCGCCCATGAGCGTGAAAAGCCGTTAGGATCCGCGGCGCCGCCGTTTTCCTTTTCTGCGGCATGACCCTGAACACGGCAAGCGCGGCCCTCCGGCCGCGGGCGATGACGCGGCCGGTGACGCAGGACCGATGTAGTAGCACGCTGCGCCCGGGCTCAGGTCTTCATCCGCTCCTTCCTTATTTGGGTCACTGTCGCGGCTCGCCGAGGCGCCCGCCCGCGTTCAGCGTCTGGCCCGCTCCGTTCGCCCTGCTGCGCAAGAAGCCGCTCCGCAGGGCTCCCGTGTGGCCGCTGACGAGGGCGGGCCGGCTCGCTCCTTTCGCGAAGTGACCCAAAACGAAAGGAGCAAGACGATGAAGACCTACACCACGACGCAGCGCGCAGACATCTACACCCGCATCACCGACCGCATCATCGCCGACCTCGAAAACGGCGTCCGGCCCTGGCTGAAGCCGTGGAACGCCGGCAACACCGCCGGCAGGATCACGCTGCCGCTGCGGCACAACGGCGTCCCGTACCGGGGCATCAACATCCTCGTGCTGTGGGGCGAGGCACTCGACAAGGGCTACAGCTGTCCGATCTGGATGACCTTCAAGCAGGCGCTCGAGCTGAATGCTCACGTCCGCAAGGGCGAGCACGGCTCCTGCATCGTCTTCGCCGACCGCTTCACGAGGACCGAAACCGATGCGGACGGCAACGACGTAGAACACGCGATTCCCTTCCTGAAGGCGTACACCGTGTTCAACGTGGCGCAGATCGACGGTTTGCCAGGCCACTACCATGCACAGCCCGAAGTGAAGGCTGAAACGCTAGAGTTGATCGAGGCCGCCGAAGCCTTCTTCGCCGCCACCGGCGCGGTGATCCGCCACGGCGGCGACAAGGCCTACTACGCGCCCAGCCCGGACGTCATCCAACTCCCGGTCCCCGAGGCCTTCAAGAACGCCGAGAGCTATGAGGCGACCAAGGCGCACGAGCTGACCCACTGGACCAAGCACGAGAGCCGCCTGAACCGGGAGCTCGGCGGGAAGCGTTTCGGCGACCACGGCTACGCCCGCGAAGAGCTGGTGGCCGAGCTGGGAGCCGCCTTCCTCTGCACCGACCTCGGCATCACTCCCGAGCCTCGCGAGGATCATGCCTCCTACATCGCACACTGGCTCGACGTGCTGAATCAGGACAAGCGCGCGATCTTCCATGCCGCCGCCCACGCCCAGCGGGCCGTGGATTTCCTCCACAGCCTGCAGCCGGCGGCGCAGATCGCGGCGACCGGGGCTGCAGAAAATGCAGAGGGCGCGCCATGAGGCGCGCCCTCCCGCAAGGACTGGTCCCCAGAGAACCGCGACCCGCCTTGGACTAGCGGCCAGGCCACCCAATAATCCCCTTCCACCCCATGTCGCCGGCGGAGCGGCGACAGCCGCAGGGCCCAAACGCCGCGCCAGGCGCATACGGCCGCGCCTGTCACGGGTTTGAAGGCGGGGCCCCGCGGCTCACCCCCCACACTGAGGTCGCGCTGCGCGCATTCCGGCATCGGGCTTTTCTGTCTGGACCCTCGGGCAGGGGTGAGAGGGCCAGCCAGAAAAGTTCGCTGGGGCTGCTCTGGGCCGGGCGCGGGGCAGCGGGTCGGCGGCGGCTGGTCGCCGGTCACGGTGGCTGCCCGGGTTGGATGCGCGCAGCGGCGGGGCTGCCCTTCGGGAACGCCCCCGCCGTCGGAGGAGATGGGCAATGCTCAACCATGTCGTCCTGGTGGGGAATCTCGGCAGTGATCCGGAAGTCCGAACGGTTGGCGATCGACAGAAGGTGACGCGGCTGTCGGTGGCCACGCACGAGATCGTCACGAAGCGAACCGGTGAGCGAGAGCGGCAGACCGAATGGCATCAGGTGGTGGCCTGGGGCGCGCTCGGCGAGCGAGCGGCCAACCACCTACGCAAGGGCCGGAGTGTCCTGGTGCAAGGACGGCTGCAAACGCGGCTCTGGGCCGACGCGCGAGGAAGCAAGCACATCACCGCGGAGGTCCACGCCGATCGGATTCTCTCCCTTGATCGCGGGAACACGGGAGGAGACGTTGCCAACGAGCCCGCAGGTTGCGCCAATGGAGAGCGGCGGGAAGGCAGCGACTCGCGTCAAGGGTCGGGTGCTCCGGCCGATGCCGAACCCGCATCGTGATGGCGCGGGAGCGACCCCGTCATGGTGACGCGGCGGTATCACCTCAAGCTGGCGACGTGGACGGTGGTCCGCGAGTCAGGTGGTCTCTCCCCCAGAACGCTGAGTAGCCCCGCCGCCGTGGCGGAACTGGGGCGTGACTTCTTGCGCGAGCACGACGACGACAAGGAGCACTTCTGGGCAATCTTCCTCAACTCCCAGAACCATTATCTGCTGCACACCTCGTGTCCACGGGTACGCAGTCGGCGTCGCTGGTGCACCCGCGGGAGGTGCTGGGGCCCGCGCTTCGGGAGGGCGCCGCCTCCTTGGTCCTGGTCCACAACCATCCCAGCGGGGATCCGACTCCGTCGCGAGAGGATCTGCGCCTGATCTCCGTGTCCACGACCACGTGATCATCGGGAACGGCACCGGGGCCTGGGTGTCCCTGGCCGAACGCGGTCAACTATAGAGTGGTCTCCGCGGGCCGCCCGGCCGGGGAAGCCCCGGCCGGGCGGCTCTCCTTCCAAGGGGACCCTCATAGGAAAGCGCCCGCATTAGACCGAGTGGTACGGCACGCGACCGGCAGGGATCGCGTGGGCCTTGCCCCGTCGTAGTCGCTGCAGCTGCACCGCCGCCGGCGCATTGCCCCCTCCCGAGCTCCGCGGCACTTGACGCGCCCACGCGCGCAGGCGCCTGCTCGTGGCTCAACACACGCGCGTGAACCGCGTGCTGGCTCGCTGCAAGTCGCCGCGGTCCCCGTTGCGCCTTGCCGCGCTCGCGGCGTCTCACGGTCTCGAGACGCCCTCCCTGACCGGTCGAGTTGGTCCGCACTTAGCGCGCACTTCGCCTCCTGGCATCGCATTTGGAATGCCCGGCGCTTGGAGCAAGTCGACTGATGAAGGACTCGAACCCGTACGTGGAGGCCCGGCGCGAATGGAACGATCGCGGGGGAGGGTGAGCGCGGGCTAGCCTTCACGCCGCTCGCCGCGATCGACCGGGATCACGAGCGCCGATGGGCCCAGGAGTGGATCGAGGTCCTGCTCGACCTGCAGGGAGTCACGCCGACGCCCGGGCAGCGCGCCGCCCTCTGGCGCGCCCTCGAGCTCCTGGCCGAGAGCCCGAGCCGCACGATGACCGATCTGGTGCACACGCTGCAGGACGAGGGGCTCCGGGAAGCCCTCGCCCCCTACACCCTGAGCGGCCCACTCGGGCATCTGCTCGATGCCCAGACCGAGGACCTGGGCGAGGGCCGGCTCCAGGTCTTCGAGATGTCCCACCTGATGGCGCTCGGCCAGAAACATCTGGTCCCGATCCTCCTCTACCTCTTTCATCGAGTGGAACAGCGGCTGGAGACGGGGACTCCGTCGCTGGTCATCGTCGAAGAAGCGTGGATCACCGCGCTCCATTCGCTGTTCGGAACCACGCTGGAGAGCTGGCTCCGCACCCTCCGCAAGAAGAATGCCGCGGTGGTGTTCGTGAGCCAGAGCGTGGCGGGGTTGAGCCTGAACGAGGAGAAGACGCGGGTCGTCGACGCCAAGGACGGGTTCGACTTCCTCGGGGTGCATTTTCGGCTGCGGCCGATGAGGAGCAATCCGAGGCGACTGTTTTGCTATCGGTGGCCAGCCACGAAGGCGATGCAGAGCGTACGCCAGAAGGTCCGTGACGCGGTAGGGTACGACGACCGCTACAGCCTGGACGACAAGATTCGGGTGCTGAACCCGATCTTGCGGGGCTGGGGTCAGTACTTCCGCATCGGCAACGCCCATCGGCACTTCAAGAAGGTGGACTCGTACGTGTACACGAAGCTGACGAACTTTCTGCGGCGAAAGCACAAGCGCCGGGGCAAGGGACACCGCGAGTTCCCTCCGTCCTTCTTCAAGAAGGCCGGGCTGTATCGGCTGCACGGCACGATCGTGCGGGTTTTCCGCACGCCGCCAGGTGAACGCGGTCGGAAAGCCGGATGACTGAAATGGTCGCGTCCGGTTTGATGAGGGGGTGCTGGAGACGGAGTGATGGGCTGCTCGAGGGAGACACTCGCCCGAAAGGGGAGAAACGGCCTGGCCTCGCACGCCCTGTTCGCCACCGCGCCAGCGCCCTACTCTACTGGTGATCCTCGTGAACGGCCACTGGCGGAATGCGTGGCTGCTGAGGGCGGTGGACCGGCGGCTCCGAGAGGAACTCGCCAAGCTCGATCTGCGACTGAACGACGAGAAGAGCCGGATCGTGGACCTGACGAAGGGAGAGGCGTTCGGGTTCTTGGGTTTCACCATCCGCCGCGCGCGGTCTCGGCGGGGCAAGTGGTGGGTGCAGCTGCGGTCGGCCGTGAAGCAGCGGACGGCATTGCTGCGGAAGCTCAAGGCGGAGTTCCGGCGCTTGGACTCCCGGCCGATGGGCCAGGTGATCGCCGTGATCAACCCGGTGCTGCGCGGTTGGGTGAACTATTTCCGAGTTGGGCACTCGTCAAGGTGCTTCACGTTCGTGAAGGACTGGGTTGAAAAGAAGGTGCGGCGCCATCTGATGAGGGCGAGGAGCCGCGGGGGCTTCGGCTGGAAACGATGGAGTAGGGTGTGGATTTACCGGACGCTCGGTTTGTTCAACGACTACCGGGTGTCATGGCGCCGCACCTGAAAGCACGCCCAGTGCGATAGGTCGCATAACCCTCGACGCGAAGCCGGCAGGAGAGCGGCGTACGGGAAATCCGTTCGCGCCGTTCGAGGTGGCGGGGGCTGGAGACGGGCCGCGAGGTACCGCGCCAGCCCTCGACCCTACCGCGGGGAAAGCGCTCGCCTGATCAGCGCGCACGGCCGTAGTGTCCTCCCGCGCGCCGACGGGCCCACGAGCCCGCGTCCAATCCATCAGATCCCCGTCCGCAGCGCTGTCGATCGTATCGCCCGTTTCGCCTCTGTCAACCCCTCCGGGCTGCGCCCGGTTCGCCCGCGCCACACTGCGATGCGTGAAAACGTCAGCGCCATGAGGTCAGCGCCATGAGTTAGAGTAGCGGCAACTCGCTGAGGGAGGAGAATCGCCATGCCATTCTACGAACGAGGACCCGTCCGCATCCACTACGAAGAGGTCGGCTCCGGCTTCCCCCTGCTGCTCATCCCGGGCGGCGGGCTCAATTCAGCCCTCTCATCCTGGCAGACAGCCTCGCCCTTCAACCCGATGGAACGGTACAAGGACGACTTCCGCTGTATCTGCGCTGACCTGCGCAACGCCAACCCCGGCCAGTCCAGCGGCCCGCTGGAGAGCGACCGCCCCTGGGACGCCTACGCCGACGACCAGCTCGGGCTCATGGACCACCTCGGCATCCGGCAGTTCCTGGTCATGGGCTTCTGCATCGGCGGGCCGATGATCCACAACCTTATTCGGCGGGCTCCGGAGCGCGTCGTCGCGGCCGCGATGATGCAGCCCAGCGGCTTCAGGCTTGAGATCGCGGACCTGTTCTACCAGAACAACATCAAGGGCTGGGGGCCGGCGCTGTGCGAGAAGCGCCCCGACGTCACGATGGACAAGGTCCATGACTTCCTGACCAGCATGTACACCAACCGCGCCGACTTCGTGTTCACCGTGTCGCGCGAGTTCGTGCGCGCCATCCAGACGCCGCTGCTGGTAGCGCCTGACGACGTGCCCGCGCACCCGTACAAGGTCGCGATGGAGGTGGCCAGCCTCGCCCCGAACGCCGAGGTGACCATCTATCCCTGGAAAGATTCGCAGGAGCACATCGACGAGGTCGTGGAGCACGCGCGGCGCTTCCTCAAGGCGCACGAACCCGTCAGAGCCGGACGGTAAACGAGGGGGTGCAGGAGACGCTTCGTCGCGTCTCTCGTAACTAGCCGGCGCGGCGAATCCGGCGACGATCTTCAGTTCCTGGGGGAGGGTGGCGACGTCGAAAGAGAAGGGTTTCCAGCTCTAGTCACCCGCGCGTTCGACATCGCCTTGGCCATGTACAGGCTTTTGGGAGCGCCTGTGCTTTCCGAAAGTTGACGGAAGGGGCTGGGGCAAGCTCAGAGTCGCGCGCGCCAGGCTTTCGGACTCACGATCCTGGTCGACGGCGCAAAGCTCCGTTGCGCCCGCCTGGAGGGCTTCTCCCTGCACGCTGTGGCATCGGGCTCCTGGGGCGGCCAGCGTCCGAGTCTGGCCGATTACGTCACGGTGACGGGGGCCACGGACGGGGTGCCCGCCGCCGGAGGGCGCTCATGTTGCTGAACACGTGCAACCGTCGTCGCAGGAGCCGGCAGGCAGTTGGCGCGGCGCCTGGAATCCAGGACCTTGGTGCCAAGCCGGTGCCAAATGTGGGCGCCCCAACGCGTATCATCCCGAGGTGCCGTCAGGCGGAAGCCTCGCCAGTTTGCTCGGTTGGCTTTCTCTTGATCCGCCTGAGTTGGCTCCGGACGGGGATTCGTAATCAGTAGGTCGCGAGCCGGCTGCGCTCCTCCTCGCCGAGGGCGGGCGATGTCCAGGGGATGGTCCGGGCCGAGATCCTCGTCTACCAGACCGGCTCCGGAGTCGAAGGTCTTGTGGCCGAGAGGTACCATCACGCGCTGCTCGGCGTGGCGCCCTCGGCGCGGCAGGTCGCGAGTTCGACTCTCGCCGTGACTACGGCTCCTACAGTAGGACGGTCGGCGTTCGAGAGTGCGAACCGACGTCACGTTCACGGCGCCGATGGGGCAACGAGGGTGGCGCGACTCGCCTCGGCGCGCTTCGGACGGCGGCACGCTCCGGTCCGCGTTCGGCCCTTCGGAGACGCCCAAGAGCTGAGCCGGGCGCGGAGCGCGCTTGTCGCCGCGGCCCCGCCCGGGTATAATGCGGCGCGGTGATCAATCGGCCAATGTTGGCCGGTTTCGACCGGAAGAGGCCGGCGGGGGTGCGCGTCGGCCGCCGAGAAAGGGCCAAGGTCGGTGGGTTGGCTTAGTTTGCTCTTCGGTAGCTCGTCGAGCTCTCCAGAACCGAAGTCCTCGAATTCTGCCCGATCGAGGTCGGCCAGTTCCCCACAGCCCAAGGCCTCCAGCTCCTCCAGTTCCGCCAGGCGGAAATCGTCAAGTTCCTCCAGCTCCGCTCAGCCGAAGTCGTCCAGCTCTTCACAACCGAAAGCCTCCAGCTCAACCCGCCAGCCTACAGATCGCGAGATCGCGAAAGGCGCGTTCCCTCGCGGACGCCCGATCACGGTACGAAAGGGGGACGCAGTTCACGGGGGTGCCGGCCTGTACCGTCATCATGAGCCTCGGACTGGCAGCGTATATCGGGTCGGGAAGGCAGGGGATCTCTCAGACCGGGTGCCTGACCATTGGGCGGACGACTCTCCAGTCCGAAGGATGAGGGTCACCCTCCAGATAGCGAACCCGGGTGCGACCGAAGAGCAGATCTTAGCGGCTGAGCGGTTGAAGATTCAGCAGCGCGAGACACTCGGTCGCGGCAACAAGAACAAGGGCGGAACGCCTGGCCACCCTCGGGTCAAGTACCCTCCGATTCCGGAAGTCCAGGACCAGCCTCCTCCGGCGGGTTAGGGCGCCGGCGTTGATGAGATCTGCTACCGGGTTTCTACCGGAGAACTGCCTCCAGCGCCCTACAGCTGGGCCCAAAGCCGAGGGCGGCAACCGCACGTCTTTCCTGAGCTGGGCTGTGTCGCCTTGGAGCCCGCGTACGTCTGCTATCGGCTCATAACCCAAAGGTCGCTGGTTCAAATCCAGCCCCCGCAACCACGCAAGTTTCTGAAATCAAAGGGGCCAACGAAAGTCGGCCCCTTTGGTGTCTTGGCGCGACTATGAAGGTTTTCGACCGTTCCGTGGGCAGAGCCGCCGCCCAGCGACGGGAGTCTCCAGAAGAAGTCGGTCTTTGGCGGGCGTTTTCGTGATCACCGGGAGCCGGCCTCTCTGTCCGCCACTTCATAGGGCACGATGGCCGCCCGAAAATCGAACCAGTGACGCAGGTTTGCGGCCGCGCCTTGGGTTGCGACGGCGCTTTGGGTCGACGACCCAATCATCGGGTGCCCGAGGCGCGCGCTGGTGCGGAGTGGTGCATCATGGTGTAACCTCGGTTTATGGCTGAGACAGACAGAACGATCCGTCAGAGCGTCTCGATCCCCGCTGGTATCGCGAAGCGTGTCCGCACGTTGGCCAAGACGCGGAAAACTAGCGCCAATCGTGTGCTCGTCGAGTTGATCGAGGCCGGCCTGCAATCCAAAGAGGCCGAGAAGGAACGGTTCTTCTCGCTCGTGAGTCGACTCACCGAATCATCCGACCCCTCCGAGCGGGAGCGCTTGAAGGAAGAGCTGGCGCGCATGACGTTCGGCGGCTGATGCCAAAGATTCGGTGGACCGATCTTCCACCGAGTCTCCGCCAGCATCTCTTTGATCGCGTCGCCGAGCGTCAGATCCCCGCCGAGGATCTCTACAAGCTGAAGCTGTGGCGTGAATCCGAGCCGGAGGCGCCGGCCGGTCCCTGGTACAAGGACTTCGGATCGTTCAAGATCTGTGGTGAGGGTGAGTTTCCGAAGACATTCCTCTTGAAAGGACAGCCGGCGAAGGGGAAGGCTCTCTAACGAGCTGCGCGAGGACGATTGATGCAGTGCCCGGCGTGTCGGCACGAGAACCCCGCGCAGGCGAAGTTTTGCCTGGAGTGCGGTGCCCGTCTCGGGGTCCCCTGCTCGAGCTGCGGCACCGAGCTGCCCCCATCCGCGAAGTTCTGTCTAGAATGCGGCGAGCGAGTGACGCCCTCACGGGCTGCGACGGTCTCGCCGTCCGCGTCTCCGGACACGTACACGCCGAGACATCTCGCCGAGCGAATTCTCACCACGAAGGCGGCGCTCGAAGGCGAACGGAAGCAGGCCACAATCCTGTTCGCCGATCTTAAAGGCTCGATGGAGCTGCTCGCCGACCGCGATCCCGAGGAGTCGCGCAAAATCCTCGACCCGGTCCTCACGCACATGATGGACGCCGTGCACCGGTACGAGGGGACGGTGAACCAAGTGATGGGGGACGGGATCATGGCGCTGTTCGGCGCGCCGATCGCGCACGAGGACCATGCCGTCCGTGCCTGCTATGCCGCACTGCGCATGCAGGAATCGGTCAGCCGATACGCCGAGGAGGCCCGGCGTGCGCACGGCGTGACGGTGCAGATCCGTGTCGGGCTCAACTCCGGCGAAGTCGTGGTTCGCGCGATCGGCAGTGACCTGCACATGGACTACACGGCGGTCGGTGAGACGACCCATCTCGCGGCGCGGATGGAACAGGCCGCGCGTCCGGGCACGGTGCTCATCGCACCGGCGACGTTCGACCTCGTCGAAGGATTCATCGCGGTGAAGCCACTTGGTCCGGTGCCGGTGAGAGGTCGCGGCGACCCGGTCGAGGTCTACGAGGTCTCCGGCATCGGTCCGGCGCGCACGCGATTGCAAGCCGCCGCGCGGCGTGGGCTCACCCGGTTCGTCGGCCGGGACGCTGAGATCGAGGTGCTCCGCCGATCGCTCGAGCGGGCCGGCGCGGGACACGGGCAGGTCGTCGCGATCGTGGGTGAGGCCGGCGTGGGAAAATCCCGCCTCCACTGGGAGTTCACGCGGTCGCACCACGCGGACGGCTGGCTCGTGCTCAGGAGCCGCTCGGCGACCTACACGAGGGGCACGCCGTACCGCCACGTCAACGAGCTGCTGAAGGCATATCTAGGGATTCAGGAGC
>WNFV01022201.1_pt1 | contig 10043 bp, 10 predicted proteins | sample 5400101 | NCBI WGS metagenome assembly WNFV01 (sample SAMN13153361, study PRJNA577476) | soil metagenome | isolation source: 115 cm soil or saprolite under grassland replicate 1 | place: USA:California | collected 2016-06-15 | reverse complement strand
ATAGACGCCGTCGGTCTTCTTCTGGATCTCGTACGCGAGTTTGCGCCGACCCCACGGCTCCTGGCGCACCCAGGTGCCGCCGCCGCGCTCCACCAGCTCGTGGACTCGGGTGACGATCTCGTTCTGACGCTCCTCGGGGAGGTCAGCATCGAGCATCAACAGGATTTCGTATTCGTTCACGGGCCCGGTGTCCTCCTTCGGTCTCGGCGGCCTTGCCGTCTGACGCCGCTCGGGAAGTGCGACGGTAGGCAAGGCAGGAAGCGGCGACCACTGTAGCATCGCCCCGTGTTCCGTTGGCTGAGGCGGAGGCGTGGAACCGAGCCGGATCCGGCCGAGGCGCTTCGCGCGAAGCTGGTGGAGTCGCGTGCGGTTGCCGAAGACCGCGACGAGTTCGAGTCGGGCGAGACGCCGGTCGACCGAGCGGATCCGGAGGCGCAGCGTGCGCCGGCTCCCGAAGAGGTCGTCGACGAATCGGATCCGGAGGCGCGGCGGCGCGGGGTGCACGACCAGACCCGGGCGCGGATCGACGAGTTGTCAGGGCGCGAGGAAAGCTGAGACACCGGCCGAGAGGCCGCGTGCGACCTTCTGCTGATACGCGCGGGTCTTCAGCAGCGCGCCCTCCCGCCCATTCGTCATGAAGCCGGTCTCCACGAGAATCGCGGGGACGTTCGCCCAGTTGAAGCCCGTGAGGTCACTGCGCGCGATCGTGCCGAGGTCGCGGGCGCCGGTTGCGCGGACGAGGGCGTGCTGGACGTCGCGTGCGGCGCGCAGACTCGGCGCGTAGATGTCATCCGTCCAGCCTCGGTGCGGCGCGGGGTAGAGCGTCGAAACCCCGTGCGAGCTCGCGCTCGCCGAGCCGTCGGCATGGATGCGGAGCATCAGTGCGGCGCGACGCGCGTTGCAGAAGGACGCGCGGGCGATGTTGCCGCTCGCGTAGCCGCCGCGCGTGCGCGTCATCGCGACGCGATAGCCGCGCGCCCGGAGCAGGGAGCGCGTGCGGACCGCGATCTGGAGCGCGACGGCCGCCTCGCCCGGCGCGCCGCCGCCGTCCTTGACCTTCAACGTGCGCGAGCCTGGGCCGATCGGCTCTGTCTGCGCGCCGACGCTCGGGATCGTTCCGTGGCCCGGGTCGAGGCAGATCAGCGCGGCGGCGGCAACGTGCGCGAGCACGCCCGTCAAGCTAGCGGTGCGACAATCCGAGTGTGGCGACGATCGTGCCTCGGACTGCGAATCAACCTCCTCCGCTAGAGGAATACGACCTCTACGGCGAGAACCGCGCACTCGTGGAGGCGGTCGCGCGCGAAGGCGCGACGTGGGCGGACGACGAGCTGCGTGTGTTCGGGCGTGCGCTCGGCGCCGAGCCGCTCGAGTGGGGACGCCTCGCGAACGAGAACCCGCCGCGGCTGCGGACACACGACCGGTTCGGTGAGCGCATCGACCAGGTCGAGTTCCATCCTGCGTGGCATGAGCTGCTCAGCCTCGGCGTCTCGCACGCACTGCACGCGGCTCCGTGGCGTGACCCGCGTCCCGGCGCCCACGTCGCGCGTGCGGCGGCGTTCGTCACGCTCGCGCAGGTCGAGGCGGGAGTCGGCTGCCCGCTCTCGATGACGTTCGCCGCGGTCCCGACGCTGCGCGCCGAGCCCGCGTTGTCAGCCGAATGGGAGCCGCTCCTCACCTCGACGACGTACGACCCGGCGCTGCGACTGGCCAGCGAGAAGGGCGGTGCCTTGTGCGGGATGGCGATGACGGAGCGGCAGGGCGGCTCCGATGTGCGCGCCAACGAGACGCAGGCGCGCCCACTCGCCGAGGATGAAGCGACGCTTCATGGGCACAAGTGGTTCTGCTCGGCGCCGATGTGCGACGCGTTTCTCGTGCTCGCGCAGGCCCCGGCCGGGCTGACGTGCTACCTCCTGCCCCGCGTGTTGCCGGACGGCAAGTGCAACGCGTTCCGCATCGAGCGGCTGAAGGACAAGCTCGGGAACCGCTCCAACGCATCGGCGGAGATCGCCCTCGACGGCGCCTGGGCGCGTCGCCTCGGAGAGGAGGATCGCGGGGTGGCGACGATCATCGAGATGGTCGTGCACACGCGGCTCGACTGCGTGCTCGGCTCCGCCGGGCTGATGCGCCGCGCCGTCGCAGAGGCGACACACCACGCGGCGCACCGGTTCGCGTTCGGCCGGCCGCTCGTCGAGCAGCCGCTGATGACGAGCGTCCTGGCCGATCTCTGTGTCGACTCCGAAGCGGCAACCGTCCTCGCGCTACGGCTTGCGCGGGCGTACGACGAGGACGACGTCGCCTTCCGTCGTCTTGCGACCGCGATTGCGAAGTACTGGATCTGCAAGACCACACCGCCGTTGGTGGCAGAAGCGCTCGAGTGCATCGGCGGCAACGGCTACGTCGAGGAATCCGCGCTCCCCAGGCTGTTCCGCGAGAGCCCGCTCAACTCGATCTGGGAGGGCGCGGGCAACGTGCAGGCGCTCGACGTGTTGCGCACGCTCGAGCGGCGACCCGAGAGCCTCGCCGCGGTTCTGGACGAGATCACGCTCGCCGCAGGCGCAGACGGGCGCCTCGACTCTGCGCTTGTCGAGCTCCGCTCCGAGCTCGCCGATGCGGACGACGCCGAGTTGCGCGCACGCCGACTCGTCGAACGGCTGGCGCTGTGCCTGCAAGGATCGATCCTCATCCGTTGCGACTCGCCCGTCGCGGACGCGTTCTGCGCGACACGGCTCGCCGGCGAGGGAGGACGCGCCTACGGGACGCTCCCGCGCGGAATCGAGCTCGACGCAATCGTCGCCCGTCACACGCCGCGGATGCGCTGATCGCTCCGTTTGCATCTCGCGGGCGCGGGTACCCGGACCTTGCCCAGCAGGGGTCCGACAATCGACAGAAAGGGGGAACAGGTCTATGGCCACGACCGACCTGTGGACCTATCGCGACTCGACGTGGCGCGGTAACGCCTTCGTAGGGTTCGACGTCGAGGCGACGGACGGCGGTATCGGCAAGGTCGACGAGGCGACCGACGACGTCGGCGGCAGCTTCATCGTCGTCGACACCGGCCCGTGGATCCTCGGCAAGAAGGTCATCCTTCCGGCCGGCGTGATCGAGCGCGTCGATCTCGACACCGAGACCGTGTACGTCAACCATATGAAGGACGAAATCAAGAACGCGCCGGAGTTCGACGAATCCCGGCACGCAGACACAGCGTATCGGGCGGAACTCAGCAGCTACTACGGCGAGTCGCGCTAGCGACGACGGCGATGGGCGGGAGGCGTCTGTCTCCCGCCCGTCTCGACAAGCGACCAGAAGGAGGATGAGCGTAGTGGTCTGGATCGTGATCGTGATCGTTGCGGTGATCGTGATCGCAGGCGTTGTCTACTGGCTGACGCGGGGACGGCAACAGAGGCTCGAGCAGCAACGCAGCGACGCCGCAGTAATGCGTGACCGTGCGCGCGTTCGTAGCGACAAGGCCGAGCAGCGCGAGAGCCTCGCGCAAGAACAGGCACAGGCCGCTCAGCAGGAGCGGCAGGCTGCGGAGGCCGCGGCGCGTCGCGCCGATGAGCTCGACCCGGACGTGGCGAGCGCGACGTCGTCGATCAGCGCGTAGGTGGTGTTGGGGTCGCCGTCGGCGTGGACGTTGAAGCGCAGGACGACGGTCTGGCCCGCCAGGCTGGTGGTGTCGTAGGTGACCTGCGTCCAGACGCCGGTGTTCGTGCAGGCATTGAGGACCGTCGCGAGCGTGGCGCCGCCGGTGCTGCGAAGCTCCATCTGGATCTGGTCCCAGGTGATCCCGTCGGTGCAGTGCGGCTGGTACCAGAAGCTGAGCTGACTGCTGCCTGCGGGGACGACGACGGTTTGGGTGAGTGTGCTGTCGCCGGCGAATGCAGCGGGTGAGCCGACTCGGGCGGAGTTCGTGCCGGTGCGCGCGGTCGCGCTGAGCACAGGGTTGAGGTTGCCGCTGATGCCCCAGCCCGTGAGGCCGAGCTCGAAGCCGGGGGTGGCGGTTGCGGCGCCGACGGTGATCGTCATCGTCGAGGAGCCGCCGCTGCTGATCGAGGCGGGGCTGAAGCCGACCGTCGTCCCCGCCGGCTGCCCCGAGGCGCTGAGCGCGACCGTCTGCGCCGAGCCGCTGGTGATCGCCGTCGAGATCGTCGAGCCGCCGCTGCCGCCCTGCTGCACGGTCACACTGGAGGGCGCGGCGGAGATGGAGAAGTCGGACGGCGGCGGCGGTCCTCCACAGCCCGGCAACTTGAACGAGCCGATCCGCGTGTGCCAGTTGAAGCTGCCGCTGGTCGCGAGGTACTCGCTCGTGAACCAGAACGTGCAGTCGTCCGACGGATCGACGTTCATGCTCGAGTAGTCGCCCCAGCGATTCAAGCCGCCGGTCTGTGACCCGGCGCCGTCGATCAAGACTCCCTCTCCCTGCGTCATGACGCCGAGCGCGTCGCCGGCCAGTCGCCCGGTGTAGTGGATTCCCGGTCGGGTCGTCGAGCTCGACACGCTGTAGCCGAGCGCCGTGTTCCCGGCGGCGTCCATCGCGATGCTTCCCATCCAGCGATAAGCGGCATCGGGCGCATACGTGCCCTGCTGGTAGACGGACGGCGTTCCACCGGGGTTGCGCAGCTCGTACCAGCGCACGCCTGCGGAGCTACCCGCGCTGACGGTGTGGTTGACCACGAGCGACTGGTGGTCGCCGAAGTTGCGGTACGCCAGCCGGTACATGAGCCGGTCGGAGATGGCGTCCAGCCTCTGCGACGTGCCCGGCTGCGGGATGCAGGCGTCGCATGCCGGCGAGAACGCGGCGACAGGGACCGAAGTCGGCCCCGTGAAGGTGGAGTTCGCCGGCGTCGCCCAGTCGACGTGGAACTTCCACAGCTGCAGGCTGTTGGTGCCGAAGCTCAGCAGGTAGTCGGGAGCTCCGGCCGGCGGTGCCGCCGAACCGTCCAGGTCGGACGGGAGGAGGTTGCCGAAGGCAGTGCTCAGCGTGAAGCACTGCTGCGTTGCGGCCTGGCCGGCAAGCATTCGCGCGCGGTCGTACGCGCATACTTCAGGACCGTCGAACACCGTGCCGTTGCGGAAGAGATTGAAGCTCGTGTAGTACGCGTCGGGCCAGACCGCGAGCTTCGGGTAATCGGGGAACTCGTTGCCGAAGCCGCTGAACTCGTATCGGTAGTACGAGCCGGTCGGGTTGCCGCTCGTCGAGACGGCGACGCAGTACGAGTACGGAGCCGGCGCGGTGACGGAGAATTGCGTGATGATCCAGCGGTTCGCGAGCCTGTCGTACACGACCGTGCCGTCACCGTCGTTGTTCGTCTGGCAACCGCCGCCGAAGCCGCCCCACAGCGTGCTCGTCGGGACCGGGCCGTAGAGCACGCTCCCCGATTTGTTGAAGACGGCGAAGCTCGTGTTGACGATCTGCAGGTAGTGATTTGGACCGACGGCGCCGTTCGTGTCGGGCGGCGCGGAGGTGACGGAGAACGTCCCCGATGGGCCCGTGAAGCCCTGACCGACACCTTCGAAGGCCGCCCCGAGCTCGGCCGCGGCGGCCGTACCCTGCTGCGCCTGCACGACCGGATCCGGAACGCCGCTCGGGCCGGGAACCGGGACGCCGTAGACCGGATGCTCGCGCAGTTTGTTCGGTGCCGGCGGTGGAGCCACCGGCAGGTCCGTCAGCGGCGGAGAGACGTCGTGGTGCGAGGCGTCAGGAGGATTCGGGGCAGGCCGGATGTCCGTCAGCGACCGTGCTCCTCCCGGAGCAGAGTTGATCGCCGCGGCCGCGACGGGAACGAGGCAGACGAGGACGAGGCCCGCCACCATGACGGCACGCCGCCGGGCACGCTCAATCTTGGACCTCTGCTCGCCCAACCTTCCCCTCTCGTGGAAGGCACTGGAGACTAGGAGCGCCCGCCGGGCTTTTCGCCCCCCATATGGACGGGCGCGCCAGCCCTGCAGCCAGTTCCCGGTCGGTGGATTCGAATCTCCAGGGTTCGGGTAGAGACCGAACCGGCCTGACTGATTCGTCAATCAGGACCGGAGTCGGCGCGGCACCCGCGCTAAGTGGGGTCTGACGGCTACTTCACTGCGTCTGGGAACCGGCTCCAACGGGGGGCACGCGCGAGCTGGGCGGCCGCGCGCCCCCTGTCCTTTTCCCTCGCTTCGCATTCGCTCGCGCTCGGGGGCGCGCTTCGCGCGCCATTGGCTGGCGTTCGGGGAAGCGCTGCTGCGGTGAGCGGAAGTGAGCGGCGCGGCTTTCGCCGCGCCGCGGGCGAGAGCCCGGAGGGAAGGACAATCGCGCCGTCTTTGACGCGGGAACGGAGCGGCGCCGGAGTCGAACCGACCGAGCCGTGGGCTGCACGACCGCACTGGTTTTGAAGACCAGCTGGGCCACCGGGCCCATGCCGCTCCGCGTCGAAGGCTAGTCGGGAGTGGTGGCGTAGGCGCTGCGGGTTGACGGTCCGCCGGCGGCGCGGCTTTGCCGCGCCGCTCACCGCGGTGTGTCGGAGCAGCGTTCCCGTGAATGCCAACCGATGCGGGCGCGCGGAGCGCGCGAGCCCCGAGCGCGAGCGAACGCGAAGCGAGGGAAAAGGCCGGCCGTGGGCTGCACGACCGCACTGGTTTTGAAGACCAGCTGGGCCACCGGGCCCATGCCGCTCCGCGTCGAAGGCTAGTCGTGAGCGGTGGTGTAAAGCACTGCGGGTTGAAGGCGTCGGCCGGAGGCGCGGCTCTGCCGCGCCGCAGCAAAACGCCGACGAAATAGAGCTCCCACGAGCGTCAGCCGATGCGAGCGCGCGGACCGCGCGAGCCCCGAGCGCGAGCGAACGCGATGCGGGGGGAAAGGCCGGCCGTGGGCTGCACGACCGCACTGGTTTTGAAGACCAGCGGGCCACCGGGCCCGTGCCGCTCCGGGTTAAAGGCTAGTTGGACTCGAGTGCGTTTACGGCTTCCTCGAGGTCGGCGTGCAGCGACGCCGAGACGTAGACCGCCCACGGATGGGCCGGCGTTCCGCCCGTGTACGCGACGACGTGCTTGCCGCGCTCGTGCGCGAACCACGCCTCCATCGCGGTGCCCTCGTCCGGCCGCGTGAAATCGGCCAGCAAGGCATCGCAGCTGTCGATATCGGCGAGGTCTCCCTCGACGATCTCCCGCTCGCGGCCCTCGGTGCGTCCCCGGAAATCGCGCCGCATCGGATCGACCGCTTCGATGCCGGCGTCCTGGAGCAGTGCGCTCGCCCTGCGTCTGTACTCCTCCGCATAGGGCGGGCCCGCGAGATAGACGCGCACGGGCGCGTACAGTACGGACATGGAACGTCCGGAAGAGTTCGTGGCGCTCGGGCAGGCCGGCTCGGACGCATACGTCGGTCTGGAGACCTTCGAAAACCCGGGTGTCGCGCGCGTCGAGCTGGCGAGCGACGAGCTCACCGCGGTCTGTCCGATCACCGGGCAGCCGGACATGTACCTGGCGACGATCGAGTACGAACCCGGTCCGCTCTGTCTCGAGTCGAAATCGCTGAAGCTCTACCTGGCGTCCTACCGAAACGAAGGCGCGTTCTGCGAGACGCTTGCGGTTCGGATCCGCGACGACGTGGCCGGTGCGCTCGGGCTCGCTGCGGAGAAGGTGCGTGTGACGTTGCAGCAGAAAGCGCGCGGCGGGATCACGATCACGGCAACGGCGTAGCCGCGTCCTCGTCGACCCAGCGGCGCGTCAGTAGCAGCCAGAACGCCAGCCCGGCGTAAGGGCCGTAGGGCTTGAAGCGTCGCGCGATCGTCTTGTCCGCGACCTGCTTGCGCCCGACGAGCTTGGCGTAGGTCGGACGCGTCCACGAGTCGAGCACGAGGCGCGAGTACCGTCCGAGGGAGGTGAGCATCACGTGCGCCGCGGCGTACGGGCCGACGCCGGGCAGCGCGAGCAGGCGGGTCTCGACGTCTTCGTCGCTCAGCGTCGGGTCGGTCAACTGCTCGAGGTCGATGGTCCCCGACGCCACGTCGTCGGCGAGCTCCCGCAGGTAGGCCCCGCGGTAGCCGGCGCGTGCGACGTCCTTGTAGAACGCATCGTCGGCTGATGCCATCGCGGCGGGAGTCGGGAACGTGCGCTGCTTCGTCACGGCTGCCGGAACGCCGAGGTGCTCGACGAGCCCGGTCACCATCCGCAACGTGCCGCCCCACGTGGTGTTCGTCGTGCAGATCGTCTTCACGACGTCCTCGAAGACGGTCGGGCTTCGCAGCATCCGTCCCGCCCCGAGCGCCGCCCAGGCGAGCTCCGCATCGTCTGCCGCCAAGGCGTAGAACGACGAGAGATCCTCGTCGAGCCGGAACATGTGACGCAGCTGGGCGAGCAGAGCGTCACGCACGCGATGGGAGCTGCTGCCGGCCGCGAGCTCCACCCGCGCGTGGTTCTTCCGGCCGGGGGAGACGCGCACCGTCCGCGCACCGCGCGGAACGGGCAGCGTCACCTCCAGCGTCCACGTCTGTTCGTCGATCTTGGACGGCGGCAGCGATGCGACACCGTGCGAGTTGAGCGTGCGCGCCAGCAGCACCGGCTCGCCGCCCGCGCCGCGGAGCGGCAGGTCGGCGAGCACGTAGTCTCGGGCCGTGGCGGTACTCGGCATCGATGTTGGAGGAACGTTCACGGATGCTGTTTTGTTCCGTGACGGAGAGCTCGCGAGTGCGAAGGTGCCGACGCGCGCAGCTCAGGACGAGTCCGTTCTCGAAGCCGCGCAGGCGGTCGGCGCAACGCAGGTCGAGAGATTCACGCACGGCACGACCGTCGCGACGAACGCGCTGCTCGAGCGCAAGGGAGCGCGCACCGCCTTCGTCACCAATGAGGGATTCGAGCACCTCCTCTACCTGCGGCGACAGGCTCGCGCTTCGCTCTACCGGCTCTGCGTCGACTGGCCGGCACCACTCGTCCCGCTCGAGCTGTGCGCCGGTGTCCTCGGGCGGATGGGCCCCGAAGGAGAGCTCGAGCCGCTCGACCTCGGATCACTTCCGGCATTCGATACCGATGCGGTGGCCGTTTGCTTTCTGCATGCGTATCGAGACGCGTCGCACGAGCGCGTCGTGGCCGCCGAATTGCGGCGACGCCTGCCCGACGCGCACGTCGTTGCGTCGCACGAGCTCTCACCCGAGTTCCGAGAATACGAGCGGGCATCGACGACCGTCGCCGACGCGTACCTCGGGCCTCCCGTCTCGCGCTACCTGCGTGCCCTGGCGCGGACCTGCGGCGAGGCGGGGTTACCGGAGCCGCTCGTGATGCGCTCCTCGGGCGGGGTCGCGTCGCTCGAGGAGGCAGCAGCACACCCCGCGATCGCACTCGTCTCCGGGCCCGCCGCGGGAACGGTCGGCGCGGCGCTCGTCGCATCGCGTGCCGGCTTTCCGAACGCGATCGCCTTCGACATGGGCGGAACCTCCACGGATGTCTCGCTCGTCGTGGACGGCGCCGTCGCCCGCGCCGGCGAGCGCGCGCTCGGCGGCTTTCCCGTGCGGCTTCCGTGCGTCGACCTGCACACAGTCGGTGCGGGCGGCGGCTCGATCGTGCGCCGCGACGCGGGAGGCGCGATTCGCGTCGGTCCGGAGAGCGCCGGCGCCGAGCCTGGTCCGGCCTGCTACGGACGCGGCGGGACGAACGCGACCGTCACGGACGCCAACCTGCTGCTCGGCCGCGTCCCGTCGCTGCTGCCCGGAGGGCTCGAGCTCGATGCGGACGCCGCGGAGCGCGCGCTGGACGGGATCGAGCCCGCCGACGTCATCGAGGCGGTGAACGCCGAGCTGCTGCGCGCGGTCCGGGTCGTGTCGGTCGAGCGCGGCCATGACCCCGCCGAGTTCGCGCTCGTCGCGTTCGGCGGTGCAGGTCCTCTGCACGCGTGCGCGTTGGCGGAAGAGCTCGGCGCGGGCACGGTGATCGTTCCCGAGGCCGCAGGCGTGCTCTCGGCGCTGGGACTCGTTGCGAGCGACGAGCGGCGCGATCGCGTGCGTACCTACCTCGTACCACTCGCGGACGCCGGCGAGCTGCCCGACGCGGGCGAGGCGGATCTTCGGTATCGCGGCCAG
>WNFV01012106.1_pt1 | contig 10043 bp, 6 predicted proteins | sample 5400101 | NCBI WGS metagenome assembly WNFV01 (sample SAMN13153361, study PRJNA577476) | soil metagenome | isolation source: 115 cm soil or saprolite under grassland replicate 1 | place: USA:California | collected 2016-06-15 | reverse complement strand
CTGTTGTTCCTGCTCGGCCGCACTCCCGGCGCGCCCGCGACGGTCGAAATCAAGCCGACCGCCACGATCGCGTGGCGAGAGATCGCCCACGGCCCGGTCCGTCGGAAGGGGAAACCCATCCCATTGGTGGACTGCCCCGACCCAGTGCCCGTCGCCGACGCGTTTCGCCCCGGCGCCGCGCCGTGGCGCGATCTGGGCCGGCCGCTGACGGGCGTGTACATCGACGTGGGGGAGAACGGCCTGTTCGCCCGCGACGAGTTCGAGACGGTCACCGCGCTGGGCCAGATGGAGTTCATCACGCCCGAGGAAGTGGCGGACTACGTCATGATGGAGCTGGAGGGACGGCCGACGGGCAAGGATGTGGTGGCGGCGCTCGACGCGGCAACCGCGGGACCGACCTACCGGGCCGGGGTGCTCCGCAGCTACGCGATCCAGCGGCTCAAGGCCCTGGAGCAGGAGCACGGCGAGCACCACGTGGCCTACGAGATGCTCGGCCCGCCCCGCCTTACCAAACTGCTGTACGAGGCGTATGTGTGCGGGCGGATCCGTCCCAGCGTGCGCGCGCTGGCGGAAAGCAAGGTGGCGGCGCTGGCCGACGAAGCGCACGCACTGCTCGGTCGAGATGCGGACCTGCGCCGTCATATCCTGTCGGTGGGGCTGCCGATCGTGACGCCGGACGGCGAGCGCGTCTACCGGGGGAGCTTCGTGGTCGTGCCCGCCGAGGACTGCGACCCGCTCGCCGCCGCACCCCGCGGGTGGGTGGACCTGCGGCCCGCGCAATTCGGCGTCTGGGTCACGCGGGCGGGCTCCATCGTCCGTCAAGCCGAGGCGCGCGCAGCCCGGTCCCAGGAGTCGGGGAGCGACGTCGCGTGGACGGCGATCGGGGCCGAGGACCCGATAGAGCCGTCCCAGCTCGCGACGTGGGTGTTCATGCACGAGGATCGCGGCGAGCGGATCAAGCGCTGAGCCATGGCGATCGATACCGCGGCAGTCGACCAAACGCTGGGTGCCGTCGGGACCACGTTCCGGCTGACGCGGCTCTACCCGCCGACGCACCCGGCGGTGCTGGAGGCGATGCGACAGATTACGGCGTCGCTGCCGGGCCTGGGGGCGTTGGGAACGGTCGAATGGAAGATCGGCGCGACGGGGCTGCACTGGCACGGCCAACACCTGGTGCCGCGCAGCCAGCAGGTCGCCGAGCTCGCCGGCCTGCTGTACGCGCGCGGGGTGCGGGCGATTCAGGTCAATCCCGGGGTGACGGCCGAGCACCTGCTGGCCCTGTTCGGCGTCGCGGTGGGCAACATCGTCGCCGACGACGCGTCGCTGGGGCGCGTGACGCTGCTCCTGGGCCGCCGGGCGGGCCAGCGACTCGCGTCGGGCCGGGAGCCGGTGGCGGCGGCGCAGCCGCCGCCACCGGCCCCCGCGCCCCCGGCTCCCGCGGCCGATTCGTCGCGGCCACCCGCTGCAGCAGCAGCGCCGCCTGCTGCGGCACCCGAGACCGTGGCGCCCGCGCGCGCCAGCGGCGCCTTCCAGCCGGGCGCCCTCCCGGCGGACGTTGAGGCCAAGCGGGCCCTCGCCGCGCTGGTCGCGGCGCCGACGCCCGAGGAGCAGCGCGCCGCGGCAGAACAGCTGCGGGCCCTGACGGCGACCCTGCTGGGCTTGCGGGACGTGGGAACCGTCGCGGAAATCATCGCGGGGCTCGACCGCGCACTCGTCCGCATCCAGGATCCGGGGGTGCAAGAAGTGATCGGTGAGGTGGCGAGCGCCCTGGCCGACGAAGCGGTGGTGGAGCGGATGGTCGCGCGGCTGGGCGAGCCGCGCGTGCCGCCCGCCGAACGGGGCCATCTGGTGAGCGCGGTGGCGGCCTTGGGGGCGGTAGCGGCGGGGCTGGTCGTGGATGCGTATCTCAACGTGCCCGCCCAGCTGCGCGAGGCCTACCGGGCGGCGATGCGCGGGGCCGGCGAGCGGGCGGTGGAGATCCTGCAGAGCCGCCTCGAGAGCAAGGTGCCCGAGGTGGCCGCGGCGGCGGCCGAGTTCCTCGGCCTGACGGGCAGCCCGCAGGCGATGCCGCTGCTGGTGACGATGGCGCGCCACGGCGACGAGCGGGTCCGGGAGGCCGCGCTGCTGGGTCTCGCCGAGCTCGGCGGCCGGGAGGTGTCGCGCCCGGCTATGCCCGCCCTCAAGGACGAGTCGGTGCTGGTCCGGACGGCGGCGGCGCGGGCGATCGCTGCCGCCGGCGATGCGGGCGCGACCACCGTCCTGGTGCGCCGCCTGGAGCAGGAGGCCGATGAAGGGGTATTGGCTGCGTTGCTGAAGGCCATCGGGCAGTTAGGAGCGAAGGATGCGCTGGAGGTGCTCGCCCGCTACGCCGAGCCGGGTGGCCGGCCCAGGCGGACGCCCTACCTGCGCGCGGCGGCGATCGAGGGCTTGGCCCGGCTCGACCGCCCCGAGGCGCGGGCCTTGCTGGAACTGTACACTCGAGACAAAGAGCCCACGGTGAAGCGGGCGGCGGAGGCGTCCCTGAAATGACCACGCGGGCGGCGAAGGCGAGCGACGCGGTCCTGACCCAGACGATCACGCGCGAAGTGGCGAAGCGCGTGGTGGGGCAGGAGCTAATGGTGGAACGGTTGCTGATCGGGCTGCTGACGGGCGGCCACGTCCTGCTCGAGGGTGTCCCGGGTCTGGCGAAGACGCTGGCAGTGCGCACGGTGGCGGAGTGCCTGCGCATCAGCTTCTCGCGCGTCCAGTTCACTCCCGATCTTCTGCCGGCCGACGTCATCGGGACGATGGTATTCGATCAGCGCTCGCAAGAGTTCTATCCGAAGAAGGGCCCGCTGTTCGCCAACCTGGTGCTGGCCGACGAGATCAACCGCGCCCCGGCCAAGGTGCAGTCGGCGTTGCTCGAGGCGATGCAGGAGAAGCAGGTGACGCTCGGCGGCGAGACGTTTTACCTGGGCGAGCCGTTCCTGGTGCTCGCCACCCAGAACCCGATCGAGCACGAGGGCACGTATCCACTCCCCGAGGCGCAGCTCGACCGATTCATGCTGAAGGTGCGGGTGGGCTATCCGTCGCGCGACGCTGAGAAGGAGGTCGTCGGCCGCATGGCATCGGGCCGGCCCATCGAGGTGCAGCGGGTGGCGGAGGCGGAGGATATTCTCGCGGCGCGCAGCGCCATCGCCGAGCTGTTCATGGACCAGAAGGTGGTGGACTACATCGTGGACGTGGTCCGGGCCACGCGCGAGCCGCAAGCCATCGGGCTCCCCGAGCTGAAGCCGCTGATCGCGTTCGGGGCCTCACCGCGCGCCTCGATCTATCTGGCGCAGGCGGCCCGCGCGCACGCGTACCTGCGGGGCCGCGCCTACGTCGTGCCCGAGGACGTGAAGGCGATGGCGTCCGACGTCCTGCGGCATCGCGTACTGCTCACGTTCGAGGCCGAAGCCGAGGATATGGACGCCGACCGCGTCATCACGCGCATCCTCGAGGCGGTGGGCGTGCCGTGACATACCCGGGCGAAGATCGCCGGCGGGTCGTGTCGTCGCCGGTCCGCGCCCGCCGGCGGGCCGTGACCGCCGAGGTCCTGCGGCAGGTGAAGGGCCTCGAGCTCCGCACGCGCACCCTGGTCAACACTCTGTTCACCGGCGAATACCGGTCGGTCTTCCGCGGCCAGGGGATCGAGTTCGCGGAAGTGCGCGCCTACCAGCAGGGGGACGAGTTCCGCGCGATCGACTGGAACGTGTCGGCGCGGATGGGCCACCCGTTCGTCAAGACCTATATGGAAGAGCGGGAGCTGACCCTGCTGCTCGTGGTAGATCAATCCGGGTCGCTGCACTTCGGCCGCCCGTACACGAAGGCGGGCTTGGCCGTGGAGGTCGCCGCCGTACTGGCGCTCGCGGCCGCGCGCCACAACGACCGCGTGGGCGCGCTGCTCTTCGCCGACCGGGTGGAATACGTCGTCCGCCCCAACAAAGGACGCGCCCACGCGCTGCGCGTCATCCGCGACCTGGTGGCTTTCGCCCCGCGCGGCAGGGGCACCAACCTGGCCGAGGCGCTGCGCTACGCCTCCAAGCTGCTGCGCCATCGGGCGATCGTCGTGGTGTTGTCGGATTTTCGCGCCGAGGGGTGGGAAGAGCCGCTGGCGCAGCTCGGGTCGCGCCACGATATCGTCGCCGTGACGATCGACGACCCGCGCGAGTACGATCTCCCCGACGCCGGCTGGGTGGAGCTGGAGGACGCCGAAACGGGGCAGCGCGTGCTCGTGGACACGAGCCACGGCCCGACCCGCACCCGCGTGCGCGTCGCCGCGGAGGCGCTGCAACAGGCGCGCACGCGCAAGCTGGTCCACGCGGGGGTCGATCGCGTCGCGCTCCACACGACTGTTCCGTACGGGCCGCCGCTGCGCCGCGCCTTCGCCGAGCGGGCGAAGCGGCTGAGCCGCTGACCATGACGCCGGGTCCCGCGCTCCTCGCGCTGCTGCTGCAGGGGAGCGCGTGGGTCGCATCGCCGCCCCGGCCGACCGTCGGCGACACGATCTGGCTGGCGCGCACCGTCGCTGTGGCACCCGGATGGCGGGTGCGGGCGGCGAAGCTCGCCTCTACGCCGGCGGGGGAGCCGCTGGGCGACCCCGTGGTCGTTCCGGCCGAGAGCGGGTGGACGGTGCGGTACCCGATGGTCGCGTGGGCGCCCGGGCCCATCGTCGTCGGCATGCCACCCCTTTGGCGGCTCGGCCCGGATGGCAGCGTGGATTCGCTGCCGGGGGGCACGGCGCAGTTCCGCGTGATCAGCGTGATCCCGGACAGCATCGCGACGCCCGCGCCGCAACCGGCGCTCGCGCCGCTGCGGTTGGCGCGCCGCACGCCGCTCCCGCCCCTCGCGGCGCTGTTGGTCTCCGCGGGGCTGGTTGTGGCGCTCGTCGCGTGGCGGCGCCGTGCGTCGCGTGTGGTAGCGCCTGGGCCGGACCTCGTCGTGGATCCGGCGGTGCCCGACGAGCGATGGCTCGCGTCGGGCGAGCCGAAGGCTGTCGCGGCCCGCGCGGCGCACGCGCTGCGGGCTGCCATCGCCCGCGCCGTCCCGGCGGCGCACGCGGCGCTGAGCACGCCCGAGTGCCTCGCGGTCGTGGAGCAGGCCCGCCCTGGGGCGCCGATCCGCGAGCTGGGGGAGCTGCTCGCGGCGCTCGACCGCGTGGCGTTTGCGACCGCCCACGCCACCGACGTGGCACCGCTGGCGGCGCGCGCCCGCGGCGTGGCCGAGGACCTCGCGCCGTGACGTTCGCGCGGCCGCTGCTGTTGCTGCTGCTCGCGGCCCTGCCACTGTGGTGGTGGTGGCGGGCGCGCCGCCTCGCGCGCATGCGCGGTGCGCCGATGAGTGACGTGCGGCCGGCCGCGGGGCCCACCGAACGGCTATGGGTCGCGCGCCTCCCGCTGTCGCTGCGGTCGCTGTGTCTCGGCGCCTGGATCGTCGCCGCCGCCGGACCACGCGTCGGCTCGGCGCGGGCGGAGCTGCACAGCGAGGGCATCTCCATCGTCCTGGCGCTCGACATGTCGAGCAGCATGCTGGCGGAGGACTTCACGCCCTACAATCGCCTGGACGTCGCCAAGCGGACGGCGATCGATTTCGTGCGGGCGCGCACGTCGGATCGCATCGGGCTCGTCGCGTTCGCCGCGCAGGCCCTCACGCAAGTGCCGATCACGACCGACTACCCGGTGCTGGAGGAGGCGATCCGGCAGCTGCGGATCGGCATCCTCGAAGACGGCACGGCGATCGGCACGGGGATCGCCACCGCCGCGAACCGGCTGCGGCGCGCGCCGGGCAGAAGCAAGGTCGTCGTGCTGCTGACGGACGGGGAGAACAACCGCGGTACGGTGGACCCACGCACCGCGGCGCAGGCCGCGGGCACGTTCGGGATTCGGATCTACACGATCGGCGTCGGCACCGAGGGAGAGGCGCCGGTGCCGACCGGCCAGGGCCCGCTCGGCCTGCGCTACCAGACCATGCCCGTGAAGATCGACGAGCAACTGCTCGCCGACGTCGCGCGCACCACCGGCGGCCGCTACTTCCGCGCCACCGACGCCGCGTCGCTGGCCAACATCTTTTCGGAGATCAACCGGCTCGAGAAGACGCCCGTGCACCAGCTGGTCTACCGTCGCTACGAGGAGGCCTATCGCTGGCCGCTCGGCCTCGGCCTCCTCGCCTTCGCCCTCGAGCTCGTCGTGGCCGCGACGTTCGCGGTGCGGGTGCCGTAATGACGTTCGACGCACCGGCCCTCGTCGCCCTGTCTCCCGTGATCGGCGCCGCCGCGTGGTTCGCCGCGGCCTGGGCTCGGCGGGTCCGGATCCGGCGGGCGGCGGCCTGGTCGTCGGAAACTGCCCGCATCGCCCGCGCGGCCGGCGGCGGCCGCCTCGGACCGGCGACGCTCGGCCTCGCCGTCTGCCTCGCCAGCGTCGCGCTCGCCGGACCGCGCTGGGGGGAGGAGCGGATCGTGACGGAGACCCGCGGCCTGAACCTCGTCCTCGCGGTCGACATCTCTCGCTCGATGCTGGCCGAGGACGCGGAGCCGAGCCGGCTGGGTCGCGCCTTGCGGGAGGCCCGCCGGCTCGTGCAGGACCTAGACGGCGACCGCCTCGGCCTCGTCGCGTTCGCCGGGACGAGCTACATCCTGGCGCCGCTTTCGGTGGACGGCTCGGCGCTCACCCTTTATCTGGACGCGCTCGATCCCGACGTCGCGTCCGAAGGCGGCACGGCCCTCGCCCCGGCGCTCGCCCAAGGCGTGGACCTGCTGCGGGCGAGCCCGGAGATCGCGGATCGGGTGCTGGTGGTCTTCACGGACGGCGAAGCGCACGACTCGCTCGCGCGCACCCTCCAGGAAGCGCGGCGGCTGGCGGGGCTGGGGATCCACTTGATCCTCGTGGCGGAGGGCGGGCGCGATTCGGCGCGGATCCCGGTGCGCGACGACCGCGGCGCGCTCGTGGGCTGGCAGCGGGATGCGGACGGCGCGGTCATCGAAACCGCTCGGAGTGACGACGTGCTGGGCACCGTGGCGGACGCGGCGCAAGGGACCCTCGTCGCCGCCGAGCTGCCCGATCAAGCGGGCGCGGTGCGCGATCTCGTGGCCTCCTATAAGCGCGCCACGGCAAGCGAGAGCCGCACCCAACGCGGCCGGCCACGCGCGTGGCTGCCCTTGCTGTTGGCGCTGGCGGTCCTCGCGGTCCAGACGGCGGGCAGGCGCACTGCGGCGCTGGTCGCGCTCGCGCTTTGCGTCGCCTCGCCGGCGCGGGCGCAGGCGCGCTCGCGACCGCGATCCGCGGCCGAGAAGGCGTGGGACCAGGGCGATACGGCCCGTGCCGCGCTCGCCTACCTGGCGGAGCTCGGGCTCCGCCAGGACGACGACACCGCCTGGTACAACGCGGGCACAGCGGCCCTCGCGACCGGGAACGCGGACGTCGCGCGGCCCAGCTTGGCGCGGGCCGCCGCGTCGCTCGATCCCGACCTGCGGTTTCGCGCGTTGTATAACCTCGGGCTGCTCGCGCTCGCGCAGGCGCTGGCGGACAGCGCGCGCCGGCCGGCCTACCTCGCCGATGCCGAGCGCGCGTACCGCGAAGCCTTGCTCCTCCAGCCCCACCACCTGCGGGCCAAGTGGAACCTCGAATTGGTGACACGCCTAAGTCGGGGCGGCGGGGGCGGTGGCGGCCGGCCGCCGCCGCAACCGCCGCCAGGCGGCGGCGGTGCTCCCCCGGAGCAGCCCCAGGGTGGTCGGGCCAACCAAGGACAGGCCGGGCCGTCGGGAGGCGGGCTCACCGAGGCGCAAGCCGACCAGGTGCTCAAGTCCATCGGCCAGGAGGAACTGCGCACGCGGCGCGACCGCACCGGGCGCACCCGCCGCGCGCTGCCGGCGGGGGTGAAAGACTGGTGACGCCGCTCGTCGTGATCGCCCTCGCCGCCGCGGTGCAGGGAGCGGAGGTGACCGCCAGCGTGGATCACACCCGCCTGACGGTGGGTGACGAGGTGCTCCTCACCGTCCGGGCGCGTACCCGCTCGGCCGAGCCGCTGCAAATCCTGTTGCCGCCCCTCGCCGGCTTCGCCATCGTCGGGTCGCGCGACATGACCGAAGTGTCGATGAGCGGCACCGCCGGGGCGGTGCGCACCACGGTGCGTGAGCTCGAGCTGCGCGCCGAGCAGGCGGGGGCCCTGCTCATCGGTCCGGTGCGCGTGCGGCAGGGCAAAAGCGTCGTGGCCACCGACCCGATTCTCGTCACCGTGGACAGCGCGGCGACCGGCATGGCGACCGCCCTCAGCCCCCTCGCGCGCGTGATCCTCGAATCAGCGCCGGCTCCGCCCGGCACCGATCAGGTCGCCCTGACCATCATCGTGCCCGACGACACCGTGCTCGTTGGGCAACAGGTGGACCTCATCGCGGCCGCGTGGATGCCGCGCCCCATGCGGGAGCGGATGCGCCGGCCCCCCCTCCTGACGCTCGTCACGCCGGAGGGCGTCTGGGCGTATCCGCCGTCCACTCCGGCGGGGATTGCGGCCCAACGCGTCGTCGGCGGACGCCCGATGGACCTGTTCGTCACTCATCAGATCGTATTCCCGCTGGCGGCGGGTCGGGTCACGGTCCCGCCCGCCTCCGTCGAATACGCCGTGCCGGTCACGTTTTCGTTCTTCAGCCGTGAGGAGCGCTACACGCTGCGCAGCGACTCGGTGACGATCACGGTGCTGCCCCTGCCCGCGCCGGACCGGTCCGGCGATGACGGCGGCGTCGTGGGGCAGGAGCTCGCGCTCGACCTGCGCGTCGAGCCGGCGGTCACGCGGGTCGGCGAGCCGATCGAGGCGGCGACCACGATCACGGGGGTCGGCAACGTCGCCCTGTGGCCGGAGCCTGTGGTCCGGTGGCCGGCGGGGTTCCGGGCCTACCCCGCCCAGACCGAAGTCCGACTCACGCCGCTGCAAGGCCGCATCGCCGGCACCAAGACGTTCCGCTTCCTGGCCGTGCCCGATTCCGCGGGCAGCTTCGTCCTCCCCGAGGTGCGGTATCCATACTTCGACGTCACGTCCGGCCGTTACCAGGTCGCGGTCGCGGCGCCTCGGGTGCTGGCGGTCGCCCAAGGGGCGGAGCCCCGCGCTGCGCGGGCGTTGCCGCCCCTCGTGTGGCTGCTGCGCCGACGGCGGCGCGCGGCGGCGCCGGTTGCCGCGGCGCCCGCGGCTGAGCGGGCCCCGACACGTCTCGGCCGGTTGGAGCGCGAGTTTCTGACGGTTCTGGCGAGTCACGTGCCCGACCCCTTCGCCCGGGACGGTGACGGCTTGGCGCAGGCGCTGCGCGCCGCCGGCATCGAGAGCGCCGTGGCCGACCACGTCAAGCGGCTGCGGGACCGGCTGCGCGCGGCGCGGTACGGGCCGCGGGGCCTGGGCGACGCCGCCGAGCTGGCCGAGGAGATCGAGCAGGTGCTCCGGGTGCTCGGTGCCGAGGCGGGCCCGCGGCGCCGGCACCGCATCGTCGTGACCGCGTGGCTGCTGCTGGCCGCGGCCCCACGCCTCGACGCGCAGGCGCCGAGCGCCGAGGCGCTCTACCAGGCGGGGGCGTTGCGGGCTGCCGCCGATTCGTTTGCCGCACGCGCGGCGCGCGAACCGCGGATCGCCGCGCACTGGTACAACCTGGGCGCGACCTTGTACCGGGCCGGCGCCGACGGGAAGGCGACGGCCGCGTGGACAGTGGCCGCCCGCCTCGCGCCGCGCGACCCGGTGATCCGCCGCGCCCGCCGGCTGCTCCCCGCGCCCGATGCCGCGAGCGAGCACCTGTTGGTGGTCGGCTGGGCGACGCCGGTGGAGTGGGGGTGGATCGCGGGGGCGGCCTGGGCCGTGCTGTCGCTGGTCGCGCTCGGCGGCGTGCAGCGCCGCCGCGGGCTGCTCGCGGCGCTCGCCGCGGTCGCCCTGAGCGCCGCGGTGGTGGGCGGCGTCGAGTGGCGCCGCCGGGCGCGGCCCCTCGCCGTCGTCGTGGCCGCGGAGGCGCCGGTGCGCGCCGCGCCCTACGGCGCCGCGAGCGCCGCCGCCAC
>WNFV01010584.1_pt1 | contig 10043 bp, 12 predicted proteins | sample 5400101 | NCBI WGS metagenome assembly WNFV01 (sample SAMN13153361, study PRJNA577476) | soil metagenome | isolation source: 115 cm soil or saprolite under grassland replicate 1 | place: USA:California | collected 2016-06-15 | reverse complement strand
GGGGGCGACAAATTCGTCCGTCGATCGATGGAGGAGCAGCCGCCAACCGACGTTACCTTCCGCGGGGGCCTCGTCGTCAGTCTTTGCTACCGCCGGCGCTCCCACTAGATTCGAGAACGAGGACAATGACGAGCGCCGCGAGCGTGCCGGCGAGCGCAGCCCATATGACGAGTAACGATGGCTCATCACTCGTCGCGGTCACGGCGACGACTAGGCCGATCCCGAGCAACGCGAGGACCCCGAGTGTGATGAAAAGCGCGCGCTTCACAGGTGGATCGTACGGGACAACGGGCACCTGGCCCTTCTGCTCAGGGCGCCGGAGTCCTGTTTGCCAGGCTCGCGACGCGAGGGCTGATTTAGCGAGCCCGGCGGGTCATAGCTCGGGACCTACCCCGGCCCGCCGCGGCCCTCAGCCCGGCCGAACGTCAGGCAGGTATGAGTCACGACGAGGAGTTAGACCGCCCGCTGGATAAGCTCTAGTCGTGTGCAGATGACATTGGGCTGAACCCGGCACCCAGAGCCAAGTCGTCTAGTGCGGATGAGAGGACTTGAACCTCCACGGGCTTTCGCCCACACGGACCTGAACCGTGCGCGTCTACCAATTCCGCCACATCCGCGCGGTGAGGCCGATTGTAGCCGCGTCCGCTAGCGCCGCGAACGGTCGTCGGGCTCTCCGAGAACCGGCAGGTTCTCGAGATCGCGAGCCACGCTGCGCTCGAAGTCCTCGGCGTCGCCAGGCTCGCGCTCGACGAGAGTGAGATCGCCCTTCCCGCGCCGACGCTTACGGCGAACGGGCCTGTCCCGCTCGGCGCGCCCGAAACGCCCGGCCAGCCGCGGCCATTCTGCGCCGACGACGAGGCCGACGGCGCAGGCAATGAGGACGAGCGCAACGACGCCCACCTGCTCATTGTAATCGGGGGCTAAGGGCTCGCGAGGCGTCGGCCGATAGGGAATCCGGAATGCCTCGGGACAATTTTCCGCTCGCGGTCATGCTTTTCGTGCTCGGCTGGGCGACAGTCGCGCGCGCCGTCCTTGTCTTCGCGCAGAAGCTTCCCCCTACCTGCGGGCGCTGCGGCCGTCGCTTCGAGCGAAAGCACATGGGGGAGCCGGTTTGCAGGTGTGGGACCTAGTAGTCCAGCGCCTCGCCTAGGCCGCGACTGAGAGGAGGCTGCGACCGAGCCGGCTCCCGCCGCCGGCCAGCGAGGTGATCACCGCGAACTCGTCAGCGGCGAACCCTCACTCGTTCGAGTGATTTGCGGGCTACGCGGCGACGAGAGCGCCGACAGCCCGGGCGAGGACGCGCGCGCCGAGCTCGCATTGCTCCGGCGACGTGTACTCGTCGGGCGAGTGGCTGATCCCCGCTCGGCTCGGCACGAACAGCATCGCCGCGGGAACGTGCTTGGCGAGGATCATCGCATCGTGACCGGCGCCGCTCGGCATGCTCCGAGCCATCGCGCCCTCGGCCGCGGCCCCTCTCGCAAGGAGCTCCTGGAGCTCGAGGTCCAGCGGGGTCGGCGGCTTGCGGTGCGTCTCGGCGACTTCGAGCTCGAGCTGCTCCTCGGCGGCAACGCGTTCGAGCGTGTCTCGGACGAACTTTTCCGCCCGCGCGAATGCGTCGGCGTCGCCGGCGCGCGCGTCGATCGTGAACTCCGCAGTCCCGGGGATGACGTTGAAGCCGCCCGGAGCAACCGTGAGGATCCCGACATTCGCGGTCATGTCGCCCCGCGAACGCGCCTCGTCACGCAGCTCGAGCACGATCCTCGCGGCGCCCGCGAGCGCATCGCGACGGGAGGCCATCGGCGTCGTTCCGGCGTGATTCGCCTCCCCGGTGAGCCGGACGCGGAAGCCGAGCAGCCCGGCGATGCCGCTCACGATCCCCACGTCCAGCCCCTCCTGCTCGAGCACCGGGCCTTGCTCTATGTGAAGCTCCAGATAGGCACCGACGCGGTCGACGGCCTTGGCGTCTCCGAGCCGCTCGAAGTCGAAGCCGCCAGCCGCCATGGCGTCCGCAACCCCGCGACGCCGCCAGTCTTCGGGGTCGAGGTCGCCGATGAACGCGCGGCTGCCCAGCATCCCGGTCTGGAAGCGGCTTCCTTCCTCGTCGTTGAAGGACACGATCCAGAGCGGACGCCGGAGCGAAACGCCTTCGCGCTTGAGCGTGCGGACGACCTCGATCGCGGCAAGGACGCCGAGCGCGCCGTCGAACCGCCCTCCGCGCGGCACGCTGTCGAGGTGGGAGCCGACGAGGACTGCCGTGCCCTCCCCTTCCTCCCAGCGGCCGAGGACGTTGCCGGCGGCATCGATCTCGGTCTCCAGCCCGAGCTCCTGCAGGCGCCCGACGAGCCACTCGTTCGCCCGAGCCAGCTCCGGAGTCCAGGCGAAGCGGGAAACGCCGCCGCCGTCCGCGCCGATGCGCGCGGCTTCCTCGAGATCAGCCGCTAGCGAAGACACCGCGCTTCCTCAGCCACCGGTAGAGCTCGATGGCTCCCGTGATGCCGAGGGCGACCACGAAGGCAACCACGAATCCCTTCCATGGCTGCTCCTCGAAGGCCTTGCCGCCGAAGTAGCCGAGGAGCGCGGCGTAAGAAGCCCACATGAGCCCGGCCGCGACGTCGAAGGCGATGAAGCGACGCCAGCGCATCTCGAGGAGGCCGCAAGCGAGCGTGACCGCGGTTCTGCCCCCGGGTATGAAGCGGCCGACGAGAATCAGGTAGCCACCGCGTTCCTCGATCTGTTGCTCAGCCCAGTCGATGCGCTTTCTCCGCTCTCCGGAGAAGAAGCGGTTCACCAGCCGGTGGCCGACCGTGCGGCCGATCACGTAGGCGGTGTTGTCGCCCAGGATCGCACCGGCGGCCGCGACGAGGATGACAGCGAAGAGGACCAGGTCCCCTGTAGAGGCGATGACTCCCGCGAGGATGACCGACGTCTCGCTGGGCACGAGCGGGAACACGACGTCCAGCGCGGCAACCCCGAAGAGGAACGCATACGTCCACGGCGAGCCCGAGACGTAGTCGGTCAGGGACTGGAACAACCTAGATCAGTGCGAGTGCTCCGTGGGAAGGCCGAGGCGGCGGGTCGTGCCTTCCTCCCAGTCGAACTGAATGAGGACAGCCGGCTCGTCGCCGACGACCCAGGCATCGTGGCCGGGCTCGATCGTGACTACCTGCGGCGCCACGTAGTCGAACTGGCAGCCGTCCGCGTACTCGCCGCCTATGTGGCCGCGGGCGAGGAAGCCCACGTGAGCGTGCATGCAGAGGTCGGTCTCCACGTTCTGGGCCATGTGGGTCGACCAGCGAAAGCCAGGCGGATAGATGGCCCGCTTGACACGTCCGTTCGCCGCTCTGACCGTGTCGACCTGGGCGCCCCCGATCTCGCGGTGGTCCGCGCCCTCGATGGGGTCGAGAAGAGGATCCATGCGGCTAGCTTAGATCCTCGCGGACGAAATGAGTCTCTTTGACAACCGGGCGGTACCCCAGACTTTCGTTCAATCCGAGCATCGCCGCGTTCGTCTCGGCGTTTCCCGTCAGCATCGTGCGGAAGCCCTGCTCGGCCGCCCAGCGAATCGTCGCCAGCTTCGCCAGCCTGGCCAGCCCCCGCCGCCTGAACTCGTGAAGCGTCCCGGTCATCTCATTGGCGACTATGCTCGCGGGCTCGTCGACTTCGAGGAACGCGAGCGCCACGGGTTGCTCGCCCGAGAGCACGATGAAGCTTCCCTCGCCGCTCAGTTGGGGGTGATCGAGCGTCTCCCGCCGCCACTCTTCGAGCCGGATGTCGTCTTCCCGGAAGTACTCTGGAACGTCGGCGGACGCGGCCGCGTAGACGCGGTGGAGCTCCTCCACACGGTCGCGGACCTCAGCGAGCGGCACGACACGGAAGCCCTCCGCTGCTCTCTCGGCTTCGAGGTCCGCGAGCATCGAGGTGTCCGCGCGGGCCGGCTCCAGCTGCGAGACGCGTTCCTGGCCCGTTGCCCTGAAACCGCGCGACGCGAGCAGTCGCTCGCCTCCCCGCGTGTACGTCCAAGACTCCAGGACCAGCGCGCCGACCTCGCGAAGGTGACGCTCAGTCTCTTCGTAGAGGCCCTGACCGATCTCCCGGCCGCGCTCGGCTGGGACGGCGTATGCCCAGAGGTCCCCGATCCCCGCGGCCTTGGTGGTCCACCTGAGGCGCGCCTCGGCCCACCCGACGATGCGGCCCTCTTCTTCCGCAACCCACATGCGCGCCCGTGCCCGCTCGGGCTGCGCGTCGCGCCAGTGGAGGACGCCGGCGGGAGTCACGGGATGCGGCAGCTCCTCCTCGTGCAGCGCGGCCGACACTGCTGCGGCGTCAGCGGTCGCGAAGTCTCGGATCACGCGAAGCGGCCCGGGTCGAAGGCGTCGGCTCTCCCGTGTACGAGCCGGCGACAGGCGGCGGGAATCGTGACCATCCCGATCGAGGAGAAGCCGCCCGCAACGTCCAGCCCGTCGATACCCGGGACCTGGCCGACGAGCGGAAGCCCGTCGGGGCTAACCGCGCGGCGCCCGGACCAGGCGGCGACGACAGGCACGTCGCGAAGAACAGGCGAAACCCGCACGGCCCGCTCGGCGAGCCGACGGATGGTCTCCGGCGTCTCGGGCTCCTCGAGGAGCGAGCGCCGGAGCGACGTTCCAATGAGGCAGTGGCCCGCAGAACGCCCGCCCAGGAGGAGCGAGATGAGGCCTGGCTGCTCCGCCGATCCTTCAGCCACCTCGCCGAGCGTGGGCGCTCCAACCAGGGCGGCCATCTCGTCCTGGAGCGGCCAGGCGGCCTGCTCGATCGCATAGCGGGGCGGGGGATCCACCGGGGCGGTCTCCAGCAGCCACCCGCGCGATGCAGTCACCGGCACGTCGACCCCCACCGTCCTCGTCAGGAAGCGGAGGCGCGGGCCGGTGGCGAGGACGACTCGGTCGCACGACAGGACGCCGTCGTCAGTCGCCACGCCCGTCACTCGCCCGTCCGGCGCGAGGACACGCTTCGCCTCGCAGCCGAGCCTGAGCTCGACTCCCGCCCGACGCGCGGCTTCCGCCATGGCCGTCGTCGCGCCCATCGAGTCAAGCGTGTAGCCACCCTCGATGACGAAACCGGCGGCCAGGTCGTCTGCGAACCAAGGGTCCGCCCGGAGATCGACCTCCTCTCCGCCGACCGCCTTCGCGTAGAACTGCGCGTGGGGAAGCTCGGCCTCTTCCACCGCGAGCAGGAGCATCGGCCAGGGACGGAGGTCGAAAGTCACCGGGCCCTCGGCCTCGAGCGCACGATAGATCTCCAAGGACTCTCCGAGCAGATCGTTGATCCACGGGGCGGGCTGCGGAAACAGGAAGCCACCGTTACGTCCCGAGGCGCCCGCACCGACCCCGCCGGGGTCGATGAGAGTCACGCGGGCGCCCGCCTCGGCCAGGAAGCGCGCCGTCGAGCAGCCGGCCAGGCCGGCGCCGACGACGACCACGCCTGGATTCAGGAGTCCGGCGACTGCTGCCCGCGGTGCCTGCGCCAGAACATGAGCCCGCCGACGGCGGCCCCGACGCCGGCGACAGCGGCAGCCAGAGCGCTGCCGCGCTTGCCGCTGACGGCCCGGCGCGCCTTCCGCTTGGCCATGGGCTTACCGAACGTGAGCACGAGCCAGCCGATGAATGCGTTGCGCTTGCTGAACATCTCCCTCCTTTCTAGCTGGACATCTGGGCCTTGGAGACGACCCGTTTCTTGTTGGGAATATCAATCGCGCGGCCGAGCGCGACCAGACCCGCTTCCTTGATCGCCTCCGAGAGTGTCGGGTGCGCGGCCATGCCGTCGGCCACGGTCTCCACCGTCGCCTCGGCGTCCAGAGCCACGACGCCCGCCTCGATCAGGTCGGTGACGTGCGGCCCGACCATGACGATCCCGAGCAGCTCGCCGTAGCGAGACTCGTGGATCGACTTCACCCAGCCGACGGTCTCGTTCTGCATCAGTGCGCGTCCGTTGGCGGCAAACGGAAAACTCCCCGTCGCCACGTCGTCGCCGTACTGCTCCCGCGCCTCGCCTTCGGTGAGGCCGACGGCGGCGATCTCCGGATCGGTGTAGATCGGCCGCGGCACGCCACGGTTGTCGACGACGGCTTCGTGGCCGAGCGCGTTTTCAGCGGCCACCTCGCCCTCCCGAAAGGCCGTGTGCGCGAGTTGCCAGTAGCCGGCGCAGTCGCCGACCGCGTAGATGTGGGAGACGGTCGTGCGGCGATGCTCGTCGGCGGCGATCCCCTTCTTCTCGTCGAAGTCGACGCCGATCTCCTCGAGGCCGAGCCCTTCGACGAGCGGCCCCCGACCCGTCGCCACCAGCATGAGGTCACAGTCCTTCATCTGACCGCCGAAATAGACGCGTAGGCCGCCGTCCACCTCCTCGATCTTGTCGCACTGCGTCTCGAGATTGACCTCGATGCCCCGCTTCTTGAACTGCTTCGCGAGCTCCTTCGAAGCCTCCTCGTCCTCCTGCGGAATGAGTGCCGGGAGCATCTCGACGATGGTCACCTCGCTGCCGAAGCGCTGCAGGATCGACGCGAACTCGCAGCCGATGATCCCGCCGCCGAGCACCACGATCCGCTTGGGCACCTCGGTCTGCGCGAGCAGGCCGGTCGAGTCGACGCATCTGTCGGAGTCGATGCCGTCGATCGGCGGCCGCAGGGGAAACGAGCCCGTGGCGATGATCGCCTGCTTGAAGGTGACGTCCTCCCCACCCTCGACCGCGATGGTGTTCGGGTCCTTGAACTTGCCGGACCCCTTCACCCATTCAACGCCGTTTGCCTTGAACAGCACGGCGACGCCCTGGGTGAGCTGCTTCACGACCGCGGCCTTCCACTCGTTCGCGGTGGCAAAGTCGAGCTCGGGCTGGCCGACCTTGACACCGAGCTTTGCGAACGTCTCACCCGCCTCCTTGATCGCGTAGGCGGTCTGCACCCACGCCTTCGTCGGGATGCAGCCGATGCGGAGGCATGTTCCTCCGAGCTCCGGTTCGCGCTCGATGCAAACGGTCTTCGCACCGAGCTGAGCCGTGCGGATAGCCGCGTGGTAGCCGCCCGGCCCCCCGCCGAGGACGGCGACGTCACATTCCATTTCTCCCAGCCTTTCGTTCTCGGTTCGCTGTCACACAGCGATCCTATCCGGCCGGTTAAAACCGGGAGGGCGGCTCCTGGCCGCCCTTCCCGTGACCCGGGGTTAATCCGGTCAGGCGGGAAGAACGGCAATTCAGCGCGTGGGGCCGATCCCTGGAAAGGGGGAGAATCCGCGCATGCCGGAAGGCGATCGCAACAGTCGCGACGAGCAGGGACTCTCGCCTGCGATGCACGCCCTCTATCGCGGCGAGACAGCGGAAGCGAAGAGCCTCCTGCCGGACAAGCCGAACGTCTTCGAGGCGGCCGCCTTCGGTCGCGAGGAGCGGCTCGGGGAGTTGCTCGAGGGCGATCCTGGGCTCGCGCGCGCGTTCTCCGGAGACGGCTTCACCGCGCTCCACCTGGCCGCGTTTTTCGGACACGCGCAGGCGGTGCGGCAAATCCTCGATGCCGGCGCAGACCCGAACGCCGTCGGGACGAGCGAGCAGATCGGGCCCGTTCAGCCGCTGCACAGCGCCGCGGCGACCGGCCGGCTGGAATGCGCCCGGCTCCTGCTCGAGCACGGCGCCGAGGCAAACGCCCGCCAGGGCGGCGGCTTCACGGCGCTGCATGCTGCCGCGGCGAGCAGCGATGCGGAGCTGGCACGGCTCCTGCTGGCCGCCGGCGCGGACGCGACCGCGAAGACGGACGACGGCCGCGAGCCGGACCTAGATTTCCTGCGTTAGCTGAAGCCGATTCCCGTCGGGATCGAAGACATCGAGCAGGCGGATAGTCCCCGGGATCTCGAGCACCACGCCGATCCGAACGCCGGCTTCCCGAAGGCGTTCGGCCTCGGCTTTCACGTCCTCGACGTCCACCGCGGCTACTGCTTCCTCCCCACCGGGTTCGGCGTCGCCCTGGAACTCGCCGTCGGAGATGGCGATCTCCACGCCGTTTCGCTCGAGGCGGATCCAGCGATCCTCCTCGTCGAAGTACACCTCCTGGAAATCCAGTCGGCCCGTGTAGAAGGCTCGTGCCGCTTCGAGATCGCTGACGCAGTACCAGATGTTCACAGGGCGAGTCCGGGCTCTTCGAGGAACGACTTCACGGTGCGCAGGAACTCGGACGCGGTTGCGCCGTCCACAGAGCGGTGGTCGACGGTGAGCGTGAGGTCCATCCTGGGCTGGATCTCCAGCTCGCCGTCCTCGACGACCGCCCGCTCCTCGATCGCGCCGACGGCGAGAATGCCGGCCTGCGGCGGGTTGAGCACTGCCGTGAAGCGCTCGACGCCGTACATGCCGAGGTTGGAGATCGTGAAGGTCCCGTTCTCGAGGTCCTCCGCTTTGAGCTTTCCGCCGCGCGTTCGCTCGACGATGTCGGCCCGGGCGACCGCGATCTCCTGGATGGTCTTGGCCTCGCAGGACTGGATAACGGGGACGACGAGCCCGTGCAGGATGGCGACGGCGATGCCGATGTTTGCGGTCGGAAAGAGGAGCACCTGGTCGCCACCGAAATGCGCATTCATGTCCCGGTGGCGCATGAGCGCGAGCGCCACGACCTTCGTGAGGATGTCCGAGTAAGTCGGGCGGACTCCACCATTCTCGACGCGCTCGAGGAGCGCCTCGCGTAGGCGGATCGAAGCCGTCATGTCGGCCGACATGACGATCTGAAAAGCCGGGGCCTCCCACGCCTCCGTCATGCGGCGCGCGATCGTCTTGCGCATCTGGTTGAGCTTCACTGTCTCGATCTCAGTGGCCACCGGAGCCGTCGCCCCCGCTCGCGCCGGAGCGACCTGAGCGCGCTCGACGTCCTCGGCGACGATGCGGCCCTCGGGCCCCGTCCCGCTCAGCTGTGCAAGGTCGATACCGCGCTCCTTGGCGATCCGCCGGGCGAGCGGCGAGGCTTTCACGCGGCCGCCGTTGACGCGCTGCTCGGGCTCGCTCGGCCCCTCGGGCCCCTCTTCGCGGCCACGCTCGCGCTCGTCCTCGCGCCCGGGGGCGGGCTCGCCCTCCTCGGCGGGCTCTTCCTCTGTCACCTCCGTCGGCTCTTCCGTCTCAGCCTTCGGCTCGCTCGCCTCGATGGCCACGTCCTCGCCTTGCTCGCCGATGACGGCGATCGCCTTCCCGACCTCGATCTCCTCGCCTTCCTGCGCAAGGATCTTGAGAAGGACGCCGCCGGCCTCGGCCTCGACCTCCTGTGTCACCTTCTCTGTGTCGAGCTCGTAGAGCGGATCGCCCTTCTCAACCTTGTCCCCCTCCGACTTCAGCCAGCGGACGATCGTGCCCGACTCCATGCCCTGGCCGAGACGCGGGAGCGTGACCTGGCTGCTCATCGGCCGACGGTGCGCTTGATCGCCGCGAGGACGTCGTGCGCGTGGGGGATCACGAATTCCTCCATGACCGGGGCGAACGGCAGTGGCGTGAACTTCGCCCCCACGCGCTCGACGGGCGCGTCGAGGTAGTCGAAAGCCCTCTCCTGGACCAGGGCTGCCACTTCGGCGCCCCACCCCATGCGCGTCACGGCCTCGTGGGCGACGACGCAGCGGTTCGTCTTCTTCACGGAGGCGATCAGAGCCTCCTCGTCGAGCGGCTGGAGCGTCCGCGGGTCGTAGATCTCGACGGAGATTCCGTCCTTCTCGGCTTCTGCGGCCGCATCGACGGCCTCGTGGACGAGGCGCCCGGTCGCGACCACGGTGATGTCGTCGCCGTCGCGGTGGATGCGAGCCTTGCCGAGCTCGATCGGCTCGATCTCATTCGGAACCTCGCCCTTGAGCCCGTACAGCGTCCGGTGCTCGAAGAAGAGGACCGGGTTGTCGTCGTAAATCGAGCTCCACAGCAGTCCGCGCACGTCCTCCGGAGTGGAGGGGAAGACCACCTTCAGCCCGGGGACGTGAACGAACCACGCCTCGAGCTGCTGCGCGTGCTGGGCGCCCGGAGACCAGCCCGCCCCGCCCTGCGTGCGGATGGTCAACGGCACC
>WNFV01010579.1_pt1 | contig 10043 bp, 7 predicted proteins | sample 5400101 | NCBI WGS metagenome assembly WNFV01 (sample SAMN13153361, study PRJNA577476) | soil metagenome | isolation source: 115 cm soil or saprolite under grassland replicate 1 | place: USA:California | collected 2016-06-15 | reverse complement strand
GGGTGGTGGGAGCCGATCAAGTCCGGCGAGTATCGCGCGTACTACGAGCAGCAGTACGCCGAGCGCCTCGGCGGCTAATCGCCTTCGCCGCCGCCGTGGCCGACGCCGCTGCCCTCTCGGCCGCAGCGTTTCTCGGCCTGCTTGCGCAGCCTGTCGATCTCCTTGCGCTGGCGCTGAAGGGACTGCGACCGGTCGAGTAGCGCCAGCACGCCGTCGCATCGACCCAGCGCAAACCGTGTATAGGCGAGGTTGTAGCTCGCGTACGCCTCTGTCAGCGTGCCGTTCCCACGCAGCTCGTCGACGGCTTGCTCGAGGAGCGGGAGGGCCCCCGCGTAGTCGCCGGCCTGCATCTTCGCGTAGCCGTCGTCGTTGAGCTGCGCGGCGGTCTTGCCAGAACGAGCAAGTGCCGGCGCCTGGACGGTCACCGTCTGGATCTGCGGCTGGCCCTGCGTCGTGACAGTCCGGACGACGGTCTCGGGGCCGCGCGCGTCGCGCGAGCCGTCCGACCCCGTCAGCGCCAGTGCTGCCGCGCCGCCGGCGAGGCCGAGCAGGCCCAGGGCGACGAGTGGCCAGGGTGACCAGCGCCGTCGCGAGACGGCGCGCGGCGGAGCGGCCGGGACGAGCACCTGCGTGCGCGGAGCAGAGCGCATGAATGCGGCGCGCAGCTCGGCGACGAAGTCCATCGCCGTCGGGAAGCGGTCGTCGGGATCCTTCGCGAGCGCCCGCCCGAACACGGCGTCGAGCTCCACCGGCAGCTCCGGGTTGCGCTCGCTCGCCGACGGGACAACGGAGCGCACATGCCCCACCGCCTCGACGGTGGGCGAACCCGCCTCGAACGGGCGACTCCCGGTGAGGAGCTCGAAGGCGACGACGCCGAGCGAGTAACGATCGCTCGCCGCAGTCGCCGGGCGGCCCTCGGCCTGCTCGGGCGAGATGTACCGAGCCGTCCCGAGCACCGTGCCCGTGAGCGTCATCGACTCGAGCCCCGCCACGCTCGCAATCCCGAAGTCGCTGACGCGGACGGCGCCGTCGCTGTGCAGCAGCAGGTTCGCCGGCTTGACGTCGCGGTGGACGACACCGCTCGCGTGCGCCGCGTCGAGCGCTTGCGCCGCCTGTTCGAGCCACGACAGAGCCTGCCCGGACGCGACGCGACCGCGATGCAGCGCGTCCTCGAGCGAGCCGCCCGGTAGGTACTCCATGACGATGAACGGGCGCCCTTGATGCTCGCCCACGTCGTAGATCTTCACGGTGTTAGGCGCCGTCGAGAGCCTCGCGGCGGTTAGGGCCTCGCGCCGAAAGCGCGCGCGCAGCGAGTCGTCCTCGGCGAATCGCTCGGCGAGCACCTTGACCGCAACGGGACGGTCGAGCACCTCGTCGGTCGCCCGGTAGATGTCACCCATGCCGCCGTGCCCGATCGGTGTCGGACCGCGGTAGCGGGCTGGAAGGATGTCCACCTCGGTACGCATTGCCTCCTCTCGGGTCCCCTGCCGAGACGACAGGAAAACGTACCGAGATTCGGGTTGTGTAAGGAAGTGGCGAGCGAGGGGCGAATGTTGGCTACCGTGGCCGCCATGCTTCGGCGAGGACTCGTCGCCGTCGCCGCCGCCGCGCTGGCAGGGGTGGGTCTCGCGGCCGCGCAGACGCCTCCGAGCGCGGTCGTCGCGACGACGCTCCTGATCAGCGGCCACGGTTGGGGCCACGGGCTCGGGATGGCGCAGTGGGGGGCGCAGGGCTACGCGAAGCAGGGCTTCACCTACGACCAGATCCTCGGTCACTACTACCCCGGCACCCAGCTCGGCCGGGTGCCTCCCGGGAAGATCCGCGTGCTGCTCGCCGACGGGAAGAAGAGCTTGAAGCTGAGCTCTGCGGCGCCCTGGCGAGCTGTCGACGCGGCAGGCACGGCGGTCGACCTCCCGCCCGGCCCTGCCAAGATCGACGAGACGTTGACGCTGACCAGCGCCGACGTCGCCTTCCAGCCGGTCACGCTCGTCGGGCCGGTGACGTTCAGCCCGCACGGCGCCCCGCTCGAGCTCGGAAGGCCATACCGCGGCACGATCCAGATCGCGCTTGCCGGAGCGAAGCTCCAGGCCGTCAACACGGTCGGGCTCGAGGCGTACCTGAAGGGCGTCGTACCGGCGGAAATGCCGTTCAACTGGCTGCCCGAGGCATTGAAGGCGCAGGCGATCGCCGCGCGCTCGTATGCGCTGTTCACGCGCGCCGTCGGGCGAAGCTACGACGTCTTCGACGACGTGCGCAGCCAGGTCTATCTGGGCCTGAACCACGAGAAGGCGTCGACGAACGCGGCGGTCGACGCGACGCGCGGCCAGGTGGTCACGTACGGCGGGAAGGTCGCGTTCACGATGTTCCACTCGAGCTCGGGCGGGCGAACGATCGCCTACTCGGAGGTCTACCCGGGTAACACGAAGTACCCGTATCTCGCCTCGGTGGAGGACCCGTACGACACGATCTCGCCGAACCACAGCTGGGGTCCGGTGCTCGTCGACGGCAGCAAGGCCGCGAAGGCTCTGAAGATTCCCGGCGGCCAGCTCGTCGACCTCCAGCCCACGGCCGGGCCTTCGGGGCACGTGACGCGGGCCGTCGCGCAGGGGTTGACTGCTGCTGTCGAGGTCACGGGGGCGAAGCTGCGCGCGGAGCTCGGCCTGCGCTCGACGTGGTTCGAAGTGGTCGCGGTGCTCTCGCTCTCGCGTCCGTACGGACCGCTCTCGTATGGCTCGACCACGACGGTCTCCGGGAAGGTGCGTGGCGCGTCGGCGCTCTCGGTCGAGCAGCGCTCGGGGTCGACGTTCTGGCAGCCGTTCTCGCCCGTGACGTTGGGGCCGGACGGAACGTTCAGCTTCGCCGTCAACCCGACCGCCACGACCGATTACCGCCTCGTCACCGGTGCGTTCAAGGCGTTTCCGCTGCGCGTCAACGTTGCCCCGGTGGTGACCCTCACGCGCGCCCCGGACAACACGGCGCTCTTCGGAACGACCAACCCCGTCCTCACCGGCGGCACCGTCGAAGTCCAGCGCCAGGACGGCATCGTCTGGACGACCGCCGCCACGGCCAGCGTCAACGCCGGCGCCTTCAGCGTCCCGCTGCCACTTGCACCCGGCACCTACCGAGCCCGCTTCGCGCCCGGCGGCGGCCTCGTCGCGGGCACCTCGGCGCCGCTCCTGCTCGGGTGAAGCGGCTCGTTCTCGCCGCTCTCGGGGCAGCCGCCCTCGCCGCGGCGACCTCCGCCGCGGCGTTCGCTCCGCTCGACCCGCTGTCCTCCCGGCAGTGGTATCTGACCCAGGACCGTGCGTTCGATTACTGGACGGCGCCCGAGGACGCGACGCTCGTGCCGGTGAAGGTGGCTGTGATCGACTCCGGGATCGACGGCCGCCATCCGGATCTCGCTGCGAAGGTCGTCGCCGCGCGGAGCTTCGTCGGCGGCTCGCCGTACCGGGACCGGCAGGGCCACGGAACGTTCGTGGCCGGCGTGATCGCGGCAAGCCTCGACAACGGTGAGGGGATCGCGGGGATCGCCTTCAACGCCCAGCTGGTCGTCGCGAAGGTCGTCAAGCAGAACGGCTCGGTTCCGCTCGGCGCCGAGGTGGCCGCGATTCGCTGGGCGGCCGACCAGGGCGCGCGCGTGATCAACCTCAGCCTCGGCGGAGTCCGCGACCCGCTCGATCCCGACAAGGACACCTACTCGCCGCTCGAGGCGGCGGCCGTCCAGTACGCGTTCGCCAAGGGCGCTGTCGTCGTCGCCGCGGTCGGGAACGGGCCCCAGTCGCCGTCGACGCCGTGGCCTTACGCGCACTACCCGGCGGCGCTGCCGCACGTTCTGGGCGTCGGTGCGCTGGCACGGAACGGCGAGGTGCCGGCGTTCTCGAACCGGGACTCCGTCTACGTCGACATCGCGGCCCCGGGGACCGGGATCGTCTCGACCTTCCCGCTCGCTCTCACCGCCGAGACGCCGTCCTGTACCGAGCAGGGCTACTCGATCTGCGCCCCGGGGAGCTTTCGCGCCGAGGGCACATCCTTCGCGGCGCCACAGGTCACGGCCGCCGCCGCCCTCGTGCTCGGCATTCGCCCGGACTTCGCGCCCGAGCAGGTCGTCGGCGTGCTCGAGCGGACTGCCGAAGACGTGAGGACCTTGACGGGCTGCAGCCGCTGTCCGCGGGGCCGCGACCGGTTCAGCGGCTGGGGACGCCTGAACATCCTCGACGCGCTGACGGAGGCGGCCTCCACCGAGCCGCCCACGGACCGGTTCGAGACGAACGACAACGCCGGCGCGCAGGCCTTCCGCCTCTATGGCCGCGACCGCACGCTGACGGCGACGATCGACTACTGGGACGACCAGATCGACGTCTACGCGGTGCGAATCAGGCGCGGTGAGCGCCTGTTCGCCCGGCTGAGCTCCTCGCCCGGGGCCGCGGCGAAGCTCCTGCTGTGGAAGCCCGAGACGGAGACCGTCGAAGGCCTGCTGGTGCCGACCTCGGCCCGCGCCGCCCAGTCGTCGCACGTCGGGGTCCAGGAGCGGCTCGCCTACACCGCGCGCGACGAGGGCTGGTACTACCTCGAGGTGGTGCTCGAGCGCCCGGGCGCCGGCCCGTACACGCTCAGCTACGCGAAATCCTGACCTTCCCGCCGGCCGCGATCGGCCCCCGGCCTCTCACCATGGACCTGCCCGACCGCCTCATCCGCCGGGGCACCCCATCCCACCACCCACTGCCGATCCTATCCACGAAAATCGCACGCGTGTGTGCCAACTTCGTAACAAAAGCGTGGCATGCCCGAGCCAGGCCGGGAGCGCGCTCGACCGCGCCGCGCGCCAGTCAGTGAGCCGGCGCGCTACTGGTTCTCGAGCAGCTCGTCGTCGGCCACTTGACGAATCACGCGGGCCGGGCTGCCGACCACGACGGCCCGAGCGGGCACGTCCTTCGTGACGACGGCGCCGGCGCCGACGAACGCCTCCTCGCCGATCTCGACCGCCGGACAGAGGATCGCGCCGCCGCCGATCCGGGCGCCGCGGCGGATCGTCGGGCCCTCGATCAGCTCGTGCCGACGTTCCGTCCGGCCCATGAAGTTGTCGTTCGTCGTCACGACGCACGGCGCCACGAAGACGTGCTCCTCCAGCTTCGAGTACGCGGTGATGTAGGCGTCGGCCTGGATCTTCGTCATCGCGCCGATCGTCGTGTCGTTCTCGACGAGCGATCCGCGCCCGATGACGACGTCGTCGCCGATCGTCACACGCTCGCGCACGCAGGACTGGTCGCCGAGGATCACGCGCGCGCCGACTGTCGTCCCGGCGAAGACGATCGCTCCGGTCGAGACGATCGTCCCGTCGCCGATCTCGGCCGGCGCCAGCGGCTCGCGCTTCGCGGTCGACCGCGGCGAGAGTGCCGGCTGCTTGCCGACGACCGCCCCTTCCATGACCTTCACGCCGTCGCCGAGCACCGTGCCCGGGTACACGATCGCGCTCAGATGGACGTCGGCGCTCACGCTCTAGGCGAGCTGCGTCTCGCTGCCGAACAACGGCGACGCCTCCAGGGACAGCTGGAGCCGCTCGAGCGCGCGGACGACCATCGCCCCGTCGCGGGCGACCTTCCGCCGATCGCCGTCGCCGGCGACGAGCTCGAGGAAGTGGCGGCACTCGAGCTTGAGCGGCTCGTCCGTCGCGATCTTCGGGATGTTGATGTCGCCGGAGCGCGTCTGCCATTCCCCGTAGCTCTCGGCGCGCTTCCACGGCGCCTTCTCGTAGACCGTCACCTTGCGCTCGAGCTCCATGTCGTCGAACACGACCATCTTCTCGCTGCCGACGACGGTCAGCCGCCGCATCTTGTGCGGGTCGAGCCAGGACAGGTGCATGTGCGCGATCTTGCCGGAGGGGAACCGCAGGTAGCAGAAGACGACGTCCTCGACGCCGGGCGTCAGGAAGTCGCGGCCATGCGCGATCGCCTCGACCGGCTCCTCGTCGATCAGGTAGAGGATCACCGAGAGGTCGTGCACCCCGAGCGACCAGAGCGCGTTCTCGTTCGTGCGCACGATCCCGAGGTTCTGGCGGTTGCCGTAGACGCAGAGCACCTCGCCGAGCTCGCCCGCGTCGATCAGCTGCTTCAGCTTCAGCACCCCCGGGTGGTAGAGGAGCAGGTGGCCCGGCATGAGCGCGAGCTCGCGTTCTTCGGCGAGGGCGACGAGCTCGTCCATCTCCGCCGCCCGCATCGCCGGAGGTTTCTCGACCAGGACGTGCTTTCCGGCAGAGAGCGCGCGGCGAGTGAGATCGAAATGGGTCGGGACCGGGGTGGCGACGACGACGGCGTCGAGCTCGGGATCGGCCAGGAGCTCGTCGAAGTCCCACGTGATCCGCGCCCCCGGATAGCGTGAAGCGAAGGCCGCGCGGTTCGTCTCCGAGAGGTCGCAGAGCCAGACGAGGTCGGCCAGCTCGTCGAAGTTCCGCGCGAGGTTCGGGCCCCAGTAGCCCAGGCCCGCGAGGCCGACCCTCACAACTTCCAGACCTTGTCCGGGTTCGCCGAGTTGGAGCCGGTCGCGTTGCGGAGGTCGACGACCAGCTGCGCGTCGTCGACGAGGCGCTTGTAGTCGATGCTCGAGTGCTTCGTCACGATCACGACGCAGTCGTAGGCGCCGGGATCAAGGGGCACCGAGCGCATCGTCAAGCCGTTCTCGGAGAACTCCGGCACGTGCGGGTCGTGGTATTCGACGTGAGCTCCAGCCTTTTCGAGCAGCGCGATCAGCTTCAGCGCCGGCGACTCGCGCATGTCGGAGATGTCGCCCTTGTACGCCACGCCGAGCGCGAGGATCCTCGACCCCTTCAACGATCGCTGCTTCGCGTGGTTCAGCGCCTGCGAGACGAGCGAGCGGCAGAAGTACGGCATCGACTCGTTGACCTTCCCCGCGAGCTCGATGAACTCGGTGTAGAAGCCGAACTCGCGCGCCTTCCACGTCAGGTAGAAGGGGTCGATCGGGATGCAGTGGCCGCCGAGGCCGGGGCCTGGCTCGAAGCGCATGTACCCGAACGGCTTCGTCGCCGCGGCGTCGATGACCTCCCAGACGTCGATGTTCATGCGCTCGCAGAGCTGCGCGAGCTCGTTCATCAGCGCGATGTTCACCGAGCGGAAGATGTTCTCGAGCAGCTTCGTCAGCTCGGCAGCCTCGGGCGTCGAGACCTCGTGTACGGTGTCGATCGCCTTCCGGTAGATGGCCGCCGCGGCGTCGGTGCAGGCGGGCGTGATCCCGCCGACGATCTTCGGCGTCGTCTTCGTCGTCCAGTCCTCCCGGCCCGGGTCGACGCGCTCCGGAGAGAACGCCAGGTGGAAGTCCTCCCCGACCTCCAGGCCGGTCGCCTCGAGGATCGGCAGGACGACCTCCCGCGTCGTGCCCGGGTACGTCGTCGACTCGAGCAGGATCACGTGACCTTTTCTCAGGTGCGGCGCGAGCGCCTGGACGGCGCGCTCGACGATCGAGAGGTCCGGCTCGCGCTGACGCGAGAGCGGCGTCGGCAGCGCGATGATGACGGCGTCGGCCTCGGCGATCGCGGCGTAGTCCGTGGTCGCGCCGATCAGACCCTGCTCGACGAGCGGCGCGAGCGTCTCCGAGGGCACGTCTTCGATGTGGCTCTCGCCCCGGTTGAGCGCGTCGACGAGCGAGGGGACGACGTCGACGAGCACGACCGAGGTGCCCGCGTCGGCGAACGTCTTCGCAAGGGGAACGCCGACGTAGCCGGCGCCGATGATCGCGATGTCCGTCACGACCGCGACAGGGTACAGAGAGCGTCTGCGATTCGGCCCGCCGCTCGGCCGTCGCCGTAGAGCGGCGGTCGCTCGTCGGGCATGCGCGCGCGAGCGACCGCGTCCGCGAGCGCGTCCGGGTCGTCGTCCACCAGCCGGTTCGCGCCGACCTCGACCGTGTCGACCCACTCCGTGGAGGGTCGCAGCGTCACGCACGGCACGCCGTACCAGTACGCCTCCTTCTGGAGCCCGCCCGAGTCGGTGAGGATCACACGCGCCTGCGAGGCCAGCGCGGCGAAGTCGAGGTAGCCGAGCGGCTCGCTGAGAACGACGTGGTCGCCGGGGCTCGGCAGCTTTTCGAGCTGGGCACGCGTGCGAGGGTGCGCCGGGAAGATCAAGGTCTCGGCCAGCTGGTCGAGCCCTTCGACGATCCGCTCCAGCCGCGCCGGCTCGACGTTCGCCTGACGATGCACGGTGCAGACGAGGTAGCCGCCGGGCTCGAGGGCGAATCGCTCGAGGACACGGGACCGCTCGCGGGCGATCGGCAGCAGCGTGAAGCACGCGTCCGCCATCACGTCGCCGACGACCTCGACCCGCCCGCGCACCTCCTCGCCCGCCAGGATCCGCGCCGAGCGCTCGTCCGGGGCGAAGAGGAGCGCGGCGATCCGGTCGACCTCGACGCGGTTGTGCTCCTCGGGCATCGACCAGTCGCCGGAGCGGAGCCCGGCCTCGACGTGGCCGACGGGCACCCGAGCCGCGCGCCCGGCCCGCGCGCCGGCGACCGTCGAGTTGGTGTCGCCGTACACGAGCATCCAGTCGGGACGCTCAGCCCCGATCGCAGCGGAGAGTCCCGGAAGCATCAGCGCCGGATCGGCCGAGCGAGCCTCGAGCCGATAAGCGGGCTGGCCGAGCCCGAGCTCGTCGAAGAAGACCTGCGAGAGCTCGGCGTCGTAGTGCTGCCCGGTGTGGACGACGACCTCGTCGATCCCGGCCTCCCGGAGGGCGACGGAGGTCGGCGCCGATTTGACGAACTGCGGCCGATTGCCGACGACGGAGAGCACCTTCATCGCGCCGAAGCCTACGGGCCGCCGATCTGGGGGACGACGTGGTCGTGGACAACGCGACGATCGCGCTGAAGCTGGAGGCGTTCGCGGCGCTGCTCGAGCTTGCTGGGGCGAGCCCGTTCAGCGTCCGGGCCTACCGCCGCGCGGCCGAGCTCGTGCGCGGAACGCCGCTCGACGTCGCCGAGCTCGTGCGTCAGGGGCGCGTGCGCGAGCTGCGCGGGATCGGCCCCGGCATCGAGCGGCGGCTCCAGGAGCTCGTGACGACGGGGCGCATCGCGGAGCTCGAGGAGCTGGAGCGCGAGGTCGAGCCGGAGCTCGTCGCTGTGAGCCGCTACCTCGGGCTCGGGCCGCGACGGCTCCTCGACATCGGCCGCGCGCTCGGCGTGAGAACGCTGTCCGAGCTGCGCGCAGTCGCCGCCGCGGGCCGTCTGAGGGATGTTCCGGGTGTCGGCCCGGAGACCGAGCGAAAGGTTGTCGCGGCGCTCGAGCGCGATCCGCCGCGCGCGGCGCCCCACCCGCTCCTGCTGCCCCGCGCACAGAGGCTGACGGCTGACGTCGCCGAGGCGCTCGAGGGCATCTCCGCGGGCGACCCGAGGCGGTGGCGGGACGTCTGCGACACGCTTGCCGTCGTCGTCGCGACGAACCGGCGGGCGCCGGCTCTCGACCGCTTCGGGTCGCTGCCGCAGATCGTCGCCGTAGTCGAGCGAGAGGAGCGGCGGGCGCTCGGCGTCACGGTAGAAGGCGTCCCGATCCAGCTCGTCCTCGCCGTCCCGGAAGCGCTCGGCACCGAGCTCGTCCGCGCAACCGGCGCTCGGCCGTACGTCGAAGCGCTCGAGCCGCTCCCGGCGGCCGCCGACGAAGAAGGCGTCTACGCACAGCTCGGCATCCCGTTCTGCCCGCCGGAGCTACGCGAGCAGCCCTTCCGAGGCGAGCCGCCGCCGCTCGTCGAGCTGGCGGACATCCGCGGCGATCTGCACGCCCACACGACGTGGTCGGACGGCAAGGCGACGGTCCTGGAGATGGGCCGAGCGGCGCGCGAGCGAGGCTACGAGTACCTGGCGATCTGCGATCACACACCGGCGGTGACAGTGGTGCCGGGCGTAGACGCCGACGCCCTCCGGCGCCAGGCGGAGGAGATCGCCGCAGCGAACGAGCAGCTGGCCCCGTTCCGGCTCCTGCGAGGAGTCGAGTGCGACATCCTCCGAGACGGCACGCTCGATCTCCCGGACGACGTCCTCGCCGA
>WNFV01010576.1_pt1 | contig 10045 bp, 8 predicted proteins | sample 5400101 | NCBI WGS metagenome assembly WNFV01 (sample SAMN13153361, study PRJNA577476) | soil metagenome | isolation source: 115 cm soil or saprolite under grassland replicate 1 | place: USA:California | collected 2016-06-15 | reverse complement strand
CTCCTCGGTCTGGAATTCGATCGAGCCAACCAGAAGGTCTATATCACCAACGTTGGCGATTTCGTCGGTACGGGGTCCAAGATCCAACGTATTGCAGCGGATTTCAATAGTGCCACCCCGGTCGACGATGTCGCGCTGGATGACCAGTCGGTCCTGCGCGAGGGCGGAGCCGGTGACGATACCGACCGAGATGAACAGGGGAATCGTGAAAGTTGCGAGACAGGTTTTCATCGTGCTCCTCCTTGGGTGAGATCGATCAGAGCGAACGATTCTGGCGACAGCGGCGACGGGCTGTCAAGAATACTTCACGAAGAAATCGGGAGCTCTATCGCTGCGGCGCCGCGGCGGCCACGGAAACCCCGCGAACTGCGTGCTTTTCTATCGCTTTGGCGACGAATCCCGAAGCCTTCACGTCCTCGGAGTACTCGCGGAGATACTTCGCGCCGGACGGGCGTCCCTGCGGAGTGCCGATCGATTGCTGCACTGCCGAGAAGCGCCCCTCGAGCACGCGCGATCCGGGGAGCTTCTCCGCGTCCGTCGCGAGCCGGGGCTTGAGCCCGGCGAGCGCGTCGAGCTTGTCCCTGACGAAAAGCTCGTACGAAGCGTCGATGGTCGGCGCGCGCAAGAGTTTTGCGCGCTGCAGGTTGCGGGTGAGGTACAGGTCGTAGGCGCTCTTGGCGCTGACGGCGATGCGCACGCCTTCGCGGTCCACCTCCGCGATGCTGCGGATCGGCGAGCCCGCCGGAACCAGGTAGCCCGCCTCGATCTCTAGATACGCCGAACTGAAGGCGATCTCGTTCGCGCGCACCGGCTCGTTGGCGAGGAACGCCACATCCCAGGCGCCGGCCTTCACCGCGTCGGCCAGCTTTCCCGCGGTCTCGAACGGGACGAGCTCGACGGGGACGCCGAGTCTCCGGCCGAGCTCGCGCCCCAGGTCCACCGCGATGCCGCTGTATTCACCGCTCGCCGGGTTCTTGTTCACCAGCAGGAAATTCTGGTAATTGATCCCGACGCGCAGCTTTCCCGTCGGGGCGAGCTCCGATCGCGCTGCGGGGGGGACCTGGGGCGGCATGGCGCAGGACGATAGCACGAGTGCACCGAATAACACCATCATGAATCGGGTCATGGCTGAACTCCTCGTCGGGTGGCGGGAACGGCAGCGCGTCCAGCGATGATTTCAATCGTCAGCCTTCCCTCTGCCTTTGCCTGCGCCTTTTCCGGGGCCTTTCCCGGCGCCTCTCCCGGCGTTTGCGCCCGGCTGGCCGGTGAATATCAGATCGCCGCGCCGCAGGGCGTGGAATTCCGCGGAGCCCGGCTTGATGCCGAGGCTCCTGGCGATCGCTCCCCATCCTTTTCCCTTGCTCCTGTTGTAGGTCCCGATGACCTCCTCGTACGGCCTGCCGCTCCACTGGCCGATCTGAAAGACCATGAAGACGTCGGCGGGCGAATCGACCCTGTTGACAACGGCGACGACCTGCGCCTCGGGTATGCCGAACTGCGCGGCCACCCTGACGCTGAAGCTGCGCATGTCGGTCCTCGCCTGGATATTGACGTTGCGCAGAAAACCGTCCAGATCGGCGCGGGCGCCGGCGGCGAAGCCGGCGATCAGGAAGAACAGCGCGGCTGCAAGAAGCTTGCTTTTCATCGGGACCTCCTTGGGAAATTCCATCCAATCGGCGATTTTCGCGACTGGCTGAGAACACGAGGCCAAGCCTATACTAAAGGGTCCGCGGCGTATTGAGGTGGCGCCGCGGGTCACCGATGCCGGTCCAGCCATAGGAGATACTGCCATGCCAATCAAAAAGATCTTAATCGTCGATGATTCGGCCACCGACCGCCAGTTCCTGTTGGAAGTGTTGACCAAGAAGGGTTATCAATGCGTGACCGCGCAGAGCGGCGAGGAGGGCATTGAAAAGGCGAAGGCCGAGAAGCCCGACCTAGTCCTGATGGACATCATCATGCCCGGCACCGACGGTTTCAAAGCGACGCGTGCCATCGCACGCGACGAAGCCACCAAGCACATCCCGGTGATCGTGTGCACCAGCAAGAGATTGGAAACCGACAAGATCTGGGGCATACGCCAGGGCGCCAAGGACTACATCGTCAAGCCCATAGACGAGAAAGAGCTGATCGCCAAGATCGTCGCGCTCGGGTGATTGCATGCCGGGCGCAACCCGCGGCGCTTCCGGCCGCAGTCGTCGTGCAGGGAGGCCCTATGAGCAGGCTCGGCAGATCCCTCGTTGTGTGGGCCGGCGTTGCGCTCGCAACCGCTTCGGCCGCGGCTGACGACGCGCCGAAGACTGCGCCGGAGCCCTCGGAAGTCCGGGTCCAGAACATCGAGGTGCGGCTCTCACAGGCCGGGCCGGTGGTGCTGCTCAGGGTCGGGAACAAGGCGATTCCCGTTTTCGTCGATGCGCTTGTCGCCGAATCCATCCAGGGGGCCCTCGTCGGCCAAAAGCCCCCGCGCCCCTTGTCGCACGATCTCATGCACACCATCCTTCAAGCCCTCGACGCGAAGGTGTCGCAGGTCGTCATCACGCAAAAGGACGGGATCTTCTACGGAGCCCTGACGATCGTCGCGGGCAAGACCGCCAGGGTCTTCGACAGCCGGTCCTCCGACGCGATCGCACTGGCGATCCGCTTCAAGGCGCCGATCCTGCTGAGCCCGAAGCTCGTGGATGAGCTCGGGGTGGAGCTGCCGGGATCGGGCGCAAAGGAGTTGTGATCGGCGGCGCGCCAGGAAGCCTGGATCGGGGCGGAGTTCCAAGAGGTCGACCTTCGGAGCGGTCAGCGTTGTTGATGAATCGGGATGGATTTTTTCTTCGCAACGCATTCGGTATAGCCGCGAATGAAGCCGTCCCGCAGAGAGATGAATTCCTCGTAGGTCTGGAATCTGCGGTTCTCCGGCAGCTGATTCATGAAATAGATCGTGACGATCACCGAGTCTTCATCGGAGAAAATCTGTGCCTTCGCGAGCGTGGTGCCGCCCAATTTCGTTTTCGTGAGCGCCTGGCCCGAGAAACCCCGATCGGAGAACTCGACCAGCTCGGTGCCGCCGTCCGCCTCCGCCATCTCCACCAGATTCAGCATGACGGCCCGTTTGTCCTCGGCGTATCTCGAAGGGTCGGATCGTTCGGCGTTCAGGTTCGCGAAGCGGAATGTCCTGGGATAGGAGTACGTCACGCGGTAGCCCTCCACCACCGAGACGCGGCGAATCTTGTCGCCGAAACCCACCTCCCGCCAGGGCTCGGCGGCCCGCGGGCGCCGGTCGAGCGCCACTCCGCGAACGCCTCCGGCGAATCCGTCGCAGTAAATATACGGTCGAAGCTTCGATGCGCTTTCCGGCTCCGCTGCAGGAGCGGGTTCCACGGAATGGGAAGTGCCGTACGCGACCAGGAACGCGAGGAAGGCGAATCGGTTCATCGAATGCAGGATCCTCGAGCCTTGCGCGCCGGCACGGCGTACGGTCCCTCGCGGTCACGAGGGAGCATCGGGTCCCCGAGCTCCGGGCTTGGTTGCCGCGTTCATCTGCTTCAAGAGCCTCCATGCCATCCAGCCCAGGAAGGCCACTCCGGCTACGAGCGATGCCCAGAGCGTCCAACGCTTGACGTCGATTTGTTCTTCCAGAGCGCGTTGTCCGCCGAGAACGGTGGGCGCGTCGGCTTCCACGGCTTTCACCGACGCGGCCGAGCTTTGTTCCGTGCTCGCCAACTTCGCGTCGAAGTCGGCGTCGCCGCGGTAACCGGGGACGAGCGATTCGATGACATACGCCGACGGTTTTGCGTCGCGGCTGCCGTATGCCAGAGTGAAGGGCGGATTGCCCCGCGCCACCCACACGATCTCGTTCGGAATCCAGCCGAGCAGCAGCTTCGGCTCGCCCGCACCGAGCCCTCCGCCCCTCTGGTCCACTCGGAGCAGCCAGTAACGGTCCGCGTTCTCGCTCACCGAGAGATCCGGGCTGGATACTTCGGTCGAGTCGCGGCGCAGACGATATGCGGTTCCCCGGGTCACCGGCCGCCAGGGCGCGTCGCTGCGCGCGCGCGAAAAGAGCTGTACCTGGACGACCGTGTTGGCCTGGGGAAGCTCGAAACGCACGCGATCCGCCGGGAACACTCCCTGCGTGTCGAAAGCATAATCGCCGGTCTTGTCTGCGACCGAGCGGCCTACCACCGTTTCCCACTGCCGCGCCACGTCGGCGCGCGCATCGCCGGGTTCCGCGCGCAGCGCGCGAAGCGCGGCGCCCTGCGGCATGCCGCTCCAGGTAAGGCGGAAGTATTTCGGCTTGCGCGACGCGAACTCGATGCGCCGTTGTTCCAAGCTCGCGCCTCCGTGTTGCAGAAACAACAGCGGCGCTTGGGCTGCGACCGTGCGCCAGACCGAAAGATCGTCGCTCGCCTCGACGCTCACGTTGGCCGCGTACGCGGCGCTGCTTTTCACTTCGAGCTCCAACGCGCGCACCGGATCCTTCAGCGCGGTTGCGTCCACAAGGTAGGCGAGGAGCTTTTTCGAGGCTGGCGCGCCGCTGCGCTCATCGAGCTTGATGATGGTGCCGGAGGGCCGTCGTTCGACTCGAAGCGATAATCCATCGAGCTGCCTGGCGTCTTCGCCGTACAACGGAAAGAAGGGCAGTGCGACCGGTTTGCGCTTTTGCGTTTCGACGGTTGCCCGCGGACGGAACGCATGAGGAACCACCTCGGCCGCGCCGTTGAACACGCGCAGGTCGCCCAGGTCCCGCCGGACCGCGCCGCGATAGACCGCGCGCGGAAGCTCGAGCCTGTACAGCGATTCCCCGCCGTCGGCGTGGATGGCGATCCCGTAGGCGAAACCGGACGGGCTTTCGGCGCAAAACGCGCTTCCAGCCAGCAAACCCGACAAGCCGGCAAGGATCGCGGCTCTCATTTCGGGTTCTCCATGCCGAGCCTCGGCGGCACCGGCGAGAGGTATCCGATGACGAGCATCAGCACGCCCACGCCGATGAACGATACGATGCGCTCCACGGTGCCGACATTCGAAAGGTCGACGAGAAAGAGCTTCACCACCACCACGCCCATCAGCGTCGCGCCCGCGATCCACAATTCGCGCAAGGCCCTGCGTGTCGCGAAGACCATTATCGCGAGCGCGAGAAGGGACCAGAACAGGGAAAACGCCGCCTGGACGAGCACCGAGTGCAGCATGGCATCGAGCCGGAAAGGAACGTCGGCCCAGTGGTGCAAGGTCCGCAGCAGCACGCCGTTTGCCCAAATGAACGCCGCGCCGCCGAAAAGGGCATACAGCGGCGCCGGCGTCGCGCTGATCAGTTCGAGGTAACCCAGACCCCGGAGCACGATGAGCCAATAGGCGAGGACCACAAACACTAGCACTTGGGCGATGTCCAGCGGGTTCAGGAGAGGCAGGTATGGCAAAGGAGCCGGATCGCCGTTGCTGGTGAAGTTCGCAAAGATCGTCCACGCTCCGAGGAACACCGCGATCGGAGCAGCTCCCAGGAGCAGGTAGCTTTTCGCATGCCGCGAGAGCGGCCAGGCCTCGCGCGCCGGGCTCGCGGTGAGCAGCGCCAGGATGCCCGCCGGCACTACCGCCCACGCGATGAGCGGCCATACGCGCTTGCCCTCGACCGCGTGGTCGATCTGCCAGGCGAACTCCCAGGACGCGACGACTGCGAGGAGCCACACGCCAGCCGCGTGCAGCCATTCCTGCAAGGCTTGATCCTCGGTCTCGTGCCGCTTGAGTATCCAGAGATGCTCGACCCATGCGATCGGCCAGGCGAGCCAGCCCCAGTTTACGAAAGGATGAGCGCTCTCCTGAGTCTCGCGCGCGACCATCACTGCGGCGACCGGCACGACGAGGTACGCCGGCCAGCGCGCGTTTTTCCACTCGAGAGATTTCGAGAGCCAGCTGAAAACCGCGGCGGAGGTAGCGAGAAAGACGAGCGCAGCATGCGTTTGCACGGCCGGATCCAGATGGCGATGGATTTCATGCAGGCCCCCGGCTGCCCACCACAACGCTCCCCAGGCGAGCAGCAAGGCCGCGGCCCCCGGTTCCCAGGACTGCCCCGATCCGCGCCGGCGCTCGAGATAAGCCGAGCAGAACAGTCCGCCGAGCGCGACGAACACGCAGCCGAGGTAAAAACTGTTGAGCAACGGAATCGGCCCGTAGCCCTTTTCAACGTCGAACAGGAAGGCGATGCCCGCGGCGAACTGCAGTGCGAGCCCGAAGGCGAGGCCGAGCACGCGCGCCTGGCGCGCGCTCACCCAGACGATCGCCGCGCCTTCGAGCGCCCAGGCTGCGGAGGTGATCCGGCCGTCGAAGGCGAGCGGGATCGCGAGCGTGCCGAAGCCCACGCCGAGCGCGAGGAAGGACTCGGTGAGCAGGCGCAGGTTTTCCCCGGCGCGGCGCCACATCGCCGAGGCGATCAGCAGGTAAAAGGCGCCCAGGGAAAAGGCGCTCCACGCGGCCCCGTACTCGAACTGGCGCACGAGACCCGTTTGCAGCCCGAAAGCGACGAGCGGCACGCCGAAGACCAGGGTGCCGTCGACGTAATGCCGGAGCACGAACGCTTGGCGGCGCGCATACAGGATCGGCACCGCTACATACAGCAGGAAAAATGCGACGAGGAAAGGCTCAGTGGAGCCGAAGAGCTCCGGCCGATACGACGTGACGCCCCACAGCGTCCCGATCACGAAGGTGAAGAGAAAGCCCAGAAGGTTGAGAAGTCGCCAGGACTTGTAGAAGGCGATGGCGAAGATTCCCAGATTCAGGACCAGGTAGTAGGAGAACAGCATCACGTGGTTCCCGTGCCCGGTGGAGGCAAGGATGGGCGCAAGGAAACCGCCGCTCACGCCGACCGCGGCGAGCGCGAGAGAATCCTGCAGCACCGCAAGCGCGGCGGAAAAAACCGCCACCGCGAGCAGCAGCACGAATGCGGGAAGCGGCGGCAGAAGCGAATACAGCCGGAAAGCGGCAAAGATCGTGAGATAAAGCAGGCCGATTCCGCCGCCTTGAAGCGACAAGGCGTAGCCGGGCCGGTCGTGCCGGAGCCGCCACCCCAGAACGAGCAGCACGACCGCGCCGAGCGCGGCGCCCATGAAGCGGAGCTCGACGGGCACATGCGTGTGCTCGTAGGCGTACTTGAGCAGGAAAGCGACGCCGAAGAACAGGATCACGATACCGACGCGGACGACCGTATTCCCGCCGAGCAGCCACTTCATGACGGGGTTGGGTTCCGCAACAGGCTCAGGCGGGATGTAGGTCGGTTCGGCGGTTCGGCGCGGCTCGCTGAGCTCTTGTGCCCGGGGCGAAGCGGGTATCGCGGTGACCGCTTCGCGTACCGGCTCTTGGATTGGCGCCGCCTGCGCCCCCGGTTCGGAAGGAGCCGGCGCGGCGGGCGCAATCGATGGCGGAGTCGATCCAGGGAGCCGCGTTTCCAGGACGGCGAGACGCCGGCCAAGATCCTTCACTTCGGAAGAAAGCGCGGCGAGCTTTTCGGTGAGCCGCCCGTCAGGGCTTAGCTTACTGCTTATCGCCCAACCTACGAGGGCGCCGGCCGCTGCGCCAATGACCCACAGATCGTGGCCGATCGTCGCTCCGACTATCAGCCCGATCACCAAGCCCAAGCCGACAATCCACATGGAACCTCCCCGGCCCCGTTGAGTCAGCGCATCTGGTCCGCCATGCTAGAAGCATACTCAAGCGTGCGCAACCATGGCTAGACCAACCCATCCATCACCATCACCTCGACATAATCCCCTGCCTTGACCGTCCCCTGCTCGTGCCCGAGCACGACAAAGCAGTTCGCCTCCGACATCGATCGCAAAATCCCCGAGCCTTGCGCGCCGGTGAGGCGCACGCTCCATTCGCTATTCTTCAGCTCGAGAATTCCGCGCTGGTACTCGGTGCGGCCGGGCTTCTTGCGCATCGCGGTCTCCGATTTGGCACGCAGCAGCGGCAGATCAGTGTCGTTGCGGCCCATCATCGTCAACAGCGCGCCGCGCACGAAGTGGTAGAAGGTCACCATGACCGCGACCGGATTGCCGGGCAGGCCGAATAGATACGCCGATTTCCCGCGCGCGCGGATGCGGCCGAAGGCCATCGGGCGGCCCGGGCGCATGGCGATTTTCCAGAACACGACTTCGCCGAGCTTCGCCATCATCTGCCTGGTGAAGTCGGCTTCGCCCACCGACACGCCGCCCGAGGTCACCACCGCGTCGGCGCTCGCCGCAGCCTTGCGGAACGCGGCTTCCAATTTTTTCGGGTCGTCGCGCACGACACCCAGGTCGATCACTTCGCAGCCCAGGCGCTGCAGCATGCCCCAGAGCGTGTAGCGGTTGGAGTCGTAGACTTCGCCGGCCTTGAGCTTTCTCCCGACCGAGACGAGCTCGTCGCCGGTGGAGAAGAACGCGACTTTCAGTTTGCGTCTAACGCTCACCTCGCCGATGCCGAGCGATGCGATCAATCCGAGCTCGGCCGGGCGCAGCAGCGCTCCGGCGCGCAGCGCGGGCTTCCCTTTTTGCAGGTCTTCGCCCGCGGGCCGGCGGTTCTGCCCCGGCTCCTGCCCGGGCGGGATCGAGATGCGGTTGCCGTCCACCGTCACGGCTTCCTGGATGATCACCGTGTCGGTGTTCCTGGGCATCACCGCGCCCGTCATAACGCTCACGCACTCGCCGCGCCCGACCTCGCCCGTGAACTCCTTGCCGGCGTAAGCGGTGCCGATCTCGGTGAGCGTCACCGGCATGTGCGCGCCGAGGTCGTCGTTCCTCACCGCGTAGCCGTCCATCGCCGAGTTGTCGTGCGAGGGAACGTTGATCGGCGAGACGATGTCCCGCGCGAGCACGCGCCCGAGCGCGGCGCGCACGGGAAGCTTCTCGACGCCGGAGACGGGCGTCACGAATCCACGGATGACTTCGTTCGCCCTCGCGACCGGCAGCGCGTCCGGATCGTAGTCGCTGGTGCAGCTGATGACTTCCTTTAGGGTAGCCATTCGCGGAATTATCGCGCTTTGGCGCGCGAATCGTCCGGGCGGAACCGACGTGTCTCTACGCGCAGTTCCAGACCCGCTGGCTCAAGTTCGTCGACGACGTCGAATTCTTCGGCTTGATAGCGCTCCCGCCGTGTACATGCTATTCGATCACCGCCGCCAGCACCGCAGCGATCGTGGTCCACAGGCCGGGCAGCGCGACCGCCGACGCCTTTAGGCCCGCCGCGACGAGACTGCGGAGTCCATTGCCGTTGCCGCGCGCGACCGGGGTGCTCGTTTGCGGCACAACCGCTGAGATCCGATCGGCGCCGCGTTCCAGCCTTGCGGCGATCACCGCTCGCACTTTGGACAGGTTGTCCCGTTCCTTCCTGACCATCTCGGAATCGTCGACGGCGGCAAGAGCATCGTTGTTGTTGATCTGCACGTCCACGATGCGGAGCGCTTCGTCGTAGCGCTTCTGCTCGCTCAGGCGGCCCGCCTCGATGAGCGCCAGCGCGTTGCCGTAGAGCACGGCGTTTCGAAGGACGAATGGATTGATCCGTTTCTCCGCGCCCGCGGCGGGATCGGCTGCATCGGGCTGCGCTCGCGGGATCGGGCGCGTCGCTCCGGCGGCCTCTCCGGGCGACGCGTATCGGCCCGCGACGTGAATGATGTCGGGTGAACCCGCGTCCCCCGCCCGCTTCAGTTCCACCACGAGGATTCGCCAGTCGTTGACGTTGAGCTCGCCGAGCGTGATGCGGGCCGACCGCTTGCCGGCGCGATTTTCCGGACCGCCGCCGTGGATGCGCTCGATGACGAATTGCTCTCCCAGCTCGATCTCCAGCGTGACGTCCTTCGCGACCGGGGTCACCGTGGTTTGAAGTCCGTCGCGCAGGATCTTCGTGAGCGTCTGCGCGTTCTCAGCGAAGTAGTAGTGGCCCTGTCCGGCCTCCGCGATCCGGCGCAGCAGCGCCTCGTTGACGTCGATCCCGAGCCCGATCGTCGAAATGCGCGCGCCCTCGATCCTCCGGACCGCCGCTTCCTTCGCGATCTGGTCGGGTGTCACCGCGCCGACGTTCGACTGTCCGTCGGTGA
>WNFV01010571.1_pt1 | contig 10046 bp, 8 predicted proteins | sample 5400101 | NCBI WGS metagenome assembly WNFV01 (sample SAMN13153361, study PRJNA577476) | soil metagenome | isolation source: 115 cm soil or saprolite under grassland replicate 1 | place: USA:California | collected 2016-06-15 | reverse complement strand
GAAGCCGCCGGGGCCCGGCCATCCCGAGCACGCCGCCGCCGTCGATGAGCTAGTCGAGACGGTGCGGCTGATGGCAGACGTCAAAGTCGTCCGCCGGCGGGCGCGGCCCAGCGAGCCTCATCCGCGCCCTGCGCCATCGGTCGCGATCGAGCGCCGCGTCCGGATCGTCGCGATGGGCGCCTCGACCGGCGGACCGCAGGCGCTGGCCACGATCCTGCGCGATCTTCCTCGCGACGTTGGCGTCCCGATCGTCGTCGTCCAGCACATCGCGCCCCACTTCGTCGAGGGGCTCGCGACGTGGCTCTCTGCTCAAACCGGGCTCAGGGTGACCGTCGGCGGCGAGGGAGACGCCGTTCTACCGGGCACTGTTTACTTCGCGCCGGATCACGCCCAGATGGGGATCACGCGGGCGGGCCGAATCCACCTTTCGAGCGACGGGTCGAAGAACGGCCCCTGCCCGTCGATCTCGCACCTCTTCAACTCGGTCAGCGAGTCGTACGGGGGTGCCGCCGTCGGCGTTCTCCTCAGCGGGATGGGTGCCGACGGGGCCGACGGGCTTCTACGTCTTCGCCGGGCGGGAGCGCTGACGATCGCTCAGCACGAGGAGACTTGCGTCGTGTTCGGGATGCCGCGTGAGGCGATCCGCCTCGGAGCCGCGGCGCACGTGCTGGCCCCGACCGCGATGGCGGACGTGATTCGCTCGCTTTCCACCGGTGCGACTGTCGGAGCGTCGCGATAAGCGGCCCCGTCGAGATACTCGCCGCCGAGGACAGCCCGACACAGGCCGAGCGGCTGCGCCACGTCCTCACGGAGGCCGGCTATCGCGTGACCGTCACGACGAACGGGGCCGAGGCGCTCCAGTCCTTCCAGGAGCGACGGCCGGACCTCGTGATCACCGACATCGTGATGCCGGAGCTCGACGGCTACGGGCTCTGCCGGCGCCTCAAGTCCGAGCCGGCAATGCGCGGAGTGCCGGTGATCCTCCTGACTTCGCTGTCGGACCCGCAGGACGTGATCAAAGGCCTGGAGTGCGGCGCGGACAGCTTCATCCGCAAGCCCTACGACGAGCAGCACCTCGTCGCGCGCGTCGCCGACTTCCTGCTGGAGCGGAAGCTCCGTGCGAGTAACGCCCTCGGCGGCGGCAGCGGCGTCGTCCTCGGCGGGCGGAACCAGCACATCGGCTCCGAGCGGCAGCAGATCATCGACTTCTTGTTCTCGTCCTACGAGGAGATCGCGCTCGCAAACGAGACCCTGAGGAAGCAGCAGCTCGAGCTCGAGGACAAGCGAGCGGAGCTGGAGGCCAAGCACGAAGAGCTCGGGCAGGCGCTTACCGTCAACCGAGCGGTGCTCGACGCGAGCCTGGACGCGATCTGCCTCGCCGACCCGAACGGTGATGTCCTCGTCGCCAACGCCGTTTGCCAGCGCCTCTCCACCGAGCTGCTCCGGGACTCGGAGTCGCTGACGATCGACGAGAGGATGGCGCGGCTCGCGGACCTGACGGACGATCCGGAAGGAGTGCGAGCCGAGCTCGTGCTTGCCCGCGATTCTGCCCGCCAGCTCGTCACCGAGCTCGGCCTCGTCGTGCCCCGGCGCACGCTCAAGTGCTACACGGCGCCTGTGCCGGACTCCGACGGCGAACTGATCGGGCGCATCTTCGTCCTGCGAGACGTGACCGCGGAGCGCGAGGCCGACCGGCTCAAGTCCGAGCTCGTCGCGACGGTGTCACACGAGCTACGCACGCCGCTGTCGGGCGTCCTCGGCTTCGTCGAGCTCCTGCTGACCCGCGAGCACGAGCCGGAGACGAGCAGGCGCTACCTCCAGACGATCCGGGCCGAGGCTCGCCGTCTCGCCGAGCTCGTCGACGAGTTCCTCGACCTGCAGCGCATCGAGTCGGGCCGATTCGAGCTCCGGATCGAGCCGTTCGACCTCGGCGAGCTCGTCAGCGAGTCGACCGAGCTCTTCTCACGCCAGAGCCCGAGCCATACGCTGCGGCTGGCGCGCAGCGACGCCGACCTCCTCGTCGAGGGCGAGCGCGACCGGATCGGACAGGTCCTCGGCAACCTCCTCTCGAACGCGATCAAGTACTCGCCCGAGGGAAGCGACGTCGAGGTGGCCGCGGCGGTCTCGAATGGCGTCGCCCGCGTCTCGGTTCGCGACTCCGGGATCGGGATCCCGGCCGACGAGCAGCATGAGGTGTTCAAGAAGTTCTTCCGCGCCTCCACCGCGCACGAAAGCGGCATCGGCGGCACCGGCCTCGGGCTGGCGCTCAGCCACGAGATCATCGAGCGCCACGGCGGCAGCCTGGGCTTCGAGAGCGCCGAGGGTGTCGGCTCGACGTTCTGGTTCGAGCTCGAGCTCGCGCGCGCGCCGGCGACTACTCGGTAGCAGCTTCCGAGAAGCTGCCGACGAGGTCGCGCAGCGCGTTCAGGTCGATCGGCTTCTCGAGGCAACCCGCCGCCCCCTCCGCGAGCAGGCGCTGGACCTCTCCCGGGAAGCCGCCGCCGGTGGTGATCACGACGGGAATTCCGCGCGTCTCGGGATCCTCGCGCAGGCGCCGGAAGACGGCCGTGCCAGGCATGTCCGGAAGCCGAAGATCGAGGAGGACGAGGTCGGGGCTCTCTTCGCGGGCGACGCGGAGGGCTTGGGCACCCGTGCTGGCCGAGAGCAGGGTCGCGCCGGGCTGCCGCGCGAGCACGCGCTCGACGAAGGTCGAGATGACCGGATCGTCCTCGACGTGGAGAATCTTGCACATCGGCGCCGCATTGCTGGCGCGCAGCTCGGCTCGAGTCGCGTCGAGCTTCTGGCGCGCCGCCGCGATCGCTTCGGCGTCGACGTCCTCTTGACCCGACCGCGGCCCCTGGAACCCGTGTGCCAGCCGCTCCGCAATCGACTCGAGCTCGCGAAGCCCTAGCGTGCCGGCGGCGCCCTTCAGGCGGTGCGCCTCGAAGAAGACCGCCGTCTCGAGGGTCGCGCGCTCCGCGCCGGGCGCGGAGACGAGCAGCTCCGCGAGGTTCCGGTCGAGCAGCTCCAGGCGCTCGAGCAGCTCGAGGGCGAAGAGCGCCCGTAGCTCGTGCTGCGTCCCGGTCAGAGGAGTCCTCGCTCGTGCGCCGCCGCCACCGCCTGCGCCCGCTTGTTCACGCCGAGCTTCTCGTACACCCGGCCGAGGAGCGTCTTCACCGTCGTCTCCCCCACGCCCAGCTCGCCGGCGATCATGCGCGTCGTCCGCCCGGCCGCGACGAGCTTCAGCACCTCGCGCTCGCGGGGGCTGAGGGCGATCTCGCGGAGGGGCCGCTTCGGATGTTGGGGGTCGAACAGCTCGCCGCCTTCGAGGACGGTCCGCAGCGCGGTCAGCAAGGCCTCGGTGCTGCCGCTCTTGACGACGCTTCCCTGAGCGCCCGCCTCGCGCGCAGCCTCGTTCAGGCCGCGCTCGGTGTGCGCCGTGATCAGGAGCGCGGGAGCGCCGAAGCCGTGCACGCGGAGCTCGCGAACGAGGTCGGTTCCCAGCCGGTCGGGCAGGTGGTAGTCGACGAGGAAGAGCGAGGGCCGGCGCCGGTTGGCGAGCTCGAGCCCCTCGGCAGCGGTCGTAGCCTCGCCGGCGAGCCGGAACTCCGACTCGCTCAGAGACAGGCGGACCCAGGCGCGCACGATCGAGTCGTCTTCGATCAGGAGCACCGAAGCCTGAGATCCGTCCTCGTAGCCGCCTATGTATCGAATCGTACTTCTTGCAGGCGCTCGCTCAAGAGCGCCACTCGCGGCGGGTCAGCGCTCCTCCCGCACGTACGGCACACCCAGGCTGCCGGGCGCACCGAGGCGACGCTTCGCGCCGCTCGACGAGACGAGCACGAGCACGAGGATCGTCATGACGTACGGCAGCGACTGGAAGATCTCCGACGGGACGCTCTTCAGGAACCCGCGCGCCTGCAGCGTGAACGGCAGCGCCGAGAACGCCCCGAAGAGGTACGCGCCGACAAGGCAGAGATCGGCCCGCCAGAACGCGAAGATGACGAGCGCGATCGCGATCCAGCCCGCGCCGCCCGTGAGGCCGCCCACCCACTGCGGCGTGATCTGGAGGCTGAAGCAGGCACCGCCGACCCCCGCGAACGCGCCGCCGACAAGGGTGTGCCAGTAGCGATAGGCGACGACGTTGATGCCCATCGCGTCCGCAGCAGCAGGCGACTCTCCGACGGCGCGCACGTTCAGCCCCGGCCGCGTACGCGAGAGATAGACGCCGACGGCGAGGACGCAGAGCCACGACGCGTAGACGAGCACAGTCTGGCCGAACAGGATCGGTCCGATCACCGGCAGATCGTTCAGCCCGAAGATGTCGAGGGCCCGAAAGCTGTGCCGCGCCGGCGCATTGGCGAGCTCGAGGTCGTTCCCGAGGTACGAGGAGAGGCCGGCGGCGCCCGCGAAGATGGTCAGCGCCAGGCCGGAGACGATCTGGCTCGCCCGCAGCGTGATCACGAGGAACGCGTGAATGAGGGCCATCGACGCGCCGGCGAGGGCCGCGACGGCGACGGCCGCAGCGAGCGAAAGCGACGAGGTCACCGTGAAGCGCTGCACGGTCCAGAAGCCCATCACCGCGCCCACGAGCATCATCCCCTCGACTCCGAGGTTGAGCACGCCGGAACGCTCGGCGAGCAGCTCGCCCAGCGCGGCGTAGACGAGCGGGGTGCCGTAGACGACGGCCGAGGCGAGCACGACGACGAGGAAGGCGTCGTTCACGCTCGCGGCGCCGAGCAGCCCCGTCACGGCGCACCCTGCGCGGTCGGCTCCGGCTCGACCCGGCGCCCGCCGCCGCGGACGACGCGGATGCGATAGCGAACGAGCAGCTCGCCGCCGAGTGCGCAGAAGAGGATCAGGCCCTTCATCACGCCGATTAGGCCGGACGGGAACTCGGCGCTCTGGAGCGTGTAGCCGGCGTTCTCGAGGCCGCCGATCAGGAACGCGACGAGACACACGGCGAACGGGTTGTAGCGGGCGAGGGCGGCGACGACGATCCCGGTGTAGCCGTAGAACGAGCTCTGCAGGCCCTTCGGGTCGAGCTGGTGGCTGAAGTCGCCCTCCTGGCTCGCCCCGCCGAGCCCGGCGATCGCTCCGGACAGGCACATGACGGCGAGGATCTTCCGCCGCATGCGAATGCCGGCGTACCGCGCGGCTCGCGGCGAGTCGCCGACCACCTGCACCTCGAAGCCGAAGCGCGTACGTGAGTAGAGGATCCAGACCGCGAGCGCGACCCCGACGGCGATCCCGAACCCGAGCGGAACGACGATCGCGCCTGCCCCGAGGTCGAGCGTCGCGCTCGGCCAGTTGGCGCTGTCGGGCACGTACTTGCCGAGCGGGAAGGTCTTCCCTTCGAAGCTCTCCGTGTCGCGCCAGTAGGAGAGGCTGTCGATGATCAGGTAGTTGAGGAGGAGCCCCGCCGCGTAGTTGAGCATCAGCGAGGTGATGATCTCGTTCGTGTGCAGGAATGCCCGCAGGAACGCCGGGATCGCGGCCCAGGCCGCGCCGGCGAGCGCAGCTGCGAGGCACATGACGAGAATCATCAAGAAGGAAGAGCCGACGCCGAGGTCGCCGAGGTACAGCGCGATGCCGGTCGCTGCGACAGCGCCGAAGTAGAACTGGCCCTCCCCGCCGATGTTGAAGAGCTGCATGCGGAACGCCACCGCCGCGGCCAGCCCCGTGAAGACGATCGGGGTGGCGAAGACGAACGTCGACGTGAGCGCCCCTTTGGCCAGGAACCCCGAGTCGAACAGCCGTCGGTAGGTGGTGACCGGGCTGTGACCGGTCGCGGCGAGCACGACGGCCATCGCGAGGAAGGCGAAGACGACCGAGCCGACCGGAACCGCGGCTAACAGCCACCGCGGCTGCTCGAGCCTCCGTTCGATCCTCATGAGGACTTGCCGCCCGCCATCAGGTAGCCGAGCTCCTCGACCGTCGCGGCGTCGGCGTCGAGCTCGCCGACGACCTCGCCTTCGTACATCACGGCGATCCGGTCGGCGAGCGCCAGGATCTCGTCCAGGTCCTCGCTGATCATGAGGATCGCAACGCCGTTGGCGCTCGCCTCACGCAGGTATCCGTGGACGGTCTCGATTGCCCCGACGTCGAGCCCGCGCGTCGGCGACGCTGCGACGAGGACGCGCGGATCGCCGTGGAACTCCCGCCCGAGCACGAGCTTCTGCAGGTTGCCGCCGGAGAGATGGCGCGCCGGCGTCTCCGGGCTCGGCGCCTTGACGTCGTAGCGCTGGATCAGCGAGCGGGCGAGCTCCCGCATGCGGCGCAGGACGAGGAACGGGCCGCGCGACACCGGCGGCGACCGGTAGGACTTGAGCACCGTGTTCGCCGCGATGCTCAGGCCAGGTGCGAGCCCGGTGCCGAGCCGATCCTCGGGGACGTGCGCGACGCCCGCGGCAATCGCGGCGCGGGCGTCGCCGACCCGAAGCCGGCGCCCTGACACGCGCACCGCCCCACGTGTGGTCGGCCGCATACCGGAGACCGCCTCCGCGAGCTCGCGCTGGCCGTTTCCCGCGACTCCGGCGATCGCCAGGATCTCGCCCGCTCGAGCCTGAAGCGAGATGCCTTTGAGGGCCTCGCCGCCGCGGTCGTCCGCGGCCCAGATCTCGTCCAGCTCGAGGACGACTTCGGCTTGGGCCGGACGACCGCGCACTTGCCGCCGGGCGCTCGCCACCTCCCGCCCGACCATCAGGTTCGCGAGCGAACGCGGCGTGGCCTCGGCGATCGGCAGGGTCGCGACGTTGCGCCCGCCGCGGAGCACGGTGACGCGGTCGGCGACCGCCATCACCTCGTTCAGCTTGTGCGAGATGAAGATGACGGTCCTTCCCTCGGCCGCCATCGAGCGAAGAGTCTCGAACAGCGTGTCGGCTTCCTGAGGCGTCAGTACCGCCGTCGGCTCGTCGAGGATGAGGATGCGCGCCTCGCGGTAGAGCGTCTTCAGGATCTCGACGCGCTGCTGCTCGCCGACCGAGAGCTGCCAGATGCGCAGACGCGGATGAACGGCCAAGCCGTAGCGCGCGGAGAGCTCGGCCACCCGCTGGTCGATCGCCCGCTGATGGAGGACGAACGTACGACCCTCGGCCCGGTGATCGCCGAGGACGACGTTCTCGGCGACGGTGAACGGAGCCACCAGCCGGAAGTGCTGGTGCACCATCCCGATCCCCGCGTCGATCGCATCGCGCGGCGAATGCAGGTCGGCGCGACTCCCGTAGAGCTCGATCTCGCCCTCGTCCGGCCGGTACAGGCCGGTGAGGATGTTCGAGAGCGTCGACTTGCCGGCGCCGTTCTCGCCGAGCAGCGCGTGGACTTCGCCGACGGCCGCCTCGAAGTCGACGGCGTCGTTCGCCAGCACGCCCGGAAAGCGCTTGCTGATCCCGCGCATGCTGACGGCGGATTGGCCGGGCGCGCCGGCCAATCCGCCGCTCACCGATCGGTCGAGCGGTCGACCGATCGGCTCAACCCTTCGGGCTGCCGATCACGCCCTTCACGAGCCAGTTCATGGCGTACAGATCCTTGACGGTCAGCCGCTTGCCCTTGGGGACGCGGAGCTTGCCGGCCTGGTCGTACAGCGGCCCCCTGAACTCGTAGAACTTGCCGGAGATCAGCGCCGCGCGCTTCGCCCTGATCGCGGCCTTCGTCTTCGCCGAGACGCTCGGGCCGAACGGCGCGATGTCGGTGAAGTGATCCTTGATCGTCCCGTAGTAGAAGCCGGTCTTCCAGGTTCCGTCGATCGCCGCCTTGACGCGCGGGACGTAGTAGACGCCCCAGTCGTAGACCGCCGCCGTCAGCCACGATTTCGGCGCGAAGTTCCGAGCGTCGGAGTCGTAGCCGACCCACGGAATCTTCTTCGACTCCGCGTACTGGCCGGCGGTCGGCGTGTCGACGTTCTGGCCAAGGACGTCCGCGCCTGCGGAGACGAGGCTCTCGGCAGCCTTCCGCTCCTTCTCGGGCGAGACCCAATCGTGCGTCCAGACGAGCCTGACCTTGACGCCGGGATGCGTCGCCTGGGCGCCGAGCGCGAACGCGTTGGCGTGCCGAATCACCTCGGGAATCGGGAAGGGCACGATGTAGCCGATCACGCCCTTCTTGGTCGCCGCTCCGGCCGCCATCCCGGAGAGGTAGATCGAGTCCTCGCCGGCGCCGAAGTACTCGGCCAGGTTCTCCGACTGCGCCGTCCCCGTCGCCTGCTCGAAGAAGACGTCGGAATGCTTCTTAGCCTCCGAGACCATGCAAGCCTGGAAGCCGAACGACGTCGCGAAGATGATCTTGTTCCCGTCCCGGACCAGGCTCTCGATCACCTGGCAGGTCTGCGGACCTTCGGGGACGAGCTCCTTGTAGGTCGTCTCGACCTGCGTGCCCAACGCCTTCTCGACTGCGAGCCGCCCTGCGTCGTGCGCCTGCGACCAGCCGCCGTCGTTGTGCGGGCCGACGTAGATCCACGCCGCCTTGAGCGGCGCCTGAGGCGTTGCCGATCCGATCGAGACACCGATCGCGAGCGCGAGCGCGCCGACGGCCAGAAGAAGCGCGAACGTCGCGCGCCTGGTTCCTCTCATCTCTCCTCCCACTTGTCTTGCGGACGCCCCTCAGCCGGAGCGCTCGAGCGCTCCGGCTGCGAGCGCGATGCCCGAGGACTATAGGACTTCCCAGGCGTCAGCGTTCGCCCTTGAACGGGTGGAGAACCCAGCGGTCCGTGACCACGGCGTAGTGGTCGGGCTGGCCTTCGACGCGAGATCCCAGTCAAGCTCGAGCATGGCGCAAGGGTACGCTCGTCAGCAGTGAGACGCATCGCGAGCGAGGAAGAGGTTCTGACGTATCTGCGGGAGGAGCACGCGTCGCTCTACGACCTCGCGGTCTGGACACGCGGAGTAGTGCTCGACTCCGATCCGGATCTCTTCGAGCGCGTCTATCGCGGCTGGCGCGGCGTCGGCTTCCACCATCCCGAGGGCGGCTACGTCTGCGCGATCTACCCGCGCGGCGAGCATGTCGACCTCCTGTTCGAGCGCGGTGGCTCGCTCATCGACCCGGACAGCCTGCTGACCGGGCAGGGAACGCAGACGCGAACGCTCCCCGTGACCAGCGCAGACGCTACGACCCGCGCCGCAATCGAGGTGCTCGTCCAGCAGGCGATCGCCCAGCGACTGTTGCGTTAGGGGTCTCAGCCATCGAGCGCGGCGGCGGCGAACGCCGGTGCAGCCAGTGCCGACACCGAACGCGACGGAATGCCGAAGATCCGCTCGACGCGCTCGGCGAGATCCGCGTCGAAGAGCCGCGCGACGATCTTCAGGTCGGGGGCGACGGTACGAGCGTTGAGCGCAGCCTCGAGATTGGCGACGTCGCTGTCTGTCACGGCGAGCAGGCAGCGGGCCCGCTGCGGCCGGGCGTGCGCGAGCGTCTGCGCAAGGCCGGCGTCGCCGACGATCACGGGGACGCCGAGCGCTCTGGCCGCGCCGACGAAGCGGCTCTCTTCGTTGCGCTCGATCGCGGCAACGGGTACTCGGGCGGCCACGAGCTGTTCGACGATCCGGAAACCGACCGTTCCGAGACCCGCCACGACGACGTGGTCGCGGATGCCGCGCGGTACCTGGCCCAGCGCCCGGGCGATGCGCGAGGACACGAGGGCGTCGGTGACGAGCGCATAGAGAGCTGCCAGCGTCGCAGCCCCGACGAGCATCAACAGGATCCCGTAGAGCTTCAGCGCCCACGACGCATCGACGAGGTTGATGTCGCCGAACCCTGTCGTCGTGACGGTTGTGATCGTGAAGTAGACGGCATCGACCGGCGTGAGCCCGTGGAACTGCGCAAAGACGGCCGAGCTAAACGCAACGATCGCTGCGACCAGCGCGATCAAGGCGCGGAATCGGCGGTCTCGCACGAGGCCTCGCGCCGCCACCCGTGCTCCTGTCATGGCGCCGCGCCTTCGGCCGGCGCCGTCTCGCTGCTCGAGGCTTCCGAGCGCGATCGAGACGAGCTCCGGGCCTGCGATCGCCGACGCGCTGAGCAGGCGGCATCCCGGCAGGAGCGCGAGCGCCTGA
>WNFV01015746.1_pt1 | contig 10048 bp, 12 predicted proteins | sample 5400101 | NCBI WGS metagenome assembly WNFV01 (sample SAMN13153361, study PRJNA577476) | soil metagenome | isolation source: 115 cm soil or saprolite under grassland replicate 1 | place: USA:California | collected 2016-06-15 | reverse complement strand
TGAAGGGTCTCACTCGCAAGTGAAACCTAGATTCTTCGCTGCGCTCAGAATGACGGGCTAGGCCTGTCAGACCAGAACAATTTTCAGTTGTTTTGCCTGAAACTCCAGGACGGACATCGCCTGATGTATCCGCTGCAGGCGCTGGTTGCGCGCGCGCAGGGCTTCTTGATTGCTGAGGTCCACCCCTCCCGAGCGGATGGTCGTCTGCAGTTTGTGAAGGTGCATGTGGAGGTCCTTGAACGAGGACGCGTCAAGTTTCTTCAGCACCAGGGGATTCAACGCGATATAGCCCTCCATGATGTCCTTGGCCATCATGGCGAAGCTCCGCCCGCCGCTACCCCCTCCCCCCGTTACGACAGCCATACCTTTCCCTACATCAGCTCGCGTCGCACGCTGATCGGCGTCCTCGCCCTGAGGGCTTCCTGATAAGCCATCAGCGCCCGCTGCTGTTTTTGGCTCAGCACGGCCTGGATCGCGCGGTCGGTCTGCGCGCTGTCCTGCATCGGCACGGCCGGCGTCGGCTGGCTGGCCAGGATCGCCTGGGCCATGGCCAGTTCATCCGCGGTCGGGGCCACCGACTCGCGGACCAGCATCCGCGCCTTCTCCCGCATCAACTCGGCCTGCTGGGCGGCTTCGAACTGCTCCGGCGTGAGCCGGTTCTGGACCAGGACGCGCTTGTAGAGCTCCGGGTCGAACTGACCGTTGTGCTGGAACGCGGGAACCTTCACGATCGAGTCCCGCAGCTCGTTGACCGTCACGACGACGCCCATCTCGCGCGCGACCTGCGACCACAGACGGCTTTCGATGAGCTGGTCGATCACCTGCTGCTTGAGCTGGTCCTCCGGGATGTCGGTGGAGATCACCCCTTCCTGTTTCAGATAGCGATACCGTTCGGCCAGCCTCTGATGGGCCTGGAGATACTCGGTGCGCGACACCTTGTCGCCCCCTACACTGACGATGCTGTCTTCCTTGTTCTCCTCAAACCCCCACCATCCCATCGTGACCACGAAGACAGCCGCGATCAGGAACATAAGGGTCCGATAGAACCAGGGGCGCTCGATCGCGCTTTCCCGGATGACTTTCAGCAAGGTTCCCTCTCCAGAACAGGGCAAATTTATTGTACGCAACCGTGGTCGCCGACGCAATGACACTCAACTATTTGTTCTCCTTGGCGTTTTCTGTTACAATCCCTACCCTGACCGTGGGAGCAGGATTCGTGCCGGACACGGGGGGCATTCTCGCACAGGAACAGGACCACGCACCCGCCCGTGTCTTTCCCAAGGCAACAGTTTTGCATCGTTTCATCGCGAAGTCGTTGGACCTGTTGATCGTGTTGGGAGTGGGGGAATTGGCACCGCCGTACGGGTTCTGGGTAGCCCTCTGGTACGTCCTGGTGGCAGACGGCTTTTCCGGACGCAGCATCGGGAAACGTCTCATCGGGCTACAGGCCTGGGTGCCTGAATTGCATGCGCCGGCCGGTTTCAGGGACTCGATCATCCGGAACGTCCCCCTTGCCGTCGGCTATGCGGCCTTCCAGATCCCGTTTGTAGGCTGGCTCGGGGCCGCCGCGGTCTTGGGCATCGAGTCCCTCCTGATCATCGGCAACGAGCGGGGCCTGCGGATCGGCGACGAGCTGGCCCATACGCAGGTGGTGGATGAGCAGATCTTCGATGTCGAGTCCCTATCGTAAAGGAGGAGCAACGTGAGCCTCGTCTCAGACATCTTCGGGTGGTTCTCCAATGACTTGGCCATCGACCTCGGCACCGCCACCACGCTGGTGTACGTGCGCGGGCGCGGCATCGTGCTCAACGAGCCGTCGGTGGTGGCCATTGAGAAGAAGACCGAAAAGGTGTTGGCCGTCGGCACCGAGGCCAAGAAGATGCTGGGCCGCACTCCCGGCAACATTATGGCCATCCGGCCGATGAAAGAGGGCGTGATCGCCGACTTCGAGATGGCCGAAAAGATGCTCCGGCACTTCATCACGAAGGCGCACAACCGCAGCACCTTCGTGCGGCCGCGGATCATCATCGGCGTGCCCTCGCGGATCACCCAGGTGGAGCAGCGAGCGGTGCGTGATTCGGCGGAGCTGGCCGGCGCTCGGGAGGTCTACCTGATCGAAGAGCCCGTCGCCGCGGCCATCGGCGCCGGACTGCCCATCACGGAGCCCTCGGGCAACATGGTGGTGGACATCGGCGGCGGCACCACCGACATCGCCGTTCTCTCGCTGGGCGGGATCGTCTACAGCGAATCAGTGAAGGTGGCGGGCGACCGCATGGACGACGCAATCATGAACTACGTGAAGAAGAAGTACAACCTCCTCATCGGCGATCACATGGCCGAGCGGGTCAAGGTGGAGATCGGGTCCGCCTATCCGTTTGCGCTATCCGTTTGCGGAGAAGAAAACCATGATGGTGAAAGGGCGCGACCTGATCTCCGGCATTCCCCGGACGCTTGTCATCGACGATTCCGAGATCCGGGAAGCCCTCTACGAGCCGATCAGCACGATCGTGAACGCCATCAAGGTGGCCCTCGAGAACACGCCGCCCGAACTGGCCGGCGACATCATCGACTGCGGGATTGTGCTGACGGGCGGGGGGTCCATGCTCTGGGGGATGGACACGCGCCTGCGGGAGGAAACGGGCTTGCCGATCATTACGGTGGACGACCCCCTCATCTCCGTGGTGTTGGGCGTCGGGAAGATCCTCGAAGAACTCGATCTGCTGCGCAAAGTGAGCGTGATGTCCCAATACAGCAGTTCGCGGTAACGGGTGGCCCTGCCGGTGACATGATCTCGTTGCAATCGATCGCGGGAGGGAAGCGGGCTGTCCTCCTGTTGCTCGTCTTTCTGGCGGTCGGGCTGCTCCTCCTGCCGGAATCCCGCCAAGAGTCCCTCATGGTAATCGGCCGGCCCATGGCCGCCGTCATCGCCGTGCCGCTCCGCGTCATGGAGGCGGCCAACCAGACGATCGACACGACCGTGAACCGGTACTGGGCGCTGCAGCACAGGCGGGAGGAGAACCGGGCCCTCCGGCAACATATCGCACGCCTGCAGGAAGAGAACACGCGCCTACGGGAAACGGCCGTGGCGGCCACCCGGCTGCGCGACCTGCTCGAGCTTCAGGAGCAACTGCCCTATCCCACCGTCGCCGCCCAGGTGATTGGCCGGGACCCCACGAACTGGTACCGCAGCATCGTCATCAACAAGGGCCGCAAGGACGGCCTAGCCGCCGATATGGGCGTGGTGACGCCGGCGGGCGCGGTCGGCCGCATCGTGAAAGCCTACGACCGCTTCGCCATCGTGCTGCTCCTCAACGACCTGAACAACGCAGTCACAGGGCTGGTGCAGCGTACGCGGGACGAGGGCATTGTGGAAGGCACGGAGAAGGGGCTCGCACAGATCAAGTACCTGCCCCTGCTCTCGACCGTGAAGGTCGGCGACCAGGTCGTCACGTCCGGCCTGGCGGGCGGGTTCCCGCGCGGTCTGCCGATCGGCACCATCACCAAGATCGAGCGGCGCGAGGCGGAGCTGTTCCTTTCTGCCGAGATCGCGCCGGACGCGGACTTCACGAAGATCGAGGAGGTGCTCGTCATCACAGCCCCGCGGGAGAGTGCGCAGCTCCCCGCCAACCCGTTCTCCTTCCAGCCAGCGGTCCCGGTCAAGCCCGCAGGAGAGACTCGATGAAGGTCCTTGGCTACGCCGCGCTGATCCTGCTCCTCGTCCCGCTCCAGGTCGTCCTCGTCGACCGGATCAGTCTCTTCGACATCCGCCCCGACCTGGCGCTCGTGGCCGTCTGCCTGATCGGCCTGTACCGCGGTGAGATGGACGCGCTGCTGGCGGGAATCGCGATGGGATTCGCCCAGGACTTGTTCTCCGGCGGCGGACAGTGGAGCAACCTGTGCCTCAAGCCGATCCTCGGCCTGATCGCCGGGCTCGCCAGCCGCAACCTGGTCAACCTGACCTGGCTCTTCGCCTTCGGCCTGATCTTGTGCCTGTCGGTCCTCTCCGGCACAGTCATGTACCTACTGAAAGCCTATACGGGCCCCGGCGCGAGCTTCTTCCTCTCGGCCAGTGGCATCATCCTGCCCCAGGCCTGCTACGATTCGCTCGTGGGCCTCGCCCTGTTCAAGCTCCTGCAGCGCGGGCGGGCATCCCGCACGCCGCAGAGCGCGCTCAGCTATGAGTAAGTTCACCACCCAGCACGAGGACTTCAGAAACCTGCAACGCCGGCTGTTGTACCTGCGCACCGGCCTGCTGCTCTGCCTGCTGCTGCTCTCAGCACGTCTCTGGTACCTGCAGGTCGTCCAGGGCACCTATTACCACGAGCTCGCCGAACAGAACCGGGTCCGCACGGTGGACCTCAAGCCGGCCCGCGGGCTGATCTTCGACCGCCACGGCGAGTTGCTGGCCAACAACGTCCCCAGCTTCAACCTGTACCTCACCGTCGAGGACATCCGGGATCGGGAGGGCTTGGCTGCCGAGCTCGAGGACCTGATCGGGCTACCCCGCGTCGAGACCATGAAGCGGCTGATCCAGCAGGCCAAGTCATATGTCCCGATCCTGCTCAAATCAGGCCTGACCCTGCGCGAGGCCGCCCTCCTCGAAGGCCACCGGCTGGAGCTCACGGGCCTGCGGGTCCAGGCGGAGTCCCAACGGAACTACGTCCATGGACCCCTGGGGAGCCACCTCCTGGGCTACGTCGGCGAGGTGTCGCCCGAGCAGCAGGAGGAGCCGGACTTCGCGGGTCTGGTCCAGGGCAGCATCGTCGGCAAGGCCGGCGTCGAGAAGACCTACGACCGCATGCTCCGGGGAAAGCCCGGCGAGAAGACCATCGAGGTGGACGCGCGGGGCAACGAGCGGAAGACCGTGGCGGTGGTCGAACAGACTCCGGGTGAGGACCTCTACCTGAGCCTGGACCTGCGCCTCCAGCGCTTCGCCGAATCACTCCTGGGCGCCGAAGCCGGCGCGGTCGTCGCGCTGGATCCCCGGAATGGCGATGTGCTGGTGATGGCCAGCAGCCCGGCCTACGACCCCAATGTCCTCTCGCGTGGGCTCACGCCTGCGCTGTGGGAGCAGATCGCGTCGGATACGCGCCACCCGCTGACCAACCGGGCCCTGCAAGGCCAGTATCCGCCCGGCTCCACGTTCAAGATCATGGTCGCCTCCGCCGCGCTCGAATCGGACAAGTGGTCCGCCGACACCCAGGTCCGCTGCACCGGCGTGTTCCCCTTCTCCAGGAGCCACGTGTTCAAGGACTGGAAGAGGGGCGGACACGGCGTGATGGACATGTACCACGCTCTGGTCCACTCGTGCGACGTCTACTTCTACAACGTCGGCCATCGCCTCGGCATCGACACGATCGCCGAGACCGCGCGCCTGTTCGGCCTGGGGCAACCCACCGGCGTCGATCTGCCGTCTGAGCGCGTCGGGGTCGTACCCTCCACCGAATGGAAGCAGCGTGTGCGGAAAGAGCAGTGGTACCCCGGCGAGACCATCTCCGCCTCCATTGGGCAGGGCTACATCACCGTCACACCGCTCCAGATGGCCGTCGCGATCGGGGCCGTCTCCAACGGAGGGATGCTCTACCGGCCGCGGCTGGTCCGGGCCGTCCGGGAGCGGGCAACCGGGCGGCTCCAGGAGTATCCGTCGGTGGAACGCGGGCCAGTGCCGCTGCACGAGAGCACGCTCCATCTCCTGCAGGATGCGCTGCGGGAGGTCGTCCTGCACGGCACCGGCGGCCGGGCGCGCTCCCAGCTCGTCTCGATCGCCGGCAAGACAGGGACGGCGCAGACGGTGGGCGCGCGGGCCAGCCAGGCGAGCACCGACGAGGAGGGCATTCCCAAGCAGCTCCGCGACCACGCCTGGTTCGTGGCCTACGCGCCGGCCGAAGACCCCAAGATCGCGGTCGCCGTCCTCGTGGAGAACACCGGCCACGGCGGCACGTACGCCGCGCCGATCGCCAAGGCCCTGATCGAAGAATACTGGAAGGACTCGGACGTCGATGATCGACACCAGATCGCCGGACAGTTTTGAGTGGCGGTTCGTTCTCGTGGCGCTGGGGATCCTCGCGCTGGGCGTGATCTCCATCTACAGCGTTTCCCCAAGCACGACGCCCAAGGGCCAGACCCCCCTCTATGCCAAACAGCTGACCTGGATCCTGATCGGCCTCGTGGCGTTCCTGGCGGCCGTCGCCATCGACTACCACAAGCTCGCCCGTCACGCTTACATCCTCTACGGGTTCACCCTGGTCCTCCTGGCGCTCGTCCTGGTCACAGGCCGCGTCAGCCGCGGTGCCCAGCGCTGGTTCGCCGTGGGGCCTGTCGTCTTCCAGCCGTCGGAAGTGTCCAAGCTGGTGCTGGTCCTCGTGCTCTCGAAGTACTTCGCCGACGTGCAGCGCTTCGGCTGGATCCAGCGTGTGATCGTGCCTGGCCTGATCACCCTCCCTGGGCTCCTCTTGATCCTGAAGCAGCCGGACCTGGGCACCGCGATGAGCTTTACCTTCATCTTCGTCACAATGGTCCTGGTCGGCGGGCTGCACGCGAAAGCGCTCGGCCTCGGCGTGCTCTTCACGTCTATGCTGTTTCCCTTCGCCTGGGAGCTCATCTGGACGTCGCTGCACGACTACCAGCGCGAGCGAATCCTGACATTCTGGGACCCCACGACGGACCCGGGCGGCAGGGGGTATCACGCCCTGCAGTCCCGGATCGCGATCGGGTCGGGTGGCCTGTTCGGCAAGGGCCTCGACGAGGCCACGCAGAGCCGGCTCAAGTTCCTGCCCGAAGGCCATACGGACTTCGTCTTCGCGGTGTTCGCCGAGCAGTGGGGCTTCATCGGAGTCCTCGTGCTCTTCGTGCTCTTCGCGACCCTGATCTTCCTGGCCTCGGAGATCGCCTGGAAGGCCAAGGACCCGCTGGGGCTGCTCTTGGCGACCGGTATTCTGTCGATGGTGGGCTTCTGCCTGATGGTCAACGTTGGGATGACGATGGGGATCTTCCCGATCGTCGGCATCCCGCTCCCGCTGATGAGCTACGGCGGGACCACCACCGTGACCTCCATGGCGGCCCTGGGGCTCTTGCTGAATGTGAAACGACGTCGGTTGACACTGTTCTATTAAAATTGCTTAAACCTTTTGACGGCAGGGGGGTCTAACAGAACATGGTTGACGACATAAGCGCCGACCGCACCAGTTACACCCGCCGGCCAAGGAGTGGGTATGGGGTTAGAGATCATCATCAATGTCGCGCGGGAGGATACCCGCGTGGCAGTCCTCGACCGAAAGGTCCTGACGGACCTCTACATCGATCGGGTCAAGCACCGGGACTACGTCGGCAACGTCTATAAGGGCAAGGTCGTCAAAGTCCTGCCCGGTCTGCAAGCCGCCTTCATTGACATCGGCCAGGACAAGGCGGCGTTCATGCACGTCTCCGAGCTCACCGGCGGGATCGGCGCGGACGAGACACTCCTGGAGCTAGACGACAAGGCCGCCGAAGTCCCGAAGCCCAAGCGTCATACGTCGAAACCCATCGAGGAGCTCCTGGAAGAGGGCCAGGAGCTCGTGGTCCAAGTAATCAAGGGACCGATCGGCACCAAGGGTTCGCGGGTGACCTCGTACATCTCGCTGCCCGGCCGCTACCTGGTCTTCCTGCCGCACGTCGACCACATCGGCATCTCGCGCCGGATCGAGAAGGACGAAGAGCGCGCTCGCCTGAAGCAACTCATGCTGAAGCTCCGCAAGCCGGGGTCCGGCTACATCGTCCGGACGGTCAGCGAGGGGGTGACGGACGATGAGCTCCGCTCGGACGTCGAATTCCTCCAGGCCACGTGGGAGGAGATTCAGGAGAAGAAGACACGCCTGAAGGCGCCGGCCCTGCTGCACAACGACCTGGACCTGGTCTTCCGGACCGTCCGCGACCACTTCACGAAGGAGGTCCAGCACCTGTGGGTGGACTCGAAGCCCGACTACGAGGCCATCCGGGAGTTCGTGGGCCGCTACCTGCCCGAATTGCTGCCGCGCATCCACCTCTACACCAAGGATGAACCGATCTTCGACCATTTCGACCTGGAATCGGAGATCGCCAAGGCCACTGCCCGCAAGGTGTGGCTCAAGTCGGGCGGGCACATCGTGATCGACCACACGGAGGCGATGACTGTCATCGACGTCAACACCGGGCGCTTCGTCGGCAAGCGGGACCTCGAGGAGACCATCGTCAAGACGAACCTGGAGGCGGTCAAGGAGATCGCCTACCAGCTCAAGCTGCGGAGCATCGGGGGGATCATCATCATCGACTTCATCGACATGGAGCGCGAGCGCAACCGGGAGAAGGTCTTCCAGGCGCTCAACGACGCGCTGGCCACCGACAAGGCCCGGACACGCATCCTGCGCATCTCGGAGCTGGGCCTGGTGGAGATGTCGCGCGAGCGCGTGCGGGAGGATCTCTACCGCGCCCTCTCCGAGCCCTGCCACTACTGCGAGGGCCGCGCCTACACCAAGGATCCGACCACCGTCTGCTACGAGCTGTTCCGCGACATCCGGCGTCTGGAGCCTCTGTCTGACGAGCGCACCGTGGTCATCGGCGCCCATCCCAGCGTCGCCTCGAAGCTGACGGACGAGGAAGCCGGGACCATCGCCGACCTCGAGCGGGATCGGAAGGTCAAGGTCGTCGTCAAGCCCGATCCGACCCTGCACATCGAGCAGTACGATATTGTGATGATCTGACCACCGCACTTGACGGAACACCGGAGCCTTGGATATTTTGAAGATGTAGTCCTGCGCGGCACCCTCGCAATTCGGTAGCAACCCAGGACACAGACTCGACGTATGAAACCGAGCGGACCAACAGTTCTGCCAGGGAAAGGCGTTGCCACTCTCGACCTCGCGGACGAGCATTATCCGGCGTGGCTGCGCGCGATCCCCGATCCGCCGCCAGTCCTCTACTGCGACGGCTCTCTGGAGCCGGGCGACCGGCAGGCGGTGGCAATCGTGGGCTCTCGCCAGGCGACACCCTACGGGCTCCGCGTCACCGACGCCCTCGCCCGTGAGTTGAGCCGGCTGGGGTTCACGATCGTGAGCGGGTTTGCGCGTGGCATCGACGCGGCCGCCCACCGTGCGGCCCTGGCGTCGGGTGGACGGACAGTCGCCGTATTGGGGTGCGGGCTGGACGTGGACTACCCGTCCGGACACGCGTCCCTGCGCACCGAGATCGCGGGGAGCGGCGCCGTGCTCACGGAGTTCGCGCCCGGTACGGCGCCGTTCGCAACGAACTTCCCGCGCCGGAACCGGATCATCAGCGGACTGGCGCTGGGCGTCGTCGTGATCGAGGCCGCGGAGGACAGTGGCTCGCTGATCACCGCGCGACTCGCGCTGGAGCAGGGCCGCGAGGTCTTCGCCGTGCCGGGCCCCATCGACGCCCCGACGAGCCGGGGCCCGCACGGCCTGCTGAAGCAGGGCGCGAAGCTGGTGGAGACGGTGAACGACATCGTGGAGGAGTTGCTGCCGCAATTGGAAACAATGAGAACGCCACTCAGCCAAGACTTCGTGGCTACGGGCGCTGGCGGGCGACGCCCGTTCGCCCCTAAACCACCGGATCTCTCACCAGAGGAACAGGTCGTGTTCAGGGTGATAGGCCGCGAGCCGCTCCACCTAGACGACCTCACAGAGCAGAGCCGCCTGCCGGCTGCCGAAGTGACGCGGATCCTTCTCGGTTTGGAATTGAAAGCGCTGGTCCACCAGTTGCCAGGTCAGCAGTACTGTCTCAAAAAGTGATGAGATAGCAGATGTTGGCTGTTGCACGTTTAACGATTAACGTATAACGATTACACGATTAACGAGGTTTCATGTCCAAGTCGCTAATCATCGTCGAGTCGCCGACCAAGGCCCGGACCATCTCCAAGTACCTGGGCCGCGGCTACGCCGTCATGGCCTCCGTCGGCCATGTGAAGGACCTCCCCGAGAACAAGCTGGGCGTGGACATCCTGCGCAACTTCACGCCGCAGTACGTGACCATCAAGGGCAAGGCCCAGGTCCTCGCCGAAATCAAGAAGAAGGCGAAG
>WNFV01010564.1_pt1 | contig 10049 bp, 10 predicted proteins | sample 5400101 | NCBI WGS metagenome assembly WNFV01 (sample SAMN13153361, study PRJNA577476) | soil metagenome | isolation source: 115 cm soil or saprolite under grassland replicate 1 | place: USA:California | collected 2016-06-15 | reverse complement strand
ACCAGGATGACCATCCAGAGCAGCAGGTTCTTGATCGTGGCGTTCAACCGATTGACTCCTTGGGGGACAGCAGTTAGGGAGCGGACCCCGGCAACAGCATAACCGACCTCGTCCCGGGATTATTGCTCGGCAACCGCCCGGCTTTCCCTGGCGGCGTGGCGTGAACGCGCAGGATCGGCCCGCGTCTCTCGAACCGGATCCGGCGGCCGGCCTCGAATCGGAAATCCGACCTCTCCAGAAGGCGGGCCACGATCTGCTCCCTTTCGCGTCCGGTCAGCGGCGCCCGGCCCGGCAGGGCGAAGGGGCGGGCGGCTTCCTCGACCGCCCGCCGCAGCAAAGGCAACTCGCAGTCTTCCAGAGACGAGGCGTCGGCGAGGACCGCTCCGGGCCCGCGAAAGATGCGGGGCTCGATCTCCCGCGCGAACCGCCGCTCCATCGCGTCTCGTTCCCGCGACAGGCGCTCGACTTCTCGCGCCATTTCGGAGAGCGCTTCTTCTCCGCGCTCGGCGAGGAGCCGGGCGAGGTCGCGCCGGATGCGGTTTCGCGAGAGACGCAAGTCCCCGTTGGAGGAGTCGCGGCGATGGCCGATACCCCGCTGTCTCAAGAAGTCGAGGATCTCCCGGCGGGATACTTCCAGCATCGGTCTGACGACGCCGTCCGCTCGCTTACGCTTGACGCCGGCGAGGCCCGAGAGACCCGCCCGCCTCTCGCGCGCCAGGAGATATGTCTCCAGCCGGTCCTCCCGCTGGTGCGCCGTCACGATCCGCTCCGCACCGGCCTCCGCGGCCATCTCGGCGAGCGCAGCGTAACGCGCGTGCCGGGCGCCGGCTTCCGGGGAAAGCCTGAGAGTCCTGGCCTCTGTCCGGGCGTCGCGCCGCCGGAAGAAGAAGGGGAGCCCGAGCCGCCGCGCGTGCTCCTCCACGAACGCGAGGTCGCGGTCCGCCTCCCGCCCCCGCCAGCCGTGGTGGACATGGCCAACGGAGAGCGCCCAGCCGGTTGTGCGAACGCTCTCCGCCGCGCCATGAAGAAGCGCCGTGGAGTCAGCGCCCCCCGAGACCGCCAGCAGATGCGAGACCCTCGGCGGCATCAATCCGCTTTCGGCGGCCTCCTTCAGAGCGGCGAGGACGGCGTCCATCACCTCATGGTACGCCTTCCGTCGCTCCGAGCTTGCGCGGGATCTGCGCCTTCGGCGCACCGGCGAGCGGCTCGCGTGGATGCGCGCTCGACCGCTCGCCTGAACCCGCGCAAGCGCTCCGCTCCCGCGGCGCGAGGCTCCTCCCCCCTGGGAGACTCCTCGCGCCGCGAGCGCCGGCCGCATGCCGGTGTTCGATTGGATGTGTCGCTGCGGATGTGTCGAGGTCACCCTTACCCCCTGTCATCCTGAGCGCGTGCGAAGGATCTGCTCCCGGCCTCGCCTTGACGGGGCTGGCCGCGCCGCCTAAGATCACCCGTTCTCTGCGCTGGCGGTGTAGCTCAGTTGGTCAGAGCAAGCGGCTCATATCCGCTGTGTCCGGGGTTCAAATCCCTGCACCGCCACCACTTCCCCCAAAGGAAACACCGGCCTTTTCGGGGTGCGTTGCCAGTTGCGTTGCCAGATTGCCCGGAAACCGCGTGACGTTTTCCCCGACCCCGGCCCAGCTACCCGAATACTCGCGAGCGCTGGGGGTCTGCGCAGCCGGTCGCATCGCAGGGACGCGGGTGAAACTCTCCAATTCCGGTACCCCCGCATCCTTTTTTCTTGAGCCTGCATGTGACTCGGCGCCGGAAGCCGTAACGGCGCTCGAAGCGCTCCTCCCAGTACAACGCGATAATACATGATTTCAGGACTGACCCCATCACGCCACGATCTTCTTCAACTCGCGGCAAGCCTGGGAAGACGAACTCGCGAGGTTTGGCGGAGATATCGAGGAGGCTCTCCGGGCCAGGCGTCTTCGGGCGAAGCGGGCCGCGAACCATGCCGCGGCTCTACGAGCGAAGCAACGGAACATGACGTGATGGCAACTCCCCCGTTTGATTCTCGCCCGGCCACCTAGCGCCGAGGAAGAGCCAGGAGCTCTAGGTTGGTCCCGGCAGGTCGCCCGCATGCGCTCTCCCTTGTCACCTGGTCAAGATGCTGGGCAAATCGTAGTGGCCGGTCGGTTGCGGCCGAGGCGTAGAATTAGCACCAACTTCACAGGGGGAACGTGAACGGCTGGTAGCGGCTCTGCGAGTTTGCGTCGCTACGACCTTGCGTTTGCCTCTCCTAGGAAAGGAGGGCTGAAGTGGTGAAGCTAGTCGGCGGAATCGCGCTCGCCCTTCTCGGCGGAACTTGGGTAATCTCCGGCGTCATCGAGCTGTCCTCCAAAGGCAAATCGGGAGGGACCCTTTTTCTTGTCTTGATTGGGGGGTCATGGCGGCGGGCGGCTTTCTTTTGGCGTACGCCGGCCTGAAGGGGCGAAGGGCCGCACGCAAGCAATTGGCCGTGGAGAACGAGGCCGCTCGCCAATCCGCCCTCAGCGAGTTCGAGTCCCTGTCCCAGTGGACAGACCGGAAGAGCTGGCCGAATCTGAGCGGCGAAGTTTCCGGCGTGATTCTCGCGGAATCGGAAAAGTGTGTCGCTCTCAGCCGGGGGGTCCAGCTCATGCAGCTCCGAAAGCGGACGCACTATGAAGGCCGGTCGGCGGGCGTCAGCGTAAGAATCATGAAGGGAGTGTCCGTTCGTTCGGGCGGGTTCGCAGGAAGACCCGTCACCACGGTATCCGAGGAGGTTGGAGACATCGGAACGGTCTTCGTAACGGATCGGCGGGTCGTGTTCGCGGGAGCTCGAGAGGTCGTGGAGGTGCCGCTCCGAAAACTTGCAGATGCGCGAGCCGAAGTCGGGAGGCTCGAGCTGCTCGTCGCGAACAAGCCGAATCCGCTGGAGTTTCAATTCTCCGAGGCGTACCGGGCGCCCGTGATCGCCGGAATTGCCAGGCTCATGGCGGGAGTAGCGCAGGCCGGACGCGGCAAGGCATAAAGGCATTCCTGAAACCCCTTGCTCGGTGGTACTGATATGGAGCTACGATGAAGCAAAAAGGCAATGGAGCAGGGACGGATCCGCCTCTAGCAGCGGCCGACGAATCCAGTCCTGATGCCTTTGCGCGCCAGCGGGAGGCTGAGGACGCTCAGAGGCAATACGAACGCAGATTCCGAGAAGGGAAGGAGGGACCGGCCGACTTCAGGTCCCGACCGAAGGGTCCGACCGAGAGCCCGGTGGGTGTCGGGGGCGAAGGCAACCAATCGACCAAGGAATCCAGTCTTGATGTCTCTGAGCGCGAGCGCCAGTGGAAGGCTAGGAGAATCCAGAGCTGGCTCCAAGAAGAGGACAGGCGGAGCCAATACGAACGCAGCGTCCGAGAACAGGACATGCGGACCCAATACGCGCGGAAGGGGCCCGCGGAGAATCCGGAGCCCGTCAGCGGTGAAGACAGCTCTCCTCCGCTTCCAGGGATCGAACATCAGCCCGGGCGTACTTCGCCGCCTGTTCCAGAGTCAACTACCGATTGGAGTTCCTTGAGAAAGACGGTTCTCACCATTGCGGTTGTGGTTTTCGCCGTCTTCATTTGGGCATCACCGTATCGAAGAGACGCTTACGGGAGGGCCTCCAGCATGAGCTTCTGGGCCTATGCAGCCATAGCTGTACTGGCCTCCATGGCGTACGCGATCACGAGGTCGCTCCGAGAAAGCCATGCCAACTCGCGGCGGAAGGTCGAACTAGACGGCCTTCAGCGTCAGCGAAACACGGAACTGCGAGCATGGCAGTCCGCGCTCGAGGCCGACGTAAAGGAGCGCCAAGCCGTTCTTGTCCGTCGAGAGCAGGTGCTAAACGGCCGCGACGACGCCTTCAAGAAGGGGGTGGCGAGCGGCCGCCGCTGGCTTGCGGAGTTCATAGCGGAAGCCTCGTCTCTCCTCGACCGCGAACGGGAATCGTTCTTGCTGTCGAAGAAGCATCCTGCGCCGAGTGCCGCTCTGATCGTGAGTGAGACACGCGCCGAAAAGCGTGAACTCCGCGAACGTCTGAAGTTCCTTGAGTATCAGCTCAAGAGCTACGAGGAGTATTTTCCCCAGCTTGAGGAATACCGGGACATCATCCTGGATGAGCGGGTACCACTCACCTCTGGTATCGACAACGTCGAAGAACTTGAGGCAGCTGATCCCACACAGCTATATCTGTCACGCGAAGAATATGAGGCGCTCGGCGTTGGTGAGCGCAACCAGCTGGCGCTTGATCGCTATCGCGCCAGGCCAAAGGACAACTGGGAAATCGGCAGGCATTACGAGAGGTATCTGGGGTATCTACGCGAGAGGGCAGGCTGGCACGTCGTCTATCACGGCGCGCTGCGAGGTTACGAGGACTTCGGGCGAGATCTCGTGTGCACGAAGGGTAACGTGGTCGAGATCGTCCAAGCGAAATGCTGGAGCCAGTCAAAAGTGATTCACGAAAAGCATCTCTTCCAGCTCTATGGAACTACGATCCACTACAGGCTCGATAATCCATTTCTGTTGGTGAGACCCGTGTTCACTGCGACGACGAGACTTGCAGATGCGGCCGCCGTGGTGGCCAAAGATCTCGATGTCCGGGTCGAGACAACTCCACTGCCAGACTTCTACCCGATGATCAAGTGCAACATCAACCCAAACACGGGGGAGCGGATCTACCACTTGCCCTTCGATCAGCAGTACGACCGAACGCAGATTCGGCTGCCCGGGGAGTTCTTCGCGTCCAGCGTGAAAGAGGCAGAGGAACGCGGATTTAGGCGAGCGTTTCGGTATCGAGGAGCCCTGGGGCGTTCGCCGGGCACACCTGCCGGATAAGGATCACCCGAAGAAACCACCCAAGAGGGCGCCTCTATCCCGCCGTGCCTCCCGCAAGGGTTTAGCGACGGCGGCGGTGTTTTCGACAGCTTTCGAGGCAGCGCGTTGCAGTCACCCGCCACGCCTCGCCCTGCCGCTCGCAGTCGAGGACGGTCCACGCGTCGTGCGGCCGGCTCTGGTGTCGCGGAGGATCATGCGGTCGTAGAGCTGGTATGGCCGAGGCATTGAGACTTCGATTACTTCGTGATCGGGGATCTTCCGGATGCTGAAAGGCACTGGCTGATCCTACGACAGAGAGAACCCCCTGGGGCCAGGGCTGCCCGGCGGTTGGTGCTCTGACCGCAAGAGCCCTGCGAGTCCTGGCTGCGCGCTGTAGAATTCCTGACTACCTTGGACGATCTGCAGCGACGCCTCGACCGCGTATATGCGGCTATCGGTGAAACCGCGACTCGTGAGCCGGCAAAGCTGAAACCGACCGTCAAGCAACAGGCCGGCACGATTGCGATTAGCTTCGACGGCGGCCTGTCCGAGGCGCAGATCGAGAACGCCGCGATGCACGCGGTGTTTGCCGTGGGGCATCTTCCCGACCATATGAGGAAGTGGGCGAGGAAGAACGGCAAGGACCCTAAGTCGATGAATCGTGCGATCGGAAGGTCGCAGGCCCTCCGAGTTGTGATCGACCTCGCGAACGTGGACAAACACGGGGACCATGATCGCGGGGGCGGATTGAGTGGCCTGCGCCCGCGTGTCACCGACCTCACGAGGGCGCTTCGGCTCGGCGGCGGCCCAGAACCGCCCTCGATGACCCTCATTGGTCCGAACGGCCCCGAAGTTCAGGGCGATGTTTCCGCCGTGATCTGCGGAACCGTGCGTGATTCAAGCGGAAAGTACATTGGTCAACTCGATCAAATTCTGTCCGATGCGCTGAAGGTCCTGGAGTCTCTGCTCGAAGGCTGGCAGTTCGCGGCAGGAGGTAACTCGAATGATGCGACCAACCAACGGTGAGCGCTCGCAAGACCCACTCGGGCGATTTCTGGAAAGCTGGCGCCGGACGGCGAGGCAAGCGAAACACCTGGATCACCGGAGCGGAGCCGATCGAGACGGCAATGGAGGGCAGCTTTCACGACGGGGTCAAGTTCGCCGCGGAGTTCCTCGAAGGCGAAGGACAGAAGGCGCTTGCCGGCAAACTCCGAGCCCGCGTCCAGCGAAGGGTCTGACCGAGACTCCTGAAGGCGAACCACTGCACGCCGGCGCCCTAGGAGCCCCGACCATGCCGACCGCGGTACATGTTCTTCCCACCTTCAATACCTCTCGGACCCTGAAGTAGCCTTCACGGAACCAAGGGAGGCGATGTGGCCGAAGACGGCGCGGTGCTTCGACGGATTCTGCTGGCGAAGGCTCTCGCTACCAGGGGCGCGCGGTCTGTTGCCGCGGGGGATCAGGTAGGCCGCGTCGTCGCGCTCATCGAGCTCCACGCGTCGATCGAAACGACGCTGAGAGCAATCGTCATCAAGCGCAATCTCGGGGCTGACGGTTCCAGCGACCCAGGATTTGTGGAAATGATCAGGCTGATTGCGAAGGACTCTTCGGCGCCGAAACTTCCAGTTCTCCCCGAAATAAAACGAATCAACGCACGCCGCAATTCAGCGCTTCACCATGCGGAAACGCTCGATCAGGTGACGCTCGACGAATACGTGCGAATCACGCGACAGTTCATTACCGAGAGCTTCTCTCGGTTCTTCTCGATCGACGCGGACCAACTGTCCGAGCTCGAACATGTTTCTGATCCAACCTTGAAGGATCTTATTTCGATCGCGCGAGAGCTCAGCACAAAGGGGAAGGTTGAGGTGGCAATTAGCCTTCTCCGCCTCGTGCTCCGGTTGGCGGCCGAGAGCTGTTTGGCCGGCCTGGACGGTGCCACGCTGGTTGGCGCGGGGTGAATCTCCTCGAGTACACCAAGATCAGCAAGCTTGCCGAAGAGCCGGTAGTGACCCGCTCGGGAAGAATGCAGATCCGGTTCAGATGGATGACCGACAGCCTGGAGAAATATACCTGGGCAGAGGATTTCATCTTGAAAACGATCTCTGAGTGGCAGGCACGGGGCTACCAGCCGGCCGTGATAAGAGGGGAGGAATTCCAGCGGGGCGTTGTGGAATGTGCCCGCCGGATGTTCGACTAGATCGCCTCTTCCCGCGTCTCCTGGACTAGGCCCTACTACTTGCGGTAGTACCGGAAGGACCGGAAGGACAGCCCCAGGAGCTTCGCAGCACGAGCGCTGCCGGTTGCGGTGCCCGTTGGGTGCAACATTTCGCCCAAGAGTTCTAATGGCTGCCTGAAGGCTCCGCCTGAGGTTTCGCCCTAGAAGCCCTTGTTCATCGTGGCTTTTCCGGGTCGTTGTTGGAATCTGTTAGCGGCGTTGGCGATGCAGTAGGGGTTCAAATCCCTGCACCGCCACCACTCTTCTTTGCCCGGATGCCCGATCACGGGCAGACGAAGGCGCCCGCCGCACGCCGAGCGCGATCAGCGAAACGGGACGATTCGCGGTAAGCGGCGGGCTGTGGGCGTGGGCGTCGGAGTCCGTGTCGGAGTGGCGGTTGGGGTGGAGGTGGGGAGCGGGGCGCCCGATATGGCGACCTGTCCCGCCCATGTCCCCCAGGTGTTGACCGGGCTGGCGGCGTACTCTCCTAAGAACCAGAGCTTCGAGGGATCGGCCGGGTCAACCGCCGCGCCGCTGTAGTCTCCCCAGCGATTCTTTCCCGAGGCCGGGTTGAGGTAATTCGTCTCGCCGCTTTTTAAGAGCGTGCTCCCCTGCAGGGTCGTGTCCGTCGTCGCGCGGCCGGTATAGCGGATGCCGGCGTATTCGCTCGTGCAACTCCGCGTGAAGACCATCCCGAGGTTGCTGTTCTGGTCGGGAGCGACCGCAGGATAGTAGTACCAGCAGCCGTCAACGCCGAAGGAGACATCTTCCAGGACGGTCGGCGAGCCGCCGCCGACGCCGAGACGGACGTAGCGTACTCTCGAATAGGCGTCGTCCGTGCCACCCGCGACGGCGTGCGAGGTCCAGAGCGACCCGCTGCGGTACACGAGGTCGAGCAGCCGCCCGTCCCCCGTGTCGATCAGGCAGGGGGCCGGGCATCCCGACGTCCCGCCCGTGGCTCCGAGCTGGTCCGCGTTGGGCGGCGCCGTCGAGGCTGTGACTGGAACGTTTTGCGCCGTGAGCGTCGGCGACCCACTCAAGGGGTTCGTGAGGGACCAGAGCGTGAAGTAGGTACTGGTTTCGAAGGGGCTGTTGCTAACCAGATACTCGACTCCGGGAGTGCCGAAGGTGAAGGCCGGTCTCAACGTGAAGACGCGCTCGCTCGTGCTTGCGGGGTCGGTCAAATCCCAGAAATCGAAGTAGGAGGGGGAGATGCACGCTCCGTAGAGCTGCGACTTGGGGATGATGCGGAGCCTCGAATACTGGAACTTCCCGTCTCCGGCGGGCGTCAACTGAAACTGGTTCGTTGTGATGTAGAGGGCCTGGTTGTCCAGGCCCACGCCCTCGTAGTCGGACCAGTTGCCGGACGCGGAGTTGCCGTTGCGATCTCCCCGGAGCGGGATGTTGCACCAGTTGCCCGTGGGGTCGGACGTGTTGGAGACGGAGAGGAGAACCCACGACTCCGTCTCGTCGTCCGTGGCGAGATACACGAGGATCCACCGCCCCGCCGCCGGGTCGTAGATCACCTTCGGATCGAAAGCGCCGCCGATTTCGGCGATGTTGGGGAGCACGTTGGAGAACCAGGAGTTCGCCTGGGCCTGGAAGAGGAGGGATCCCGATTTCGAGAAGATCCCGAACTTCGAGTTGACCGCCGCTACCAGGTGGTTGGGTCCCACCGCCACGATCGGGTCCGGCGGCAGCTTGGCCGTATAGTCCAGGCCCGAGAACGAGACGATCGGAGCGGCCAGCGTCGTGGCTCGAAGCGGGCGGGATTCGAGCGTCGAAACCGGCAGTGACTCGTCCTGGACCTCGTTGGATCCCGCGGGCGCGAGCGGCGCGGCGAGGTACCGCGGGTTTCGGATCCGCGGGATCTCGTGCTCGCGGAAGGATTCGACGCGCGCGCCCACAGAGGCTCCCCGGGCGGCCGCCGGCACGGCGGAAATGGACACCGGCGCGGGGGTTCCGCCGACGCCGATCGCGGGTCCCTGAAAGGGTTGGCTGGAGACGGCGGGAGCGGCCGGGGAAACGTTCTGTCCGGAGCCACGCGGCACGGCCACGAGGAGAGCCGCGAGCAAGCCTGCGAAGGCGAGCAAGAGCCTCCGGCGCACCGGCCGGCCAGGAATCGCGATGACGATGTCCTTTCGTTAGACGGGTTGATGATACATCTTGGGCGGATCGGGTGTCGCAACTCTCCGGTCGCTATACTCCCATCATGTCCCTTTCGGCGGACGGCGGATGAGCACCCCGGAACCTGCCGCCGAACCCGTCGAGCCGCTGCCTCCGTCCCGCCGTTCACGCTTCGGAGGCTTCTTCTGGCGGGACCCCAATACGCAGTTCCTCCTGCTGGCGGCGCTGGCGGGAATGCTGGGAGCCCTGGGCGCGATCGTCTTCCGGTTCCTGACCGTGCGGCTGACGCAATTGCTTCTCGAGGCGACCGACATCGTCAGCGGCGCCGAGTCCCTGCCGGCCGCGGTCCGCGTGTTCCTGCCGGCCGCCGGCGGGCTCGTCGGCGGACTGCTACTGGTCTGGCTGGTGAAGGAAAAAGGGCCGAGCGGCATCTCGCAGATGATCGAGGCCGTCTCGCTCGCTCGCAGGCCGGTGCGCGTGCGCCCGGCGGTCGGGCGCGTCGTTTCTTCGATCGCGGTCATCTCCACGGGCGGCTCGGAGGGTCGGGAGGGTCCTATCATTCAGATCGGCGCGGCGCTCGCCTCCTCGCTCTCGCGGCGGCTCAAGGTCTCGCCCGAGCGCGTCCGGATCCTGACCGCCTGCGGCATGGCGGCCGGCGTGGCCGGCGCCTACAACACGCCGATTGCCGCGACGCTCTTCGTGCTCGAGGTTGTCGTGGGCTCCTTCGCGATGAGACTCTTCGGCCCGGCGGTCGTTTCGGCCGTGACCTCGACCGTGGTCGTGCGCCTTGTCCTGGGCGACGAGCCCGTTTACCAGGTCGCCCCCTTCCATCTCGAGTCGATCGTCGAGTTCCTTCCGTTCGCCGCGATCGGCCTGCTGTCCGGGCCCTCTT
>WNFV01018212.1_pt1 | contig 10050 bp, 12 predicted proteins | sample 5400101 | NCBI WGS metagenome assembly WNFV01 (sample SAMN13153361, study PRJNA577476) | soil metagenome | isolation source: 115 cm soil or saprolite under grassland replicate 1 | place: USA:California | collected 2016-06-15 | reverse complement strand
TCGTCGCCTGGCCGCCCGGCACTTCACCGGCGGCACCCTGCCGCCGCTGGAGTCCGAGGACGCGCGGTGGAAGCGGATGAAGCTGCTTGTCGATCATGGCCTGCGCGCGCAGCTGAGAAGCGGCAACCTGCTCACCGGACAGCTCTACGTCGCCCTCGACTTCTTTCCCGATGAGCCCAAGGCGACGATCGATCTCGCGAAGAAGCCACCCGAGATCCCGACCATTCCGGGCACCTTCGAGGAGCTGCAGGAGTCGCTCACGGGCATCGTGAAGAAGCTCGACAAGCTGCAGATCGAGGAGATCGGCGTGGACACGCGCAAGTTGCTTGCCTCGCTCGACGAAACGCTCAAGGGGGTCGACGGGCTCCTGAAGAGCGTGGATGCCGGCCTCGTGCCCGACCTTCGCCGGACCCTCGACACCGCCTCCCAAACCTTGAAGAGCGCGGAGGGTACGCTGAAGAGCGCGGAAGGCACGCTGTCCTCCGTCTCGCCCTTGCAGGCGGACCTGCAGCAGACGCTGAGCGAGGTCAGCCGCACGCTCACGGCGGTCCGCGCGCTAGCGGAGATGCTCCAGCAGCACCCCGAATCGCTGATCCGCGGCAAGCCGGCGCCCGCCCCATGACCGCCGATCGCTCGTACGTCGCAGAGAACCGGGCGCAGCTCGATCGGCTGCGCGCCCTCGTCGACCGGCTCAGCGACCAGGAGCTGTCGCGGCCCCTGGACGCGGGCTGGACGGTGGCGGGCGTCCTCGCGCATCTGGCCTTCTGGGACCATCGCATCGTCACCTTGCTCGATCGATGGGGTCCCGCCGGCCAGGGGACTCCACCGTCGCCCTCTGATGAGACGGCGACGGACTGGATCAATGATTCGGCCAAGCCCCTGTGCCTCGCCTTGCCGCCGAGGATGGCGGCCCGTCTCGCCATCGACGCGGCCACGGCCGCGGATCAACGGGTGGCCACGCTCACGGAGGCCCAGCTCGCGGCGAACCGCGAAGCGGGCAGCCCGATCAGCGTGCGGCGCGCCGAGCACCGGCGCGAGCACCTGGACGAGATCGAGCGCGCCCTGTCGGCGCCGAAGAGATAGGAGGGACCCGTGAGCTACGTACGCTACATCGACAAGACGCGCGAATACTACAAGTCCGAAGGCTATGACCGCGCCTACGAGTGGGCCCACTTCGAGACGATCCCCTTCACGCCCTTCACCGCCCTCGGCAAGCCGCTCGGGCAATGCCGCGTGGGTCTGGTGACCTCGGGTGACGTGGTCCGGCGCGACCTCGAGCTGCCCGCCGACGACCCGCGCCGGCTCGTCTACTCGCTGCCCGCCGATCTGCCCGTCGATCGGTACCAGAGCCGCAAGGCCGCCTACGATCGCTATGCGACCACCCTCGAGGACGCCGACAGCTTCCTGCCCCTGACTCAGCTCCGCCGGCTCGCCGCGGAGGGTGTCGTCGGCAGTGTCGCCGCGCGCCTGCAGGTCATCGCCTCCGAGTACAGCCAGCGGAAGACGCTCACCGTCGACGCCCCGGAGATCCTGGGCCAGATGCGCGAGGATGGCGTCGACGTCGCCCTCCTCGCCGCCGTCTGACCCGTTTGTCACCAGACCGTTGGTCTGGCCTCCCGGTATCTGGAAGAGCAGGGGATTCCCACGGTGACCTTCGGCTGCGCCCGCGACATCGTCGAGCGCTGCGGCGTGCCGAGATTCGTGTTCAGCGACTTCCCGCTGGGCAACCCCACCGGGCGGCCGCATGATCCGGCCTCGCAGCGCATGGTCGTCCAGCTCGGCCTCGATCTGCTCGTGAGCGCGCGGGCCCCGGGGACCACCGTGGTCTCGCCCGAGGAGTGGAGCGCCGACCATTCCTGGAAGGAGCGCGTCTTCACCAAGGCGCAGCCCTTCCTCGATCCCGAGGCGACGGAGAAATGGCTCGCGCGCAAGGAACGCTATCGCGAGCTCAAGAGTCAGGGACGGCTCTAGCTACCTCATCCCGAAGCCGCGCGCCATGAAGCTGGCCACGAAGACGATCACCACCACCAGGGCCATCTCGATGTGGTTGACGATGTAGAGGGCGCGTGCCCCCGAGGTCACCGGGACTTGCCCGCGTCCGAGGGCCCTTCGCCAGCGGATGAAGGTGACCATGGGTCGGATCTCCAGGATGATGACGGCGACGAAGAGCGTCATCTTGGCCCAGAACAGCGGGGACTGCAGGTAGAACTGGCTGCCCTTCTCGAGCCCGCCGAAGGCGCGGAGCAGCCCCGTGACGATCCAGAGGCCCGCCGCGATGCCCCACACGTTGTCAGCGGCGAAGAGACGCGTCAGTCCCTCGCGGTCGAGCCGCCCTTTGAGCGCCCGGCCTCTCAGGTAGACGCTGGGCAGGCCCATGGCCAGAGCGAGCACGTGGAGGGCCGAGACGATCGCCGACATCATGTCCGAGGTGGACCCGGGCGGGGCGGCCTTAGCCCAGCCGGTATTTCTTCTCCGCGTCGGCGGTCAGGCTGATGCCGTGCCCCGGCCGATCGGAGATCCGGAACGCGCCGCCTTCGCACTTCGGCATGCCCTCGAACAGATCGGACGGCACCCAGTCGATCCACTCCACGAGAAACGCGTTGGGCAGGGCGGCCGCCACGTGCAGTGAGAGCTCGTGCACCACGTGGGGGGACACGGTGACCTGGTGGGCGGCGGCGAGCTGGCCGATCCGGAGCGTCTCCGTGAAGCCGTTGGCGCGGCACACGTCCGGCATGAGGTAGCGGGCGGCGCGGCGCTCGATCAGCTCGCGGAACTCGAAGCGGGTGTAGTTGTTCTCGCCGGTGGCCACGGGGATGCGGATGGCGCGCGCCACCTCCGCGCAGGCCGCGCTGTCGTCGGCGAGGGCCGGCTCCTCGTACCAGACGAGGCCGAGGTCGTCGAGCAGCTCCGCCTGGCGGATGGCCCCCGGCACGTCGAGCTTCTGGTTCACGTCCACCATCATCTGCACGCCGTCGCCCAGCGCCGTGCGCACCGCCTCCACGCGCTGGCGATTCACGCGCGGGTCGGGGGAATGGACCTTCATCTTGTAATAACGGCAGCCCGCGGCCTTGTAGCGCAGGCCTTCGCCGACCAGATCGTCGATGGAGTAGGAGCCCCAGCCGCCGCTGCCGTAGGCGTCCACGCGGTCCGTGGTGGCGCCCCACAGCTTGGCGAGCGGGAGGTTGGCCGTCCTGCCCGTGAGATCCCACAGCGCGATGTCCAGCGCGGACAGGGCGTAGCCCGCGATCCCCACGCGACGGATGCCGCGGTCGGCCCGGTACATCTTGTCCCAGAGCCGGCCCACGAGCAGGGGATCCTCGCCGATCAAGAGCTCCGCGAGGCGGCGAGCATAGGCCTCGACCGCCTCCGAGCCCGCGCCGCCGAACACCAGCGAGTAGCCGAGCCCCTCCGGACCCGAATCCGTGTGGATGCGGGTGACGACGAGGCGATGCTCGGGCAGGTCGAGCGCGATCGGCTTGACGGTCGGGACGCGGAGGGTGAAGGTGTCGATGCCGACGATCTTCATGGATGTCCGCCTGCTAGTGCATGACGAGGCCGCCGTCCACGCTGAGGGCCTGTCCGGTCATGTACCCGGAGCGCGGGCCCGCGAGGAAGGCGATCACGTGGGCCACGTCCTCCGGCTTTTCCATGCGCCCCAGCGGCACCTGCGCCGCGCGGTGGCGCGTGAACTCTTCCGCCGACATGCCGAGAAGCGCGCCCTGCTCCTTCGACACCTGCGCCCACATGTCCGTCTCCACGAAGCCGGGGCAGACGCAGTTCACACGGATGCCCTCGGCGGCATGGGCGAGGGCGAGGCTCTTGGTCATGCTGACCACCGCCGCCTTGCTCGCGTTGTAGGGGAGATTGGTCTTGCTCCCGATCTTCCCCGCCATGGAGGCCAGGCTCACGATGCTGCCGCTCTTCTGGGCGGCCATGGTCGGGATCACGGCCTGGCTGGCGAAGAACACCGCCTTGGCGTTGATGTTCATGATGGCGTCCCAGTGCTCTTCGGTCACGTCGACGGTGGCGGCGGCGCGATAGATGCCGGCGTTGTTCACGAGGATGTCGATGCGTCCGAACTCCGCCTTGGCCCGGTCCACCATGGCCCGCAGGTCCGCGCGCGAGGTCACGTCGGTCGAGGTGGCCACCGCGCGGCGTCCCAGCGCGCCGACCTCTTCCGCGGTGCGCTTGGCCCCCGCCTGGTCCACCTCCGCGATGACGATATCGGCCCCGAGCCGGGCCAGCTCGAGGGCGGTGGCGCGACCGATGCCGCGGCCGGCCCCGGTGACGATGGCGATCTGTCCCGTGAGCTCCATGGCGTTCTCCTCGTTTGCTGGCTAGATTAGAACGGAACCTGACGGAGTTCCTCAGTGTGGTGAAATTTGCTGGCTTGATCTGACGGTGAAGCTCAAACGGTCAACCTCTCTTCCGTCAAGACTGATCTTCACTACATAGCGGCGCCCGGGCGTCCAGGGAACAGGCAGAATGGGGATCGCCAAGGGAAGGTTGAACGAGCTCCCTCGCACACTACCCGGGGGGCGACCCACTTCAAAGCCAGCCGTCAATCGCAGAGGTTGATCCCCTGCTGGGGTTGGAACGTTGAGCGGACCACCGTCTTCATCTTCGAACACGATGTCGATGGAGTGACGAGAGTTCGTCTCCTCCCAGTCGACCTCAAGAAGTCCAGCGATCGCGAACGGCCGGGCCTGCGGGCCCACCTCGTTCCAGCCACTTCCGAGAAGGAAAAGAAGACCCTCGCGAACCTCGGCGCTATCAGCGAGGAAAATCTTAGCCCGCATGCGCGGGTGCGCCAATACTTCCGATGTTGAAGGGGTAGGATTCGGACTTCGTAATCTCTCCTACGACAGGGGCTGAGGATGTGACGCTCGCGACGAACGAAGACCCCGAGGTGAAGACGAGCTTGATGCTCATCCCTTGGGTGTACCGCTCATAGTACTTTCCCCGGACGCCACCAGCAGGCCGAAGCTCGTACTCCTTCGGCATGTCGTCACTACTCTCCGAGTTCATAGGCTCTCCGTTCGTTGGGTGTAGCTCGCCGGGCACCGATGAGCCGGACGACAGACTCTCCTTCGTCATCTACCCAGTCGGCGTGCCAGACGATCACCACGCGTCCCAGGAGTGTCATCCCGATTGTCGTAAACCGTTCTTCACGTTCTGAGTGATCAGGGTCCCGGATCGGTTCTCGCGAGTTTGTCACCGAAGACGGTCCGGGCCTCGTCGAAGGCGATGCCGTGTCTTTGGAAGTTTGAAGACGCTTTGTGCGGATCCCATTCAATTCGCACGTGGTGCGGCGCCCCTGCTGCATCGTAAGCACTTAGCTCGCCAGCTCATTCCAGTTTACTTCGGTGGCGCCGCGATTTTCCAGCATCTCATGCACCCCGTCAAGCGTCGGAGGACGGGCGGTTTACGATCGGAAGGAGTCTAGGAGGACGGCTTCGCCGGCTCGAAGAGGGCGCGGTATTTGCCGTACCCCTCCGCCTCGAGCCTGGCCACGGGGATGAACCGGAGCGACGCCGAGTTGATGCAATAGCGGAGGCCGGTGGGCCGGGGGCCGTCGGGGAAGAGATGGCCCAGATGCGAGTCGCCGGCGGCAGAGCGCACTTCGGTCCGCTCCATGCCGTACGAGTCGTCGGTGTGCTCCGTCACGTTGGCCGGCTCGAGAGGCCGGACGAAGCTCGGCCAGCCCGTGCGGGAGTCGAACTTGTCCGTGGAGGAGAAGAGCGGCTCCCCCGAGACCACGTCCACGTAGATCCCCGGCTCGTGGTGATCCCAGAAGGCGTTCTGGAAGGGCGGCTCGGTGGCGCTGCACTGGGTGACGTTGTATTGCTCGGCGGTGAGCTTGCTCTTGAGCTCGGCGTCGGTCGGGCGCTCGATGGCCATGGTCGGACCTCTCTCTTAGCGCGCGCTGGTGGGCAGCTGGTCGAAGGGCAGGTCGCGATCCACCCGCACGTCCTGGGGCAGGCCCAGCACCCGCTCGGCGATGATGTTGCGCAGGATCTCGTCGGTGCCCGCGGCGATGCGTCCGCCCGGCGACGTCAGCAGTGATTCCTGGAAGGCGGCGCGTAGCGGCGCCGTGTCCTTGTCCATCACCACCCCGCCCATGTCGAGGAGATCCATGGCGAAGGAGGCGATGTCCTGCGCCTTGGGCGCGTTCACGAGCTTGCCGATGGAGTTCTCCGGCCCCGGCGTCTCCCCGCGCGAGAGCGCGGTCATGGTGCGGAAGCGCGTGAGCCGCACCCCCTGGGTCTTCACGTAGAGATCGGCCAGCCGCTCGCGCACCGCGGCGTTCTTGATGGCGGGACCGTCCTCGAGCGAGACGGAGCGGGCGAGGCCGAAGATCTCCTCGAAGTCCGGACCGCGGAGGTCCCCCGAGGTGAGCCGCTCGTTCATGAGGGTGGTGATGGCCACGCCCCAGCCCGCGCCCACCGCGCCCAGCCGCTGGCTGTCCGGGATGCGCACGTCGGTGAAGTAGACCTCGTTGAAATGGGAGGCGCCGGAGATCTGCTTGATGCGTCGGGTCTCGATGCCGGGCGACTTCATGGAGAGGAAGAAGAAGGTGAGCCCCTTGTGCTTGGTCGCCTTCGGGTCGCTGCGCGCCACCAGGATGGCCCAGTCCGCCCAGTGCGCGCCGGACGTCCAGATCTTCTGCCCGTTGATCACCCACTCGTCGCCGTCACGCTGGGCGCGCGTGCGGAGGCCGGCCAGGTCGGAGCCCGCTCCCGGCTCGGAGAAGAGCTGGCACCACACCTCCTGGCCGCGCAGGGCGACCGGCGCGTGCCGCCGCTTCTGGGCTTCCGTGCCGAAGGCGAAGAGTAGATCACCTGATAGATCGCGGGGAGGGCGCGGCCGCCCCACTCCACCGGCCAGTGCAGGGCCGCGAATCCCGCGTCGGCCTTCTTGGCCTGGAACTCCTTGGCGCGCTCGAGGCCTTCGTAGCCGTCGCGGCCCGGGTAGCGGCTCTGCCACGTCTCGAAGGCCCCGCTCTTCGGCTCGGCGTTGGCGGCCAGCCACTGCCGTACTTCCGTGCGAAACTCCGCTTCTTCCCGGGTGTCGTCGAAGTCCACGGCGATTCTCCTAGGCGGCGCCCGCTTCGAGCCGCGCGACGAGCAGGTCTTTCCAGCGCCGCGCGCTTCCCAGCATGAGACCGGTGAGCTTGGCGCGCCGGTAGTGGAGGTGGCAGTCGAACTCCCAGGTGAAGCCCATGCCGCCGTGCACCTGGATATTCTCCTTGGCCGCCTGATAGTAGGCCTCGGTGGCGGCTACCCGCGCGGTGGCGGCAGCCACGGGCAGCTCGGGGGCGTCCTTGGACAGGGCCCACGCGCCGTAGTAGGCGTTCGAGCGCGCGAGCTCCACGGCCACGTACATGTCGGCCAGCTTGTGCTTGATGGCCTGGAAGGACGCGATCTGCCGGCCGAAGGCGAAGCGGCCGATGGCGTACTCGCGCGCCATGTCGAGCGCGGCCTGCGCGCCGCCGAGCTGCTCGAAGGCGACGAGCACGGCCGCGCGATCCAGCAGGCGTTCCACGAGGGCCCATCCGGCACCGGGCGCGCCGAGCGGCTCCGCGGCCGCGCCATCGAAGACGAGGCGGGCGTGAGAGCGCGTCGGGTCGACAGTGGTCACCGGTGTGCGCGTGACGCCCGCGCTCTCGAGATCGACGAGGAGGAGGCTCGCGCGACCGGCTGACTCCGCGGCCGCGACCACGGCGAAGTCCGCCACGTCGCCGTCCATCACCGGGAGCTTGGTGCCGGTCACGCGTCCGCCGTCGGCGCGCGTGGTGAGGTTGCCGGCGGTCGCCACGTGGGCGCCCTCGGCGAGGGCGAAGCAGCCGATGGCGTTCCCCTGGGCGATACGAGGCAGCCAGCGCTTCTTCTGGGCCTCGCCGCCCGCGAGGAGCAGAGCCTCGGCGGCGAGATAGATCGTGGAGGAAAAAGGCGTGGGGGCGAGGCTGCGGCCCAGCTCCTCGGCGATGACGCAGAGCTCCAGGTAGCCGAAGCCCGCGCCGCCGTGCGCTTCCGGGATGGCGGTGCCGATCCAGCCCATCTCGCCCATGCCGCGCCATAGCTCGGCGTCATAGGGGGCGGCGCCCTCGAGGATGCGCCGCACTCGGGCGGAGGAGGCCTGCTCGGCGAGGAACTTCCGGGCCTGGTCCCGGAGCGATCGTTGATCCGGCGAGAAATCGAAGTTCACGGCGCAAGGATCATACGGCATCCACGAGCGCGGCGCCACCCGGACCCGGATTCAATTCTCGCGCCTGCCGGAGACGAAAGAAAAAGCGGCGGCCCGTGATGGGCCGCCGCTCGTATGCGAAAGGTCGAGATCAGGCCGCGCGGCGCCGCAGCGTGCCGGCCGTCACCAGGCCGAAGCCCAGCAGGAGAAGGGTAGCGGGTCCGGGAACCTTGCCTTCGTAGTCGAAGCTGGTCGTGCCGGCGCCGGTGTGGGTGATGTCGACTTCCAGAGCCACCGCGAAGGTGCCGTCGGCGCTGTAGGTATCGAGGTTGCTCTGCGAGAACGCTCCGGGGCCCTTGGGACCGTACAGGGTGCCGATCTGATCGCAGCAACCACCAGTAGCCGGATTGATGTTCGAATCGTTGAGGCCGGAGTGCCACGACACCGACCCGGCGGTTGTGCCGCCGATCGCCGATCCGAGAGGTACCTGGTGCGGCCCGGCGCCCAGGGTGAAATCAGTGTCGCCGAGCAGAATCTTGAGGGTGCCCGCGGCTGTGCTCAAATCGATGCTGTTCAGGTCGATGGATGGAAACGGCGAAGAGCTGATGCCCGTACTCACGTTGACGATCCACACGCCGATCGAGCCGATGAAGGTGACGCAGCCCGCGATCGGGCACTTGTCGTCGATGCTGCCGTCGGCGACCGTGACCACCGGATTGATGCCGTCATTCAGACTCAAGGTCGCCACGGCCGATGCAGGCATCGGACCTGTTACCAGGACCGCACTGCCCAGCATCGCCGCGAGACCAACTGCCATCACTGCCCTCGTCAGCTTCATAAACCCCCCTTGGCCAACTAGTTGTCGAATGAAACCACCGTGAGTTCTCACGCCGCTGTACGAGAGCACACATCGTGCCGAGGGTTGTCCTTCCTGAAGAATTCGCTAGATAGGACGGAGGGAGCGATCCCACCCCGCGAAAGCGTAAATGCGCTCGACGCAGTTGGGAGGATGACACCGACGAATATCACGGACTTGGCGACTTGTCGCCTGAGGCTACACACTCGAGACACTGAAAGCGGCATCCGGCTATACTTGCGGCCTATGGCTACCACCGACCGCTACGGATTAGAGATCACGACCACGTCGGCAAAGGCCGCGGAGCGCTTTCGGGACGGCATGGACCGGCTGCTCTCCTACAGTGCGGGGGCCGAGGAGTCCTTCGCGGCCGCCCTCGCAGCCGACGCGAATCTCGCGGTGGCGCACACCGGCCGAGCGCTGCTCGCGCTGGTCCGGGGCGACGCGGCGACGGCGCGCGCGGCTGCGGAGCGGGCGCGGGGGAGCGTGGCGGGGGCGACCCGGCGCGAGCGCCAGCACGTCGAGGCGTTGAGCGCGCTCATCGCGGGGGAGACCACGCGCGGGCTCGCCCTCATCGATGAGCACGTCCGCGAATTCCCGCGGGACGCCGTGGTGGCGAATCAGGCCGGCAATGCCATCGCCCTCGCCGGGGGGAGCGATCGCGAAGAGCATCGCGTGGCTTTCATGGAGCGGCTCGCCCCCGCCTACGGGGATGACTGGTGGTACCAGTCGGCGCTCGCGTTCACCTATCACGAGGTGGATCGCTTTGAGGAGTCACGCCGGCTCTCCGAGCGCTCGCTCCAGCAGTATCCGGCCAATGCCCACGCCGTGCACAACCTCGCGCACATCACCTTCGAGACGCTGGACACGGAGGCGGGGGCCGCCTTCCTCGAAGACTGGCTGGTCGGATACGATCGGCGGGCGTCGTTTCATTGCCATCTCGCCTGGCACATGGCGATGTTCGAGCTGCATCGAGGGCGCTACGCGCGCGCCCTCGAGATCTTCGA
>WNFV01041138.1_pt1 | contig 10052 bp, 6 predicted proteins | sample 5400101 | NCBI WGS metagenome assembly WNFV01 (sample SAMN13153361, study PRJNA577476) | soil metagenome | isolation source: 115 cm soil or saprolite under grassland replicate 1 | place: USA:California | collected 2016-06-15 | reverse complement strand
ACCGGCTGGAAGCGGCGCTCGAGGGCGGCGTCGCGCTCGATGTACTTGCGGTACTCGTCGAGCGTCGTCGCGCCGATGCACTGCAGCTCGCCGCGCGCGAGCGACGGCTTCAGGATGTTCGCCGCGTCGACCGCGCCCTCGGCGGCACCCGCGCCGACGAGCGTGTGCAGCTCGTCGATGAACAGGATCACGTCGTGCGCGTGGCGAAGCTCCTCGATGATCTTCTTGAGGCGCTCCTCGAACTCACCGCGGTACTTCGTGCCTGCGACGAGCGATCCGATGTCGAGCGTGAGCACGCGCTTGCCCTGGAGCGTCTCGGGCACGTCGCCCTTCACGATCCGGTGCGCGAGGCCCTCGGCGATCGCGGTCTTGCCGACGCCCGGCTCGCCGATGAGCGCGGGGTTGTTCTTCGTGCGGCGCGACAGGATCTGGATGACGCGCTCGATCTCCTTCTCGCGCCCGATGACGGGGTCGAGCTGCTGCGCCTTCGCCATGGCCGTGAGGTTCACGCCGAGCTGCTCGAGCGTCGGCGTCTTCGACCCCGACGACTTGCCGGCCGACGCGGTCTCCGCCGCCTGCGGGTGCTGCTGCCCCAGCGTCGCGATGACCTGGTGGCGCACCTTCTCGAGGGACACGCCGAGCGACTCGAGGACGCCGGAGGCGATCCCCTCGCCCTCCCGGACGAGCCCGAGGAGCAGGTGCTCGGTCCCGACGTGGCTGTGGCCGAGCTTTCGGGCCTCGTCGATCGCGAGCTCGATGACCTTCTTCGTGCGCGGCGAGAGCGTGATGTCGCTCGGCGCCGTCGTGGAGTCGCCGCGGCCGATGATGAACTCGACCGCCGTGCGCACCTTCGACAGCTCGACGCCGAGCGAGTCGAGGACGCGCGCCGCGACGCCTTCGCCTTCGCGGACGAGCCCGAGCAGGAGGTGTTCGGTCCCGATGTAGTTGTGGTTGAAGCGGATCGCCTCGTCCTGGGCGAGCGCGAGCACACGCTTCGCGCGATCGTTGAACCGGTCGAACGGACCCATCAGCGACCCTTACCCACTCGTACGTACCAGACCGGCATCTTGTTCACATGATATAGCCGGAGAACGTCGGGACCGCCCCGGAATGTGCTCACCATCGCGGTCTGTGAGCGGTATCGATCAGCGTCCGGCCTGCCTGATCGAGAGGGACAGGCGCCGGCGCTCCTGATCGATGCCCACCACGCGGACCTTGACCGCGTCACCCACGCGCACGACCTCCGCGGGATCCGCCACACGCTCCACCGATAGCTCGCTCACGTGGATGAGACCCTCGAGCCCTTCCGCGATGCGCGCGAACGCGCCGAAGGGCATGAGCTTCGTGATCGTCGCGTCGACGTCGTCGCCCATCCGGACATCCGTCCCGATGCGCGACCACGGATCGGAGGCGAGCTGGCGGATCGAGAGCGAGATCCGGTCGCGCTCGCGGTCGATGCCGATGACGCGCACCCGCACCTTGTCGCCGACCTTGTGAACGGCGAGGGGGTTCACGCCCTTGTCCCACGTGATCTCCGAGCGGTGGACGAGCCCCTCGGCCGCGCCGATGTCGACGAACAAACCGAACCCGGCCACCTGGGTGACCGTGCCCTCGAGCTCGTCGCCTTCATGGAGCTCCGCGGCTGCCTGCGCCTTCCGCCGGCGGCGGATCTCCTGCGCGGCGGCCTTCTCAGAGAGGATGAGACGGTTCCGCTTCGGGTCCGCCTCGATGACCTTCACGCTGATGCGCTGGCCGACCAGGCCCTTCAGCGCCTGCGGGACCTCGGCCGGGTCCTCGGGACGGTCGACCGCGCCGACGGACGAGAGCTGCGAGAGCGGGACGAATCCGCGCATGCCCACGTCGGCGACGACGCCGCCGCGGTTGGCCTCGACGATCGGCGCCTCCGTGACCTCGCCCGAGCGCTCCATCTCCTTGAGGCGCAGCCAGCGCCGCTCGCGCCGCGCCTTCCGGAGCGAGAGCACGGCCTGGCCATCGGGCCCTTCCGCGCGCTCGACGAACGCCATGATCGTGTCGCCGACGTGGAGCTCGTCGTCGGCCTCCCGCAGTGAGAGGACACCGGCGGACCGCCCGCCGAGGTCGACGAGGATCTCGTCGCCGTTGATGCGCGAGACGGTGCCTTCGACCACCTCACCGGTGCGGAGGGGCCGCAGATCCTCGGCGCGCTCGGATTCCGCGAGCAGCTCCGCCATCGTCTGCGGCTCGCCAGTGGTCGGCTCCTCGGCCGTGTCCCGCTCGTCGTCGATACGCATGGGGGCGGAACGCTTGCTCGGGCAAGCGACATGCCACCGGGCGCCACCTGCTCCAAAACAAAACGACCTGCCGCTTTCGCGGAGGTCGTTCAGTCCCGGCCCTGACCTATTTTCCCGAGGACCTACGTCCCAAGTATCTTCGGCGCTGGCGGGCTTAACTGCCGTGTTCGGGATGGGAACGGGTGTGACCCCGCCGCTCCGAGGACCGAGGTCCGTATTTTACGACGTCGGGTCGGCCACGGTCAACGCGCGAGCATGGCGACCGAGCCGCCGCTGAGACGGGAAGCGCACGGCGCCATCCACATACTCGGCCAGTGCGAGAGCCGAGCGGCCAGGAGATCCCCGAGGCCGAACTCGCGCGCCTGCGGCAGGTCGTCGACGTCCTCCCGGTCGCGGTCGTCGTGTATTCCGCGGCGGGCAAGGTCGTGCTCGTGAACCGCGCGCGCATCGCCATGATCGGCGAGGCGGAGACGATCGACGGGGCCATCTCCGCGAGCGACCCGCGGCGCGAGGATGGGAGCGCCCTCCCGCACGACGAGGTGCCGGGCGTCCGCGCGCTGCGCGGCGAGACCGTGATGGCGCACCGCCTTCGCCTGCGCACCACCGAAGGCCGCGACGCGGTCGTGCTCGCGAACGCCGCGCCGCTGCGCGAGAGCGACGGCAGCATCGCCGGCGCGGTGCTCGTGCTGAACGACATCACGGCGATCAGCGAGCTCGAGCGCGGGCGGCGCGAGCTGTTCAGCATGGCGAATCACGACCTGCGCTCGCCGCTCGCGGGGATCCTCACCGCGGTGCAGCTGGCGCGGCGCCACGTCGGGGATCGAGACCGGCTGACGGTGGACCTCGAGCGCATCGAGCGTGAGTCGCAGCGGATGCTGCGACTCACGCGCGACCTGCTCGACGTCGCGCGCTTCGAGACGGGCGAGATCCCGGTCGAGCGGCGCGAGGAGGACCTCGCCGCGCACGTCCGTGCGGCGGTCGAACGGCAGCAGGACAGCGCGCGCATCGACGTGCTGCTGCCCGCGGCTCCGGTGCGGACGCGCTTCGATCCCGACCGCATCGATCAGGTGATCGACAACCTGCTCACGAACGCGCTGCGGCACACCGCCGAGGGCACGCGCGTGGAGGTCGTCGTCGCGGTCGAGGGCGACGAGATCCTGCTCCGCGTGCGCGACCGCGGCGCGGGGATCGCGCCCGACGAGCGCGCGCGGCTGTTCGCGCCCTTCTATCAGACGCCGCGCGGCCGCAGCTACGGCGGCAGCGGCCTCGGGCTGCACATCAGCCGGCGCATCGCGGAAGCGCACGGTGGCCGGCTGTTCCTCGAGGAGAGCGGCCCGACGGGGAGCACGTTCACGCTCGCGCTCCCGCGACGGTAGTCGGCCTCACCGGGCGCGCTTCCGCTTCGCCGCCTTCGCGCCTTCCTTGCCGAGCGCCGTGCGCGTGCGCTTCGGCGGCTTCGAGATGGTGCGCTTGCGCTTGGCCGCGGTCGAGGCCTTCTTGATGTTCTTGCTCGCCGCAGACCGCTGCTTCTCGCTGGTAGCCACTGTGATAGAGAGGGCTCGCTCAGGCGCGTCAGTGCAGATCCAGTTCACACCAAGCTCGGCGGCAAGCTCGAGCGCAGCTTCGTCATTGACCGAGTGCGCGTGGATCTCGATCCCACCTGCCCGGATCGTGGTCGCGACGTCGACGCTGAGTTGGCGGGGATGTAGGTGCACTGCACGCGCGTGCGCTTGTCGCGCGTAGTGCAGGGCCGCGTACGCGACGACATCGAGCCCCATCCACGGCTCAGAGGGCGGAAAGAGGAGCGCCGTCGGTATCCCCGGGCATCGCTCGCGTACGGCCGCGAGCAGCGAAGGCTGGGACGATGTGAGCTCGAAGTCGCTCCAACTCGACCTGAACGGAGCGAGCACCGCCGCGACCGCCGCAGGCGCCTCCGGCTCCGGACCCTTGAGCTCGATCTCCAGCGCGAGCTTGCCGGCGAACTCCTCCACGACTTCGGCCAAGGTCGGGATGGGCTCGCTCGTAGGCAGGTCATCGTGCGCTTCGGTGACCCTCTCGCGCCGCAATTGGTCAGCCGTGCATTCGAAGATAGGGACCGCCACCGGGGCGTCTCCATCGAGGTAGAAGTCGTGGTGGACGATGGCGACGAGGTCGCGGCTCAACCTGACGTCAAGCTCGACCGCATCCACACCGAGGTCGAGAGCCGCCCGGAAGGCGGCGACGGTATTGCCCGGTGCCCGGACCCTCACGCCCCGATGGGCGACGATCTTGAATGGCAAGGCCGCTACCGAGCGCGCTTTGGCGAGACGACCACGTACCGGCCGTCGGGATCGCGGACGAAGAACCAGTTCTCGAACCGTTCGACGACCGCGCCGGCGCGACGCGCTCGGTCATGCGCCACCTCGACGTCGTCGACGCCGAGACCCATCACGAACGCATGCGAGTCGCGCACTTCTTTGGCGGTCTGACGGTCGTCATCGTCATGGACGGAGAAGCGAGCGCCGTGCGTGCCGAACCAAACCGCGTCCTGTTTGGCCTCCTCGATGTCGAGACCGAGGACGTCTCGATAGAAGGCCGCCACCTCAGCACGACGTGCGGTGAACGCGAAGAGATAGCGCAGATCAGGCCGTGTGCCGGCTGAGTCCGTCACGACGAACGCGGACGATAGCGCTGGCGCCGCTAGCTAGGCAGCTTGTAGGCGAGCTCCGGCAGTAGGTGCGGCACGACAAGGTCGCGAAGGCGCGAGATGCTCGCGACCGCGACACGCAGCCGGAAGTACGACCGGTCGCGGTTCAACGTGGCGGCGATCCCGAACTGACGGTCAAGGATCGCGACGAGCTTCCACTGATCCTCGACCGAGAACTGCTGGGTATTGAGATACGCGGACGTTCGGCTGCGGCCGCCATCATCCATCAGCCACACAGCCAGCGCCAGCGGAGTGAGCTCCACGTCGGGAACCACCTTCCGACCCGCCGGATAGAAAGGAGCGGTAGTACGGCGTGAGCACCGGGAGGCTCCTCGTGACGAACCGGTATGCGACGCGAGCGCCATTCCCGTCGCGGGCGGTGGGCGGGGTACGGACGAGATCCGCGAATACGCGGTACTTCCAATCGACGTACGTCCGCTGAGCGATCGAATGGTTGACCTCGAGGAGCGCGTTCGTCTTGCAGCGCATCGATCCGTCGCCGAGCAGCGAACCGATGAGCACGGAGCGCTGTTCCTCGGTCAGTGGCACCTCGCGCTCGTCGAACACGCCTTGAACATACCGGCCGACCGATGTGCGCGTGAATAGGAAAGGCCCCCGGATCTCTCCGGGGGCCTCGAGCTGCAGTGCATGAAGAGGAAGACATCGCGAGTCCGTACCTGATCGCCGGACGCGATGGTCCGGCTGGGTGCTAGAAGTTAGGTCAAGCCTCTCGGCCGTTAGTACGCCTCAGCTCCAGACCTCACGGTCCTTCCACCTGGCGCCTATCGAACAGGTTCTCTACCTGCGGCCTTACCGGGTTTCCCCGAGGGTGAGCCCATCTTGAGGTCGGCTTCCCACTTAGATGCTTTCAGCGGTTATCCGGAACGGACATAGCTACCGAGCAGTGCCCTTGGCAGGACAACTCGTACACCATCGGTCCGCTCACCCCGGTCCTCTCGTACTGGGGGCAACTCCTCGCAACTCACCTGCGCCCACACTGGATAGAGACCGAACTGTTTCACAACGTTCTGAACCCAGCTCGCGTACCGCTTTGATGGGCGAACAGCCCAACCCTTGGGAGGTACTGCCCCCCCAGGATGCGACGAGCCGACATCGCACGTGATTCCGCCGTTACCGGCGGCGCAGACTATCTCTCCACCCTTTCCAGCTCTCGCTGGATGAGGGGCCGGCGTCTGATAGCGATCTCAGATTTCGTTCGCACGAGTGATCGCTATCTCACCGCTCAGATCGAGCGGATCAGTCGTTACGGGGTCACGTCCTTCGACGGACTTCCCACGGTGTTGTCCTCGTGGTGAGGAGTCCACCGTTATAAGCCGGAACACTCATGGCGTTTCCGCCATCTCACCCCATGTCGTTGAGGTGCCAAACCACGCCGTCGCTGTGAACGCTTGGGCGTGATAAGCCTGTTATCCCCGGGGTAGCTTTTATCCGATGATTCCTGGCCCTTCCACGCGGGACCAGAAGGTCACTAAGCCCGACTTTCGTCCCTGCTCGGCGTGTAAGCCTCACAGTCAAGCACCCTTATGCCTTTGCACTCTGTGGCTGATTTCCATCCAGCCTGAGGGTACCTTTGGGCGCCTCCGTTACTTTTTAGGAGGCGACCGCCCCAGTCAAACTGCCCACCTGGCACGGTCCGGCCACCGGATCACGGACGGCCGTTAGGACCGAGGTCACGCAAGGGTGGTATTTCACTGGCGACTCCACCGACGCTAGCGCGCCGGCTTCAACGTCTCCCACCTATGCTACACATGCGAAACCCCAGCTCAATGCCAAGATGCAGTAAAGCTCCACGGGGTCTTTTTGTCCAAGTGTGGGTAACCCGCGTCTTCACGGGTATCTCAGTTTCGCCGGGTCCCTCCTAGAGACAGCGGCTAAGTCGTTACGCCTTTCGTGCGGGTCGGAACTTACCCGACTAGGAATTTCGCTCGAGCTGTTCCTCGACTCGCGTCGAGTGGATGCATTTGCATCTCCTGCATGTCGCCATGCAGATCGGACCATACCTTCATCCGAAACACACGGATGTCCGACGTCTGGTCTCTGAGGATCCCGTCGCGCACGTCGCGCTCCGGTCTTTCCTGCTGATCGTCCGCACCTGATGCATTCTCACCGCTGATCGCGGTAGCACAGGATGCTACGGATGTTCCAGCATATGGTCGGATTTCTCTAAGGCAGCGGTTTCCCTAAACCTTAGGACCGTTATAGTTATAGTTACGGCCGCCGTTCACCGGGGCTTCAGTTCGGACCTTTCAGTCCTCCCATTGACCTTCCGGCACTGGGCAGGCGTCAGCCCCTATACGTAGGGTTTCCCCTTCGCAGAGACCTGTGTTTTTGTTAAACAGTCGCTTAGCCCGTTTATTTGTAGCCTCGATCACTTCCCCTACTTGCGTAGGGCGTGCGAGGCGCCCCTTCTCCCGAAGTTACGGGGCCATTTTGCAGAGTTCCTTTAGGAGGGTTCTCCCGATCACCTGTGGATGCTCTCCTCGCCTACCTGCGTCGGTTTGCGGTACGGACGCTCTTGGTCTCGCTAGAGGCTTTTCTCGGCGGCTTGGATCATCCCACTCGCTGCATCGCTGCAGCTCGCGCTCGCCTTTCGACTTGACCCGTCAACGGATTTTCCTATCGACGGACGCCTACGGGCTTGGACGCACATAGCCAAAGTGCGCTGGAACTACCAGACCGCGTCACCCCTTCGCTGATAACGACCTTGAGCGGTGCAGGAATGTAGACCTGCTGTCCATCGCCTACGCCTTTCGGCCTCGGCTTAGGTCCGACTGACCCTGAGCGGATTAACCTTCCTCAGGAAACCTTAGGCATTCGGTGTGCATGTTTCTCACACGCATTTCGCTACTCGTTCCGGCATTCTCACTTCCACGCGCTCCAGCCGTCCTCACGGTCGACCTTCGCTGCGCGTGGAACGCTCCCCTACCGCCCACGGCCACCACGAGGGTGGCGCGGACCCGTAGCTTCGGTACCAGGCTTGAGCCCCGTTGGATTTTCGGCGCTGGACCACTCGACCAGTGAGCTGTTACGCACTCTTTCAATGATGGCTGCTTCTAAGCCAACATCCTGGTTGTCTGAGCGATCCAACATCCTTTTCCACTTAGCCTGGATTGAGGGACCTTAGCTGACGGTCTGGGCTGTTTCCCTTTTGTCTCTGGAGCTTAGCCCCCGGAGACTGACTGCCGAGGTATGGAGTCACAGCATTCGGAGTTTGGTTGGGTTTGGTAAGCGATAAGCCCCCTAGCCCATCCAGTGCTCTACCTCTGTGACTGAACCCTCGACGCTAGCCCTAAAGCTATTTCGGGGAGAACCAGCTATCTCCGTGTTCGTTTGGCATTTCACCTCTACCCACAGTTCATCCCACAACTTTTCAACGTTGAAGGGTTCGGCCCTCCACGGAGCATTACCTCCGCTTCAGCCTGACCATGGGTAGCTCACACGGTTTCGGGTCTAGTGCCTGCGACTACGGCCCTTGCGGGCCACGCCCTATTCAGACTCGCTTTCGCTTCGGCTCCGGCCGTGAAGGCCTTAACCTCGCCGCAGACAGCTAACTCGCCGGATCATTCTTCAATAGGCACGCCGTCACGCTACCGCTTACGCGGCAACACGCTTCGACTGCTTGTAGGCGCACGGTTTCAGTTCCTATTTCACTCCCCTCCCGGGGTGCTTTTCACCTTTCCCTCACGGTACTAGTGCACTATCGGTCGCAAGAGGTATTCAGCCTTGGACAGTGGTCTGCCCGGTTTCCCACCCTGGAGACGTTCCGGGTGGTACTCGAGGACAGCGACCGGAGAGCATGCGCTTTCGCGTACTGGGCTTTCACCGTCTACGGCCGGCCTTTCCAGGACCGTTCCGCTGACACATGCTTTTGTAACTCCGTCGCGGATCGGCAGATCCGCACGCCGCGCCTCACGACCCCCGATCCGCAACGCCTGCCGGCTTATGCACGGATCGGGTTTGGGCTATTCCCGTTTCGCTCGCCACTACTAAGGGAATGCTTTCTTTTCCTCGAGGTACTGAGATGTTTCAGTTCCCTCGGTGCCCTCCACGCATCCTATGTATTCAGATGCGGGTCACTAGGGTCCACCTAGTGGGGTTCCCCCATTCGGATATGTCCGGATCAACGCTTGCTACCAGCTCCCCGGACCTTTTCGCAGGTGACCGCGTCCTTCATCGGCCTCTTGCGCCAAGGCATCCACCGCGCGCCCTTTGTAGCTTGACCTACTTCCAGCATCCAGCCCGACCCTCGCGGGCCGGCGGATGCCGTTCACATTCTTGTGATCGGGTACGGCTCGCCATTGGCGAAACTCGCGGATCGCGCTCCCAGGGGCAGAGGCCCCTGTGCACGTAGTGCATGCGGATGCGATCCGTTCACTTGTCTTCCTCTTCAGTTGTAAAGGTGCACTGCTCGCTCGGGCGTGCCCACGGCGCGCGTGAACAGGCCCGAGAGAACAGGGCGTCGGATGTGGCTCTCCCCTTTTGGCGGCGCGACCGTCGATGGTACTCGATCTGATGGAACGGTGGAGACGAGGAGACTCGAACTCCTGACTTCCTCCTTGCAAAGGAGGCGCTCTACCAGCTGAGCTACGTCCCCGTTGGTCTGTCCTGCGTCTGCAGTGGGCGTTTCTGGACTCGAACCAGAGGCCTCTGCCTTATCAGGGCAGTGCTCTAACCAGCTGAGCTAAACGCCCCGCACGCCCAAGATGCACTAGCACCTTGGTGCTGCGCCAGTCAGCCCGATAGGGGCCGACGTGGCTTCGGACATGTTAGCCGGGCGGGATCATCTCGGGGACTCGACGGGCGCGGGCGCAAGGGATCGGGTCACGATCCTTGACCGCTGAAAAGTGGCAGGAACGACACGTCTGCGTGGACATCGCCGTGCCATCAAATGGGTGTGAGACCCCTGATGGCGAGACCACTTCCGTTGAAGGAAGGATTCGCCGAGCTCGCGCTCGACGATCGACCTGGGATGGAGATAGGCGCCGAAGCGTCATCTCACGGATCCCTAGAAAGGAGGTGATCCAGCCGCACCTTCCGGTACGGCTACCTTGTTACGACTTCGTCCCAGTCGCCGG
>WNFV01029201.1_pt1 | contig 10053 bp, 12 predicted proteins | sample 5400101 | NCBI WGS metagenome assembly WNFV01 (sample SAMN13153361, study PRJNA577476) | soil metagenome | isolation source: 115 cm soil or saprolite under grassland replicate 1 | place: USA:California | collected 2016-06-15 | reverse complement strand
GAATGAAACGCTATCGAATTTTGTCAGATCGTCTCCGAATTCATGACGTCGAGTTATACAATGTTATTTTGGGCGTCTGCGCAGGCCTCTGGAATTTTTATCTAACTCATTGATTCTGAACATCGCAACAAGTCTAATGCTCGCAGTCGAGGCACATCGCTGTGCTGTACGGCTATATCCAGGTCGCGATGGGTTCGTGTTTGCTCGCCGAGCAGGGCATCGACACCCCAACCCCCGTCGATGCAGACATTGATTCGGTTCTGATCGAGAAGTTGAGCTATCTCGATCACGTCACTCGCGGTCATTTCAGGTTCGTCTTTTGGCAAAGGGGCCCTTTCGATATTTGATATGCGCATCCTGTTCTTCGGAGTGGGTTTACAGCCGGGAGATTATCAAAGATCCTCTTCTAAATCGAAACAGGCGACATTGGTACAGTACCGGGAGCGGTAGCGACCGGGCGCCTCGCGGAGAGGACGTTTCGATAGGCGCCCGGTCGCTACCGCTCCCGGTACTGTACCACCGCGTGTCCCAGTGTTGTCTCGTTCGGTTTAGCTGTAATATTAATCGACTTCAACCACAACTTCCGATTTGAGCGAATTGGCGATATAGCATTTGTCATGGGCCGAGTTATGCAAAGACTGCAACTCCTCAGGGGAAGGCGCCCTGTCCACTGAAAATTCGATTTTGGGGCGCAGCGTGATGCGCGTGATAGCAATCTTTCCTGCTGAATTCTTCTCCATTATCCCCGTAGCCTTGTCCATATAGCTCTCAACGACAAAGCCGCGCCCGGCTGCGATAGATAAAAACCACAACATATGACAGCTCGCCGCCGACGCCACCAGAGCCTCTTCCGGGTCGACCGCTTCGACAACCGAGTAGGGAACGGGCACTGACAATGGCGAAGAGGAGGCCATGATTTTTACTCCACCATCAAAGGACCACTCATGGGCCCGGCTATAGCGACTGTCGGAGAATTCGGCGCCTTGGCGCTTCCAACTTATTTCGGCTTCGTACTTATGCATATGACACTCCTTTCTTTCTAGCGCCTGCGTCTAAAGCGCTATCTCGGTTTTTGGGTTCCCAACTCCGCCCTTGATAGGTATCTGTTCCGAGATAGCAATGGCATGCTCGATACTACGGAGATACAAAGGTCGTGTCGATATCCATGATTGCGAAAATTGACCAGTCCAATTTATATTTCCCTTGCTGCGCCTCGGATTCCTGGTCGCGCCAGCCTCGCTCATACCTGCGCTCCGGGAGGCCAATTTGTGGATGGGCGATTACCGCAAATCCAGCGCCACGATCATCCGGCGATCCCGCAGGTACAGGTTCGTGCCCACCAACGTCGGTGGCGTCCACGCGGTATGCTCCAACACCGTCGCTTTCGCTAAGACTTTCAGCCCTTGCGGCGACAGAGAAGTGAGCGCCAACTGCCCATCTTCGTCCAGCAAAATCAACTTGCCATCGGCGTACACGAAATTGGCTTTGGGAAAGGCGCGATCCTGCCAGACGACTTCGCCGGTCTTGACGTTCATCGCTGTCAGCGGCGCGAAGACCAGATCGCCCAGCCGAATGATCGTGCCGTGATGCACGCGCATGCGCTGATTCGCCCACAATTCCTTCACCGCGGTCTTACCGCCTGCTTGCCGCAATAGCAGCGAGCGGCTGCCGCATTCGTAGGCCGAAGAGATGAACAGAATGTTGTCCGCTCCCCACACTGGCGCCGTGATGTTGAACCCGTGGCACGGATGCGGGTGTCGCCAGAGCAGTTCGCCATTATTGGGATCGAGCCCAACGACGTCATCAGCAAAGGCCATAACGAGCTGTTCTTGCCCGTCCACATTGATCAGCGTTGGCGCCGAAAATGAAAGGCGAAAACTCTGCTTCTTCCAGACCACCGCGCCCGTTTTTAGATCGAACGCCATTAACGACTGCCCCGCGCCGCCGACCGTGACGATCACCGTGTTCTTGTACGCCAGCGGGCTGCACGAATAACCGCGGTCCTTCACCGTTCCGCCATATTCCCGCCAGAGGTCATGCGACCAAACCACGGCGCCGGTCTGTTTCTCAAATGCTTGCAATTTGCTGGTTACGCCGACGGTAATGAGCAAATTGCCCGCTATGAGCGGTGTCGCATGTGGGCCTCGTTCAGTAAACAATTTCAAGCTGGTCGTCGGCGCGGCGTAGCTCTTTTCCCAGACCGTCTTGCCAGTCGCGCTGTCGAGCGCGATGACGACCTCCTGCTCGCCTTTGCTGTACATTGTGTAAAGCCGGTCCGCCTCCATGATGATCGAAGAGTGGCCTTCGCCCAGCTCGCGGCTCCACAATCGCTTCGGGCCGCCGGTCGGCCATGTCTCGGCCAGTCCTTTGGCCTCGACCATAAAGTTGCGCTGCGGCCCGCCCCATTGCGGCCAGCTTTGCGCAGTGGCGGCGCCGCTCAAAACCAACCAGCATAAACAAAGCCCGCTGAGCCTGTATTGGAAGGTCCTCGTTCTACATTGTTGTATTTGCATGTGATTCCCCCTGTATGTCAGTGAAACCCCTTCAATCGCGCCGCAACGCAATCATTGGATCAACTTTCGTGGCCCGCCGCGCCGGAATCCAACATGCCAGCAACGCAACAATCATCAGCGATGATGCGATCCCGATGAACGTCGGCGCGTCAGTCGGGCTCACACCATACAACAATGTCTTCATTAAGCGCGTCGCGGCATACGCCGCCAGCAAGCCGATCCCCACACCGGCGAGCGCCAGTCTCAGCCCTTGTGTGATGACGAGTCGCAGTACGTCACGCCGCTCCGCGCCCAGCGCCATGCGGATTCCGATTTCGCGCGTGCGGGCGCCTACGGCAAACGCCAGCACGCCGTAGAGTCCGAGCATGCTCAGAAAGAAGGCCAGCGCCCCGGCCCAGGTCAGCACGGCGCTCGTCAGCATCACGGACTTGAATACGGTATTTATCTGCCAGGTCAGCAGCGTGACTTCGTCGAGCGGAACCTGTGGGTCTACGGCCGCAATCACACGCCGCAAGCTTGGGAGCATCGTCTCCGGGTCGCCCGTCACGCGTATAAGCAGGCGATAGGGCTGGTCATTCAGGATCAACGTGCGTTCCGGCGCCGCGCCCTGCGGCCATAGGCGGCGCGCGAGCGTTTCGTTGATGATGACTACGCGTTGGGCGCCAGGTCGATCTCCCTCGTTGAACTCTCGCCCTTCGAGCAGCGGAATCTTCAATGTCTTGCAGAAGCGGGGCGCAATTTCCTGATACTCCACTTGCAGTTGTTCCTCCGCGCGTTGCGCCGTTTGTTCCGGCAATCTGACGCGAACTTCGCCGCCACTGAGCCAAGCTAGACCCGTGCCGCTGCCCAGCGTCACTGACTCCACGCCGGGAGTGGCTTCAAGGCGGCGCGCCACTTCGCGCGTGAACGCCTGAGCCTGCTCCGGGCGATAGTTCAACAGCCTCGGTCGCAACCGCACTGCCGCGACATGTAGCGGATCGAAGTTCGCGCCTTGGCGGATATGAGATTCGCTGCGCAGAATCAAGCCCGCCGCCACCAGCAGCGCCAACGACAGCGCCACCTGTCCGATGACCAGCGCGCTGCGCAACCGCTGGCGCCGCGGTCGCTGCGAAGCGCCTTCATCTTTCAAGGCGCGCGTCAGGTCGTGGCGCGTCGCCTGCAACGCGGGCAGCAGACCGGACAAAAGCCCGGTAAACAGCGTGAGTGCGAGCGCATAGACCAGCGCGCGCGAACTCAGGCTCAGATCATATTGAACGCCATCGCTTGTGTTGTAGAAAGTGGCCAGCAGATCTCTCGCCCAGCGCGAGAGGAGCAGCCCCAGCCCGCCGCCCGCGAGAGCCAGCGACAGGCTCTCGGTCAGGAACTGCCGGATCAGCCGACCGCGCCCGGCGCCAATACACAGGCGCACCGCGATCTCCTTGCGCCGCGCCGCGCCGCGCACCAGCAGCAGGCCGGCGACGTTGGCGCAGGCGATCAAGAGCAGCAGCCCGGTCACGGTCATCAACAGTTGCATCTGGTAAGCAAATCCCTCGCGCTCGATCATCCTGACGCCGAGCGCGGGGCGCAGCGAAATCACGCGCCCTTGTTCGGTGGGAAAGGTCGCCGCGAGTTGCTGAGCCAGCAGATTCAACTCGGCCTCGGCCTCGGCCAACGTCCGGCCCGGCGCGAGCCGGCCGAGGAGTTGCAGCGGCTTGCACTGCGCGTTGGCGATGGCGTCGCACCATCGGTAGCCCAGGCGCAACATCATCGCCGGCAGCCAAAACTCGTTGGGAAAGCCCGCCAACACGCCCGGAAAATCCGCCGGGGCGACGCCGTTGAGACTGAGTTCCTTGCCTAACACCGCAGGATCGCTGCCGAAATGGTCTTGCCACATCCGGTAGCTGATCACCACCACCGGATTGCGGTCGGGCACGGCGTCCTCCTCCGGCAGGAAGAAGCGTCCCAGGCGAGGCTGAATTCCCAGCATTGAAAAATAATTGGCCGAGACGACCGCCCCATTGGCCATGCGCGCATCGCCATTAATCACCAGGTTCAACGGCGCGGTGGAATAATGCGCAGCCAAAGCTTCGAACGATTTGCTGTGATCACGGTAGTGGGTGTAGTCCGGATAAGCATAGGATGCGTTCCACCGGCCATTCCGACTTGCCTCCACGGTCACCAACTGCTCAGGCTCGCGCGCGGGGATGGGCCGCAAGAAAAAAGCATCCACGAAACTGAAGATCGTCAGGTTCGCGCCGATGCCCAACGCGAGTGATAAAACGGCGGCGAGAGTAAACCCCGGATTCTTGCGCAAGATGCGCAGGCCATATCTCAAATCCTGTAAGAGCGTCTCTATCGGTCTGATTCCACGCATATCGTGATGAGCCTCCTGCAGCAATGTCAGGTTTCCGAACTGGCGGCGCGCGACCCAAAGGGCCTCGGCTTCGGTCATCCCCTGGCGGACATATCGCTCGGTGAGCAAGCGCAAGTGCGCCTCGATCTCCTCGTAGAGCTCTTGATCCGCTCTACGATCTCCGAACAATCCACTCCGGCGATCCGCTCCCAATTCTCCGTCTCGAGCGCGAGCTGTTTACGGCCGCTTTTCGTGATCGAGTAGTATTTCGCCTTGCGGTTGTTTTCCGACGCCCCCCACTCTGAAGCGATCCATTTCCGTTGCTGGAGCCTCAGGAGCGAGGTGTAGACCGTTCCTTCATTCAATTGCAGGACCTGCTCGCTCACTTGCTCGATCCGGCGGGCGATGCCGTACCCGTGCTGCGGCCCGAGCGCGTCGAGAACTTTCAACACCATCAGGTCGAGCGTCCCCTGGAGGACTTCCGATTTCTGCGCCTCTGTGTTTTTTTCTTTGGACATGCCAAAGAAGATACGCTTCTTCCATTGGAATGTCCATAGATATAGGCGCCCTTCATCTCAAGACGCCCAAAAAAACGCTCACACCTTGGTTTCTTTAGGCTCTGGCCGCTTGGGGAAGAGAAGGGAAAACGGTATGGCGACGCGCAAGGCTATGGCGAGTAAAAAGAATACGACTCCGAGCCAAGCGACGTAGGAGGTTTCCCAGGAAGAGAGAGAGAGGTGATTGGCGATTTTATGACCAATCCAGATATTGAGTAGAATGATGAAGCCGAAAACCGTCAACGAGACGCCGGTTTGTACGATCTGAAGTCGGGTCAGCCCTGGCCGGAGGAGGTCTTCGATGAAGCTGGCGACTACGCCGTAGAGCAGCGCGCAGAAAACGAACGCCATAATTAACCGCTCGGTGTGTGATGCGTTAGGTCCGTGACCGAGGTAGAAGACGTCAAAGCTCAACAAAGATATGGCTAAGACAGTCAGATGGATCGCAAACTGAACAAACTTACTCATATTGCCCGCTTTCTGACACTGAAAGTTATCAAGGCGCCCGGCGCGCCGCCCGGATAAATCTAAATCGGGCCAAGTAACATTGGGACACCGGTACAGTACCGCGCGCGTAAGCAAGCGGCAGACCGATGAGCCTGCCGCTTGCTTACGCGCGCGGTACTGTACCGATCTTACGTGGCTCGATTTAGCTGCCATAAATCTCTGCCGGCCATTCGCAAGAATTTGCCGCGCGCCATGTCGAAAAAGCAAAAAGCCGGGTCATCGTTGAGGTCGTCAGACGAAGGGAAAAGAGATGAACAGAATGATTATACAAGTCGACACCGACCGTGTGGCGTATGACGGCCGTGACTGGACGCCCGTGGCCGGCGAGCACGCATGGGCAATCGCGCGCATGATGAAGTCCAGAGAGCGCCTGTACAAGCGCCTGGCCGCCGGGCGTCCTGATTTCGCCTACAATGTCGCCCGGGCCGCCGCCGAGGATTTTCACGGTCGAATCGTCGAATATCAGCCGATTCCGCCCGCCAAACCTGGCGTCATCCACTAGGCGCGAACACCTGCAAGACACCCCATCACCGCGCCGATCCAACCCTGCGGCGCGTATTAGGGCCCTCGAAGAGCGTCATGACTCTCTGACTTCCTCCTATCTCGATTCGCTCAGTTTCGGTTTGACATTTCGGTAACCCATTTCATACTCTTATCTGCTTTTTTAATGCGGCTCCCATAATTCCACCGCGATTAAACCGTTACGTGGTCATATAGAAGCATCATGCATCGCAAATCACTATGCTGTCGCCACTCACATCTGTGAACGGGCAGGGGTAGCTGTGACCAGCCTACTGAAGTGAGGCCAGTGATTAGCTATACTATTATAGTGTGGCAAAGAGACGGGCTGATTCCAGGCGCGGCGCAAGAAGAAACTCCGAAGACCTGACTGACGGCGAAAGGCTGAACCTGATTCTGGCCGAACTGGCCACGCACAACTCAACGGAGGCTTGAATATGCGCAAACTCCTAACGCCTGCGATTGTCGCTCTCTCAATCGGAACAATAGGCGCCTTTATGGTCTGGGTGTTCGTACCACTCAGCGCCTGGCGGCGAGTGCTGAGTGATCGGATGCTCTGGTCGCTCATGCTGTACTTTTTGGTCATCTTCGCCGCGTTTTTTCTCTACGTCTGTACAACGACATTCGTAAGGATCGAGGCGAAGAAAAAAGAGAAACTAAACGCGCGCTGGCTCTATGTGCAGTGGGTGTTGATAAGTGGCGCGATCGGGCTTTTCGCCGGCGTGCTATACAACCCCGGCGAAGATTCGAGATACGCGTCGAGCGCTGCGCATAAGGCCGCGAACGCCTTGACAGTCTTTGCAGTCTTCTTGGTCACAGGACTGATTGGGACGGCCATCGGTCTGGGCAAACAAGATAAGGGGAAGGCCGCCGCGTTGAAGTCGGAACATGGCAGCGCGGAAATGGAGCCGACGAAATGAGTCGGGGCGCGCCAGGGCAAGTTGGCGCGATCGTGGGATTTCTACAAGGCGCCTGAGCCGTCGCTAGCTCGGTCGGTGGATGCGAAGTGAATGGAACGACCAGAAGGATTCAATGAAGCCGCGTTGGCGCCCGCGTTCGACTGGGGCCTGCCATTGCGCTGGCGCCGGACGCCGGCGGGATTGAAAACGAATGTCCGATGGACTGTCCGGCATCATTCGCCCGGCGGTTTCGAGATCGGCGATCCAGGCCCGGGGCCGGCAGACCTGGCGCTCAACATATTGGCGACCCTGCTCCCGTGCGAGGGCGGAAGCTTCGAGCAGTGTTTTGACGGGAAGGTGTCACACCAGGCGTGGACGCTCCATCAGGATTTCAAGTTTGAGTTTCTGACTACGGTGGACAGGAACGAGGGCGAAGTTGAGTGGGACCTCATCGAGACTTGGCTATTGGAGCGCAGTTTAGAGGTTGATTGAGGGGCCTGAGAAGTCGTCTTCGCCGGCTATTTCGAGCCGGTCGCAGTGGAGGGCTGAGATGATTGAGCTAACGGCTAAGGAAAGAGAAACCGTAATACAAATACTCAGAAAGCATCCTGACGCCGGCCCTGACGTAGACGTAGAAGGCTTTTTGAAGGAAAAGCCGCTGGCGTCTCTCTTCTTCGCAATGGCCGCGCGCGGACTGATGAAAGACAGGCGGGTGGCCACCGATGGCTACCTTCGCTCGTTGCCGGATGACCTGCTCGAACGGCTGGCGCTGGCGCTGCGCGAGTTCAAAATTGACGCGGAGGGGAGGGAAGAGGACAAACGCAGTTCAGATCTTTTATTTGTCTTGACTCTGGTGATTGCGCAGGAGAAACGGGACAGCGGTTTTAGGGCGACGGATCTCGAGATGGCCGTCTTTATGGATAGGTTCGCCGCTCTTGTCGACATTGAGGCTGAACGCCGGGCTGGATTCTGGCGCCGGGTTGACCGCTACACGCTTCTACTGCCTGTGACGGATAAGCAGCCGCGAAGAACTGGGGCGGCCACGAGTAAGACGGAGCATTGAAGGCGAGCAAACTATGAAATCGCGCACGACACGAAATATCCAGATCGAGAAGCAAACCCGGCGTGTATTGCGGAAGGGCGCCGGCGCAGGGCGTCCGTCAGACGCCAGACAAACAGCCAGGAAGAAGGCGAAGAAGTGAATGACTATCTGGAAACTCGAAGGCAAAGAAGCCACATGCGAAATCTTTACGGCCCGAGGATCGAAAGGGGGAAAGCGCAACCCTAAACTGCGCTACTTCCTGCAGTTGATTACGCGGCAAGGCGAACAGCGAATTCAGATCAGAATCAGCCAGGAAGAAGCCGATCATTGCATGGCGCTTCGGACTAAAGCCGAGCAGGTTGATTGGTGCGCGGAAAAGATCGCGCAGGCGTCGGACTCCCGCCGGGAGAAAAAATAGAGATCTGTAGCAAGTGTCCCCGCAAAGAGGAAGCAGTTCTTCCTTGGCGCGCCCCGTTCGTTGACCGAACCTTAGCTGACCAATTTATCTTCCATTTATGTCTGTTATGACAGACTGACTCACGGAAATCGGATCATAGTTAAATGAAGCGTGTGCAAATAAAACCACTGTGCAATCAATACATTGATTGGCGAAAACCTGGGTACGCATCGCTTCCAGCGTGCAGTCTTGGCAGGCGGCGCATTCGAGAATCAATGGGCGGCCTCCCCGAGACTGCACGCTGGAAGCGATGCGTACCCAGGCGTCTCCCGATTTATGCGCAGGATTCAAATAGTTGATTGCATTCGACTTTAATTTGCGCACTCTTCAGTTAAATACCTATATTTATTTACTTCAATAGCCATCTCGTTAGCCTAGGCGGGTAGCGTCTATTAGACATTCGCGGCGCGACCTGGGCCAAAAATGTCGTCGCTATGATTCTCTGATTCGGCGCATTGACAGAGCATAGCGATGTATGACGCGGCGTTTCCCGGTCGGGAATCGTCCGCCGGCCAGCTAACGCGCGATCAGAAGTACGCCGCCCGCCGCAATAATCCTATTGAGAAACTCTGTGACGGCTTAAAGGCTTTATGACACATGTTTTGTTTTGTATAGGACTGATTCTGACACTCACTATCACTTTGACGGGGCAGACGTCGTCCGGTGTTGTTGAGGTGTCAGGCGTCGTCTTGAACACGAGCGAAGAAGTTATTCCCGGAGCCAGTGTGACCCTCCGCAGGAACGATCTGTCGAAGCCGTTGACGGCGGCGACCTCCGACGCCAGAGGCTCATTCCGCTTTTCGCGCGTGGCCTCCGGCAGTTACGAGATTGAGATACAAAAAAACGCCTTCAAACCGGCGGTTATTCAATTGACCATCGGCGCTCGCGCGCCCGCTCCATTACGGGTAGTGCTGTCGGTCGCCGACTTGCGCGAAGAGGTCGCGGTTGAAGATCGGTCCGGCCATGTGAATACCGACCCGTCGGAAAATCTAGATGTCGTCAAGCTGGATCGCGATGCGCTGAACAACTTGCCTGTTCTGGGCAACGATGTGATTGGCGCCTTGGCAAATCTGGTTGACGCCAGTTCGACCGGATCGGGCGGCGCGACAGTCCTGGTTGACGGACTTGAAACGACAAGTAAAGTTCCGGCCAACATGATCCAGGAAGTTCGCATCAATCAGAACCCTTACTCGGCGGAATTCGCGCGGCCCGGGCGCGGGAGGATTG
>WNFV01015825.1_pt1 | contig 10054 bp, 8 predicted proteins | sample 5400101 | NCBI WGS metagenome assembly WNFV01 (sample SAMN13153361, study PRJNA577476) | soil metagenome | isolation source: 115 cm soil or saprolite under grassland replicate 1 | place: USA:California | collected 2016-06-15 | reverse complement strand
GGCCCCGGGGTGTGGCGCCTGGCCCGACAACTGGCCGAGGAACGGCGGGAGCGGATCCGGCAGGAGGAGCGAGCCGAGATGGCTGCGCACCTGCACGACTCGGTGCTCCAGACGCTGGCGCTGATCGTGCGGGCCGAGGCCGCGGGGGAGATGCGGACACTGGCCCGCGGTCAGGAGCGGGAGCTGCGCGCGTGGCTGTACGGGAGGGCGCAGCGACGAAACGCCGACATGCTCAGTACGGCCATGGACACGACCGCAGCTGAGGTCGAGGCGATGCACGGTGCACTGATCGACGTGGTGATGGTCGGCGACTGCCGGCTCGACGACGGCGTTCGCGCGCTCGTGGACGCGTGCCGCGAGGCCATGATCAACGCGGCGAAGCACTCCGGCGCTGCAATCGCCTCGGTCTACGTCGAAGTCGAGGATGACCAGGTCACGGCGTTCGTCCGCGATCAGGGTGCCGGCTTCGAGCCTGAGCGGGTGCCGAGCGACCGTCGCGGTATCGTCGACTCGATCTCGGGGCGCATGGAGCGGAACGGGGGGAACGCGCTGGTCCTGACCCGGCCCGGCGAGGGGACCGAAGTTCGCCTGCGTATCTCCCGGGCGCGGTGATGACCTCCATCCGCGTCTTCCTGGTCGAGGATCACCACCTCTTCGCCTCAGGCGTTCGGACGGAGCTGGGACGGCAGTTCGAGATCGTGGGGCACGCGTCGACCGTGCGAGAGGCGGTCGAGTCCATCCAGGAATCGGCGCCCGACGTGGTGCTGCTCGACGTGCACCTCCCCGATGGCAGCGGAGCCGGCGTGATCGAGGCTCTCGCCCCGCAGCATCCGGGCGTGCGCTTCCTGGCACTCTCGGTGTCCGATGCCGCCGACGACGTCATCGCCGTGATCCGGGCCGGCGCCCGGGGATACATCACCAAATCCATCTCGCCGGCCGACCTCGCCCTCTCGATCCGCCGGGTCCATGACGGTGATGCGGTGTTCTCTCCCCGGCTGGCGGGGTTCGTGCTCGACGCGTTCGCCGGCACGACCCCGCCATCCATCGATCCGGAGCTCGACCAGCTCACGCCCCGGGAGCGCGAGGTCCTGCGGTTCATCGCCCGGGGCTACGCCTACAAGGAGATCGCGCGCGAGCTCCACATCTCGGTGAAGACGGTCGAGAGCCATGTCTCGGCGGTGCTGCGAAAGCTCCAACTCTCGAACCGCTACGAGCTCAGCCGGTGGGCCACCGACCGCCGGCTGATCTAGCCGGCGGCGAGCGTGTTGGACGACGCGGCCAGGCCCCGCTTCTCGTGGCACTGGTGGTGGTACTCCTCGGTCTGCGGTCTTATGGCACCCGGCGCGCCAGGAAGTCCAGGACCACCCGCTGCTGGCGGATCTCCTCCTCGATGTCGAACGAACTGTGCCCGGTTCGATACGTGTAGAGCTCGACGGGGTGCCCGCGGCCGCGGAGTCGTTCGACATAGGGGAGGACCTGTCGAATGGGGCACCGGCTGTCGTTCTCTCCGGTCAGGATCAGCACGGGCGCGGTGACGTGATCGGCGAAATTGATCGGGTTGCGGTCCCTCATGAGGTCGGGCACCTCGTCGGGTCGCCCGCCCAGCAGGGCCCGGTCGTAGGCCTGCAGGAGCGGAGAGAGGTCGTCATAGCCATCCTCGTAGTCGCCGACCGGGACCCCGGCCACCCCGCAGCGCCAGAGCTCCGGGTGCTTGCCCAGCTCGAGCAGAGTGACGTAGCCGCCCCACGACCACCCGGCAATGACGGCGCGATCGGGGTCCGCGATCCCCTTCGACGCCAGATCGGCGAAGCCGGCGTTCACGTCTTCGAGCTCGGGCCGGCCGATGTTCCCGATGATCTCGTCTCGCCAGGCTCGGCCGTAGCCGATGGAGCCGCGGTAGTTCACCATAGCCACAGCGAACCCAGCGTCGACGTAGGACTGGATCTCAGGGCTCCATCGATCGGTGTCGAGCGATGTGGGCCCCCCGTGCACCCGCATGATCACCGGGAACGGGCCGGGACCGTCCGGGGCGACATGGAACCCGTGAACCCGCTGCCTGTGCGGGTTGTCGAAGTGCCAGGAGACGAAGGGGCGCCCGCCGGGGGCGGGTTCACCTCCGAGCTCGATGATCTTCCGCCCGTGGTCGCCGAGTACGGCCGGTTGCCGGCCTCCCCCGGAGTGCCGAAACCACACGGACCCATCGGGCCGGACCCTCGCCTGGCTGACGGTTCCGTGCGGAGTCGAGATCGAGGTCAGCTCACCGGTGGGCAGGTCGTGGCGAAACAGACGGTCGCGGCCTTCATCCAGGTTGCCGAGCAGGAGGGCGGACCCCTCTGGCCACCAGTCGTGGACGGTGACGGGACCGTGCAGGCCTTCGATCCCCAGGCTGGTGCGTTCCCCGGTTCGAAGATCCCATCCCCGGGCACGGGCGACCAGCACGCTGGAACCAAAGCGAGGCCAGGATCGTGAAGCTCGCCGAGGGTTTGGCTCGTTCGAGGATCGATCACCCGAAGGGCCGGGTGGATGAGGTCGCCGTACTCGGAGTGCTCGAGGCACAGCATCGAGCCGTCGGCCGAGAGTCCGGCCCGGTTGAACCCGGGAGCTTCGGATCCCCCCAACCGCGCGGCCTCCTTGGATCGATAGAGCTCCTTCGGCGCTTCGTCCCCCACGGCGGAGTAGACGGCGAATCCATCTCGGTCGCTCACAGCCACCGCATTGAGGCCCGGCGCCTGGGCAAGGCCCTCGTTCCACCCCGCCGGGAGGAGATCGAAGAGAGGGCGGCTCTGCCCGCCGTCGAATGGCTGGTGGAACCAGCGTCCGGACTCGTCGCCGGTCTCGTCCTGGAACCACAGGACCCCGTTCCCGTCGATCGTGGGAGTGCCGGTGACCACCCCAACGGGGTGATCGGTGACCCGGCGCCTCGTGCCGGAGGCGCGGTCCCACGCATGGATCTGCCACACCCCACTCTCCGTCGTGGCGAACACGAGCCGGTCGGGAAACTGCGGCGCCCAATCCGGGAGAGAGAGGTCGGGCGCCCGGAACCGCCGCTCCCACGGGGACCCATCGTCGAGGGTCATGGCCGGCGGAGCGTACCAACGCCTAGACCCGGAGAGGACGTCTCGGTCAACGTTGTTTCACGCGGAGAGGTGGCGGAGGACCTCGTCCACCCGGGCCAGGCCCTTCAGCGTCTTCTCGATATCGTTCCCGAAGCCGATCCGGAACCCCTTGCCCAGTCCGAACATGTCGCCCGGGACCAGCAGCACGGATTGCTCCTCGCGGATCAGGTCGATCAACTTCGATGAGGGGATCGGCAGCCGATAGGTCACGTACGCGATGGCTCCGGCCTGAGGGCGGACATACCCGAGGACGCCCTGGTGGCTGCCGATCCATTCCTCCAACCGCGGCAGATTCGAGCGGATGATCCCGCGGGTGCGACGGAGGGCCCATTCTCGCCGAGCCGGTTCCATGGCCACCGCCGTCAACCGGTCGCTGACCATCCCCGGCGTGAGTGTGGTGTAGTCGTGGTGGATCCAGAGCTTCTCGATCAGCTTCTCCGGCGCCACCGCCCACCCGACCCGCAGCCCGGGCATGGCGAACGCCTTCGACAGGCCCGCCGTCACGATCACCTTGTGATACCGTCCCCAGAACGTGGGCGAGGTCTCGTCCGACTCCGCCTCCGCACCCCGGTAGACCTCGTCCGCAAGCAGCCAGGCGTTCGCCTCGCGCGCCACCTCCACCACCGCATCCATCTCGTCTTCGGTGAAGATGTGACCGGTTGGATTGTTCGGGTTGCACACCATGATGACGCGGGTCTTCCTCGTCACCACCCGGTCCAGCTCGTCGATGTCCAGGGCCCACCGCCCGTCCCGAAGCTTCAGCCGGAACACGTCCGTGGCCTCACCGAAGTGCCGCCCCAGGCCCCAGCCCTGCAGGTAGTTGGGAATCATGAACGCCAGGCGATCACCCGGCTCGAGCAGCGTCCACAGGCTGATGAGGTTCGCCTCGGACCCCCCGTTCATCATCGTGACGTTCTCGACTGCCGCGCCCGGATACCACTGCGCGATCATCTCGCGCGAACGCTCCGAGCCCTCTGAGAGCGGATATCCCAAGCGCGTCCGGAGCAGCTCGCCGGGAGCCTCGCCTTCGCCGAGCAGCTCCTCGATCGAAAGCGGTGTGACCCCGCTCTCCGAGAGGTCGTATTCGACCTCATGCCAGTATCTGGCCTGCATCCGCTCCATACGGAACAGATCGATCCGCGCCATCGATGCCTCCTGCAACCTTTCGGGCCGCGACGGTAGCACGGCACGGAGTTTGCGATGGTGTCGGGTCGTGGGCGAACGGCTCAACTGGACGTCAGCCCAGTTTCAACCGACGTAGCCCTCCACGGTGGTCTCGGGCCGTTCGGCGGCCTGGTCCGGGTCCATCCCAGCCGAGCGCCGGGCTCGACGCTGGTGCAACAGGTCCCAGCATTGATCGAGCTGCACCTCGATCTCCTTCAGGCGCTCGCGTTCTTTGGTGCTGGCCTTGCCCGCGGACTCCTTCTCGAAGAGCTGGTGCTCCTCGTGGGCCAGGTCGTTGATCCTGGTGATGATGTCCTCGTCTGCCATGGCCGGACCTCCCGTCGACCAACCCTACCGCGCCGGCTACACCTGGGCGGCGATCTGCACGGCCTCGTCCGCCGGACGGCCCTCGTGTGCCGGGGCACCGCTGGGGATGAACCGGTTCGCCACAACGGCGGCGACGAGCAGGACGCCGCCGGCGAAGATGAGCGCGAGATGGAACCCGTCCATGAACGACCGGCCGAACACCTGCTGCACCGCCACGACCTGGTCGGGCGCCAGTCCCCGCAGAACGGCCGGCTCGAGCGTGCCGTGGCTCGCGGAGGCCGCGATAGCGGCCTGCTGCGTGGCCGGAAGGCCCAGCGTGACCAGTGCCGGCGAGAACGTGCTCTTGAGCTTCGTGGTGAGGATCGTTCCCAGGAGCGCGATCCCGAACACCCCGCCGACTTCACGCGAGGTGTTGGTCATGGCCGAGCCCAGGCCGGCCCGCTGCGGTCCGACCGAGTTCATCACCGCGGCGGTCATCGGCGCCATCGTGGATCCCATGCCGTGACCCATGATGACGAAGATCGGGATCAGCAGCCAGTACGACGTGTCCGCTTTCAGCCACAGTCCCAGCGCGAGCAGGCCTCCCCCGGCCAGGAGCAGGCCGTAGGTCATCGGGGCCCGGGAGCCGTGCTTCTGGGCGAACCGCCCCGCGTTCGGCGCGGTGGCGATGATGGCCAACGTCAACGGCAGGAACCGGATCCCGGCTTGGAACGCGGTGTAGCCATGGATCAGCTGCATGTACAGGCTGAGGAAGAAGAACGCGGCGAACATCCCGAGCGAGATCGAGAAGGCGACGGCATTGCCGGCGGAGAACGCGGGGATCCGGAAGAACCGAAGCGGCATCATGGCGTCCGGGTTCCGGCGCTCCCAAACGAGGAACGCCACGCCCATCACCCCGAACAGGACGAACGAGGACACGATGAGAGGATCGCCCCAACCGAGTTGGTTGGCCTCGATCAGGCCGTACGTCGCGCTGAACAGGGCGGTCGTTCCCAGGAACAGGCCGGGGATGTCGAGCTTGCGGGCGACCTCCGACACCGACTCCCGGACCGTCTGGGTCGCCGTCAGGAGGGCGACCACGCCGATCGGAACGTTTAGGAAGAACACCGACTGCCAACCGAGGTGCTCCACCATCAGCCCACCGACGGTCGGGCCGAGGGCCAGCGCCAGGCCCGACACACCCGCCCACAGCCCGATGGCGCGAGCCCGTTCCTGCGCCGCGAACGTCACGGTGATGATCGACAGGGTGCCGGGCATGAGCAGGGCCGCGCCGATCCCCTGGATGGCTCGGAACGCGATGAGCTGCCCGGTGCTCTGCGAGAGACCGCAGGCCAGCGACGCCAGCGTGAACACCGCGAGGCCCGAGAGGAACATCTTCTTCCGCCCATACCGGTCGCCGAGGATGCCTCCGGTGAGCAGGAGCGAGGCGAACGCCAGGACGTAGCCGTCGACAATCCACTGGAGGCCGGAGACGCCTGCACCGAGCTTGTCCGAGATCGTGGGCAGGGCCACGTTGACGACGGTGTTGTCCAGCATGACCATGGCCAGGGCGAAGCACATCGTCAGGAGGACGATGACCTTCTCCCTGGCGTTGTCTCCCTCGAACCCGAACAGCGGCACAACCAGCCCCTTTCCTTGGTGAGTTCCCGCCAGGATACGGTGGGAGAACCGACCGAACCGGCGGTTTGTTCCCCGCTCAGGTCCTACGGTAGAGCCGGACGGAGAGCGGCACGAAGATCACCAGGATGGCCAGGAACCACGCCGTGGACTGCCACAGGTGCGTCATGAGGTTCTCGCCGGACGGGTTGAGGGGCCCCAGCGTGAGGTCGCGGAACGTGTCTACCCAGATCGATACGGGGTTGACGTTGGACCAGCTTTGGAGCCAGCTCGGGAAGGTGTCCGCCGGCACGAAGGCCGAGCTGGCGAAGACGAAGGGGAAGATCAGGGTGAAGCTCGCCGCCTGCACCGCTTCCACGCTCTTCAGGGACAGGCCAGCGAGGGCGAACATCCAGGTGAACGCGTACCCCACCGAGAGCGCGCCGGCCAGCGCGAGCAGCCCCTTGGGGAGGCCCGCGTGGAGCCGGAAGCCCACCAGCACGGCCACGACCAGCATCAGGATCACCTGGAAGGCGATGGCCCCGCTATCGGCGAGCGTGCGGCCGGAAAGGACGGCCGACCGGGCCATCGGCAGCGAGCGGAACCGATCGACCAGGCCCTTCTTCAGGTCCTCGGCCAGGCCGACGCCCGTCTGGGTGGCAGCGAAGATGGCCGTCTGCACGAAGATCCCCGGCATCAGGAAGTCGACGTACGGCAACCCCGGAGGAAGGGCGAGCTTCATGGCGCCACCGAAGACGTACACGAACAGCAAGACGAACATCACCGGCTGGATCGTGGAGAACACCAGGAGGTCAGGCTTCCGAACGTAGGTGACGAGGTTGCGCTTCGTCAGGACCCAGCCGTCGCTGATGGCGTAGCGGAAGCGGCGCTCGGTTTCGACCGTTCGCTCGGCAGTGACGGTGGCGCTCATCCTCGCCTCCCTCGCCGCCCGCGCTTGCCGTTCTCCTTCGGCTGCTCGGCCTCCTCCGCCGCGTGGCCGGTGAGGGCCATGAACACGTCGTCGAGCGTGGGCCGACGGAGGGCGATGTCGGCAAGAGCCACCCCGGCGCGGTCCAGACGGCGGACGGCTTCGGTCAGGATGGCCGGCCCCTGATCGCCGACGGGCACCGTGATCTCGCCCGTGTTGTTGTCCACGGCGCCGCCCCCCGGGCCCAGTCCCAGGACCTGACCGGCCGCCTCACCGACCCTCGACCGGTCGGCAACCTTGATGGCCAGGACCTCGCCGCCCACACGCATCTTCAGCTCGGTGGATGTTCCCTCGGCGATGACCCGGCCCACGTCGATGACCGCGATCCGGTCGGCCAGGTGGTCCACCTCATCCAGGTACTGGGTCGTGAGGAGGATCGTCGTGCCCTGGTCCTGGAGCTCCCGGATGATGTCCCACATCTCGATCCGGCTTCGGGGGTCCAGGCCGGTGGTCGGCTCGTCCAGGAACAGCACCGTTGGACGTCCGACCAGGCTGGCGCACAGGTCCAGGCGGCGTCGCATCCCCCCGGAATAGGTCTTGGCCGTCCTGTGGGCGGCGTCGCTCAACTCGAAGCGGTCCAGGATGTCGACGGCCCGCCGTCTGGCCTCCGGCGCCGGCAGGTGATACAGGCGGCCGACCATCTCGATGTTCTCCAGGCCGGTGAGGTTCTCGTCTACCGCAGCGGATTGGCCGGCCAGACCGATCACGTGGCGGAGGGGCTCGGCATCCCGGACGACGTCGAACCCGGCCACTTCCGCCCGGCCCTCGTCGGGCGCGAGGAGCGTGGTCAGGATCCGGACGGAGGTGGTCTTGCCGGCGCCGTTCGGCCCGAGGAGCCCGAACACGGAGGCCGGCTCCACGGCGAGGTCCACGCCCTTGAGCGCGTGCACGTCCCCGAACGACTTCCGCAGGCCCTCCGTGCGGATCATCTGATCGGCCATCCGCGCATCCTAGCGGGCCGACGAGCCTCCGACGAATGCGGATCGCGTGTTGTAATCGGGATTACTGCCCGGGAATAGGCACGCCCCGGCCAGCCGTTGTTGCAGATGCGAAGTACCAGTCAATCCGAGGAGACGAGGCATGTCCAAGCTCGACACCCAGATCCTTCCGTTGCTTCCCCTGACCACCGGGGTGGTCCTCCCGGGCATGGTCGTCACCCTGACCATCGAGTCCGACGACGCTCGCACGGCCGTCTCGGCGGCCCGCGCCACGGGCGGTGAGCTGCTGCTCGTTCCTCGGATCGACAGTCGATACGCCCGGGTGGGCACCGTCGGCAAGGTCGAGGACGTCGGCAGCCTCCCCTCGGGGATGGAGGCCGTGGTCATCCGGGGTCTGCACCGCGCCACGATCGGCGCCGGGGTCCCCGGGACCGGGGACGCGACCTGGGTCCAGGTCGAGCCGTCGTCCGATCCGTCCGAGCCGACCGAGCGGGCTCGCAAGCTCGCCCGCGAGTACCGGGCCGTTCTGGAGAGCATCGTGGAGTCGCGTGGCGTCCCGCAGGTCGCCGAGTTCCTTCGCGGGATCCAGGACCCCGGAGCCATAGCCGACACCGCCGGGTACTCCCCGGACCTGTCCTTCGAGCAGAAGGTGGAGATCCTGGAGACCCTGGACGTCGAGCAGCGCCTGGAGAGGGTCCTGGCGTGGGCCCGGGACATCCTGGGGGAGCTGAGCCTGAAGGACAAGATCCGCCAGGACGTTCGTGAGGGGATGGAGAAGACCCAGCGCGAGTACCTGCTACGGCAGCAGATGGACGCGATCAAGAAGGAGCTGGGCGAGGAGGGCGGCGGAGACGTCGTCGCCGAATACCGGAGGAAGATCGAGGAGTCCGGCATGCCCGAGGGCGCGCGGCGCGAGGCCGAGCGCGAGCTGGGTCGCCTGGAGCAGATGTCCGAGCAGTCGCCCGAGTACGGGTGGATCCGGACCTATCTGGACTGGATGACCGAGATCCCATGGAGCGTCCGAACCGACGACAACCTCGACATCGCCGACGCGCGCCGGATCCTCGACGAGGACCACACCGGACTGTCCGACGTGAAGGACCGGATCATCGAATATCTGGCCGTGCGCAAGCTCCGGCAGGAGCGTGGGCTCGGCGAGGTGACCGGCCGCGGATCCGGGGCCATCCTCACGCTGGTCGGCCCGCCGGGCGTGGGCAAGACCTCGCTCGGCGAGTCGGTCGCGCGCGCTCTCGGGAGGAAGTTCGTCCGGGTGTCGCTCGGCGGCATCCACGACGAGGCAGAGATCCGGGGGCATCGGCGAACGTACGTCGGCGCGCTGCCCGGCCGGATCGTCCGCGGCCTTAAGGAGGCTGGGACGAAGAACCCGGTGTTCATGCTGGACGAGATCGACAAGGTCGGCTCGGACTGGCGGGGCGACCCCTCGAGCGCGCTGCTCGAGGTCCTCGACCCGGCGCAGAACCACACGTTCCGCGACCACTACCTGGAGGTCGACCTGGACCTGTCCGAGGTGCTGTTCTTCACAACCGGCAACGTGGCCGAGACGATCCCGGGTCCGCTGCTCGACCGGATGGAGGTCATCCGGATCGACGGCTACACCGAGGACGAGAAGGTGACGATCGCCCGCGACCACCTGCTCCTCCGCCAGGTCGAACGGAACGGCTTGCAGGACCATGAGGTCGAGGTGACCGACGACGCGGTACGCGCGATCATCGCCGATTACACCCGCGAGGCGGGCGTGCGTAACCTCGAGCGCGAGCTGGGCAAGGTGCTGCGCAAGGCAGCGACCCGGATCGCGTCGGGTGAGGCCACGCCCCCGGTCACGGTGGACGCGGCGGACGTCCGCGACTACCTGGGCCGTCCGAAGTTCTTCTTCGAGGCCGGCGACCGAACGAGCGTCCCGGGCG
>WNFV01010558.1_pt1 | contig 10054 bp, 10 predicted proteins | sample 5400101 | NCBI WGS metagenome assembly WNFV01 (sample SAMN13153361, study PRJNA577476) | soil metagenome | isolation source: 115 cm soil or saprolite under grassland replicate 1 | place: USA:California | collected 2016-06-15 | reverse complement strand
GAGCGGGATCAGCTTCGCGCCGGGCAGGCGGTTGATCTGCCACTCGGCCGGCTCGCGGACGTCGATCAGGGCGAGCGACCGGCCATCGTCGAGCAACTCCCTCAGTTCCTTCGAGGTCAGCGTCGCGCCCGCCGCCGCGGTCTGGGCCTCGTCCGAGACCACGCCGCAGAACTCCTCGTAGTCGATCAGCTCAGTGACGGTCGGGTTCTTGCCGCAGACCGGGCACTCCGGATCCTTGCGGACGCGGATGTCCTTGAAGGACAGCTCCAGTGCGTCGTAGATGAGCAGCCGTCCGACCAGCGGGTCGCCGATGCCGGTGATGAGCTTGATCGCCTCGTTGGCCTGGACCGAGCCGACGGTGGCGCAGAGCACGCCGAGCACGCCGCCCTCGGCGCAGGAGGGCACCATGCCGGGCGGGGGAGGCTGGGGGTACAGGCAGCGGTAGCACGGCCCGTGCTCGGCCCAGAACACGCTCGCCTGCCCGTCGAAACGATAGATCGAGCCCCACACGTTGGGCTTGCCCTCGAGCACGCAGGCGTCGTTGACCAGATAGCGGGTGGGGAAGTTGTCCGAACCGTCGACCACCAGGTCGTACGGTCGGATGATCTCGCGGGCGTTGTCCGAGGTCAGCCTGGTCTCGTGCAGGGTGACCTCGACTCCGGGGTTGAGCTCGCGGATCTTGTCGGCGGCGCTCTCGAGCTTCGGCCGGCCGATGTCGGAGGTGCCGTGGATCACCTGGCGCTGCAGGTTGGACGCATCGACCTCGTCGAAGTCGACCAGGCCGATGTGGCCGACCCCGGCGGCCGCCAGGTACATGGCGTTGGGCGAGCCGAGGCCGCCCGCCCCGATCAGCAGGACGCGGGCGTTCTTCAGCCGTTTCTGGCCGTCCATGGCCACATCGGGAATGATGAGGTGGCGCGAGTAGCGGAAGATCTCGTCCCGCGAGAGCTCCCCCGCCGGCTCGACCAGCGCTGGTAGTGCCATTTCCTTTGCTCTCCCGGTCTCGTCAGTGGCCTTGCCGGCCCGCTCGTCCCAGTCCTAGATCGCGAAGCCCATCGCCCGGAGCTCCATCCTGCCGTCCTCGGTCATGCGCTCCGGGGTCCAGGGAGGCGTCCACACCCAGTTGATCTCCACCTCCTGGATGCCGCCCATGCCGACAAGAGCCGCGTTGGTGGCGCCCTCGATCATGTCGGTGAGCGGGCAGGCGGCCGTCGTGAGGGTCATGTCGAGGCGGACCTTTTGACCCTCGTCCTCGAACTCGACGCCGTAGATCAGGCCCAGGTCGACCACGTTGACACCGAGCTCGGGATCCTCGACCTGCCGCATACCTTCCAGAACCTGCTCCTCGGTGGTCATGGTTCCTCCTCAAGCCTCTCCGGGCAGTCGTTGCGCCCTGGCCGCCCGGGCGCTGTCACCGTCCTCCTGGTAGACCGTCTCGCCGCCCTGCTCGCCGGTCACCGCGCGCGCCGCCGCGTCCTTGAACGCCATCCATCCGAGCAGCGCGCACTTGACCCGGACCGGGTACCTGGCGACCCCGGCGAAGGCGACGCCGTCGCCGAGCAGCTCCTCGTCCGGCTCGCCCTCGCCGTGCATCAGGTGGCGGAAGGCCTCGGCCACGTCGAGCGCCTCGCCGACCGGGCGGCCGATGACCTGCTCGGCCATGACCGAGGCCGACGCCTGGGAGATCGCACAGCCACTGCCGTTCACGGCGACGTCGGCGACCCGCTCGCCGTCCAGGCGAAGCCCCAGCGTCAGCTCGTCACCACAGACCGGGTTGTAGTGGCGCACCTCGACGTGATCACCCTCCAGCCGGCCCCGATGCCGGGGCTTCTTGTAGTGGTCGAGGATGATCTCCTGGTACAGGTCCTCCAGGCTCAAAGTCTCCCGTCCCCTCGTCGCTACGCGAACATGCGCTGTGCCTTCTCAAGGGCAGTGACAAGCGCGTCCACCTCGTCGATCGTGTTGTAGACGTACACAGAGGCCCGCGTGGAGGCGTTCAGACCGAAGCGCCGGTGGAGCGGCTTGGCGCAGTGGTCCCCGGCGCGGACCGCTATCCCCTCGGCGTCGAGCACCTGCGCGATGTCGTGGGGATGTACCTCACCCAGCGTGAACGACACCACCCCGCCGCGTTGTTCCATGCCGGCCGGGCCGAGCACGCGCAGGCCGTCGACCTCGGACAGGCGCTGGAGCACGTGCGCGGTGAGCTGGGCCTCATGGGCGCGGAGACGGTCCATGCCGAGCGCCTCGATGTAGTCCACGGCCGCGGCGAGCCCTACCGCCTCGGCCACGTTGGGCGTGCCCGCCTCGAAGCGCCAGGGGATGTCGTTGAAGCTGGAGACCTCGAGGGTGACGTCGCGGATCATCTCGCCGCCGGCGAGGAACGGCTCCATCGAGTCGAGCAGCTCCGGCCGGGCGACCAGCACGCCGATGCCCAGCGGCCCGAGCATCTTGTGCCCGGTGAAGCCCATGAAGTCGGCGCCGAGGTCGTCCAGCTTCACGCCCAGATGCGGCACGGCCTGGGCCGCGTCGGCCAGCACCAGCGCCCCAGCCTGGTGGGCACGCTCGGCGATCTGTCGCACCGGGTTGACCGTGCCGAGCACGTTGGACATGGCCGAGACGGCGACGATGCGGGTGCGCTCGGTGAGCAGGCCGTCGAGGGCGTCCAGGTCGAGCCGGAACTCGTCGGTCACCGGGATGGCGCGGACGCGGGCGCCGGTCAGCTTGGCCACCACCTGCCAGGAGACCAGGTTGGCGTGGTGCTCCATCTCTGTGAACAGGATCTCGTCGCCCTCGCGCAGGTTGCGCAGACCCCAGGCGTAGGCCACCAGGTTGATCGCCTCGGTGACGTTCTTGGTGAAGACCGTGGCCCGACGGTCCGCGCCGGCGAACCGCGCCACCTTGTCGCGGGACTCCTCGAACAGCCGCGTCGACTCCTCGGACAGCGCGTAGACCGCCCGGTGCACGTTGGCGTTGTGGTGCGTGTAGTACTCGGCCATCGCGTCGAGCACCTGGCGCGGCTTCTGGCTGGTGTTGGCCGAGTCGAGGTACACCAGCTGCCTGCCGTTGAACTCCCGGTCCAGGATCGGGAAGTCGCGGCGGACCTCGACCGGGTCCAGCGGGCCGGGCGCGGGCAGGCTCGCGCGGGCGGCGGTGCCGCCGGAGGAAGTGCCGATGGTGGTCGTCATGGTGAAGGGTGGCCTCCTACGGAGCGGAGCTGGCTGCTCAAGCGACCTGGCTGCCGCGCCAGCGTTCGTAGCCGCTCTCCTCGAGCTGGTCGGCCAGCTCGGGGCCCCCGGATGCCACCACCCGACCATCCACCATCACGTGCACGCGGTCCGGCGCGATGTAGCGCAGGATGCGCGTGTAGTGGGTGATCAGCAGCACCCCGAGGTCGGGCCCGCGCAGGCGGTTGACGCCCTCGCTCACGGTCTTGAGCGCGTCGATGTCCAGCCCCGAGTCGGTCTCGTCGAGGATCGCGAGCTGCGGGCGCAGCAGCGCCATCTGCAGGATCTCGTGACGCTTCTTCTCACCGCCGGAGAAGCCCTCGTTGAGGCTGCGCTCGGCGAACTTCGGGTCCATCTCGAGCACCTGCATCTGCTGGCGCAGGTCCTTGGCGAACTGGCGCACCGGCACGTCCTCGCCGCGGACCGCGTTGACCGCCGTGCGCAGGAAGTTGGTGACCGACACGCCGGGCACCTCGACCGGGTACTGCATCGCCAGGAACACGCCGAGCCGGGCGCGCTCGTCAGGAGTCAGCCCGAGCACGTCGTCGCCCTTGAAGGTCACCTTGCCGCCGGTGACCCGGTAGCGGGGATGGCCCGCCAGCGCGTAGGCCAGGGTGGACTTGCCGGAGCCGTTCGGGCCCATCAGCGCGTGGATCCTACCTGGCTCCACGACCAGGTCCACGCCGTGCAGGATCTCCTTGTCCCCCACGCTGACGTGGAGGTCCTCGATCACGAGGGTCGCTTCGCTCATCGTCGTCGTCGTCGCTCCTTGCGCTGCGTCATTCATATCGGTCCAGACCCCTCCGCGGCGAGCTTCGCCCAGTCGTCCGGCAGATCCACCAGCACGTCCTCGCCCTCCACCTGGACGGGGAAGACCTGCACCGGCTTCAGCGCCGGCGGGACGTCAGGGTGGCCGGTGGTGAGGTCGAAGCGGCTGCCGTGCAGGGCGCACTCCAGCTGGTGGTCCTCGACCCAGCCCTCGGAGAGCGGGTAGTCCTCGTGGCTGCAGCGGTCCTCGACCGCGTACACCGCGTCGCCGGTGCACACCAGCGCCACAGCGACCTCACCGTCGTCCGACAGCTCCACGCGGTGGCCCTGGTTCACCTCGAGGTCCGGAAGCGAGGCGAGCCGGACGAACGGCATCAGGAGGCCACCTCCTTCTCGAGCTCCGCCTCGAGCGCGGCCTCCAGCCGGCGGCGCACCGCGGGGATACCGACCTGCTCGAGGATCTCCTCGAAGAAGCCGAACACCACCAGGCGTCGCGCCTGGTCGCGCGGGATGCCACGCGACTGCAGGTAGAACAGGTGCTGGTCGTCGACCCGGCCGGTGGCCGCGGCGTGGGCGGCCCTGACGTCGGAGTTCAGGATCTCGAGGAAGGGGTTCGACTCGGCGTGCGCGTGCCTGGACAGCACCAGGTTGCGCATCGTCTGGGCGGCGTCGCTGCCACGGGCGCCCGGGCTGATGCTCAGGGTGCCGTTGAAGATGTTGCGCGAACCGCCGAGCAGGCCACCCTTGTACAGCAGGGTCGAGCGGGTGAAGGGCTCGGCGTGGGTGACCGTGGCGCGGTGCTCGAACCGCTGGCCCTCGTCGGCGAAGGCGGCGCCCAGGAAGTCGGCCTCGGAGCCCTCGGCCAGGTGGGCGTCAGGAGCGATACGCACCACGCCGCCGCCGAGCGTCACCACCAGCGAGCGGTAGCGGCCCTCGCGGGAGACCAGCGCGCGCTGCACGCCGAAGTGGGTCACGCGCTCGCTGCCCCACTCCTGCAGGCTGAGATGCCGCACCACGGCGCGCTCGCCCACGAGCACCTCGGTCACGCCGTGGTGGAAGGCGCGCCCGTCGAGCTGCTCGGGCGAGCTGTGCTCCTGCACGAAGGTCAGCTCGGCGCCGTCACCGACGACCACCAGCGTGTGCGCGAAGGTCGCGCCCGCACGGGTGCGCCGGTACAGCGCGCCGATCGGCAGGTCGACCTGGACCCCGCTCGGCACGTACAGGAAGGCGCCGGCGCTGACCAGGGTGGCGTGCAGCGCCAGGAACCAGTCCTCGCCGATGGGCGCGGCCACGGTCATGAAGCGCGGCTCGACCAGGGACGCGTGCTCGCGCAGCGCGGTGGTGAGGTCGGTGAGGACCACGCCCTTGGCGGCCAGGTCGTCCGCGAGCGTCGCCGGCCCGCTCATGCCGTCGACCGTGGCCACCAGCCCACCAGCCTCGAGCTCGGTGCCGGCCGCCCCGCCGCCGCCCGAGGTCGCCTTGCCGTGGCCGGCGGCGAGCCGGTCCATCGCCTCGGTCCCGGCCGGCCCGCCGGAGCGGATCACCTGCGCCCGGTCGAGCCCGCCGGCGCGCGGGTTGGTGAAGCGCCAGGCCTCCTCCCGGCCGGTGGGCCGCTCCAGCTTCTGGAGCGCGGCCAGCGCCTCCAGCCGCCGGGCGCGGAACCACTCCGGGTCGCCCAGCGCCTCCGACCAGGCGACCACAGCCTCCCGGTCGAGGCCCTTGAAGGGGATGCTCTCCATCGTCGTCGCGGTCACGCCTACCCGACCGCCCCTTCCATCTGGAGCGAGACCAGCCGGTTCAGCTCGAGCGCGTACTCCATGGGAAGTTCCTTGGAGATCGGCTCGATGAAGCCGCGGACGATCATCGCGGTCGCCTCGCTCTCGGACAGGCCCCGGGACCGCAGGTAGAAGAGCTGGTCGTCACCGATCTTGGAGACGGTCGCCTCGTGCCCGAGGGTGACGTCCTCCTCCTTGACGTCGTTGTACGGGTAGGTGTCCGAGCGCGACTCCTCGTCCAGCAGCAGCGCGTCACAGCGCACGTTGGCCTTGACGCCCTCGGCGCCCTCCTCGACCTTGATCAGGCCGCGGTAGGAGGTGCGCCCACCGTCACGCGAGATCGACTTGGAGACGATCTGCCCGGTGGTCTCGGGCGCCGCGAAGGTCAGCTTGGCGCCGGCGTCCTGATGCTGGCCGTCGCCGGCGAAGGCGACCGAGAGGATCTCGCCGTGGGCGCGCGGGCCGAGCAACAGCACCGCCGGATACTTCATGGTCAGCTTCGACCCGATGTTCCCGTCGATCCACTCCATGGTCGCGCCCTCGTACGCCGCGGCGCGCTTGGTCACCAGGTTGTAGACGTTGTTGGACCAGTTCTGGATGGTGGTGTAGCGCACCTTGGCGTGCGGCTTGACGATGATCTCGACCACGGCGGAATGCAGCGAGTCCGAGGAGTAGATCGGCGCGGTGCAGCCCTCGACGTAGTGCACCCTCGACCCGGGCTCGGCGATGATCAGCGTCCGCTCGAACTGGCCCATGTTCTGGGCGTTGATGCGGAAGTACGCCTGCAGCGGGATCTCGACGTCGACCCCCTCAGGCACCCAGATGAACGAGCCGCCGGACCACACCGCCGAGTTCAGCGCCGCGAACTTGTTGTCGTTGGCCGGGATCACCGTCGCCCAGTGCTCGCGGAAGAGGTCCTCATGCTCGCGGAGCGCGGTGTCGGTGTCCAGGAAGATGACGCCCCGCGCCTCGAGGTCCTCGCGCACCTTGTGGTAGACGACCTCGGACTCATACTGGGCGGCGACGCCGGCGACCAGGCGCTGCTTCTCCGCCTCGGGGATGCCGAGGCGGTCATAGGTGCTCTTGATGTCAGCGGGCAGCTCGTCCCACGACCCCGCCTGCTTCTCGGTCGCCCGCAGGAAGTAGAAGATGTTGTCGAAGTCGATCTTGCCGAGATCACCACCCCAGCTGGGCATGGGCCGGCGGTAGAAGTAGTCGAGCGAGCGGTGGCGGAACTCGCGCATCCACTCGGGCTCGTTCTTCATCCGCGAGATCTCCTCGACGACCGCGTGGGACAGACCTCGCTTGGGCTCGAAGACCGAGCTGATCTTGTCGTGCCACCCGAACTTGTAGCCGCCCAGGTCGACGTTCTCCGGGACCGGATTGATCCGCTCCGGTGTCTGCGTCAGGTCTCGGGCATCGGTGACCATCAGGCTTCGCTCCTTGCTGGCATGTGTGCAGGGGACGGAGTGGACCGGTGTTTGCTGCGCATCTCCCTGCTGCTGTCCCTGCCGCGCGCGTCCATCTGGACATGGGTCACGCAGCGGACGTTGCCCTGCACGATCGTGGCCTCCCGCTCGACCGGGGTACCGAGCAGCCGCTCGAACAGCTTGGCCTCTGACGCGCACAGATCGGGCAGCTCGGTCGCAAGATGCTCGACCGTGCAGTTGTGCTGGCAGAGGCGCAGCCCGCCGGGGACGGGCTCGACCTCGGCCATGAAACCCTGCTCGCTCAGCACGTCGGCCAACGCCTCGGCGCGCTCGGCCAGAGTAGCCCCGTCCACCCGCTGGGCGTAGCTGGCCGCCAGCCGCTCGTTGCGCCAGGCGAGGAACTGCGACAGCAGCGAGGCATCGTGGCGCTTGACGAAAGCCAGCGCCTCGCGTGCCAGCTCGTCGTAGTGGCGCGGGAACGTCTCAAGGCCCGCGTCCGTGAGCCGGTAAACCGCCGCCGGCCGGCCCCGCTTGGGTTTCTCGACCGCCGCCGTCACCAGACCATCGCGCTCGAGCAGGGCGAGGTGGCGACGCACCCCCACCGACGTCAGCTCGAGCAGGTCGGCGAGCTGGGGCGCTGACAGACGCCCACGGCGGCGCAGGAGCATGAGGATGCGCTCGCGCGTACCCCCCATACGCTCGGTCATCGCCATGACTGCTCCTCCCTGCCGCTGCCTCTCGCCGTCACCCGTGCGTCCCCAGGTGTCAACGCCGATCCCCGCCCGGGCACCCACGTCGCTTCCCGTACGCTTCCACAGAGACGACTTTGGAAACATTGATGTTTCCTTGAGACAGCTTATCGGCACAGGCCCGACCGGGCAAACCCAGCCTCGACCCGAACCTCGACCCGAACCTCGACCCGAACCTCGACGCGGCAGCCGGACCTTTGGCACCGTGGAGCACGCACCCCCCGAAAGGAGCGGCCCAATGACCCGCCCATTGTTCTCCGGTGCTGGTGTGGCGCTGGTCACGCTGTTCGACGACGACGGCGAGGTCGACGCCAAGGCGACCGCCGAGCACGCCGCCACCCTCGTCGAGCTGGGCGTGCAGGCGGTGGTGGTGGCCGGCTCGACCGGGGAGGCGGCCACCTTGACCGACGCCGAACGGACCGCGCTGCTTGCCGAGGTCCGCCAGGCCGTCCCCTCCACGACCCCGGTGCTGGCCGGCACCGGCGCCCCGTCGCGCCGGCAGGCGGTCGCCCTGACGCGGGCGGCGGTCGACCACGGCGCCGATGGGCTGCTGGTGCTGTCGCCGCCCGGGGCCGTTGACCTGCTGGGCTACTACCAAGCGGTGGCGACGGCCGCCGGTGCTGTGCCCGTGCTCGCCTACCACTTCCCGCGGACGTCACCCCCGGGCATCCCGGTCGAGCTGCTGGCCGAGCTGCCGGTGCAGGGCGTCAAGGACTCCTCCGGCGACCCGGGCCGGCTGCTGGCCGAGCTGACCGGCTACTCCGGCTGGCTCTACACAGGCTCCGCGGCCCTGCTGGCCTTTGCCGGCCCGCTCGGCGCTCATGGCGCTATCCTCGCGCTCGCGAACGCAGAACCAGAAAGGTGCTCGGCCGCGTTCGCCGGTGACACCGATGCTCAACTCGCGCTCGCGAAGGCGCACATGGCCGCGCGGCGGGACTTCCCCCACGGCCTGAAGGCGCTTGTGGCCGACCGGTTTGGCACCTCCCGCGTCGCCCGGCTCGGCTGAAGCCAGGCGGACACCCGAGCGTTGATGCTGGTCAGGAGCCTGAGTAAACGATCCCTTGCGAGGGCGAGGACGGCCCCGCTGCAGCCGAGCGGCCCGGCCAGTGCCAGCAGTGCCGAGCTGCCGACGTAGAGCCAGCCGCGATAGCCGGCGACCTCGGCGAGCAGCCGGTCGGGGTCGGCGCTGGAGTCTTTGAGACCCTGGACTGGCAGCTCGGCCAGCAGCTCGATGGGGATGCCGGGTGGCGAGGTCTGCGGGTAGTGGTAGGCGAGCACCGGCCGTCCGGCGGCCGCCTCGGCGACGGCGTGGTAGTACGGGCGCGCGTCGCTGACGCGGGGTGGCGACAGCGCCAGGACGCTGTCGGCGCCGTGATGGACCGCGGCGCGGGTCAGCGCGGCGGCCTGCCGGCGCGACGGGGCGCCGGTGCCGGCGAGCACCGGGGTCGTGGAGGGGACGGCCTGGCGGACCTCGGCAAGCAGCGCTGTCCGTTCGGCGTCGGTCAGGGTCGCCGCCTCCCCGGTTGAGCCGGCCACGACGACCGCCTGGACGCCGAGCTCGACGAGGGTGGCGGCGTGCTCGGCGGTGGCTTTGGCGTCGACCTCGCCGTCGTCGTCGAACAGCGTGACCAGCGCCACACCAGCACCGGAGAACAACGGTGGGGTCATGGAACCCGCTCCTTCCCCTCGGGACGCTCCCTCCACCGTGCCACGGGTCCGCTGTCGCGTCGACGCTTCCCCGAGAGGTCGCACCGGTGAATGTAGGCGTCACGATCTCGGCGATGCCGCGCCAGTTGGCCTGGGTCACGGCGCCGAGGCGGATCTTGAGCTCGTCGCTGGCAAGCGAGTTGATCGCGCTGATGACCGCGCCCGGCCGGGCGAGGTCGCGTTCGGTTTGGGTGTGTTGAAGCTCGGTATGGGTGTGCGGGGAGTCGGGACGACGCAGACAGCGGCTGCGTTCCGGAAGAAGCTCGTGTTTCGTGATTTCGGTGGTGATGGCTGGCTGAGTTGACCGGCTTGCCTGGTGCAGCCAAGCAGGCGAGCATCGGCGGCCCATTCCCCGCTAAAGGAACAACCGCCGATGCTCACGCCGAGCCTACCGCGCTCGC
>WNFV01010556.1_pt1 | contig 10055 bp, 10 predicted proteins | sample 5400101 | NCBI WGS metagenome assembly WNFV01 (sample SAMN13153361, study PRJNA577476) | soil metagenome | isolation source: 115 cm soil or saprolite under grassland replicate 1 | place: USA:California | collected 2016-06-15 | reverse complement strand
TCGATGGTCGATGGTCTGGCGCCGCTTCCAGCCGTCGAGATCCGCCCGAAGGAAGGGTGGTACGACTTCGCCGCCCGGTACACACACGGCGCGGTTGACTTCCGTGTCCCCGCAGAGGTCGAGCCAGATGTTGCGGCGAGCTGCTTTGAGACCGCGACGTCGGCCCACCTTGCCCTCGGCTGTCGTGACCTGTCGAGAACTGACGCGATCCTCGACTCGGACGGTGTCTGCTGGGTGCTCGAGGTGAACACCGGGCCGGGTCTCACCAGCACGAGCTTGGTGCCGATGGCAGCGGACGCGGCTGGCATCTCGTTCGCCGATCTCACGGTCCATCTCACCAACCGCGCCGTCGCACGCCACCCGCGCTGACCGCATCGGCTCCGCGGACACGGAAATTCGTCAATCTCTGACCAGCTCGACTTCGGGAACGCTGCACCCGCGTTCGCCGGAGAGGTTGTGGTGAGGATGCCTGAGGCCGCGTCCAGTCCCGTTCCTGTGCCTGCCCTGGCCGCGCCCGGTGGACGCGTCTGCGGCGCAGCGGTCCTCCGGACGTCCGGACCATTTCGCCATCGCTGCCGGGCAAGGAGGACGCTGCCGCCGCGCAACGCACCGGCACCAGAACTGCGCGGCAGCTCGCTCAGCTTGCAGCAGTGACCGCACTCATCGACCGTGGGCTGGCCGGCTCCTCGGGCAAGCCATGCGATACCGACCGCGCCGACCCGGCTTGCTCGATCGCCTCGACTGCCGCCGGGTCGACCCCGAGCCCGATTGCATCGCAGATCCGCTGCAGGTCCTCGAGGGTTGCGAACTCGATCAACACCTTGCCCTTGCGCTTGCCGATCTGGACCCGGACCCGCGTATCGAGCCGGTCTGAGAGCCGCTCTGCAAGGTCGGCCACCCCTGGTGCCTGAGGAACCGGGCGGGCGCGGGAACGGCGGTCTGCGTCAGGTTCCGGCGTGCCGTCTCCCAATCCCGCGATCCGGCTGGCGAGTTCCTCGGCTTGGCGAACCGTCAGCCCCTCGGCGACGACGCGATCAGCAACTCGTTCCTGGTGGTGATGCTCCGTCAACTTGGCAACTGCTCGAGCATGGCCGGCGGAAAGCGTCCCTGCGGCGATCCGCCGCTGCACACTCGGCGCCAAACGCAATAGGCGGATCGAATTGGTGATCGCCGAACGGCTCCGGCCAAGCTTCGACGCAAGCTCCTCGTGGGTGACGCCAAAGTCCGCCAGGAGTTGCTGGTAGGCGGCCGCCTCCTCGAGTGGGTTCAGGTCTTCGCGATGGATATTCTCGATCAGCGCATCCCGCAGGAGATGGTCTTCTTCCGTAATCCGCACAATCGCAGGAATCGCGGTCAGGCCAGCCAGCTTGGCAGCCCGAACCCGGCGCTCACCCATCACGATCTGGAAGCGATCGTCCTGCGGGCTGACCACGATAGGTTGCAGGACGCCCACGGCTTCAATACTCGTTGCCAGTTCTTTGAGTGAATCCTCATCGAATACGTCGCGGGGCTGCCGAGGGTTGGGAACCACTCGATCAAGAGGGATTTCAATGAACGTCGAACCTGTGAGCGGGCCTTTGCTCAGCACGCCGGAGCGCAGCCCGTCACCAGGCTCTCCACCTGCGTCCCCGCCCGACTGCTCGCCATCGACCGGGGGAGTGCTGGGAATCAGTGCCTCGAGTCCACGACCAAGGCCACCTCGGCGTCGCATCAGCTAGCTCCTTCTTGAGTAGGCGCGAGTAGGCCGGTTCGGTCCGCAAGTTCGAACGCAAGGTCACGGTATGCGATGCCCCCACGTGAGAGCGGATCGTAGAGTGCAATGGGAACGCCATACCCCGGTGCCTCAGAGAGACGAACGCTTCGTGGCACGACGGTGTGATACACCAAGTCGCTGAAGTGTTTCCGCACCTCCTGCACGACCTGCTCGGCGAGCCGAGTCCGACCGTCATACATGGTCAGCACGATGCCCCCGATGTGGAGTCCGGGGTTCAGATTGACCCGGACGAGATCCACGTTGCGGAGGAGTTGACCGAGCCCTTCCAACGCGTAGTACTCGCATTGGATCGGGATCAACAGCTCATCGGCTGCCGCGAGCGCGTTCACTGTGAGCAGGCCAAGCGACGGAGGGCAGTCGATGAACACCACATCGTAACCGTACCGGACAGTGCCGAGCGCCTGGCGCAGTCGGGTCTCACGGGAGAGCGCGTTGACCAACTCCACTTCCGCGCCGGCCAGGTCGATGGTGCTTGGAAGGATGTCGAGGTTGCTCACCGGGGTCTGCCTGATGGCACTTGCGGCATCAGCCTCACCCATGAGCACGTCATACACCGACGGCTCGATCCCTCGGTGATCAAGCCCGAGCCCTGTTGAGGCGTTTCCCTGTGGATCGAGATCAACCACCAGGACGCGGGCGCCGGCAAGGGAAAGGTAAGCGCCCAGGTTGACGGCAGTCGTGGACTTTCCCACGCCACCCTTCTGATTGGCGACGGCGACAGCGAATTTGCTGTAGCCACCGTGAGTGATCTGGAAGGTCACTCGGGCATCTCGGGCCGCCTGATCGCTGTCGATTGCGTGCTGGGCCGGCGTCTCCTCCGGCCCAATCGTCATGCCTGGCTTAGCCTCGCCTCCATGGGCGTTCGCTTGGCCCGCCGATGTTTCACGTGAAACATCGGCTTGGGCGTCCGGTGGAGCTCCGTCCCCTGGAGGAGCTCCACCCCGCTGTCTCCCCTCCGAAGTCCCGCCCACTTGGGCTGCTGCTCGCAAGGCCGCTTCGCGGACCGCGATGGCTGCTTCGTCCTCCATGACATCGTCCCCGCCTACCCGATCGGCTGTCCCTCCGCGCCGCAGGCTAGACCTCTCTCGAGCGGCACTTGCCCTCGTTGGCTGGGTCGCAGCCTGCACGGCCGATATGTTCTCCTCTTGCGGGCAGGCAGCGCTAGTCTCGGTCGTACGGTGAGCCGCATTTGTTCCTACTGCATCGTCAGTGACGGCTGCGGCGGTTCGATCATCGAGCTTGGTCGTCTCGGGGCTCGGCAGATCCTCGGGGAGGCGGGACGCTGGTGGTCCCAGCCTCGCCATGATCTCGTCCACTCCTGGATCGAGGCCTGGGGGTGCAGCCACGGGCTCGTCATTCTTCAGATCTCGCTGAGCGGCTCGCTTCCGCGATCCGCGCCTCGCCTGACCCGGAGGCTGATCCCGAGTGTTGGACTCGTCGGCGGTCGTCTCGTCCTCCGAGCCATCACCGAGTGCCGTGGCCCGCAGGCGCCTGATCGTGGAGGCCTCGCCTCGTACACTGTCGGCCGGAACAGCTGTGCGTGGGGACGCATCTACCGAGGGACTGTCGTTCCGAGTGCCCTCCGCCAGGATCGGTTGCCTGGCTGGACCGTTACCAACCACGTCCTCATCAGCCGACCGCTCGATCTGTGGGATCTCGTTACCGGAATTAACTGCCGTCTGGCCTGGCTGCTTCAAGCCGACACCGCCAGAACGGCTTGCCGTGTCCGCCGCCCGAGCCGAGGATCCCCTCAGTCCGTGCGATCCCTGCGATCCCTGTGTTCCTCCAGTTGCGTCGCCTGTCGCTCGGCTATCCGCGGGATCGGACCCTCGGCGTTCGGCGGAACTCGTCGCACCATCCTGCTCGCCCGTCCCCGAGTTCGACTCGCGGGTGGTCGCCACTGCCGATCTGTGCTCAGCGGAGATCACCGAGGATGCGTCGGGGTGCGTCGCGCCGGCACCAAAAGTTGGGAGCGCACCCGGAGGTTCGGTCGTGGTCCTCGTTGGCTCGCTCACGGACGGCGTCGTTGTTGTCGCCCGCAGGCCGGCTGGATCTTGATCCCGCGCGGAGCCCTCCAAAGACGACTCGAGCGCGGCGGAAGATGATTCGTCATCCCAGCCCGCTGATCCCGCCGCGCCCCGATCCGACCGTGCTCCGGCGCTGCCGCCCGGGGACTGCGTCGGAATATCGGTCGTGGACGCTTCCGCGGCATCGTCATCAGACGGCAGAGCGGCGGACCCCGTGACACCGCGAGGAGTCTCGGGCTCAACCGCTGCTTGCTTCCCCTTCGAAATCCCGCTCCTGCCAGCTTCCGCCGACTCGATGGCCCCCGGCTCCGGCGCAGTCACATCAACTGGCTCCGCCGAGGGTTCATCAACCACACGACCAACGGCATCATCGCCCGCACGTGATTCGCTCCGCACGGCGCCCGCTTCCCCGCTCCCAACCTTGGAGGCACCTGAGCGGCGTCCCGTCTCGACCCCGTTCGGACCGCTCTCGGCCTCAGCCCCATGCTGGCGTTGACGCGAGGCGTCCTCGCCTGACTCGTGGCCAAGCTTCTGGCGTTCTCCATGACTCCCACTGGGCTGCGCGTTCCCCACCGCTGTTGCAACGCTCGTTGCTTCCCCGATGGTCGTTCCATCCTTGACGGCAGGGCTGCGCTCGCTTCCCTCGCTGCCATCCTCCTCGGCCGGAACGCTTGTGCTGCTGCCTGGAGGCGGCTCCCCAGCGGCTGGGACGGAGGAACCGGGGGAACCAGGTGAATCGGCCCCGTGGTTGGCTGGCGTGGGCGCAAGGTCGGCCATTCTGGCGCCAGGAGCTCCGGCCGTGACGCCGGCGGTACCGCCTCCGTCGCTGCTCAAGGAACGCTCGCCCGTCGTGGCCGCATCGGCAGCCTGTCCGCTGCCTCGCGCTACTTGCTTCGCCCCTCGTCGACCGACGCCCACCATTCGGAGCAGCCGAGTAATCAACCCCGGTCTGGCTGGCGATGGGGTCAAGGGCTCGTCTTGGCCTTGCCGAGCGATGCGTCTCGCCTCCCTTCAGCGACAGCTCTAGCGGCACCGGGCATGGCGTGTGTTTGTCGCTGTGGGACCAGAGCGGACCGTGCCTATTCGGCGGGTCCTGCGTGCTCCGTCAGCGGCAACTCACAACACCATCCTTCGGTGGCCACCTGCCGGCATCCACCCTTCCCGGAATGAGACCCATCACGTCCCTGCCGAACGCTGGTCCCCGAGCGGGCTTCGTGCCGGTACGCCTGATCGCCGGGGGAAGCGAGGGGAGGTCGCGGCGATCTTCGCCATAATAACGACGCAGCCAACCGGGTCAATCGGCGAGCTGGGATTGTGGACAACGTCCAGTATTTCGAGGCCCAACATCTCACCCGCCGAGGCCAAACGACGCAACTCGTCATCGCTCGGCTGACCTTTGGGAACCATCAACAGGCCGCCGACTTTCAGAAGGGGAGCGCCCAGCTCGGCAACAATCGGTAGGGCACCGAGCGCTCTTGCCATGGCGACATCGAACTGCTCCCTGCCAGCTCCGCGCCCGTACTCCTCGAGGCGCGCGTGGACGACCCGAACGTTCCCGATCCCAAGCCTCGCGGCTGTCGAGGCGACCCAGTCGAGCCTCCGTCTGTGCGCATCCACGAGCGTGAACGACGTCTCCCCGAACACCGCGGCAAGCGGAAGGCCAGGGAGACCAGCCCCAGATCCCATGTCCACCCAGCGCTCATCGACTGCTGGAGTCCGCAGGGCAGCAAGGCCGAGGGCATCCTCGACATGGCGCTCACGCAGACGCTCGCCTTCATGCGGCCCAAGGAACCCCAGGTCGACAGCACCTAGATAGGCATGCTCGAGGTCACGGAGCAGGGCTTCTGTTCGTGGGTCGCGAATCAAGGGATACGGATCACCTTCCCGGGCGTCATTGCGCCACTCTCGTTTCGATCTCAGTCCCGGCCCATCGATCCTACAGAGGGGAGGGCAGGCCTTCCGTTCCTTGGCCAATCAGAGGGCCGGCGACGAACAGCATCACCGAAAGCCACGACCTCATGCGACGCGCCCTTCCTCGTGGAGATCGACGGATCGGTTGAAGGGGTGAGCCGACCCCGGCGGATCGGGAACGATGACAGGCAGTGTCGCCGATGATCTGCCCGTGGTCTGCCCAGAGTCGACCCGGGTGCCCGATCTTGGTCACGCCTGAACGGAACTTCTGGACTCGACGCTGCGCGTGTATCGCCACCTGGGTCGAGCGGCTTGATCGCGGAGGAGGCCGAGGACGCATCCGATCGACACGGGTCTTCGACGATGAGACATAGCATCATCGCGACGGCGGGAGAACTGGCGCATCGGCGAATTGTGCGCTGCCCGGCGGTCGCCAACATCACCACCGGCTTGCTGCCGCCAACCACGCGAACGTGCGGCTTGGTGGAGTAGCCGTCACGGCTGCGCCCAGCGTCTCCGATCATCCGGCCGGTGACGCGCTCCGCGGCAACGACCCGTCCACAAACCGCAGGAGCCAGTCCAGGACCCGCGCGCCGCGGCGTTGGCTCATGACGCGACCAGGACCCGATCCCGCCCTGGCGTGGCTACCGGCAAGAACTGGCTGGCCACCGGCCACCCGTTGCCCGCGGCCGGACTCGCCCAGCAGGCATCGCCGCGGCGCGCTGAACGTGCGCGGATGTTACCCGGGATTCTCCTCCGATCCGCTGGATGGGGTCCGCCATCTCTTGGAGGACCTTCAGGGATCGACTGCCGGCTTCGGGCGTCGGACCGACCAAGGCGGTCGCGGTTTCGATGCCTTGGCCGCCTTGGCGAGCGGTCGCAAAGCTCCCGCGGTTGCCGGAGGCATCGCTCCAGCGGCTTGTGAAGCACGACCAAGCTGTGCAGCACGCTGGAGCCGCACTCGCTTGCGCTGAAGCTCGTTGCCTTGAGATGCGGGGGGCGCAGTGGGTGGCTGCCGTCGCCGACGAGACACCTTGTCGGCCCGGGTCGCCGGTCTGCGGTTCTGTCGCGATGCTGAATCCTGTGCGAGGCGCGATGTTTCACGTGAAACATCGCCAGACGAGGTTCCCCGTTCCTCGACCCCGGCGCATCACCCGGCTCAACACACCCGGCGGAACGACGGATCATCGCCGATGCACTCCATCCCAGACCGCACTCTGGATCGCCACTGGTTCACGCGCAGACCATGTCAGATGTGGTTCGTGGGCTGACACGAGTCAGCGGCTTGGCCGCATGCGTGCGTGCCACCAGCGCGCCGCTCGTGCGCAAGGCGGGATGGCCGCGGATCGAACGGGATGTGCCAGGCAAGGCGCTCCGCCAGTTCCGGGCCAGGCTGACCACGAAAATGCATCTGGTTGCGGCGGGCGTGGTCGACCGCTTGGCATGGCCGTGAATCCTGCCCAACGGCCACGACGGCGCGCTGGCTGCAATCGGTCTTGAACGTCATCCGTGTACCACGGCGGGCCGTCAGGGCGGGACCGAACCCGGAGGCCTCCTGACCGTCTGATCGCTGACAGGAGGGTCGAGTAGGAGATGGCGGTGCAGCAAGGCCGGCAGGCCGGATGTGAGTTCGGCCTGTTCCAAGGATCGACGAAGGAGACACCACGATTGCCGAGGCCACAGGATGACCGCTGCCCAACCCGCCGACAAACTGCTCCCAGACGAACACGCTGATGTGCTGCGCGAGAGCGTGACTTGGAGTAGGCCAGAAATGTCGGTGGGACCTGACAACGCTTGATGGTCGTGTTCGGAACTTGGAGTCTGACTGCGCGGCCGTCAGAGCAAGGCTTGCTGTCAGCGGTCGATCCCACCGATGACGTGGACGCGGCACAGATCGATGCAGTCCAACAGGCCCGCGTCACTCCGGTTCAGTTGATGATGGGGGTGCTTGCACGAGCCGCAGGACGGTGGCGGCGACCTGGTCCAGGGGAGCGCTGGTGTCCACCTTCAGGCCCGCGGCACCTCGCAGCAGTGGCTCGACGGTCTGCTGCAGGTGAAGGACCCGAGCGACCTCATCAGGATGCTTCCTGTAGGGATTGGTGGTCCTGTTGGCCAACCGCTCAACGATCACGCCAACGGGCGCGGTCAGCACGACGATGTGATCGAACTGCGGGTAGAACTTCCCTCGATTGGGGGCGCACCCGCTGAGGAACAGCACGTCGACGTCGTCGGTGGACAGGAGGTCTTGGATGCGGTCTTCTCGCCAGACCCAGTCTTGCCCAGCACCCAGGCCGGCTGGCTGGTCCTGGGGGACGGTCACCAGTTCTGACAGCCCGTGGTCGTCGGTGTCGACGGCCTTGTAGCCGCGTGCGGCCAGTTCGGTGATCACCGGTGATCACCGATGATCACCGTCGACTTTCCGGTCCCTGACATACCGGTGAGCAGCACCCCGCTTCATCGCCACAACATAGCGTCTGGCAGAGATGTAGGGATGGTCAGCGGCCGCGAGGGTACCGGTCGGCTCGGGCGCGGATCTGGGCCGGGCCGGTAGGAGGCCGTGCCAGTCTCGATGGCGTTGCAGAAACCGCTGCTGTCACCGCTGATCGACAGACGCTGTCCGAACTCACCTACAAAGCCAGTTGTAGGCGGCTTGAACGGCAAGCGTTGGCCTTGGGACGCTCGCAGGCATGACCAGGCTTGTAGACCGACTGCTGCGCTATGCGCTGTGGCAGCGCCTCAAGCCAGCGGGCATTGTCGGATCGCCTCGGATATGGCGTCGCGGGACGCCGCGTGGTGGCTGGTGGACGGTTGCGGCGAGGTCCCTGGGCGGCCACGCTGTCGGCGTGTCCCAGATCCCTCCTCGGACCGCCGTGGATGCCTACTTCACCCGCATGCGTGCCATGGGTGTGCAGCGGCAGTTGGACGTAACGTTCGACTTCGACCTCGGCGAGCTGATCGATGGCCACCATATGGTCGTCCGAGGAATCGAACGCGGACCCGGCGAGGCGGTGCTGCACTACGAGTTCGTCCCTGCGTTGCAAGAGCACGAACGTCAGGACAAGGGACCGTTCTTCTGGTACTGGCTGGTGTCCGCCAGCGACGACACCGGCGGGTTCGATCCGTCAGGGCACGGGCCAAGCTCGCATGGAACCCGCGACCTTGGCGGCGTGATCCCCACGGTGGCGACCCCGCTGGTCTTGGAGTTCCAGCCTCATTCGGACTACACGCCTGCCGCGGCGGTGTGCACGCGGCTGATGATCGAACTCGCGACCGGCGCGGTCACGGCCCTGCCAGCTTGACCACGCCGAGCAGCAATGGGGGCCGGATGGCGCGCGTTAGGCGGCGCCGCTGATGCCGGCGCGTGCGTGCCGTCCGATTGGCTGCGGCCAGCGGGTCGGGGCGCTGGCACGTGGACCTTCTCCGCCGAGGCGAGCGCCATCGGCTCCAACGCTTCCCAGATGTCCGCGGATGACGTCCAAGTCGGTCGATGCGTTATGCCCCACACAGCATGTTCTCTACTCGGACCGCGGGAGCAGTGCCCACATACCACTCGTCAGACGCAGACGCGCCATAATCCTACTCGGCCGACTCCGCCGGGGCTCGAATGATGACGCGGCGGTTTGGCTCCTCACCGACGCTTTCGCTCCTGACACCGCCGACGGATGCGACGACGTCGTGAACGATCTTCCGCTCGAATGCGGTCATCGGCTCCAACTCCTCGTGCTGACCGCTCTGCGCGACCCGCTCCGCCATACTTCTCCCCAGCGCTACGAGCTGTTCGCGCCGCTGTGCCTTGAAGCCGTTCACGTCGATGGTGATGCGCACCCAGCGCTGGGTCTGTCGCAGCACGGCCAAGCGGGTCAGCTCCTGCATCGCGGCAAGGGTCTCTCCCTCTTGACCGACCATGAACTCGAGCTTCGAACCCTCGACGTCCACATGGCCGCCGGCGGTATCCACCCAGGTGGTGATGTCGCCGTCGATATCCAGCACGTCCAGGAGTCCCTCGACGAAGTCGGCTGCCAACTCCGTGTCGGCGGCGACCGCCTCCGGATCGGTGACCTCGGGATGGCGATGCGACGAGCTCGAGGTTCCTCGCGACTCGCGCTCGACCTCAGCCACCGGCTCCGTGGACGCCACTCCGGACTGAGGCTCGGGGGCTGCCTCAGTCATCTCTGGTCCACCGGGGTTGGTCCGAAACACCTGCCCAGGTTCCTTCCTTGTCACCCGAACGATCGCCGGCTCTCCCACCTTTCCAAAGGTCGAGGGAACCGGTCGCTTCAGGACCTCGACGTCGATCTGGTCCTCTCGCAGACCCAGTTTCGCGGCGGCAGCCTCGACGGCCG
>WNFV01028451.1_pt1 | contig 10057 bp, 8 predicted proteins | sample 5400101 | NCBI WGS metagenome assembly WNFV01 (sample SAMN13153361, study PRJNA577476) | soil metagenome | isolation source: 115 cm soil or saprolite under grassland replicate 1 | place: USA:California | collected 2016-06-15 | reverse complement strand
TGTGATAGCGCGCGCCGCGCATTACCGGCGCGGCCAGGAGCTCGAGCCAGCCGGCGCGCTGCGTATAGGGTAATCCGCAGATGAACCCGACCTGCGCCTGGGCCTGGTCGAGCATGCGCTCACGATCCTTCCATGGCCGATCCTTCACGAACTGCATGCCAAGGCCAGTGCGTCGGCTCAGGTACTTCGCGACACTTTGATAAAATGTAAGGTGGTTGTCCGACATCAGCGAGACAACGGTGAGTGTTTCCATCTTTTCAACAGTCAGCAGTCGGCTACATAAATTTGGACTTACGCAAGTATTCTTAAACCATAAACGATGCTGTGAAGCTTGGGTTGGTCAGCGCGGGCCGATCGACGCGAAACGCATCGATTGGGAAATCGGAGGCGCCGCGCAGCGCCAGCTGGGTCGGGCGTCAGCGTGTACAGGCAGGTTTTGGTGTACAGCTCCGGGCCAAGCGCGCGCGGAATATATGTTTCGAGAAACCGGCGCAGGTCGGCCGCCGCGCGGGGGTTCGGCGTGAACGTGCGTGTATCGGCGGTCACGACATCGCCGCCGACATCCTGGCCGGCCTTGGTCGCCACCTCGCCATAGATCGGGAAGCCATAGAAGCAACCGCGCGGCCCGCCGTGCCAGATCCAGATCGGGAAGCGATCCGGCGCAAACTCGCGCAGGTGCGGGGTCTGGAAATAGGTCACCTGCTCCTGTGTCACCGTCAGCGGCAGATCGATGCCGACAGCGCGCAGCACCTGATTCGACCACGCGCCCGATGTGACCACTACCCGCCGTGCGGTAAACGTCGCGCTGTCAGTCTGCACCACCATGCTATCGCCAGCCGGCCTGATGCTGCGGACGGCGGTATTTTCGAGAATAGTTGCGCCGCGCGCGCGGGCCAGGGTGACGTGCGTGGCGTTGGCCTTGCGGGCGTCGATCAGCCCGCTATCGGCCTGGTAGAGCGCGTGGACGCCGTCGGGCAGCTGAAACTGCGGCCAGCGCTGCATCAGCTCCTGGGCGCTGAGCTGCTCGTGCGGGATATCGGCGGTGCGCATGGACTCGGCATAGTGGTTGATGAACTGTGGCGCGCCATCCCCCACCAGCTCCAGGTCGACCCCGCCGGTCTTCAGGCGCAGCTGCACGCCCGACTCAGCCTCGACCTCGCCCCAGGCGGCGTAGCTATGCCGGGTGAGCGCAGTATACGCCGGCGCATGGTACGACAGCCGAATGATCCGCGAATGATCCTGCGACTCGCCGCGATCGTGACCCAGCGCAAACTGCTCCAGCCCCAGCACCTCGCGGCCGGCCTCGCGCGCCAGCCAATACGCGGCCGCGCTGCCGATCCCGCCGCAGCCGACCACGATGTATTCGTATGCTGTTTTCATCCTTGCCTCCGTCAGCAACGAATCTCCTGTCTAAACGAAAGGCATGGGACACAGGCTCATCAACAGAAACAGCATCAAATTGGGGTCCAGGGGCAACGCCCTGGCCGGGGGTTGCAAGGGGGCGGGGTCGCCCCTTTGCCGCCCGCCGCGCAGGCGTACCAGCCAGCGCAGCCCTGCTCCTTTGCCGCCCGCCGCGCGGGCGCGACTATCATCGGGATCCGCCCGCCGCGCAGGCACACGCGCGCTACGTCAGCTCGCGCGTGCGCCGAGCCACATACTCGCGCAGCTCCTGCTCGATGCCGGGGTCGATCGGTGGCTGCTCGTAGTTTCGGAGCAGCTCCTTCCAGACACGGTTGGCGTGCTGAGCCGCATCGAGCCGGCCGGCATCCTCCCACTGCCCAATGCTCAGCCGATCGCTGATCACCGGGCGGTAGAACTCGTTCTGGTAGCGTGCCTTGGTGTGCTCGGTGCCGAAGTGATGCCCGCCCGGCCCGATCTCCTTGATCGAATCGAACGCCAGCGTGTCGAGGCTCACCTCGACCCCGCTAAACAGGTGTTGCATCATCGCCAGCCCCTCGACATCGATGATCAGCTTCTCGAATGAGCAGACCAGCCCCGACTCGAGCCAGCCGGCGGCGTGCTGAACCCAGTTGGTATGGCTCATCACCGTCGGCCACAGGCACATCTGGGTCTCGTAGGCCGCCTGCGCGTCGGGAACCTTCGACGTGTTGAGTCCGCCGCTGCCGCGATAGGGCAGGCCGTAGCGTCGGGCCAGCTGCGCGCCGGCGAAGAACGCCCAGGCGCCCTCGGGCGTGCCGAACGCCGGGCTGCCCGAGGTCATGTCGGTGTTGGTGGTGAATCCGCCGTAGATGATCGGCACGCCGGGGTTGACCAGCTGTGCCAGCGCGATTCCGGCCAGCGCCTCGGCATTCTGCTGCGCCACTGCCGCCGCCATGGTGATCGGACTCATCGCGCCGGCAAGGATGAATGGCGTGACCACCAGCGGCTGACCGCCGCGCGCATAGGTGATGATCCCGCCGATCATACTGGTGTCCCAGCGCAGCGGGCTGTTGGCGTTGACGATCGCGGCGAACACCGGCTGCTTTTTGATCGCATCCAGCCCGCCGAACACAATCGCGGCCATATTCAGGCAGTCGGCCGAGACTGAGCGGCCGTGCGCCGCCTGGGCTACCACTTTGTCGCTAAGTGTGAAGATCGCCAGGCCGCGCTCAAGATGGCGGATCTGCACCGGCAGATCTTGCGGCTCGCTGATCTGGCTTTCGAGCACATGAATCGGGTTGCAGGCATGCACGATCTTCATCAGCTGGTGTACATCGGCGAGCGTGCCGATGCGCCGACCGTTGTCGAGGTCGGACACGAACGCGGTGCCGCTGGTACTGACGAACACGGTGTTTGCGCCGCCGATCCGCAGGTTTTTGGCCGGGTTGCGCGCGCGCAGCGTCCACTCGGCCGGCGCCTTGCCGACCGCTTCCAGCAGCAGGCCGCGATCGATCCAGACATGCTGGCTGGCACGATCGACTTTGGCCCCAGCCTTTTCCCAGATATCAAGCGCCTCGTCGTCGAGGAAGTCCAAGCCGATCTCTTCGAGGATGCGCATCGAGGTGTCGTGGATCTGCTCGAGCTGCTCGGCCGAGAGCATCTCAGTCGGCGGCATCCAGTGCTTGATCGGGCGAAATGGGATCTGCTCCAGCGACGAGCGCCGGCGCTGCTCACGGCGGGCGGCGCGGCGGTCGGAACCTTGTGTCACGGGTGTCGTTCCTTTGCTAACTGTGATCTTTCGCAGCGGTACTTCATCTTCTTTTGTGTTTCGTTTTTGCGCTCGCAGAGCGCAAAAACGAAACACAGATAAAATAGAAAGTACCATGCTGCCGTTCGTCCTGAGCTGCTCCCCTGAGCGGCGTCGAAGGGTGTCGAAGCCACGTCCTGAGCGTGCCGAAGGGGGCAGGCAAAAGGGCGTTTGCGTGCGGCACTGCGTAAGTCCTGTAATTGAGTGATCTGCTAGCGCGCGCCATTGTTCTCGCAGATCGATGCCATGACCGTGCCGCCGAAGTAGCCCAGGCGCTCTGTCAGCGTCCGGCGCAGCTCGCGACTGGGGCCGCCGCCTTTGATCAGGCCATATAGCCCCAGCCCGGCCAGTGTCCGGCCGGCAGTCAGCGCGCCCGCATCGCGCATGATATCGAGGATCGTCTGCTCCTGTGGTGTGAGTGTTGCGGGCTGGCCGGCGCTGGCGAGCGCGGCCTGGTTGAGCGTCTGTATGCGCGCCAGCGCCTGCGCGAATGTGTCGATATCGTCGCGCTCGGCCGCCGGACACAGATCAGCCGTGATGACGCTCGACATCTCCGCGCCGAGATGCCGCGCCGCCGCGCGCAGCGCACCTCGGCGATCGATCTCAAGCGTCTCGGGCGTCGCGCCGGGTGGCCGTGGCAGCACAAACACAAATACCCAGTCGTTTGCTACGCCCTGGTGTGCGATGGCATGCCGGCGCAGCAGCGCGCCATGTTCGCCCACTACCAGCAGCCCGCCCTGCGCAAAGGCGTGCGCCTCCAGCGCCTCGTCATCCGCCAGCCCGATTGCCCGCGCCAGCTCCGCGGCATCATCGGCCGGCAGCGCGTGCAGTGTGGATAGCGCCCGCGCGACGCTCAGCCCAAGCATGGCCGCCGAGCCAAGGCCCATGAACTGTGGGATCGCCAGCTCGATCTCGATCTCGGCCCGCGGCGGCAGATGCTGCTGCTGGAAAAAGTGCGCAGCCTGCCGCCATGCCAGGTCGGCCCGCGCGCCCGAGACCGCCAGGGCAGGCGATTCGCGCGCCAGCAGCTGGATCTGCGGGAACTGTAGCGTGATGCCGACCTGGCAGATCTGCCCGTCGAGCTGCGCCAGACCGAGCAGCAGGCAGGATGGGCTGGTAAGTTCAACATCCATGGTCTGCTCTCGAGATACGTCTCTTAATAACGCCGCACCTATGATGATTTGTGTTTATGACCTCATCAGATTGGGAAGCCGTCAGTTGGTCGCATCTTTACTCCATTGTTCCCTCCTGAATCCGTAACGGCTCCAGCGCGTCCCAATCGATCGTAACGCCTAGGCCGGGTGTGTCGGATAGGCGGATTGTCGCATTGGCGTCCGGCATGGTCGGCGTGGGCAGGATGAAGTCGCGCCGCTCGGGCGTCCAGCCCGGCGGATCGAAGGGCAGTTCGACAAACGGTGCGGTCGAGACCGCCGCGCTGACGTGCAGATTAGCTAGCAGCACCAGGCCATCGCCCCAGGTATGCGGGGAATAGATCGCGCCGGCCGCCTGCACCTCGCCGGCGATCTGGCGCGCGCGCAGCAGCCCAGTGCTCCAGACCACGTCGGGCTGATACACGTCCAGCGAGCCGTGCTTCAGATACTCGCGCAGCTCCCCGATCTCGCGGTTGCCTTCGCCGCCGGCGATCCGCAGCTTCGCGCGCCGGCGCAGATCGGCCAGTCCGCGGTAGTCGTGGCGGTGCAGCGGCTCCTCCAGCCAGTAGGCATCCAGCTCGGCCAGTGCGTCGGCCATCCACAGCGCGGTCTTGAAATCCCATGGCGCGGCGGCATCCCAGGGCATCTGCCAGCCCTGGTTGGCGTCCACCAGAATGTGCATATCCGGCCCGATCGCCGCGCGTACCGCCCGCACCACTTCCAGGTCATCGCGCGGGTCGGCCGCATGGAAGCGAATCTTGAGCGCGGGGAAGCCCTGCTCGCGCAGCTGCCGCGCTGAGTCGGCGCGCGCTGCGGCAGGCCGGCGCTCGCCGCACGAGGCGTACATGCGCACCTGGCGGCTGCGCCCGCCGAGCAGCTTCCACAGCGCAGCACGGCCTGATCAGCGTCTGCCGCTTGCAGGCGCTCAACCACGGAACCTTGTTCGTGCTTGAGTTCGGGAAACGCAAGTAACAGCATTGCCAGATCGCGCCAGTCGGTGCCCGACTTCGGGTTGCCGCGTCGTTGAGTGTATGCAATCACCTTACTGGCAATCAAATCAGCCGGCGCCATAACCAATACCCGAGCAATACGCTGTGTTGCCGGCAACTTCTCGATCGAGCGTACATCGACCAAATCGCGGTTGCCGGACTTCCGCACCTGAAATAGTCGATACTCGTGCCCTTCGCCAACCTGCCGCACGCGCACAGCAATATGAAACCGTTGACTCAAGTGCTCGCGCAATTCGTGAACGAACTCCGCGGCGCGCGTCGAAAGCAGATCTATATCCTGTGTCATGCGCGGCTCAGGGACGTAGGCATTGACCGCCTGAGCGCCAAACATGACGACATCATCACGGTCGCGCAAAAATTCAAGAACCACTTGATGGATCGTGACCAACGGCAGTGGCTCATTCATCATAAACTCCTGAAAGGTCAGAATGTCAGGTTCAAACATCAGCGATCTCCTGAAGTATACGATGAATGTTAAGGTGATACAATGTACATCCTAACAATTATGGAGCCAGCACACTTCATCGTCCAGCAGTTCAGGAGTTTCAGCCGATTATGCAGACCGACCGACGATACCGGCGCCGGCGTATGGCTGCGCTCGCGCTGTTCCTGACGGTGGCGCTGTGCTCCTGCGCTGGGCTGGGGCCGCTGCTGTATCGCGTCTACCAGGCGGCCGAGTACCCTGGCGCGACCCGGATCGCCGATGAAACAATCACCCGCTATACGCCGAACTTCTCCATGCGCCGCACCACCGTCTACCGCAGCGCCGACCCGTTCAACAAAGTCTACAACTGGTACTCAGTCAAGTTCGACCTTGGGCCGGAGAGCTACGCGCAGAGCAACTGCATTCTGATGGCGAAATCGGTGACCACCGGCGGGGTGTTCGACGAGCAGATGAGCGTCATGCTCTGCAATACGCCGAACGACCAGATGATGTTTGTGATGCGCTCGCTGCTGTTTCGCTACCCTCACCTTGGAGATTAGAGTAACATTTTCTGCAGGTTATTTTTCGCCCCGGAGGGCGAAAAATAACCTGCAAAGAGTAAAAATCCGTGTCGATAGGCACTACCGCATATGCGCGGTTGTCTCGCGCAGGTCGACCAGCTCCTGACCTTCGACCTTGCTGAGCGCCGCCACCAACTCCTCACGCCCGCAGTGGCGAATTTTGACGATCAGATCCCAGCGGTCGGCGCGCTTGGGTGTGCGAACGCTGCCGAGCGCCATGATGCCCCAGCCGTTATCCGCGATCACGCGGATCAGCTTGCGGAACTCGCCATCGCGATCGGGCACGCGCATCACAATTCGCCAGCCCGGATCGATCGCGCCCAGCAGGTTGCGCAGCTCGATCAGCAGATCGGTCTCGGTGATAATGCCGACGACAATGTTACCCTGCTCGACCACCGGCACGCCGCTAATCTTGTTCGAGATCATGATATCGGCGGCATCCTCGATCGTGGCGTTTGGGCCGATCGTGTGCAGATCCGCGCCGGAGATCATCACCTTGCCGACGGTCAGATTCGACATGTAATTGGTCAGCTCCCAGACATCCATGCTGCCGACCTGCTCGGGCCGAATCGCCAGCCGCTGGCGCGTCACCAGGCCGATCAGCCGCTTGCCGTCGCCGATCACCGGCAGATGACGAATGTTGTTCTCGAGCATTAGCTTCTGGACTTCGACCACGCGCCGGCTCGGCTCGACCATGATCGGGTGGCGTGTCATATAGTCCTTAACCAGCATGGGCTTGCCTCGTTGTAGATTGCGGATTGCCGCTGGGCCATTCTATTAGGACTTACGCAAAGGTGCCTTTAGCCTGCGGCAGCGCAGCATGGTACTCTATCTTTTTTGTCTACTCTTTTTCGCCCGGCCGGGCGAAAAAGAGTAGACTATCGGTGAAAATCCGTGCGGTGCGTACGTCCTATCTATGTGCAAAAGCGGTTCTCGGTTCGCCCAGCGGGCACCCGGTTTTCGGTTGTATGTCAGGTTCTGTCCGCGTTCGTCCTGCTCGTCCGTGTCCCAATGTCGTCATCCCCCGATTGAACCACCGGCTCAAGCGCTCGCAGCGTCTCCAGCGGAATATGGCACAGAATGCGATGGCCGTCGCCGGCATCCTGCCAGGCTGGCTCGGTCGTCTCGCAGATCCGGCCGCCATCGGGCAGCATGGCCCGGCGCGGGCAGCGCGTATGGAAGCGGCAGCCGCTGGGCGGGTGCAGCGGGCTGGGCACCGTTCCTTCCAGGCGAATATGTTTCTGTTCCACGCTCGGGTCGGGTATTGGCACCGCCGCCAGCAGCGATTCGGTGTAGGGGTGGTATGGCGGCACGTAGATCGCCTCGGCCGGGCCGATCTCGACGATCTGGCCCAGGTACATCACCGCGATCGAATCCGAGAAGAAGCGCACCACGCTCAGGTCGTGGGCGATGAAGATCATAGTGGTGCCATGTTCGCGCTGGATCTCCAACAGCAGATTAAGCACCGCCGCCTGCACCGACACATCCAGCGCCGAGACCGGCTCATCGCACAGCACCAGGTCGGGCCGGCCGGCGAAGGCGCGCGCGATGCCGACACGCTGCTTCTCGCCACCGCTAAGCTGGCGCGGCCGGCGGTCGTAGTAGTGCTCATCCAGCTTGACCGCCTGGAGCAGGCGGATGACCTCGGCGCGCACGTCGTTCGCCGGCACGATCTTGAAGCGCCGCAGCGGGCGCTCGATCTGCGTGCCGATGCTGTAGCTCGGGTTCATAGTCGCGTCGGGGTTCTGGAACACCATCTGTAGCTCTTGGATGAGCGACAGGTCGCGCCGGCTGGCGCGGTGTTGCAGATCGAAGCCGATGAACTCGGCCTGGCCGCCGCTCATATCTTCCAGCCCGATGATCGTTTTGATCAGCGTGCTCTTGCCGCAGCCCGATTCGCCGACCACCCCCAGGGTCTGGCCGCGCGGCAGCGTGAAGCTCACGCCGTCCACAGCTTTGACATATTCTTTTTTGCCCAGCCCAATCATGCTGAGCGGCGATGAGTCGGCGTGGCGGTAGTAGGTTTTCAGGTCGCTGACGTTCAGAATACTCTCAGTCTGTCCGGTGGCCGTCATCGCCAGCGGGATGATACCCTCGGGCGGCTGCCAGCGCCGCGGGTCGATCTCCACGGCGAAGCGGCAGCGGCTCAGGTGCTGCCGGCCGATCTGGCGCAGCGCCGGGCGCTCCTCGCGGCAGGCATCGCGCGCGTAGTCGCAGCGCGGCTCGAACACGCAGCCCGGTGGCAGGCGATCCGGCGCTGGCACGCGCCCGCGGATCGGGTGCAGCATGCTACCGGCCTTGTCGATGCCCAGCCGCGGCACGCAGCGCAGCAGCCCCTGGGTGTAGGGGTGGCGTGGATTCGCGAATATCTCTTTGGTGGCGGCCAGTTCGACCAGCTCGCCGGCATACATCACGCCGACACGGTCGCTAACCCGCGCGATCACGCCCAGGTTGTGGCTGATGAACAGAATCGCGGTGTCGAAATCGCGCCGCAGGTCGGCGATCAGATCCAGCACCGCCGCCTCGACCGTCACGTCGAGCGCGGTGGTTGGCTCATCCATGATCAGCAGCGCCGGGTTGTTCAGTAGCGCCATCGCGATCACGATCCGCTGCTGCTGGCCGCCCGAGATCTGGTGCGGGTAGCGCTCCAGCACCTTCTCAGGGTCGGGCATGTACACGCGGCGCAGCATCTCGATACAGCGGGCGCGCGCCGCTTCAATGCTGGCGCCGCGATGCACCGTCAGCACCTCCAGCATCTGCGCGCCGATCCGCAGCACCGGGTTGAGCGAGGTCATCGGGTCTTGATAGACCATCGAGATCTGGTCCCCGCGCAGCTTGCGCAGCTCCTCGGCCGTGCGATCGACCAGCGAATCGCCCTGGAAGACGATCTCGCCTTTGGCGATCTTGCCGTTGCGGCCGAGGTAGTTGACCAGCCCATAGGCCACCGTACTCTTGCCGCAGCCGGATTCGCCCACCAGGCCGAGCGTCTCGCCGCGAAAGATCTCGAACGAGACATCGCGCACGGCCGGCACATCGCCGGCGTGCGTCTCATATGCGATCGCCAGGTGATCGACCTTGACGACCGGCTGGCTCATTTTGCCGGGGGGACGAATCATAGCTTTGTCCGTGGTCCGTGGTCCGTGGTCCGTTGTTCAGAGCGCACTGCTACGAACAATGGACAATGGACCACGGACTATCGATAGCGCCCAAGCTCTTCCGACAGCCCATCCGCCATCAGGTTCAGCCCAACCACCAGCATGGCAATGGCAGCCGAGGCCCACAGCGCATCCCAGGGGTGGCCGGCCTGAATGAACTTGCGGCCGGCGTTGACGATGCTGCCCCAGTCGGGCGAGGGCGGCGGCAGGCCCAGGCCCAGGAAGCCGAGCGTGCCGATCGCAAACACCGCGTAGCCCACCCGCAGCATCGCATCGATCATAATCGGCCCGCGCGCATTCGGCAGAATCTCGACGAACATAATGTACCACGAGCTCTCGCCGCGCGTCTGCGCCGCCGCTACATAATCGCGCGTCTTGATGTCGAGCGTCAGGCTGCGCACCAGGCGCGCGATGCCGGGCGCGCCGGCGATCGTGATCGCCAGCACTACATTCACTGCCGATGGCCCGAGCGCCGCGATGATTACCAGGTACAGCAGGATCTGCGGGAAGGCCATCAGCGCATCCAGCACCCGCATCACCACCTCGTCG
>WNFV01014640.1_pt1 | contig 10058 bp, 7 predicted proteins | sample 5400101 | NCBI WGS metagenome assembly WNFV01 (sample SAMN13153361, study PRJNA577476) | soil metagenome | isolation source: 115 cm soil or saprolite under grassland replicate 1 | place: USA:California | collected 2016-06-15 | reverse complement strand
AGGAGACGAGCTGCGGATCCAGATCGAGCACCAGGCTCCATGGCGGCGTGGCGCAGCAGTGCAGCCCGGTGACGTCGGCGCCGGTCGAGCCCAGGGTGCGCCACAGCTCCAGGGCGAGCTGTGGCCGCGCCGCGACGAGCGGGTGGCCGAGCGAGGGCTCGTCGAGCACCAGCACCACCTTCCAGTCCGGCAGAGCCTCGCGCACACGGGTGACCAGGGAGCGGACCCGGGCGGCGTACCCGACCGTCAGCGGGCCGCGCGCCGACGGCACGGTGAGCGCCTCCTGCCCACCACTATCCATCGCCAGCGCCAGCGTGACCGGCCCGGCCGCCTGGAGCTTCAGCCAGCCGCCGGGCCGCCGGCGCAGGGCGCGCACGAATGGCTCCAGGGTCCCGACCGCCTGCGCCGGCAGGCCTGGCCTGCCGGGGGCGCGGTCGCGGCCCACCCAGACAGGCCGGACCCCGGCACCCCCGCCGGCCCGCGCGAGCATGCGCTCCCGCTCCCCCACGCCGGGCAGGCCCAACGACCACTGGCGGATCATCTCCTCCGCCGCCACCGCGAGCGGACGGGTTGGCCAGAACGGCAGCTCCGGGCAGGCCTCGACGGCGGCGTCCACGCAGCCCTGCGGGTCCGCGTGGGGCATGCCGCCCATGCCCGTGCCAGCGCCCTTGGGCCGGAAGCCCGGCGGTACGGCACTCACGAACGCGAGCCGACCGCTGGGTCCGGGGGGCGCAAGCGCGAGACCGGGGCTGGAGCTGGGGCTGGGCTACCGGAGGGGGTTCCAGAGCCGAGCGGCCTCCCGGACCCTCCGGTCTCAGGCTCACGGGTGGTGGCGGCGATCGTGCCCCCACCGAGCACCAGGTCCCCGTCGTAGAGCACGCCCGCCTGCCCCGCCGCGACCCCGAGGACCGGCTCGTCCAGCTCGAGGCGGACGCGGCTGTCATCGAGCGGGACCGCCCGGCAGCCGACCTCGGCGCCGTGGGCGCGCAGGCGCGCCAGCGCCCGGCCAGCCCGCAGCCTCCGCCCATCGGTGCCACTGGCGGCCTCCAGCTCGACGGTGCGAACGGCCAGGTCGCCGCGCTCTCCGACCACGACCTGGTTGGCCGCGGGCTCGATGCGCAGCACGTAGCGCGGGGTCGGCGCGGCGATGCCGAGGCCGCGGCGCTGGCCGACGGTGAAGCGGTAGGCGCCCTCATGGTGGCCGAGCACCTTGCCGGACGAGTCGACCACATCGCCCTGGCGCCTGCCGAGCCGGCGCTCCAGCCAGCCGGCGGTATCCCCGTCTGGGATGAAGCAGACGTCGAACGACTCCGGCTTGCGCGCGGTGCGCAGGCCGAGGTCCGAGGCGATCGCGCGCACCTCCGGCTTGGTGAGCCCCCCGAGCGGCAGGCGCAGGTGCGCCAGCTCTTGCGGGCCGAGCATGTAGAGCACGTAGGACTGGTCCTTGGCCGGGTCGGCGGCGCGGTAGAGCCGGCCGCCCTCAACGCGGGCGTAGTGGCCGGTCGCCAGGGCGTCGAAGCCCAGCGCGCGGGCGCGGGCGAGCAGGGCGGTGACCTTGACCCGCTCGTTGCAGCGCGCGCAGGGGTTGGGAGTACGGCCGCGCGCGTACTCGGCCGCGAAGTCGTCCACCACCGCCTGCTGGAACTGCTCGACGAAGTCCCACACGTAGAAGGGGATACCGAGGGTGTCGGCTACCCGCCGGGCGTCGTCGGCATCGGCGAGGGTGCAGCAGCCCTTGCCCTGAACCTGGAGGTGGGCGGGAGTGTCGGAGAGCTTCAGGTGCACACCGGTCACGTCGTGGCCGGCCCGGGTCAGCAGCGCCGCCGTCACCGACGAGTCCACGCCGCCGCTCATGGCGACCAGCACCCGCTCGCCGCTCACGCGACACCCCCCACGGTGGTGCGCGATGGGGCCAGCACCCGCAGTGCGTCGCCCACCGCGAGGGTCGCGGCATCGACGTCGGCCGCGGTCGAGGCGTAGCCAAGGCTGAAGCGGAGCGTCTCGCGCGCCTCGGCCGGGGTGCGGCCCATGGCGAGCAGCACGTGTGAGGGAGTCGCCGCGCCGCTGGCGCACGCCGACCCGGCAGAGCAGGCCACGTCCTCGCGGTCGAGCAGCAGCAGCAGGTCCTCGCTGCGGCAGCCGGGGAAGCGGACCGAGAGCAGCCCTGGCAGGCCGCCGGCCGGGTCGCCGTTGACCTCCAGGCCCGGCTCGAGCGCGCGCAGGCCCGTGAGCAGCCGCTCACGCAGCTGGAGCAGTCGGGCGCCGGCCCGGCCACGCTCGGCAAGGGCAGCGGCGGCGGCCGCGCCGAAGCCGACGATCGCCGCCACCGGCAGGGTGCCGGACCGCAGGCCCCGCTCGTGCCCACCCCCGTGCTGCAGCGGCCGCAGTCGCGTCCCCGCCCGCACCACCAGGGCGCCCACCCCGGTGGGCCCGCCGAGCTTGTGGGCGGCCAGCGCGACCAGGTCGGTGCCGTCCCGTGCCATGTCGACCCCTGGATTGCCGGCGGCCTGCACCGCGTCGCAGTGCAGCGACGCACCGGCCGCATGGGCCAGCTCGGCCGCCTCGGCGACGGGCTGCACCGTGCCGACCTCGTTGTTGGCGGCCATCAGCGCCACCAGCGCGGTGTGGCCCGGACGCAGCAGCTCGCGGAGCCGGTCGAGCCGCAGCCGGCCGCGCTCGTCGACCGGGGCCAGCTCCACGGTGGCGCCCGCGTCGAGCGACGCCCACTCCGCAGCATCGAGCACGGCATGGTGCTCGACCGTGGAGACCACCAGATGGCGGGCGCCAGGCTCGCGCGGCAGGACCGCGCCCTTGATGGCGAGGTTGTCGGCCTCTGTGCCACCCGAGGTGAAGATCACCTCGCCCGGGTCGGCGCCGACCAGGGCGGCGACCCGCTCGCGAGCGGTCTCCACCGCGGACCGGGCGGCCCGGCCGGGGCCGTGCTGGCTGGAGGGGTTGGCGACCGGGCGCTCGAGGAAGGGACGCATGGCGGCCAGGGCCTCGGGGCGCAGCGGCGCGCTCGCCGCATAGTCGAGGTATGGCACGGGCGTTCCTCTCTCCGGTCAGTTGCGGCCGCGGCGGCGGTCGCGCGGCCGCTGACGGCCTTGCTGGACGGCGCGGCGCTCCTCCGCGGACGGCACGACCGTGAAGTGCAGGCTCTCCGACGGCCGCTCCCAGTCCAGGGAGGGCTGGCCTTCCATGGCGGTCGCCATGAAATCGTGCCAGATCCGCGCGGGGTAGGAGCCGCCGGTCACCCGGATGCCGCCGACATCCAGCATCGGCACCTCACGCCCTGGATACCCCATCCACACCGCGGTCGCAAGCTGCCTGGTGTAGCCGACGAACCAGGCGTCGCGGTAGTCCTGCGTGGTGCCGGTCTTGCCGGCGGCCGGCCAGCCGATCTGGGCCGCTGTGCCGGTCCCCTGGCGGATGACGCCCTTGAGGACGTCGGTGACCTGGAAGGCGAGCGCCGCCGAGATGCGCCGCTCGCCCTCCGAGCGGTTCTCGATGAGCGTCCTGCCGTGGCGGCTCACCTTGGAGAAGAGCACCGGGCGGTGGCGGACGCCCTCGTTGGCCAGGGTGGCATAGGCGCTCGCCATCTCCATCGGGGTGACGTTGGCGGAGCCGAGCGCGATCGACGGGGCATGCGCCTGCGCCGGTGCGACACGCAGGCCGAGGCGCGCGGCCATGGCCACCACCCTGGTCGGGCACAGCCGAGCCATCACGCGGGCGTAGACGCCGTTGACACTGCGCCAGGTGGCTTCGCGCAGTGGCATTCTGCCGGCGCCCTTGCCCTCGTAGTTGCTGACCGTCCATGGCGCACCGCAGACCTTCGGGTCGCTGAAGCCGCTGGACTCCCACAGCGAGTCCGGCGAGATGCCGGCGTCCATGGCGGCCGCCAGCACGAACGGCTTGAACGCCGAGCCGGCCTGCCGCTCGCCCTGGACGGCGAGGTTGAACTGGCGCTTGTGGTAGTTGCGCCCGCCGACCACGGCGCGGACGGCGCCGTCGCGGGGATCGATCGCGACCAGCCCGACGTCGGGGCCGGAGTGGGGCCGCGATCTGGCCACCGCCTCCTCCGCCTGGGCCTGCAGGCCCGGGTCGAGGGTGGTGTCGATGCGCAGGCCGCCCTCGTAGAGCCTGCGGTTGCGCTCGGCCACCGTGCGGCCGAGCCTGGGGTCCCCGAGGAGCTGGCTCTTCAGCGCGTCGACGAACCACGGGTAGCGGCCGCCGACGGTCGTCGGGGGCCGCACGCCGAGCGGCTGGGTGACGGCCCTCGCCGCGGTCGAGAGCGAGGTCATGCTGAGCGCCGCCATCTGCTGGAGCACGGTGTTGCGGCGGGCCAGCGCCCGCCGCGGAGCGGTGCGCGGGTTGGCGGTCTCGGGCTCGCGGATGACCCCGGCCAGGGTGGCGGCCTGCGTCAGGGTGAGCTGGCCGACGTGCTTGCCGAAGTAGCCGCGGCTGGCCGCCTCGACCCCGTAGTAGCCCGAGCCGAAGTACACCCGGTTCATGTAGGCCTCGAGGATCTGGTCCTTGGAGAGCCGCTCCTCGAGCTGGGCCGCCAGCGAGGCCTCCTTGATCTTGCGCACGAGCGAGCGGTCGCGCAGGTCGGGATAGGCGTTGCGGACGAGCTGCTGGGTGATGGTGCTGCCGCCCTGGACCGACTCGCGTGACAGCAGGTTGGCCAGCAGCGCCCGCACGATGCTGCGGTCGTCGATGCCGCGGTGGTGGTAGAAGCGCTCGTCCTCGGCCGCGAGCACGGCCTGGCGCATCACGTTCGGTATGGCCGACAGCGACACGACGATGCGGTCCTGCTCGTCGTGCAGGACCTCGATGAGGTGGCCGTCCCTGTCGAAGACCTGGCTGCGCTCGGGCTGGTCGAGTGGCCGTATCTCGGCCAGGCTCGGCAGTCCCGCCGCCGCCGTCCTGACCGAGCCACCGAGCAGGGCGGCGGTCGGCAGCCCGGTCGCGGCGCCGACCATCGCGGTGAGCAGCAGCGCGACGGCGACAGGGCGCAGGAAGCGGCGCCAGACGGGCAGTCGCCGGTCGGGCGGCGCCGCGAGCGCGGCGACCACCAGCGCGAGGCGCCGGGCCGCGCCGGCGCCCATCCGCGCGAGCGGTGGCCCGGTCGCCCGCACCGCCCCGCCGACCGCCCGCGCGCCCGCCCGGCCGGCTCGGCCCACCGCCAGCGCGCCGCCGCGACACGCTCGGGCGCAGGCGACCGTGCCGGCGGCGACCGCGCGTGCGGCCACGACCGTGCCGATCCGAAGCCAACCGGCCACCACGACCGTCTCTTCGCGAAGCCAATGGGCAGCCACGATGGCGCCCGCCAGGACGACCCGGCCGGTGCGGAGGCTTCCCGCCCGCAGGGCCCGGCCCGCCTCGAGCGTGCCCCCGCGGGTGGCGCGCGCGCCCGCGATGGCGGTGACGGCGAGCCAGCGGCCCGCGTCGCGCGACAGGTCAGCCACGTCGTCGATGAGCAGGCGGGCGGCGGCGCGCGCCCGCTGGCCGCTGGCGATGAGGTCGTCGCCGGCCAGCGCCAGCGCGTCGGCGACCACGGCGGCGTGCGACCGCACCCGGCCGACCGGCCCGGGCAGGTCCTCCATGCCGATGACCCTGGCGCCGAGGACCACGTCGGCGTCGCGCAGGCGCCGGCGAGCCAGCAGGCCCGGCCCGCCGTAGCGCAGCAGCGCGCAGCGCAGCAGCGCACGCGCTCGCTCGACGGGACTGCCAGCCACGAGGGATGGCCACGGCGGGTGGGTGGCGGCCAGCCGTCGAGAGGCCACGCGCCGGTTCAGCAGCGGCCGCACCAGCGGCGGCGGTGGCGACTTCCCCGTGAAGTGCTCCGCCGTCACGGCGCCGAGCGCGGCCAGCGCGGCGCGCAGGCGCAGCCACCGTCCCACCACGACCGCCAGCAGCCAGGCGATGCGTCCGAGCGCCGCCAGAAGCGAAGTCGCCGCCCTGACGCCCCGGTGGCGCGGGATCCCGCGCCATGCGCGGCCGAGCTCAGCGAGCGGCGAGTCGATCATCAACTCCTTCGCTTCACGATGCCGACTTATCAGGCCTTTCGCTTGACGACTTCGTCGGTGAGCCGGGGCACCACCTTGAACAGGTCCCCGACCACCCCGAAGTCCGAAATGGCGAAGATCGGGGCCTCGGGGTCTTTGTTGATCGCCACGATGGTCTTCGAGGTCTGCATACCGGCGCGGTGCTGGATCGCACCTGAGATACCAACTGCCACGTAAAGCTGCGGTGAAACCGTCTTGCCTGTCTGCCCGACCTGATTCTGGTGCGGGTACCAGCCGGCGTCCACCGCGGCTCGGCTCGCCCCGACCGCGGCCCCCAGCGAGTCGGCGAGCCCCTCGACCAGCGCGAAGTTGGATGGGTCCTGCAGGCCGCGACCGCCAGAGACGATGATCTCGGCCTCGGCGACGTCGGGCCGCCCGCCGAGCTCCTCCACCACGTGGTCGGTCATGCGGATGTCCGCCGGCCCGGCCTGACGGGTGAGCCCGAGGTCGACCACCTCCGGCTCGACGGGCGATTCCTCCACCGGGAAGGCGTTCGGCTTGACCGCCAGGACGGGCGTGCCGGCGCGGACCCTGGAGTGGACGATCGTGGCGCCACCGAAGACGTGCTGCGTGGCGACGAGGTCGCCGTCGAGGTCGACCACGTCGGCGAGCATGCCCCAGCCCATGCGCGCGGCCAGCCGGGCGGCGGCGTCCTTGCCGCCCGGCGTGGCGGCGACCAGCACCGCGGCGGGCTGGGCGCGCTCGGCCGCGGCCTCGAGCGCTTCGACCAGGGGCAGGGTGAGCTGGTTGGTCCAGCCCTCCCCGGTGGCCGAGTAGACAGTCTTCGCGCCATACCGCCCCAGCGCCTGGACCGCGGCCTCGAGCCCGTCGCCGACGAACACCGCGGCCGGGTCGCCCAGCTCGCGGGCCTTGGTCAGCATCTGGCTCGTGATCTTCCTGGGGTTGCCGTCCTCGTGCTCGACCAGTACCAGAACCGTCGCCATCGTCGGCCCCCTTCAGATGAATTTGCGGCCGGCGAGGAACTCGACCAGCTCGAGCGCCGCGCTGCCGTCGCCGGAGTCCTTGACCACCTGACCGGACTCCCGCGGTGGGCGCGGGGTGAAGTCGACCACCTCGGTGGTGGCGCCGGCCCTGCCCACCTCGCCAGGGTCGAGGTCGAGGTCGGCGAGCGCATAGCCGGTCACCGGACGGGACTTCGCCGCCATGATGCCCTTGAACGAGGGGTAACGAGGCTCGTTGATGCCCTTGACCACGCTCACCACCGCCGGGCCCGCTGCCTCGAGCACGTCGTGGCCGCCCTCGGTCTCGCGGTGGATTCGGACGGTGGGGCCGTCCACCTCCAGCTTCTTCGCTCCGGTCAGGCCGGGCCAGCCGAGGTACTCGGCCAGGGCGCTCGGCACCAGCGAGGTGCGGGCGTCGGTCGACTCCGAGCCGCAGAGGACCAGGTCCGGCTCGACCTTTCTGATGGCCGCGGCCAGGACCTTGGCGGTCCCGAGCACGTCGGAGCCGTGCAGGGCGTCGTCGTGCACGTGCACGGCCGCGTCCGGCCCCATCGACAGTGCCTTGCGGATCGTGGGCAGCGCCGACTCCGGCCCCATGCACAGCACGACCACCTCGCCGCCGGCGGTCTCCCTGAGCCGGAGGGCCTCCTCGACGGCGTACTCGTCGACCGGGTTCATGATCGTCTCGACCGATTCCCGGTCGAGTGTCCTGTCCACCGGATCGAGCCGCTTCTCCGCGGCCGTGTCCGGTACGCGTTTCACTGTGACCAGGATCTTCACCTGCTCCTCCTCCAGACAGACAGCTCACGGACCGCGCCTCATCATGCCGCAACTACCCGCAACATTGCGCAGATGCGCGCCGCCGCCCACGGCTGCGGTTGGCCGCGGCAGCGCCTGAGACCATAGGCTCGGCGTCGCGCCCATGCACCAGCCGCCGCCGGCGCCGCTCACGGCCCCGGGCGAGCTGCGCGAGGACCCGCTCAGCGGGCGCCTGGTCGCGATCGCCGCCGGCCGGGCGGCTCGGCCAGAGGCGTTCCTTCGCGACGTCGGCCCGCCGCGCGGCACGCTCGGCTGCCCCTTCTGCCCCGGCAACGAGCACATGACACCGCCCGAGGTCTGGGCCGATCGCGACCCGGGCAGTCCCTCCGACGGCCCTGGCTGGCAGGTGCGCGTGGTGCCGAACAAGTTCCCCGCCTTCGCCGGCCCGCCGGGTGGCGCCGACTCCGACGGCGGCCTGTACCGGTCGGCTCCGAGCGCCGGCACGCACGAGGTGGTGATCCACTCGACCGACCACCTCGCCAGCCTCGCCGACCTGTCCGACAAGGCCGTGGCGAGGGTGCTCGGCGCCTACCGGCAGCGGCTGCTCGCCCACCGCGACGAGCCGCTCGGGTCGATCGTGGTGATCGTCAACCACGGCCGCACCGCCGGCGCCTCCCTGGAGCACCCTCACAGCCAGGTGATCGCCACGGTCGAGCGTCCGGAGCTGGTGCAGGCCGAGCTGGACAGGCTCGGGGAGCCCGGGAGGTCCGGAGCAGGCTGCGCGGCGTGTGCCGTGGTCCAGCGGGAGCGGCGCGGCGAGCGGGTCGTCGAGGAGCGGGACGGGCTGCTCACCATCTGCCCGTGGGCATCGGCCGCGCCGTACGAGTCCCTGCTCCTGCCAGGTGCGCACGAGCCGCGCTTCGAGCGTGGCGACGAGTCCGGCGACCTCGCCGCGGCCGGCGCCCTGGGCCGGCTGCTGCGCCGGTTCACCGCCGTGGTCGGCCCCAGCGCGCCCTACAACCTGGTGCTGCACTCGGCCCCGCCAGGGGTGGACGACTTCCACTGGCACCTGCACCTGATCCCCCGCCTCACCACCTACGGCGGCTTCGAGCTGGCCACCGGGATCATCATCAACGTGGTCGACCCGGACCAGGCCGCGGCGTCGCTGCGGGAGTCGGAGGGGGCGCGAGCGCGGTGAGCGGTGGGGCAGCCCAGGAGCCGGGGGCCAGGGCCAGCGACCAGGGACCGGGGGCTTCAGCGGCTGCTGAAGGTGGCCTTGCCCGGACCGCGCTCGACGAAGGAGGCCATGCCGGCGACCGCGTCCTCGGTCGCGAACAGTGACTGGAACGCGTGCCGCTCGAGCAGCAGGCCGGCGTCGAGGCCGACGTCGAGCCCGCCGTCGATCGCCTGCTTGGCGGCGCGCAGCGCGACGCCAGGGCCTCTGGCGAAGCGGGCGGCGGCCTCACACGCCTTGGCGTAGACCTCCCCGGGCGGGTGGATCTCGTCGACCAGGCCGATGGCCAGGCACTCCTCCGCCGGGTAGAAGCGGCCGGAGTAGACCATGGCCTTGGCCCGCGCCGGGCCGACCAGGCGCGGCAGCCGCTGGGTGCCGCCCGCGCCCGGGATGATGCCGAGCAGGATCTCGGGCTGGCCGATCTGCGCGTCGGCGGCGGCGAAGCGGAAGTCGGCGGTGAGCGCGAGCTCGCAGCCCCCGCCAAGGGCGTAGCCGTTGACGGCGGCGATGACCACCTTGGGGATGTGGGCCAGCGCGGTGAACGCCGCCTGCAGGTCGCCGGCGCGTGCCGAGATCGCGGCACAGGACTTCCCGCTCATCTCCTTGATATCGGCGCCCGCCGCGAAGACCTTGTCGCCGCCCCAGATCACCACCGCCCCGATGCGCTCGTCGTTGCCGGCCTGGAACGCGGCCTCGCGCAGCTCGTCCTGGACTTGGGCGTTGAGGGCGTTCATCGGCGGCCGCTCGAGCCTGATCGTGCCGACCCTTGTCGCCTGGTCGATCTGGAGCCGTACGAAGTCCCCCACAGCGCTCCCTCCTCTGGACGCCGAACCACAACAGGCGCAGGGATTCTACGCGTCGGGTCAGCTCAGATCGCCCGGCGCGGTGTTGCCGCCGCACACGATCACGGCCACGCGCTCGCGGCGCGTCGGCCGCCAGGCGCCGGAGGTCAGCGCCGCCAGGGCGCAGGCGCCGCCGGGCTCGGCCACGACGCGGAGCTTGTCCCACAGGCGCCGCCCGACCCAGAGATGGTAT
>WNFV01010547.1_pt1 | contig 10061 bp, 8 predicted proteins | sample 5400101 | NCBI WGS metagenome assembly WNFV01 (sample SAMN13153361, study PRJNA577476) | soil metagenome | isolation source: 115 cm soil or saprolite under grassland replicate 1 | place: USA:California | collected 2016-06-15 | reverse complement strand
TCATCCGCCGTGCAGGCCCGCGTACCCGCCGCGGTAGTAGAGCAGCGGGCTCCCGTCGGTGACGGAGCCGCCGGTCACGAGGCCGAAGAACACCGTGTGGTCACCCCCGGGCGCCTCCCCCTGCTTCTCGCACTCGATGCTCGCGACCACCCCGTCGAGCACCGGCATGCCGTGTTGGGTCTCGCGATAGCTGATTCTCTCGAACCGGTTCGGGTGATCGACGGCGAACCGGCGGGAAATCGCCTCCTGGTCGGCCGCAAGCACGTTGAGGACGAAGCGCGGCGCCGCCTTGAGGGCCGCGTGCATGTCGTTGGCGTGGTCGACCGATACTAGCACCAGCGGCGGATGGAGCGACACCGACGCAACCGAGCTCGCAGTCATGCCGATCGGGTGGCCCTGCGGGTCGCGGGTCGTGAGGACCGTTACGCCGGTGGCGAACCGGCCCAGGAGTTGGCGGAACTGGTCGGGGTCGACGGCGTGCATGGTCACCAAACGAGTCGGGCGAGTGCGAGCGGAGCGAGCACGCGACGCGCCGGGACGACATTCCCGGTCGCTCCCACCAGAAGATCCGCGAGGTCCTGGCGGCGCGCCAGCCGGCCGACCACGCGGTCGGTCAGCGCTGGCCACCCGACGCCCAGGCCGATCAGCCGCTCGAGCGCCCACTTGCCCGCGAATTCGCGCCGGCGCGCGCGTACGTAGGGTACGAGCGCCGCGGCGGTGAGGACCCCGCGAGCAAGCGCGGGGAGTAGGCAGCTGGCGGCGAGCTCTGCCCCCCTCAACGCCGCGTAAATGCCTTGCCCCGTGAACGGGTCGAAGAAGTCCGCGGCGTCGCCCACCAGCAACGCGCCCCCCTTCGCCGCGATCGGTGTGCGGGCCCATTGGGCGAACGGGCCGGTGGCCATGACGCCGCGCACCAGGCGCCGCGGGTCGAACCGGCCGGCGAGGCCGGGGAAGCGCTCGAGCGCAGCGAAGAAGCCGGCGGGCCCCCCGTAGGTCCGGCCGCTCGCCCGCACGGTGCGAAGCGGCAGGACGAGCGCGACCGTGGTCACGCCGCCGCCCACGGGGCCGAGGCCCACGTACCCGTGACGGCCGACGTGCAGCTCGCCCACTCCGTCCACCCCGGCCACGTCCGCCACGTGGGCGGTGAAGGCGACGCGCCGCGGCGCCGACGATCGCACCAGCCCGAGCCGCCGGGCGACCACCGAGCGGAGGCCGTCGGCTCCAACGACAATGCGGGCGTTGCACGTGGCACGTCGCACGTTGCCTGATCGCGTGATGACGCCAGCGACCGCTCCCCGATCCCAGACCAGGTCCTCCACCGTCGTGCTTTCCCGGACAACCGCTCCCGCCCGTTCGGCGGCGCGCAGGAGGATCGCGTCGAAGGTGGCGCGCGGCAGAGCAAAGCTCGGGGCACCGCCGAACCGCCCGCACATCGCGGCGCCGCCCGGGGCCACCACTTTCATGCCGGAGATCCTCGCGGGGGACGCGCCCTCCACTGCGGCGAGCACACCGTCGCCGAGCCGTGCGAGCAGCGCCGTCGTGCCGGGGCTCAAGTACTCCGAGCAGGGTTTGTGGCGGGGGAACCGCGCGCGGTCGAGCAGCAGCACCCTCACGCCCGCGCGGGCGAGGTGCAGCGCCGTCGCCGCGCCGGCCGGGCCGGCGCCGGCAACGATCGCGTCCCAGCAATCTCTCACGCCCCCCCGATCAGCGCGAGCCGAGCGCAACCACGACTGCTCCGCAGAGCGTCGCCGCCAGGTTGACGCCGTCGTTGTCCAGCCATCGCCAGCCTCGGATCAGCCGTACCGGCTCGTGGCACACGGCGTTCCCGCGCTCGAACCGCGCGTCGCACGCGGGGCACTGGTACTTGCCTTGTACCGTCGCCCCGAGCAGCGAGTCGACGAGCATGCCTGCGACGCCGGCTGCTGTCAGCAGCACCAGGGGCAGGTCCGGGTGGGCCGACCCCGGGGCCATGCCCCGGGGTCCCCGGGGTTCCAACACGGACGCTAGCCCCGCTATCACCACAGCGCCCGCCACCCCGCCCAGCGTTCCCAGGACCGTGATACCCCCGGACGTGCCCCGGGTGACCCGCCGGCCGGTCGTGATGAGGCGGGGTGACACGGGGGAGAACGCGCCGATCTCGGTCGCCCACGTGTCCGCGGTGGCGGCCGCGAGGGCGCCGGCCGCCACCGCCCAAGAGCCGAGCGCGGCGGCAACGGCGGCGACGCCGCCGTTCGCGATGACCTGCCGGGCGGTGCGGCGAGGACCGCGCCGCTCGGCGAGCTGCGTGAGGAGGCTGCCCGATATGAAAAAGGCGGCGAGGAGCGCCACGCCCCGCCACCCCACGCCCCACGCGACCGCGGCCCCCACCGCCAGCGCGGCCGCAAGGCCGTCCGGGGTGAGCCACTTCACTCGTCGAGCAGCTCGCGCAGGATGCGGTGCTTCAGTTCCGGGGGGGCGCCCTGGGCCCGGCAGCGGGCCTGCAGGAAGTCGAGGAACAGCTTTTCGAAGTCGAAGTGCTCGCCGCACGGCGGGCACTCGATGAGGTGCTGGCGGATCTCCCGCTCCAGCTCGGGCGTCAGCTCGCGGTCGAGATATTCGTAGAGGTGCTCGACGCACTCACGGCAATTCATTTTGAGCTCCCCCGGATGTATCCCATACCCACGGCGTAATCGTACAGCTTCTGCTGGAGCAGCCGGCGTGCCCGGAACAACCGCGACTTCACGGTGCCCACCGGCACGGCGAGCACCCGGGCGATCTCCTCGTACGACAGCCCCTCCACGTCGCTCAACACCACGGTCTCCCGGAATTGTTCCGGCAGCCCGTCGATGGCGCGGAGCACCTCGTCGTCGACGATGCGGTCGAAGAACGTCCCCTGGGGATCGTCGTCCTGGAGCTCCTCGAACACGGAGAAGGGCTCGATGGCGTCCAGGTCGACCGTCTCGGGGTGGCGGGTGCGCCGCCGGTATTCATTAATAAAGGCATGCCGGAGGATGGTGAGGAGCCATCCCTTGGCGTTGGTTCCCTTCTCGAACTGGTGCCAGGCTCGGTAGGCCTTGAGCATCGTCTCCTGGACGAGGTCGTCCGCCTCCGCGGCGTTGCCGGTCAGCCGCAGCGCGACCCGGTACAGGCTGTCGAGGTGCACGAGGGCTTCGCGCTCGAAGCTCACCCGCTTTTCGGCATCGGCCGCCGGGCTCGGGGCCGGGGGGGCCGAGGGGCCCGGGGGGGCCTGGGGGGCCGCAGTGGGTGGGGAGGACGAGGGGTGCGGGGGGGTGGGCGGAGTGGGCGGCGTCATAGCGTGCCTTAACCTCTCCTCGCGTCACCGGGTTCCGCAATGGGGTCGCGAGGTGCTAGGTTTCGCGCTCCGTGGTCCACAGCATCCTGCCACTCGCGGTCCTCGAAGCGGTCAAGAACCTCGACACCCCCGTCGAGGACGGGTTGTCGGAGTTTGCTGAAGAGCTCTTGTCCAAGCGGCTGGGGCTGTCCCCGACGGTGGCGATGCAGCTGCGTGAGTACGAAGCGATGGTGCGGCGCGACGCCTCGGCCGACGCCGCCCACGTCGAGGCGTTGCTGCGCCTGGTGGGGCGCCGCCCCGATGCGGACCTGGTGTTCGCAGACGCGGGGCGGCGCGCCGCCCGGCGCGCGGTGCGCCGGCTGTTCGTCGGCTCCCGGCTCGCGGCCCGCGCCTGGCCGCGCCTCTTCGGGTATCTCGCCGCCCGCCGCGCCGCGCGCGCGGTGTTCGGCGGCGAGCTGCGGCGCGAGAGTCACGTGCCGGTCGCGCGGGTGCGGCACGCGCTCGCCGTCCGCGCCACCCCCGACGGGGCGGCCTGCGGGTTGTACGGCGCCGCGTTCGCGGAGTTGTTGCGGTTGCTCGTCGGCTTCGAGGGGGCGATGCTCCACGTCTCCTGCCGGGCGACCGGCGGCGATCTCTGCGAATGGCGGGCGGCCCCGCCCGATCCGCGGCACCGCTGATGTCCCCCCTGCTCGACGGCTTCGAGTTCGACGCGCTCGCCGACGCGCTCGGCGCGCTCGGCGCCGACGCCTGGCTGCTGTACGACTTCCGCAAGGTCAATCCGATCGCGGAACGCATCCTCGGTCCCACCGGCATGGGGACGCGGCGGCTGTTCGTGTTCCTGCCGCCCCCCCGGCACGGCCGCCCGGTGGCCGTGGCGCACCGCATCGAGCTGCAGCCGCTCGCCGATTTCCCGGGCGAGGTGAAGCCGTACGGCTCGTGGCGCGAGCTGCACGGCCACCTCGAAGCCCTGGCGCGCGGCCGCACGCTGGCGCTCGAGACCTCGCCCGCGGACGCCGTGCCGTACCTCGATCGCGTGCCGCACGGTGTGGTGCAGCTGCTGGAGTCGTTCGGCGCGCGGCTGGTCTCGTCCGCGCCGCTCGTGAGCCGGTTCGCCGCGCGCTGGTCCGCCGCGGAGCTGGCCGGTCACCGGCGGGCGGCGGAAGCGCTCGCAGGGATCGCGCGCGACGCGCTCGCGTGGGCGGGGAGCGAGACGGCACGCGGGGCCGAGGTGCGGGAAACCACGCTGCAACGGCGGGTGCTCGATGCGATCGGGCGCGCGGAGCTCTACACGACCGAGGGGCCGATCGCGGCGTTCGGGCCGAATTCCGCGATGCCCCATTACGAGCCGCATCCCGGCGCCGATCGGCGGCTCCAGGCGGGCGAAGTCCTGCTGCTCGACCTCTGGGCGGGGCCCGGGGCGGGGTCGGTGTTCGCCGATCAAACGTGGATGGCGTTCGCCGGGCGGGGACCGGATGCGGAGGTGCGGCGGGTGTGGCAGGCGGTGAAGGGCGCCCGCGACGCGGCGGTGGGCGCGTTGCGCGCGCGCTGGCGCGCCGACTCGGGGCTGACGGGTGCGGACGTGGACGACGCGGCCCGCGCGGTGATCCGGGAGGCCGGGTTCGCGGAGTATTTCGTGCACCGCACCGGCCACTCGATCGATCGCGACCTGCACGGCTCGGGGCCGCACATCGACAACTTCGAGACTCAGGACGCGCGCGCGCTCGTGCCCGGCGTGGGATTCTCGGTCGAGCCGGGCGTCTATCTCCCGGGGCGCTTCGGGATGCGCAGCGAGATCAACGTGCATCTCGACGTGTCCGGTCCGGAGGTCACCCCACGCACGCCGCAGGAGGAATTGCTCATGGTCTGAGGGTCTTCTGAGGTTTCCTGGGCGTCTTCGCGTCTTGGCGTCTGTCAACGGGGCGGGGTTGGGGGGGGTGGCAGGGGGGTCTTGCGGGCGCTGCGTTCACGCGACATTTTCGCCGCGTTCCGAGAATCGGCCGGTCCCCTAGTGCGGGATACCTGCAGGCCGTTGGCCGATTCGAGCAATGCCGTCGTTCGTACGAAACACAATTGACGTTCGTTGTCCGACGCCGCTCCCAGCCCTGGAGGTGATGGCGTGCCGCTCTTGTTTCCGTCCGTTTCTTGCCGCGCATCAATGCCCCTGGAGGAAGATTCCATGACTCGTCGTGTGCGAAGCGCCTTCGGACGCTTCCTCGCGTTGGGTTGCGCGTGCGTGCTGACGCTGCTGGTGCTGGCGTCCTCGCTCGCCGCGCAACAGACCGCGGGGAAGATCGAAGGCACGGTGACGGATGACAAAGGCGCTCCCGTCGCGAGCGCCCAGGTCACGATCGTCGGTACGTCCTTCGGCGCGCTGACGGACAACAAGGGATACTACTTCATCAACAACGTGCCGGTCGGCACCTACACCGTCCGCACCAAGTTCATCGGGTACACCGCGGCCGAAGTCCCGGGCGTGCGCGTGCAGGGCGGATTCACGTTGACCGTCAACGTGAAGCTGATCCCGTCGGCGGTCGCGATCGGACCCGTCACCGTCGAGGCCGCGGCGAACCCGATCGTGCCGCGCGACAAGGTGACGTCCGGATCGACGGTGGGCGGCGACCTGGTCGCCAGCCTGCCCGTGGACGATGTCCGGCAGGTGATCCAGCTGACGCCCGGCGTGGTCGAGACGGACCGGGCTGCGGGCGTCTCGATCCGTGGCGGTCGCCCCGGCGAGGCGAATGTCTACATCGACGGCGCACCGGTGCGCGCCACCAACAGCGGCAGCCAGCGCGTCGTGGTTGCCACCAATGCGCTGGAAGAGGCGTCGGTGACGACGGGCGCGCTCGGTGTCGAGTTCTCCGACGCCCAGTCGGGCATTGTCTCGTACACCACCCGGGCGGGCGGTCAGAAGCTCGCCGGCTCGTTGTCGACGGAGACCGACGAGCCGTTTGGGGACGCGATCAGGGTCGGCTTCAACCGCTTCGAGGGCTCGCTCGGCGGACCGATCCCGAACGTCTCGAACCTCACCTGGTTCGCCTCTGGCCTCGTCCAGGGGGTGAAGTCCGCGGGGGACGTGCTCGCGGGCGGAGGCATTCGCACGCCCCGGGGGATGGACGCCGAGAACGTGCCCGTCTTCGTGACGGCGGGCGTGGACGCCGTGGTCCCGGACACTCAGGACGACGGCACCGTGCAGACCGTGGTGCTGCCCCGGTACGTGCAGTTCAGCGGGCAGTGCGGCCAGCTCGGCAACACCAACACGGCCCTCGGCCAGAGCATCAGGAACAACTACGGGTACGAGTGCCAGGGCAACCGCCGCCCCATGGATTGGCAAACGAGGATCCAAGGGAGCGGGAAGCTGCAGTACACGTACGGCACTGGGTCGAGCGTGTCGCTCACCGGCGTGGTCAACGGCCAGCAGGACCGCTTCACTCCCGGGCGCGACCTCGGGAATCCCGCGCTGTACCGTGGCCAGCATCTGTGGTCGCGGCTCGCCGTGCTGAACCTCAACCACCAGGTGACGCGCACCGCGGAGTGCGCCCTGTCGGTCAACCTGAACCTGTCCTGGGGGCGGGACCGCGCACTGGTAGCGCCGCTCGCGCCGCAGTCCGAGCTCGAGACCCGCGACCCGACCCTCGGGATCACGTTCAAGACGTTGGAGTTCACCGGGATCGATCAGATGCCGTTCCCGATCACCGAGGACATCGTCCGCAACGTCCGAAACAACAGCGGCCTGCGCTCGCCGTATCTGAACCGGTCGGACCTGCTCGAGGGCGAGACCAAGCGCCTCAACCCCTACGGCCTGGCGGCGAACCAGTGGGTCACCGGTGGATTGGAAACGCGCGTGACCTCGCTGTCCGAGACCCGGTACATCGGGCGCCTGGTCGTCGACTGGCAGGCCAACCGGTTCCACCGCTTCACCCTGGGCGGCGACGCCAAGAAGACCAATCTCGCGTTTTACGACAGTCCAATGGTCGACCAGTTCTTCCAGGATGTCTACGTTGCCAAGCCGGTGCAGTACGGTCTGTTCGCGGCCGATCGCCTCGATCTGGGCGACGTGGTGCTGGAGCTGGGGGTGCGGTGGGACTACTACGACAGCAAGTACCTGTTCTCCGGCACGCCGGGCGTCACCTTCAGCGCCCCCGGGTGGAACCAGATCGACATCGCGGATCCAGACCCAGCCATCAGCGACACGGCGTACGCCAACTCGCTGGCGCGCGTGTTCACGCCCTCGACGGGGCATAAAGCCCTGTCGCCCCGGATCCGGGTGGCGTTCCCGGTGACCGAGCGCACGGGGTTCCGGCTGTCCTACGCGCAGCAGGTGCAGACGCCGGACTTCGGGACGCTGCTGTCGGGCACGAACAACGACATCCCTTCGGGCAACACGAACCAGAACGATGCATTCGGGCGGGATGTCAACTGGGGGAAGACGATCCTGTTCGAGTTCGGCGTGCGGCACGCGTTCAGCCAGGACGTGGTGCTGGACGTGGCGGCCTACAACAAGGACAAGGTGTCGGATCTGGCCTACCGCACGGTGAGGTTCGTGAACCCGACCGACGTCACCGATACCATCCAGCCCAATATCCTGACCAACCGGGACTTCGGAAACTCTCGCGGCGTGGATATCCGGTTCGATCGCCGCTGGGGCAACCACCTGAACGCGAGCGTGGCGTACACGTTCCAGGTGTCCAAGGGCACCGGCTCCGATCCGTCCACCTACCTGAACACGTTCGCACGCCAGGTGTCGGCGCTGTCGGGGGACCGCACGCCGCCGCCCGAGCAGGCGCAGCGCACCAACAACGACCGGACTCACAGCGTCGTTGGCACGGTGGCACTGACCGTCCCCAGCGACTGGAAGTCGGGAACCGCGGTGGGAAGCGTGTTCCGGGACGTGGGCGCTTTTCTCACCTTCCGGGTGCTCTCCGGGCTGCCGTACACCCGCATCATCAATCAGGGAGACGGCCAGACCGTGCCGTTCCTGGCCTTCGGGCTGGGAGGTCGGACGGAAGAAGGAGAGGCGCTGAACGGCGCCGTCACGCCGTGGACGCGGTACCTGGACCTGCGGATCAACAAGGGTGTCCGGATCGGGCGGCTGGACATCACCGCCTACGCCGACATCCGGAATCTCTTCAACTTCCGCAACACCGAAAGGCTGTTCGCCGAGACGGGCGACGTGGTGAACGTGAAGCACGAGCAGAACGAGGTCGGCGACCCCGCGCTCGGCACCGGCGAGTACCAGGCGCTGTGGAACGAGGCGCAGGAGGCCGGCGTGCTGGAGGGTCGGAGCACCGTGAATCTGACGGGTGCGTGCTCGACCTGGGACGAACCCCTCAGCTGCGAGTCGCTGAAGCGCGTGGAGCAGCGGTTCGGCGACGGCAACGGCATGTTCACGGAGGCCGAGCAGGTGAGGGCATGGCGGACCTACTACAACGCCACGTTCGGCTCCTGGCGGATGTATGGCGATCCGCGCCGCGTGCGGGTTGGGTTCGAGGTGAACTTCTGACCGGGATTCGTCGGGTGGCGCTCCCGGATCGGGGGCGCCGCCCTTGGGCCTTTGCTCAGAGGATGACTATGCGTTCAACTTGGTTTTCTCGCACGGCGCGGGCCACACTGCTGGTGGCGTTTTGGGTCGGGTCGGTCGGCGCGTCCACGGCGGCGGCCAGGCCACGGCCGAACCGGCCGCGCGCGATGAACTTGTTTGCGGCCTCAGGGCTGTTCTATCAGGTCAACCGCCAGGGCTGCGGCATCGAGAACACGGGACAGGTGTGCGTCGCGTTCGCCGGGTCGCCGGTGGGCGGCGGCGGCTTCTGGCCGAAGGGCACGCCCGACCAGTACATCTTCAACTCGGGGCTGCAGCTTGCGGGCATCGTGGATCGAGCCGCGAGCTTCCCCTGGGCGGGCGATACCGCGGGTTACTTGTTCTTCAACGCCTCGGGCGGCGAAGGGGGCAAGGGCCTGGACTTCGTGTACGACCGGCTGAACCCGGCCGACGTGGCCGTGTGGCCCAACGGCGCCGTCGTACGTGACCCCACCATCTACAACCCGGCGCTGATCGGCCTCCCCGCGATCTCGCAGGGGGACGCCTGGGCCCGCTATTGGGAAGGCGACCCGAGCCAGGTGGCAGGTCGCGAGCATCCGATGGGGATCGCCGTGGACATGCGCGCCCTGGCCTGGAACTACCCGTCGGGGAACGAAGACATCATCTACTTCGTCTTCACGTTCTACAACGTGACGGCGCGTTGTGCGGCACGCGGATCACCCTGCACCTCCGCCGCCGGGACGCCGTACGACAACGCCACGATCCCGCCGGAAATCCAGACCGAGATCGCGGCCATCGGCGACCGGTTCCAGAACTTGAACGAAGACGTGTTCCGCATCTCGATCCCCGATGCCGGGTACGCCATCGACAGCATGTACGCGGCCTTCGGGATGGACGCGGACGTCGCCAACTTCAACCAGAACTACGCGACCGCGATCCTGCCGTTCGACATCGGGCTGGAGTACACGGGCGACTGGCTGCCGGACCCCGGCTGGGTATTCCCGCCCGACATGTTCGGCGACCCGTTCTATCCCGCGCCAGGGTTCATCGGGGTGAAGTACCTGAAGGGCCCACTGCCGGGTCAGGGCATAACGATGTTCTCCCAGCACTTCAACCCGAACGTGGGCGTCGGCCGGCACGATCCGAACGACGTGCGGCAGCTGTTTCGCTACCTCTCCGGCTTCTTCGGGCCGAGCGACACACCCTGCTCGGTCGGGTCACCGGCGGTGGCGC
>WNFV01010546.1_pt1 | contig 10061 bp, 9 predicted proteins | sample 5400101 | NCBI WGS metagenome assembly WNFV01 (sample SAMN13153361, study PRJNA577476) | soil metagenome | isolation source: 115 cm soil or saprolite under grassland replicate 1 | place: USA:California | collected 2016-06-15 | reverse complement strand
ACGCCCCGTGCCTCGTCGGGGCCGGCGGCGGAGAGGAAGAGGGAGATGTCGCGCGCCACGTGCAAGAGGCGCATCGGCAACGGAATCGCGTCGCCGCGGGCGTCCGGGAACCCGCGTCCGTCCCAGCGCGCGAACACGTACTCCAGCGCTGCCTCGATGTTCGAGCCGAGGTCGAGCCACCCGGCGAACCGCTGCGCGATCTCACACATCGTCGCAAACGCGTCACGGGCCCGCGGGCCGGCGTTGGCGATCGCGTCCTCAATTAGCGCGGCGCGGACCTCCGGGGGGCGGCCTGCCCCGACGTGAGCCCGGTAGAACGCAAGCACCTCCGCCGGGCTGGTCGGGTCGATGAGGTAGAACGCGGCTCGATGCGCGATGTCGTCGCCGTAGAGCAACGCCGCCTCGTGCCCATTCGACGTGCACCCCGAAGCGTGGAGGAGCGCGACGTAGTACGTGTCCGCGAGCTCCCGCGCCGAGGCTCCGGCGAGCTCGCCGAGGCGGACCGCGAGCACGGCAGTGCGCAGCGCGTGCTCGAGCGGCTGCCCGGTGCCGAGGTCGGTCGCGAGCGACAGGGCACCAACCACCTCGGCAGCACGGATCGGCCGCTCGCCTGACGGCGATGCTGATCCGACTGCTCCGGGGTCCTCCGCCTTCACGTCGCGATCGTACGCCGGTTCCACACGCCTCGCGTCGATTCGCGTCACGACTTCCTGACCGCCGCGAGTTAGCGGGTCGTTAGCGCCGTCGGCGAAGCTCGGCCGTGCGTCTAGGCAGACGTGACGCGAAGTCGTATCGTCCGCGCGAAGGAGGCGGGCCGTTGACAGTCTCGGCTGATCCACGCATCGGCGCGGAGCTGCTTGGGTACCGGATCGAGAGTGTGCTCGGCCGTGGCGGCATGAGCGTCGTCTATCTCGCCGAGGATCTCCGCCTGAAGCGGCGCGTCGCGCTCAAGCTCCTCGCGCCTCGCCTCGCCGAGGACGATGCGTTCCGTGATCGCTTCCTGCAGGAGTCGCAGCTCGCAGCGTCGCTCGACCATCCGAACGTCGTGCCGATCTATGCCGCGGGCGATGCCGGGGACGAGCTGTACATCGCGATGCGGTACGTCGAGGGCCGCGACTTGAAGGAGCTCCTTCGTGAAGGGCCGCTCGACAAGGAACGCACGGTTCGCATCTGCGCGCAGGTCGCCGACGCGCTCGACTTCGCGCACTCGCGGCAGCTCGTCCACCGCGACGTCAAGCCGTCGAACGTCCTGCTCGACGGGACGGAGCACGTCTACCTCGCCGACTTCGGCCTGACGAAGCGAACCGACGACGCGCGGACGCTCGAGCCGGGTCTCTTCGGGACGATCGACTACGTCGCGCCGGAGCAGATCCGCGGCGAGGACGTCGACGGCCGTGCGGACGTCTATGCGCTCGGCTGCCTGCTCTACGAATGCCTGAGCGCCGCCGCGCCGTTCCGCCGCGCCTCGGACGCCGCGACGCTGTACGCGCACCTCGAGGAGGAGCCGCCGACGCTGCCGGGCCTCGAGCAGGTGCTTCCGAAGGCGCTCGCGAAGGAACCGGACGACCGCTACGCGACGTGCGGCGAGCTGATCGACGATGCGCGCAGCGCCCTGGGGATCGCGGCCCCCCATCGCAACCGTCTCCCGCTCGCGATCGCGCTGGCCGGACTTGCCGTGATCGCCGCGGCGCTGCTCGCGGTGTTCCTCACGGGCGGGAGCGGCCCACCGCCGGCGGCCGGAGTCGGTCGCCTGCTCCGGATCGACACCGGCTCGAATCGGGTCACCGCGTCCCGTGCGGTGGGCGACGGACCGGTCGCAGTTGCCGCGGGCAGCGGCCGCGTCTGGGTCGCCGCGTATCGCGACGGGACGCTGTGGCAGTTCGAACCGGCGTCGGGCGAGACGGTGAAGATCCCCGCGATCGGGCGCCCGTTCGACGTGACGGTGCACGGCGGGTACGCGTACGTCGCCGCGCTCGGGCCGAGCCAGTTCTCCGGGAACGTCTCGCGGTTCGACGCCGTCGGCGCGGAGCACACCGGCGGCATTTCCAAGCTCGCGTGCAGCCTGACGAGCGGCACGTACGGCGTCTGGGTCGCAGGCTGCCCGAACGTCCAGCAGCTGAGCGTGTCCGCGAACGACGTGCGGATCGGCGCCACGGTGCGGATCCCGTACCCGCGGCGGCTGAGCGCCGGCAACTTCCGCGAGGCGCTGGCGGGGATGGCGACGGGCGACGGCGCGATCTGGGTCGTCGGCGACTCGAACGACCGGCGGCTCTGGCGGATCGACCCGCGAACGCGTCGGATCGTCGCGACGATCGCGCTCGGCTTTCCGCCCGCGAAGGTGGCGGCGGGCTCCGGCGGCGTGTGGATCACCGACCAGCTGCGCGACCGCGTGGTCGAGCTCGACCCCCGGACGTACCGCGTCGTGCGCAGCGTGCCGGTCGCGCGCGGGCCCGTCGGCGTGACGGTCAGCGGCGGCAGCGTGTGGGTCGCGGGTGCGATCGGGCACGCGGTCACGCGCGTCGACGCTCGGAACGGCCGCGTCGTCGCCACGATCCCGGTCGCCGCGAGCCCGCAGGCCGTGGCGGTCGACGGTGGATCGGTGTGGGTGGTGGGCGATGCGCGCTAGAGGCGCGCTCGCGCTCGTCGCACTCGCGCTCGTCGCGTCCGGCTGCGGAGGCTCGGGCACGCGCCCGTTCCGGATCGGGATCCTCTCCGATTGCTTCGGCCCGTTCGGCGGTGCGCACGAGCTGAACCTCGCGGACGCGGAGGTGCCGCTGATCGAGCTGGGCGCGAAGCCGCGCGGCCGGAAGCCGTCGTCGGGGATCACGCCCGTCGACGTCGCCGGTCGTCGCGTGGAGCTGCTCGTCGGCTGCGTCGCCGGCAGCGAGGACGCGATTCCCGAAGCGCGGCGGCTCGTCGAGGAGGACGGCGCGCGCGCGCTCGTCGGTACCGTCACGCCGGAGCAGGGCATGGCGCTTCGCCAGTACGCGCGGCTGCAGCCGAACGTCGCGTTCCTGATCCAGCCGACCGCCGCTCCCGAGCTGACGCTGGACGATCCCGCGCGGAACGTGTTCCGGTTCGCTCCCGACGCGGCGCAGACGTCGGCCGGGCTCGGCTCCTACGCCTACCGGCAGCTCGGCTGGAGGCGCGCGGCCGTCGTCGCCGACGACGTGCCGTACGGCTGGGCGGAGAGCGCCGGCTTCATCGCGGAATTTTGCGCGCTCGGCGGGCGGATCGTCGCGCGCGACTGGATCACCTTCGGCACGGATCCCGGCGCGGCGGTTGCCCACGTTCCGCGCTCGGTCGACGGTGTCTACCTCGGCGCTGCGGTGTCGGCGATGAAGCGCTTCCTCGACCGGTACGGCGCCGCTCGGCACGGAATCGCGGGCAAGGTCGTCTCGAACGTCGCGCTGCTCAGCGACCTGACGGTGATTCCCGCTGCGGGCGGCGTCGTCGTCGGCGGATCGCCGTCGTTCGATCCGATTCCGGCGCAGCGCGCGTTCGCCGCCGCGTTGAGGAAGGCGTTCCCGGGAATCCCTGCTGCAAGCGCGATCAACCCCCTCTCCATCCCGTTCGCGAGCGGGGTCGAGGCGGCGATCGCCGCGCTCGAACGTGCGCGCGGCGCGGACGGGCCTTCGTTGCTGTCGGCGCTTGCGCGCGTACAGATCGACTCGCCGATGGGCCGTATCCGTCTCGACGGCAACCGGCAGGCGATCCAGCCGAACTACCTGAGCAAGGTCGTCCCGACGGGCAACAGCTTCGCGCTCAAGACGCTTCGCGTCGTGCCGGACGTCGAGCAGACCTTCGGCGGCTACTTCGTGCGGGGCGGGCCGCCGCCGAGCGAGACGTCGCCGCCGTGCGTGAAGCGGACGCCGCCGCCGTGGGCGCGTTGATCAGCCCGCGCGGAAGGTCCACGTGAACCGCGTCAGGTGCTCGGGCGGCGCCAAGCCGCCAGGACGGAGTCCTTTGCGGACGAGCAGCGTGGGCCGCCCGCTCGCCGCGAGCGCGGCGCGTGCAGGGCCGAGCCCTCCGGTGCGCCAGCCCTCCGGCAGCCCGACGACGGAGACGGCGGCTTCGCGTGCGGCTGCGACCAGCCGCTCCGGCTCCGGCTCGACGAGCAGCGGTTCTGCCGCGACGCCGAACGCGCGCTGAACCGCGAGCGAGGCGCTGGCGAGGATGCGGCTCGCGTCCCTCGCGTCCTCGGGAGCGGGACCGGCCAGGCGGAGCGGCACGCGCCAACCGCCCGCGAGCCAGGCGCCGAGCTCGATCGCGCTCCAGTCGTGCTCGCCACCCGCGAAGGGGACGAGGACCGGCCCAGGCGCCGCGACCGCATCTCCGACCACAACGGCCACGTCGCACGGCGCCGAGCGCAGGAGCTCCGCGAGCTCGGGATCGTCGAGCGCGCCGCCGCCGGACAAGACGAGCACGAGGTCCGCGTCCTGCTCCGTCGCGAGCCGGGCGAGGTCGGCGCCGGGAGAGCGGCTTGTGAACACGGCCGGCCTCGCGACGACGCCGTCCGCGGCGAGCCGCTCGCACTCCGTGGCGACCGCCGCGGCTGCGGCGCCGAGCTCCTCGCGCCTCGCGATCAGCCGCGCGACGATCAGCTCCCGCCTCGGGTCGCGCGCGAGCGGAGCGGCGACCGCAAGGAGTTGCGCGAGTGGCGGGTCGCCGACGGCTCCCACGAGGATCGAGCGCTGCCGGGTGCGCGTCGGCGCCAGGTCGAGTGAGCGGTCCTGGCGGAGGATCGCGCCCTCGAGCTCCTGCAGCATCGGCGACGGCGCGATGCCGAGCTCGTCGACGAGTGCGCGGCGCGCGGCGTGGTATGCCTCGAGCGCCTCGGCCTGCCGACCCGAGCGATAGAGCGCGAGCATGTGCTGCCGACGCAGCCCCTCGCGCAGCGGATGCTCGGCGATCAGCGCCTCAAGCTCGGCGACGAGCTCCGCGTGCCGACCGAGACGCAGCCCCGCGTCGATCCGCAGCTCCTGCGCGACGAGTCGCAGCTCCTCGAGTCGCGCGATCGCCGCGCTCGCGAACGATTCGTAGGCGAAGTCCGCGAGAGGCCGGCCGTGCCAGAGCGCCAGCGCTCGTTGCAGCTGCGCCCACGCCTGGTCGGGGGCGTCGCGCTGGAGCGCGCGGTCTGCGTCGGATACGAGCTCCTCGAAGCGGTGCAGGTCGAGCTCGTTCGCGCCGAGCTCCAGCGCGTAGCCGGCCGGCTTCGTCACGATCGACTCGCCGCCCTTCCCGAGCGCCTTCCGGAGCTGCGAGACGCGGACGTGCAGCGCGGTCAGCCCCGACTCCGGTTGCTCGTCGCCCCACAGCTCTTCGAGCAGGCGGCCGCTCGAGACGGTCTGGCCGGCGCGCAGGAGGAGGATCGTCAGCAGCGCGCGCTGCTTCGCGCCGTTGATCGGCACGGGCCGAGCACCGTCGACGACCTCGAGCGGCCCCAGCACCCGGAATTCCATCGCCCCTCCTCCCGTCAGCGCCGCGTTAGCTCGCGGTTAGCGGCGGCCTCCATTGTCGCTTGCGACACGACCGCATCGGCGGCCGAGACCACCGAAAGGGAGGACGTCATGTTCGCCAGCCGGAGCAAGTGGATCGCACTGGGGCTCGTCGTCGCGGCGGCCGCGGCGCCGACGGCGCTCGCCGAGTCGCCGCTCGCCGCGAAGACCGAGGCGGCGGGATTCACGGCGATCACGCAGTACCTCGTCCAGCACGCGTCGCAGTCGGACACCTCCGCGCTCGCCGCGAAGACGGAGGCCAAGGGCTTCCTCGCCCTGCAGCCGAAGCCCGTCGACGTCGCGCAGCTCGGAGCGCAGACCGAGGCGAAGGGCTATCGCGCGATCGTGCGCTATCAGGAGCAGCTCGCCGCGTCGCCCGTGACGGTGTCGTCGGCGTCGAGCGGCTTTGACTGGGGCGATGCCTTCATCGGCGCCGGCATGACGATCGGCGTGTTCCTGCTCGGCGCGGCCGCGGCGATCACAGTGCGCCGCCGCCGGGGACTCGCGCGACTTCGTCCGTAGCCGCGATTACGTCCCATCGAGCTCGGAGAAGCCGCCTACAGGCGGCTTCTCCATGGACCTGTAGATGATCTGACAACTGCGTCAGTCCGAAGGCTCGCGCCCTTGGACGAGTCTCTCCAACCGCGCGAAGGCGTTGGGGACGCCGCGTTGGTGCTCGTCGCGGAGCTCGATGGTGGGAAAGCCTCTCTGGATCATGGTCATGAGCGTCTTTCCCTCCCGGGTTTCGAACGTGAACTCGAGCGTCGTTTGGAAGCTCGAGCCGTCGAGTCGGGTCTCGGTCGACGCGAGGACGAGGCGTCGCGGGCGTTCGATCACCTCGAACACGTGCCGGTGCCGGTAGAGCTCGAGGCCGAGGGTCCGAATTCGACCGTCCATACGCCTCCGATGCGCAGGTCGCAGTGCGACTCGACGATCCAGCCGGCGTCGTCCTTGCCGTAAAATGCTTCCTGACCCTCGTGGTCGGTGAACGCGTCGAAGACCTGCTCGGGTGTCGCGTCGACCAGTCGCGAGAACTCGACGTCGAGCCTCATCTGCGGCCGGCCCTCTTCTCGGCGTAGGCTCCGAAGCGGTCGAGGCGGTCCTCCCAGGCGCGCCTGTACTCCTCGATCCATCGCGTCGCCTCCTGCAGCTGCGCGGGTCCCAGTCGGCACTCGCGCGCCCGTCCCACCTTCTGGGTGACCACGAGGTCCGCGTCCTCGAGCACCGTCACGTGCTTCTTGACGCCGTTGAGGGTCAACGCGAACGGCTCGGCCAGCTCGCTGATCGTGGCGGGACCGCGTCCGAGCCGCTCGAGGATCCGCCGCCGCGTGGGATCCGAGAGCGCGAAGAAGGTGCGATCGAGGGTCGCTGTATAGTGCACCGATCGGTGCAGTATACGAGGAGACGCGATGAGAAAGCTCGTCCTGTCGATGGGAGTGTCCCTGGACGGACTGGTCGCCCGCCCCGGGCGACACGGCGCAGGAGACTGGGGACTCCCCCCGGAGGACCCTGCCCTCAAGGAGCGCAAGCTCGACTGGTTGCGCAACACCGACCTGCATCTCATGGGGCGCCTCACCTATCAGGAGATGGCCGAGTTCTGGCCCGTGTCCGACGATGCCTACGCAGCACCGATGAACGACATCCCCAAGGTCGTCTTCTCCAGCACACTCGAGCGTGCAGAGTGGGCGGAGACGCGGATCGCGCGGGGCGACCTGGCCGAGGAGATCGCCGCGCTGAAACGCGAGCCGCGGAAGGAGATGATCGCCTGGGGCGGCGCTGCCTTCGCGCAGTCGCTCTCCCAACGCGGGCTCGTCGACGAATACCGCCTCGTCCTGCAACCCGTGGCGCTCGGGAACGGGCTGCCGCTGTTCAAGGGTCTGACGGCGCCTCTCAGGCTCGAGCTAGTCGACGCGCAGACCTACAACACCGGTTCGGCACTTCACGTCTACCGCCCCGCACCTCCGACTTCGTGACGGATCCGGTGCTTGGGCTCCTGACGCGCGCCGGTGTTGGGCTCGCTGGGGGTCGGAGGCAGGCGATCTGACAATCCGCATCACAGATCGAGCACTACGTCGTCGCGTGGCTGTGAGCAGCAAATGAGTGCGCTTCCGTCGGCGGGGGGTTCGACCGGGTCGGGGCTGTACTCGACATTGCCGGCGATGAGGGTGGTCTCGCAGTTGTGGCAGACGCCGGTGCGGCACGACCAACGGACGGGTACGTCGCATGCTTCGGCGAGTTCGAGCAGGCTGGTGTAGTCGCTACTCCACGAGATGGCGAGGTTGCTGCGGGCGAACTCGATCGTTGGGCCGTTTCCGGGTTGGCCGGCGGGTAGATGGGGCGTCCGCGCAGGTGTTGCTGCGATGCCGGGCGTCAGACCGGGTGCGGGCCCGAAGGGCTCGGTGTGGATGCGTGAGGCGTCGATCCCAATCGCTGCCAGACCGGCGCTGATCTCCTCCATGAATGGCATGGGGCCGCAGAGGTACACCCCGGCATCGCGCGGTGGCGCGAGTTGGACGAGCAGCGATGCAGTGAGACGGCCGGCGCTGTCGAAGTCGCGGCCTTCGAGATCGTCGTGGCCGGGGCGGCTGTAGCAGACGTGAGCGCGGACGTTTGGGAGCGAGGAGAGGAGCGCACGGACTTCGGCGGCGAAGGATTGGTCGCGACTGCTGCGCGCGCCATGGAGCCACCAGATCTCTCGTTCGGTGTCTTCGGTGGCGAGTGCGTGGAGCATGGCGAGGACGGGAGTGGCGCCGATGCCGGCGCTGATCAGCAGTACTGGCGCGTTGGTTCTGTCGAGGATGAAGGTGCCTCGAGGTGCTGCGATCTCGAGCTGGGCGCCGACGCGGAGCCGGGTATGCAGATAGCTACTGGCGGCGCCGGCGTGTTCACGCTTGACAGTGATCCGGTAGTAATCGGCATCGGGCGGTCCCGAGAGGGAGTAGTTCCGAAGCAACGACCTCTGCTCGTTCTCGGGTTGGATTCGCAGCGTGAGGTACTGGCCGGGACGTGCGGGAGGGAGTGGCCCGCCGTCCGGGTCGTCGAGGCGGACAGAGATGACGGAGTCGCTCTCTCGCTCGATTCCGGTCACGGTCAGTCGGCGGAAACCGCGCCAAGCCGGAGGCGGGCTGGCTGTTGTCAGACCGGCGTTGCCGCTGCCGGTCTCGCCTTCGAGCAGGGCGCGGAAGGACGCTTGCCAGCCCGGGCTGAGGGCAGGAATCCGCAGCGCGCGAAGCACCTGCTGGCGCGGGTGTCCGGGGAGGTAGAGCAGCGCGTCGACTTCGGCGACCGTCATCTGTTCCGGACCGGAGGCGAGCTTGACGATCTCGTCTCCCGCCTGGACCTCGCCCTCTTGAACCACGCGGAAGTAGAAGCCGGGCCGGCGGTGGGAGACGAGCATGGCGGGAATGCGCGGGTCGTTCATGCGGATGCCCACGCGGTAACAGGTGACGCGGGGTTGCGTGACCTCGAAGACGGCGGTGCCGATCTGGAAGCGGTCGCCGACGCAGACCTCGTGGTCGCTCAGTCCCTCGATGGTGAGGTTCTCGCCGAACTGTCCGTAGACGAAGTCTGTTCGTCCGAGTTCGCGTTCCCAGTAGCGATAGGAGTCGATCTGGTAGACGAACACGGCGCGCTGCTCGCCTCCGTGCCCGGCGAGATCGCCTTGACCGTCGCCGTCGACACTGAGCCTGTGCACCCGGCGAGGACCGGCAACAGGATCCTTGAACACGCCGGTGAAGACGGTCTTCCCCTGCCAGGGCACGTCCTTCGGCAGGCCGACGTTTACGGACAGCAGCGTTCCCACCCGCTGCGGTCCCGCGCTCATGCTCACGCGCCTCCCGCTAGGTCGTTTCGTACTCGTCGTGGCGCCGCACCCAGAGCGGCCTCGTGTCGCTCTCGTCGCGACCCCTCGGCGTGCGGTCGAGCAGGGCGTAGTAGGCCATCGCGGGCTCGAGGCCGCGTGCGGTGGACACGTAGGTCCGGTAGACGATCCCGTCCGATAGCGCGTACGCGCTCAGGCCCGGTCCCTCGGAGACGTAGCCCACGACGCCCGTCCCGCACATGCGTGCGTACTGCTCGACGGTGGGCGGGATCTCGCCGTCCAGGAACGGCTTCAACTCCTCCTCGGTGTACAGGAAGCCGAGGTCGCGGTTGAAGTCGCTGCCGCCGCTGGAGACCCAGTCGATGCCCCAGCCCATCCGCTCCCTGTAGGCGATCAGCTTCGCGAGCGGCGCGCGGGAAGCGAGCAGCAAGGTGGTGTCCCGAGCCTTCAGGTGAGGCACCTGGGGGACGAGCGTGTCCGCGATCGAGGAGCAAACCGGGCAGCCTGCCTCGAAGGCCGGCCCGAACATGAAGTGGTAGAAAAGCAGCTGGGAGCGGCCGTCGAAGAGATCGGCGAGGGTCTTCGTGCCGCCCACCGTCTCAAAGCGGTAGTCCTTCTCGACCGGAACCCAGGGCAGCTCGCGCCTCTTCGTCGCCAGCTCGTCGCCCCGGCGGGTGAGCTCCTTCTCCTCCTTCAGCAGCTCGTCGCGCTCCGCCTGCCACTCCTTCTGCGTGCTGATCCTG
>WNFV01033239.1_pt1 | contig 10063 bp, 5 predicted proteins | sample 5400101 | NCBI WGS metagenome assembly WNFV01 (sample SAMN13153361, study PRJNA577476) | soil metagenome | isolation source: 115 cm soil or saprolite under grassland replicate 1 | place: USA:California | collected 2016-06-15 | reverse complement strand
CCCATGACGCACGATGACACCGTGCGAGATTGATAGGCCCAGGCCGGTCCCCTCGCCAACTGGTTTAGTCGTAAAGAACGGATCGAATATCTTCTTCAAGTGATCGGGATCGATGCCGGAGCCGTTGTCGCTAACCGAAACGATCACATGCTCTCCCTCACGGCGCGTCTTAATCCGCACTTCGCCTTCGGTTGGAGTGATAGCCTGGGCGGCGTTGACTAACACATTCATCCAAACTTGATTCAATTGAGCGGCGTAACAATTTACTTGCGGCAGTTCTCCATAATCGCGGACCAGGTGTATCTTTCCCGACTTGTAATACATCGACAGCAGGCGCAGCGTAGCGTCAATCCCTTCGTTGAGGTCAATGAATTTGAGTTCAGCCTCGTCCAGACGTGAAAACAGACGCAGGTTTTTCACGATATCGCGAATGCGCTCAGCGCCGATGTAGCAGTCGGAGAGAATTGCTTCAAGGTCCATCAGAATATCGTTGTAGTCGATCTCGCCTTTGAGCTGACGAATTTGCTCGGATGGTTCCGGCGGCAGCGCAAGGTCATCGAAGGTTGTTAGATAGCGCTCCAATCGTTTGATGTAGTCCCTCAGCACGGCGATGTTGCTGTAGATGAAGCCGGCTGGGTTGTTCAACTCGTGCGCGACCCCGGCCGCGAGTTGGCCGAGCGAGGCCATCTTTTCCGTGTGAACGATCTGGGCCTGAAGACGCTCCAGTTCAGTCCCTCTGCGCGCCAGTTCCGCATTCTGGTTCTCCAGAGCTTCTTTATAACGACGAGCGTTGCGCAGAAGCGTGCGCCGCTCTAGCGCTCGCTCGACGCAGAACGTCAAGACGTCCAGTTCGCATGGCTTAATCAGATAGTCAAACGCGCCCACTCTGATCGCGTCGATTACTCTTTGCGTTCGATCGACACCTGAAATCATAATCACCGCTGTGTCGGGATAGCGCTCGACGATCTTGCGCAACAATTCGATGCCGCCGAGCCCGGGCATCTGTATGTCGGAGAGAACGAGTGCGAATGTTTCGTGGGAGAGCTGTTCCAAAGCATCGTAGGCATTGGCAGCCGTTACGCATGAATAGCTTTCATTCAGATAATCGGCGAACAAATTGCGCACTGACTCGTCGTCATCAACGATAAGAATGCGCCGATCGTGAGCTTCGACATAAGGCAGATCAGTTGAGGACAATTTTCTAACGCCAACCATTGCAGGTGGGCGTTCGACCGTGATGGTATCTGCGTCTCTTGTTGCTGTAGACATGCTAAGATTTTGCGGTCGATTGAATTTTCAGGTTAGCTGTCGGCAACAACCAAAAGGTTGAACTCTGAACACCGACAGTCACGGTTCAGAGTTCAACCTTTAGGTTGCATGGTCGGAGCGAAAACGGCCGCTGGATCGATGCGCAGACGCATGCGCGTGTCTGCGGGAGGAAGGCCCGTATTGCCTCGATAGAATTCGATGTGTGAATGCTTGTAAAGGGGCGATGAGCCGCCCATTCCTCCGATGTTTCCAATCCGGACGCGATCGCCTTCGGGCTGAATATCGAAATCGGCAATGTGAAAGACGGCCAACGTCACGTCGGTCAAATTTCCCAGCTTTGGATAATAAAAAGTAATAGCCGCATCCGTCGGCGAAGGCTCGTTGCTGCGAAGCGTAAAGCCGGGCGGAATGTAAAGCGGCGAATCTCCGGTGCCGCTTGAATTACCGTAAAGGTGAACCGCGTAAGACAAATGTCCACGTCTTATCTCGCCATCATCGCCAACTATGTCGCCGCGATAGAGTGGGTACGAAGCGGCCAGCTCAGATGGCTCGAAACCGTTGCCGGCCGCGACGGCGTTCGGTCCACCGAAGATTTTGGCCAGCAACTTGTCTGAGTCGGTCATGTCTCTCGTGTACTCGCGCACGAGGGCGTTGGCCGGTATCTTCTTGAAGCTGGTGAACTCTACGGGCCTCAGATAATTTGACGGGAGCAGCGGTTTGGTTGATTGGTCAACCACAATCCATGTTTTTTGTAACGCCGCAGCATTCACGATCCAGGTTTGGCTGATTGAAGCGATCCCGTCGTCATCATAATTGAACGTCACCGTGCGTCCCCCAGAGTCTTCGACCCCATGCAACTTCAAACCGTTTGACGTGTAAATGAAATTAAGGTGGTGGTTGGCAACATTCCTGATGTCCGCGCAACGAAATTCTCCATCGGAGTATCGAAGAAAAAGATAACTCGTACCATCGCCGGCGCGAATAATTTTCCGGGCGCCATTATCGATCAGCCTAAGGTCGTTCGTGTTCATTGACACAAAGCTATTGGAACTTTTGGTTGCTTCAAATTCAATGAGATGAGTGCCCACACCGTCGCTTGAGATCGATGGCAGGATATACGCGTCGCGCTCTTCGTCGTAATTCAAATTCTCGAAAACCAGAAATCTATTTCGACCCATTGGGTAACTTAATGACCGTTCCATTGCCGGGTTCGGATGCTCGCCGAAAAAACTGAGCAGGGGAAAATGCGTGTTATCAATGTTCCACTTGTAATCGAGCGGCGCGGATAACGGTGGTTCAATCTCTGGCGATTTAGCAACGAAGACTCTAGCTCGGCCAACGCTGCCATCGGATCTTGCGCGCGAAGCACTCATGACTACGATCGCAAGACTCGATACGCAGACAAAGATTGAAGCGACGCGAAAAACGAAACTCAGGCGTGGCCGGCGGGAGATTGGAACCAAGGACGACAGGTAAGTTTTCCTTTGCACTTAAGTTCTCCGTGTAATTTCTGCGCGGCTGCAAAAAGCGAATGTCTGTTCGACGACAACAGCGCCTCGCTAACGCGACGTGCTCTCGATCACATTCCGAATCGGGGATGCGGTCGACTTAGAGAAAAGTAGTGAGATTAGGTCAGCCTTTTGGCTGAATGTGACGAGACCGCGGGGCTTGTGAATAATTGCGGAAGCGGGGCTGCGTCGTGGATGGCCGTCACTTCGCGATCATCGCTGCGCAAACATCGATACTGCGCAGCGTTGACCTTACCGGCTCAGAGCAAGCTTTGTGCCGCCGAAATTGTGAGTCTTCAGTGAACGGCCAACCGATGAATTCGCCTTTACCGCTCTGGCATATGTGGTGCTCGTAAGTCGTCACGCGGCGGCCCAGTGTTGTCCACTCAGCGCTGATCGAGGCGTCTTTCCGCAGCCGAATGCCCAGTTGTACCTTTTGGCTCTTCAAATCATTGCCGCGACTAGCACACATGAGGGGAATTGATAGATGATCAATATTCTGTCGAAAATTGTCCGCAGTTTGCCGCTCACGAAGACCTCAAGCCTGGTTACACGAGTCGCGCTTTCTTTCGGGCTGCTCATCAGCATACTAGTCGGGTTGGCCTGGCTGGGACTTAACCAATCACGTAATACCCAAGCAGACCAAGAGAGCATTCGGCGGCAATCGATCCACCGACGATTGGCCCGGGATGCCGCGGCTTACTCAGATCTGAACTATCGAATAACTATGAAAATCTTCCTTCTGGAAGACCAGTCGGCACTCCGGGCATTGCTAACCCAGTACGACGAAAACAGCCGAAAGATCGCCAGACTGATTGGCGAAATGGAAGGCTCGGTTGACTCGCCGGAAGAGGGCAAATTGGTTGAGGCTATCAAGCAGCAGCAAACTCCCTACCGGGAAAGCTACCGGCGCGCGCTAAAGTTGCTTGTCGAAGAAGAGAAACCTAAGGAGGCTCGGACGGCAATGATCCGAGAAGTCCTGCCTCAGTTGGATAAGTACCACGACGCTTTCGACGCCTATGCCGCACTCCAAGCCCAACAGATTCGAGGCACTCAGCAAACCAGGCAATCCCGCGCAACCATAACCCGTCAGGAGATGCTGATCTTAATCGTGCTGGCAAATCTGGCGGCTGTCATCATCGCGTTTTTCGTCACCCTGAACTTAATGCGACATATGTCCGAGCGTAAGCAGGCAGAGGCCGAGCTACGAAAAGCGCATGATGAGTATCGAAACCTGTTCCAACTGGCCAACGATCCCATTCTGGTGTTTGACGCTGCCGAAGAAACCGTGCTTGATGTTAACGATAAGGCCTGTGAGACATATGGGCTCGCGCGCGCGGAATTCATCGGCCGACGTCTCGTTGACATCACTCTAGACCCGGGCGGAGCGGCCCAGCGGTTCGGGAAAGTGCGTACCGAGGGGAAACTGGAGGAATTTGAAACTACACACGTCGGCGCCGACGGTTCGCAGATCCATTTTCTAATCAATCCGTCCGTGGTCGAGTACCGGGGCCGGAAGGCGATTCTCAGCATCAACCGTGACATCACCGAACGTAGAGAAGCTGAGCTGGCCCTGCGGGAAAGCGAGGAGCGCTATCATCGCTTAGTCGAATTGTCGCCGGACGGAATCATCGTTCACCATGATGGGATTATAGAGTTCATCAACAGTGCCGGCCTTAAACTTATTGGCGCTGCTTCTCCGTCACAAGTGCTCGGCGATGTGAAGTACTCTCAGTTCCTTTTGTTCATCGCGACCAAATCGCGATCCAAACAGTCGTTCGCAACATCACTGAGCGCAAGCGCGCAGAAGCAGCGCTACAAAAGAATGAAGAGCAGTTAAGACAGGCGCAGAAGATGGAAGCCATTGGACAACTGGCCGGCGGGATCGCGCACGACTTCAATAATCTTTTGACCGCCATAAATGGCTACAGCGATCTCGCGTTAAAACGGGCGAAAGAGGATGCGCCCCTGCGCAAGAATCTCGAGGAAATCAGGAAGGCCGGTCTGCGCGCAGCGTCCTTGACCAGTCAACTGCTGGCTTTCAGTCGCAAGCAGGTGCTGCAGCCAAAGGTGCTGGATCTCAATTTGGTGGTGGGCGACATGGACAACATGGTGCGCCGGCTGATTGCCGAGGACATAGATCTGGTAAGTCTTCCCACGTCTGACCTGGGGAAAGTGAAAGCCGATCCTGGCCAAATCGAACAGTTGATCCTGAATTTGGTCGTTAACGCGCGTGACGCTATGCCACGCGGAGGGAAGATCACGATCGAAACCGGCAACACTTACCTCGACGGCGCCTATACGGCCAAACATTTGTCGGTTGAACCCGGTCATTATGTTCGTTTGTCGGTAAGCGACACGGGAATGGGGATGGACGAAGAGACGCAGAAAATGATCTTCGAACCTTTCTTCACCACGAAAGAAGTCGGCAAAGGAACAGGTCTCGGTCTTTCGACGGTTTACGGAATCGTGAAGCAAAGCGGCGGAAATATTTGGGTGTACAGCGAAGTTGGAAAGGGAACGACCTTTAAGATTTATCTGCCGCGCGTTGACCAGGTCGCGGACGAGCCTGAGGCCTATGATGCGGGCGAAATACCGCGCGGGTGCGAGACAGTATTGCTCGTGGAAGACGAGGAGATCGTGCGCGACCTGTCGCGCGAGATTCTCGAAGAGCGGGGCTACAAAGTAGTCGTGGCAAACAACGGCAAAGAAGGGTTGGGCGTCTGTAAAGAGTTTTCTGGTCACATCGATTTAATGATCACCGATGTGGTAATGCCTGAGATGAGCGGGCGGGAGTTGGCCGAGGAAGTTGCTGTCTTGCGACCCGGAACCAGGGTGCTTTACATGTCAGGTTACACCGACGACGCGATTGTACGACACGGAATCCTCGAAGAACGCGCGGCTTTCATTCAAAAACCTTTCCTGCCTGATTCATTGGCCGTGAAAGTGCGAGACGTGCTCGACCAGCCTGTTGTTACGTAAATGAATCGTAACGGATCGCCAATTCTTGCGGCGTGCTCGCAGCACCTGCCTAACAGTCTCTAGTTGTATCCCTCATCCTGTAGGCCAAGCTCATGGTAATCTGCGCTGTCGCTCTGTCTGAAGTGCTTCACTTGCTTTCGCAAACTTGTAATCCAGTAACTGTGCCGTGGCTTCGACTTGTCGCGGCAGTTCATGACAATCCAGGTGTAAAAGCTTTTCACAGACTTCCGCTACGCAATGAACGCCGAGACTGCCGCTACTTACTTTCAGACTGTGGGCGGCTCGCTTTAACAAGCCGCTATGCACTTTGCGCGATCCTCTTCCAGGGCATGCGCGGTCATAGCTACGATCAGCGCTGATCGACCATGTTCGCCAGGTCTGCATCGATGCGACCTAGCTGACTGAGTTCCACCCAGCCAATTGAGATCAGTATTGCGATGAGTAGCCCAAATGACAGCCCTACCCCTTCGCCAAGATGCGAATCACTATCAAGCAAGCGCGACAGCTTTTTCATATTCTGAGTCCTTTGAGCAGCGGGAGTTTCGGGTCGACTTGCGATTCTGAGGAAATCACTCGACCAAACACTGCGGCCTTATGCGAAGTTTCCCTCTGCCCCAAGCACTGTGGCAAAACAGAACAGTCGTGACGAAAGCCGCGGACTTTCGCCCGTTGGCGTGGTGCAATGTCGGCGTTTTGATAACGCCAGCCCAAGCGAGCGCATATTCCGTGCCAGCTTCGACTCATTCAGAAATGGCCCGTTGGTTGCGCGATAGGGTTGCCGGGTTTAGAATCCCTGCCGAGACTTGAGGTGCCCCGTGTTGGGGATCGTTTCTCTAACATCACTAAGCGTGATTTTCAGTATTCAATTTATCTTATCACGCACCGCTCGAACCTCTCGCCTTCACTAATCGATCGTTGAAGCGACAACTGGTTGGCTTCGTCGCCGACCGGTTTGTGTCGGCGGAGCGATCGCGCGGGTCCCACTGATTGCGGAGCGTCCAAAGCCCGCATGAGCATGATTATGGACAAAGAAACACAAGCTGAACTCAAGCGAACAAGAGACTTAGCCAGCGAACAACAGGCGCGCTTGCATGCGGAAGTAATGCGAGACGCCAACCTCGCCCTCACTTGCGACCTTAGTCTCGAAAGAGTCCTCGATACCTTACTCGATTACTTGCGCAAGCTGGTTCCATACGACAGCGCCAACGTGATGCTGGCTGACCGAGACTCGCGATTCGTAGTCAGTGCCCTCAAGGGATACGAAAATTTTCTGGCGGATCCGAATCTGCCACGGGGCAATGCCTTCGAGGCCGCCTCGAACCCCCTTATCAAGCGGATCTGCGCCACGGCTCAAAGCATGCTAATCGACGACACTGAGAATGAACTTTATTGGCAGCGCGCTCCGGGAGGCGAACACATTCGCAGCTGGATCGGCGTCCCCCTCATCGCTCGTGGCAAAGTGATTGGGCTTTACTCACTGGACAAGGCGCAGCCCGGTTTCTTCAACACCGAACATGTGAGAAAGGCCGAATTGCTCGCAGCGCAGGCGGCTACGGCAATCAAGAACGCCCGGTTGTACCAACAACACGAACAATACGGCCGTGAACTGGAGCAACGTGTCACGGAGCTTAAACGCGCCGAAGACGAGCTAAGAGAGCAGAAAGAGATCCTGCAGAAGAGTGAAGTCTATTTTCGCTCGCTAATCGAACACGCATCAGACTTCGTCTCGACATACGATGCTGCTGGAATCAGGCTGTACTCTAGTCCCTCGATCGAACGAGTGCTCGGCTACAAGCCTGAAGAGCTGATTGGCCAGAGCGGTTTCGAGATGTTGCACGAAGCTGACCGTCCGCTACTCTCAGCTTTGTTTAATCAGGCGGCGCATGTGCCGGGCGCCACCATCACCAAGGAGTTCCGCTGCCGGCACAAAGACGGAACGTGGCGCACGCTTGAGTCTACAGCTACTAATCTGCTTCACGAACCAGCCGTGGCCAGCATCGTGCTCAATTCGCGCGACATTACTGAACGCAAGGAAGCCGAAAGGGCCCTTCGGGAAGCCGATCGAAAATATCGCGAAATTTTTGAGCACGCCAGCGAAGGTATTTTCCAAACCACTCCTGACGGTAAGTTCATTACCGCGAATCCCGCGCTGGCTCGCATGATGGGCTTTGACTCGCCTGAAGAGTTGATCGCGGCGCGCACCGACATTGCTCGCGAGCATTACGTTGACCCGCAAAGGCGTGAAGAGTTTAAGGCACGGCTGGCTGCGCATGGATTTGTAAAAGATTTCGAGCTCGAGGCATATCGAAAAGATGGTACTAGAATCTGGACCAGCGACAATGTCAGGGCTGTGCGCGACGGCAGTGGATCTATTGTCTACTACGAGGGTATTTCCCAGAACATCACCGACCGCAAACGCGCCGAAGCGCGGAGCGGAGCCTTTGCTACCCTGGCACGAAAACTGAGCGGGGCCAGCACCCAGCTCGATGCGGGAATGATCATTGCGGTAACCGCGAAGGAACTTTTCGGATGGGATGCTTGCAATTTCGATCTTTATGACGCGGATCGAGATCTTATCTATCCAATGCTGAACGTAGATAATATCGGCGGCGAGCAAGTGGATGTGACGCCCATCAGTCCGACGATGAGGCCGACCGCACGAGTCCGTCGCGTCATCGAGCACGGGCCTGAATTGCAGCTTCGCGAAGAGCCGATCCATTTTGATCCGGACTCCGTTCCCTTCGGTGATACCTCTCGTCCTTCGGCGTCCTTGATGACCGTGCCGGTGCGACATGCCACGAAGATCGTCGGCGTGCTTTCGATTCAGAGCTACACGCCACACGCGTACGATGAACGCGGACTAAAGGCTCTCGAAGCCCTCGCCGATCACTGCGGCGAGGCCTTGAATCGAATCAGCGCCGAAGAATCGCTCCATGAAAGCGAAGAGCGCTTTCGTCAACTCGCCGAGAATATCGATGACGTGATCTGGATCGCGGACCGAACCATCACGAAACTTCTGTACATCAACCCGGCCTACGAAAAAGTCTTTGGCCGTTCATGCGAGAGCGTATACGAGCGGCTGAACTCTTTTATGGACTCCGTGCATCCGGATGATCGCGAAAGCGCCGAACGCCTGACTGAAAGACAAGGAAAGGGCGAGTATGAGCCGTTCGAATACCGAATTATTCGGCCCGACGGTACGGTTCGCTGGATAGTGCGGCGAACATTTCCGATCCTAAACGACAAAGGCGAGATTTATCGCGTAGCCGGAATAGCTCAGGACATTACTGAGCGCAAGCGAGTCCAGGAAGAGTTGGGCGCGAGCGAAGAACGCTATCGCGATCTGGTTGAAAACAGTCATGAACTCATCTGCACACACGATTTGGACGGACTGATACTTTCCGCAAATCGTGCTGCCGCCGTCGCCCTGGGAGACGACCTTGATGCGTTTGTGAGGAAGAGAAATATCCGCGACATTCTGGCGCCCGGAGTCCGTGATCAGTTTGGTGAGTATATTAAAAGGCTGCGCCAGGACGGGGCCACTAGCGGACATATGCTGGTCCAAAAAAGTTCCGGGGAACGGCGAGTCTGGGAATATTACAATTCTCTACGCACGGAAGGCGTTGACGCTCCCATCGTGCGAGGAATGGCGCGCGACATCACCGATCAGCGTCTCGCTGAAAAAGCTCTACGCGAAAGCGAAGAACGCTATCGCGAGTTGTTCGAAAATGCCCGCGACGCGTTCTATGTCCACGACCTTACCGGGCGGTACACCTCCGTGAATCGAGCGGCTGAAAAGCTCTCCGGTTACTCGCGCGAGGAAATTATCGGCAAACACTTTTCGAACTTTATAGCGCCCAGTCACCTGAGATATGCGCGCGAAAGCCTTTGCCGAAAATTGGACCAACAGGCCGAGACTACTTATGCAGCCGAGGTCGTTTCCAAGACCGGCCGTCGCACGCCCGTCGAAATTAGCAGCCGTCTGGTTTACGAGAATGGCGTGCCCGTGGGTGTGCAAGGAACGGCCCGCGACATCAGCGAGCGCAAGCAAACACAGGAAGCGCTGCGCCTTTATTCACGCGCGCTAATCGAGGCGCAAGAAACTGAGCGACAGCGGATAGCGCGAGAGTTGCACGATGAGATCGGCCAGGTCCTGACTGCGGTGAGGATCAATCTGCAAGCCGCCAAGGCCGCCCGAAATGCTGCCGAGTCTGCGATTCACATCGAAGACAGCATTCGCGTTACCGACGAAGCACTTCGCCAGGTCCGAGATCTCTCCCTCGATTTAAGACCACCACATTTGG
>WNFV01012686.1_pt1 | contig 10063 bp, 9 predicted proteins | sample 5400101 | NCBI WGS metagenome assembly WNFV01 (sample SAMN13153361, study PRJNA577476) | soil metagenome | isolation source: 115 cm soil or saprolite under grassland replicate 1 | place: USA:California | collected 2016-06-15 | reverse complement strand
TCGAGCGGTTGAGCGAGGAAGACACCTGGTGGCGCCCCAATGAGGCGTCCAACAGCGTGGGCAACCTGATGCTGCACCTGGCCGGCAACATCCGGCAGTGGATCGTGAGCGGCGTCGCTGGGGCACGCGACATCCGCGACCGCGGCGCCGAGTTCGCCCGGCGGGACCCCCTCACGCGGGACGCGCTCGTGGCGATACTCACCGAGGCGGTGCTGGAAGCCGACGCGGTGCTGGCGCGGACCGATCCGGCCCGGCTCAACGACCGGCACGTGGTGCAGGGCCGCACCGTCACCACCCTTCAGGCGATCTATCACGCAGTGGAGCACTTCGGCATGCACGCGGGGCAGATCCTCTACATCGCCAAGCTCCGCGCCGGCCGCGACCTCGGCTTCTACCGGGTTGAAGCCGGCATCCCGCGCCCGGTCTGGCCGGGTCATCCCAAGGGCGGCGGCGCCTGAGCGCCCGCCTCACCCCCACCGTTGACCGTTCACCACCCCTATGGCGTCGGTTGCTCCGCCGCCCGCCACTCGGGACCGAGCCGCGCCAGAAGTCCCGCGTAGAGCTCGATCCCGTCCCACAGGTTCCGGATCCGCAGGTTCTCGTTCTCGGCGTGCTGGTTGTCGTCGTGGTTGGCGATCGGCGTTCCGACGATCGGCACGTGGAGCACTTCCTGAAAGACGTACTGCCCGAAGCTCCCGCCGATGGCGGGCACCGTGATGATGGGCTGGTCGAGCGCCGAACGCGCCGCGGCCACCATGGCGCGAGACACCGGCAGGTCGAGCGGGGTGCGTGAGGCGGGGTACCCGTCGCTCCAGAGCAGCTTTAGAATCCGCGGATGGGACCTCCGCGTAGCCGAATCGGGATCGGCCGGATGTGATCCTCCACCAGCTCGCGGACCCGCTCGGGCCGCTGATCCAGCACCAGCCGGAAGTCGAGGTAGGCGCTCGCCTCAGGGACGATCACATTCGCGGCCGTGGAGCCGGTTCGCCCTCCCGAGATGCCGCTCACGTTGAGACCGGGCTTGAGCAGCTGCTCGGCCAGGAGCGCGGGGGCTCCTTCGCTCCGGCCGAGCCGGAGCTCGCCCTCGAGCTGGTCCTCCACGGGCGGCAGCGTGGCAAGCGCGGCTCGATCCGCGGCCGTCAGCGGCCGGACGTCGTCGGAGGCGCACCAGCATGACGTTCGGATTCGGGGCCCAGTTGCCGTAATGGCCGCTGTGGAGCGGCCGGATCGCGCCGTACACGGTGAGCTGGAGGCCCATCACCCCGCGCACCCCGAAGGTGAGCTGCGGGCGCCGGGTCTGGTGCACCGGGCCGTCGCCGACCAGGAAGAGGTTGGCCGCGAGCAGGGCGGCATGCCGGGTGAGCATGTCCCGGAGATGCTCGGAGCCCGCCTCCTCCTCGCCCTCGAAGAAGAGCTTGAGATTCACCGAGGGGCGGACGCCGAGGGCGCGGAGCGCGTCGAGCGCCCCGAGGATCGCGATTATCGAGACCTTGTCGTCCCCGGCGGAGCGGGCATAGATCCGCCACTCTGGATCGAACCGCGCTGCTCCCCCCTCCCTTGGGAAGGGGATCTCCCGGCCACCATCGGGGAGGGCCTTGTCGCGCAGGACGGGCCGCCAGGGCGGCGTCGCCCAGCGGGCGGTATCCACCGGCTGGCCGTCGTAATGCGCGTAGAGGATGACGGTGCGCGTGGCGCCCGGTGAGGCCAACTCGCCGAAGACGGCGGGCGGTGAGCCCGGCGCCTCCAGGAGGCGGGCCTTCACCCCGCGCCGCTCGAGCATCCGGACGATCACCTCCGCATTGCGGCGGATGTTGACCGAGTCGGCCGCGAGATTGGGGATTGCGAGAAGGTCCGCGAATTCCCGGACGATGGCCGCCTCGCGTCCGGCGCGCCACGCCGCTACGCGGGTGCGGAGGGTGGAGTCAGGCGCCTGGACGGCCGGACGACTCGAGAGCTGCTGGGCGGCCAGCAGTGCCGGCAGGAGCAGGAGGTGCATGGAAGACCTCGCCGGAGCCCCGAGCGTTCGCGCAGCGCCGCGAAAGTCCCGCTAGAACCTGGACGCCGTCAGCGTGACGTCCGCCGTCCCCCACGCCTTGCGGAAGCGGGCCTCTACCGCGTCGGCTTCCGCGGTCTTCCCCTGGGCCCGCAGAGCCGAGAGCAAGCCGAACAGCGCCCAGCCGTTTTCCGGGAAGCGGCGCAGGTCCTCACGATACAGTTGCTCGGCCTCGGCCGCGCGCCCGGCGCGCAGCAACACCGCGCCGAGCGAGTGACGAATCGGGTAATACCAGGTGGGCGGCTCGAAGTAGAGCAGCCCATCCTCGAGCGCCATCGCCGCCTTGAAGTGAGTCGCCGCCTCGTCGAGCTTGCCTTGACGCGAGGCGATCTCACCCAGGAGCGCGTGCGTCGCGATGTCGAACACCGTCTTGTTGTCCGGCGTCGCCGCGGCCGCGATCGGCGTCAGCGCGTCCAGCTCGGCCTGCGCCTCGGTCGGCTTGCCCGTCGCAGCGAAGGCCACGCCCCGCGCGTAGTGCGCCATGCCGACGGCGTACGGGATGTCGGCCGGCGGCAGCGGCTGCGCCAGCACGTCGTCCCAGCGGCCGAACGTCGCCAGCGTCACGTCGAGGAACGACACGAAGGGTTGCAGCGGCGGGACCTGGGCCGCGGCCTGCATGTTCGTCTTGGCCAGGAGCCTGCGCGCCGCGTCGATCGCGGTCGCGCTCTGGCCGGCCATGGTCGCCGCGAACGACAGGAAGTGCAGGTTGTGCGGGTAGTAGCCGAGCGGGTAGACGCCCGACGGGCGCTGGTCCTCGATGTAGGCTTCGTCCGTGTGCACCGCGTGGACGTTGCTCGCGATCGCGTCGGCGTAGCGTCCCACCCGGATGTAGATGTGCGCCGGCATGTGCACGATGTGCCCGTCGCCCGGCATCAGGGCCGCCAGCCGCTCGGCGCAGGCGACGGCCTTCTCCGGCTGCACGGCCTCGACGGCGTGGATGTAGTAGTGGCAGGCGCCGGGGTGGTCGGGGTTCCCCCGCAACACGCGCTCGAGCTGGGACACGATCTCGAGCGTGCCGGGATACGGCTCGCCCGACGGCTGCTGCCAGTAGTTCCACGGGCGCAGGTCCATCAGCGCTTCCGCGTACAGCGTCGCCGCGTCGAGATCGTCGGGATACTTCTGCACTACCTCGGCCATGGCGCGCGCGTACGCGGAGTCGAGCGCGGCGCGGCTGGTGGTGGTCGGCACCCGGGCGTACCGCTTCGCGACCGCGCGGATGTAGGCCTGCTCCGGCGGGCTCACCCGTGACACCCGCTTGAGCGCCTGCTGGGCGGCGGCGTAGGCGGCGACGCCGCTCGCCGAGTCCATCGGCGCGTTGACGTGGGGGCCGTAAGCCAGCGCCGCGCCCCAGTAGCACATCGCGCAGCTCGGGTCGAGGCGCACGCCTTCGTTGAACGCCCGGATCGCCTCGCCGTGATTGAACCCGAAGACCAGGCGCAACCCCTGATCGAAATACTGTTGCGCGGACGGGACTCTGGTCGTGACCGCGTGATGATGGTTGCCGAGGTTGTCGTACAGCGGAACGGTGTCTGCGGGCGCTCGCAGCCCCGGCAGGGCAGCGACGACGAGCGTCCCTAGGGTGAGCGGCGTCATGGCGTGATCTCCGGTAGAGGCCGACCTCATTCCATCACGCCTCAGCGAGTGAGCTCGATGAGCGCGATGGACGTACCCAAGCTCGCGACCCACAACAGAAACATCCACCGCACGAGCCGACCCTCGAGCGTGCCGAACCGGCCTTCGACGACACCAAGGCGTGCCAGGACCCGTTCCAAATTTGTCGTAGAACTCTTTTGACAGCTTCGCCGTGAGGGGCACGGAGGGTCTCCAGGTCGATCCCGGCGGTACACTAAGCTACGCTCGGCCGACCGTCGCAATCAAATCCGTGCCGGAGGGGATGTTTCCACGCGGGGGAGCGAGACCGTCAGACGAAGGGTGCAGGGGCATGTCCCACCCCCGCACCCTTTGCTGACCTACGACCGTCTACAGGAACAGCTCAGGTGCCCGTTCGGCCGCGGGAAGGACCGACGTCCTGTCGTCCACGACGAGCCGGATGTCTCCGTTCGAAGAGACCAGGGCGTTGACGATGTCGTACGGCCCTGCGACAGGAACGTTGAGGCCCTCCAGTCGCACGTCGGCCGGCAAGGGGAGGCCGTCCCCGGGACTCAGGACTTCCCTCACCCGAAGCGGGCCCATGATGCAAAACAGGGCCTGACCGTCCGCGCTTCCCGCCAGCGCGCTAATCCTGACATTGGGCAGGTCGGCCCTGAACTGCTGGCCGTGCGAGACCTGCGCTTCTTCCATGCGCTGCCTGAGCCTGAACAACTGCGACTGCTCGGTGATGCGGGCTTCCATAAACCACCTCCGACTTAGGGCAGGACTCTCATGCTGCAGCCGCCGTGCCCCGTTTCGGGGGCCAGCACACCTCGATTCCCCGCAAGGGGTTAGGCGAGGACGTCCGGCTTGGGATGCTCGCCAGGGTGCACCAGTTTGGAGACAGTTGTGGCGCAAAACCGAGCAATCTCGCCGCACTCGGCAAGGATAGCATTCATGTCACCGCCGCGGCTGCGGTGGCGCCTGGTTCATGAGCAACCAGTAGAGCCCGAGTTGCTTGGCCGCCTCGGTGAATTCCACGAAGTTCACCGGCTTGCGCACGTAGCTGTTGGCGCCGAGGGTGTAACCCTCGATGATGTCGCGCTCCTCGTCGGAGGAGGTGAGGATCACGACCGGCAAGAGCCGGGTGCGCCCGTCGGCCCGGATGCGCTGGAGCACCTCCATCCCGTTGAGCTTCGGCAGTTTCAGATCGAGGAGCACGACCGCCGGCAGCTCGTCCGACGCGGGGCGACCCTCCGTGCCGAACAGATACTCGATCGCCTGTACCCCGTCGTGCGCCACGACCACATCGTTCATGATGTTGTGACTCTTGAGCGCCCGCGTCGTCAAAGCGACGTCGTCGGGGTTGTCTTCCACCAGCAGGATCTTTCCCGCGTTCACACGGCCTCCGGACCCGCGGAGCGGGCCATCACAGGGTGAAGTAGAACGTCGCTCCCCGATCGACGGCGCCGTCGGCCCAGATGCGGCCGCCGTGCCGGGTGATGATGCGGCGGACCGTCGCGAGGCCGATGCCGGTGCCTTCGAACTCCGCCGCGGAGTGCAGTCGCTGGAACACGCCGAACAGCTTGTCCGCGTACTTCATGTCGAAGCCGGCGCCGTTGTCCCGAACCAGGAACGCGTGCGTTCCGTCCACTTCGACGGATCCGAATTCGATCCGCGGCCGCGGCTGCTTCGCCGTGTACTTCCAGCTGTTGCTGAGGAGGTTCTCGAAGGCCACCCGCAGCAAGCGCGGATCTCCCCGCGCCGTGAGCCCCGGGGCAATGGCGAATTCCGCCTGCCGTGCCGGCGTGGTCCGTTGAAGCTCGGCGGCGATGTCCCGCGCCATGCCGCTCAAGTCCACGACCTCGGTCCGCATCTCCGCACGGGTGACGCGAGCAAGTCTCAACAGGTCGTCGATGAGCGTGGCCATCCGCTGGCTGGCGGCGCGCACGCGGTGCAGGGCGCCCCGCCCGGCCTCGTCCAGCTGCGCGCCGGAGTCTTCCAGCAGCACCTGGCTGAATCCGTCGATGCTGCGCAGCGGCGCGCGCAGGTCGTGCGACACCGAGTAGGCGAACGCGTCGAGCTCCTGATTGGCGGCGAGGAGCTCCGCCGCGTTGCGCCGCAGCGCCTCATTGCGCTGCTCGAGCTCATGCGTGCGCTCGGCCACCCGTTGCTCGAGCTCCGTGGCGTAGCGCCGCAGCTCCTCCTTGCTCGCCTCGATCCGGCCGAGCATCTGGTTGAATGCGTCGGTCAGCACGCCCAATTCGTCCTCGCTGACCTTGGGCGCCCGCACGGAGTAGTCCTGCCGGGTGGAGACCGCCCTGGCGGTTTCCGCCAGGGCGAGAATGGGTTGCGAGATCCGTCCCTGCAGGACCGCGGCCAGGACGTAAGCAGTCAGCAACGAGATCGCCATCACCCCCGCGGCGATGGCGGCCGAAAGGCGCAAGGTGCGGGCCACGGCCTTCAGGTTGGACTTCAAGTACAACGTGCCCAGACGCTCACTCCCCACCTCCGCTACCGGCTCGACGCCGATCAAATACCCGTGCGCGAAGCGGTAGCCGTCTCTCTCTGGTCCGGCCGGAAGACTGTCGCCGGGGAGGTCCCCCGGATAGCGCGCGAACAACCGGCCGTCCGCGTCGTACAGGCCCGCCGCCACGACATGCGGCTCGGCTCTCAGCGCGGACAGGATTTCCCTCGCGTCGGCTTCGTTGGCGAAAGCCAACGAGGCGGTGCTGTTCGCGGCGATGACGCGCCCCAACGTGGACAGGTTCTTCGATGTCGTCTGCCAGAACGTCGCGACCTCGTACGTCACAAACGCCGCGGACGTCAGCAGCAGCACCAAGCCGCTGATCAGGAGGAGCATGGCCGTCAGCTTCCGCTTGATCGGCCAGTCGCGCAGCGGCATCTCAATGCCCCGCGGGGGTGATGACCTCGGCCAGCCGCAGCAGCTTGGAGCTGATGGTCAGGTGGGCCGCCTCCGCCGCCTCGAGGTTGATCTGGAGCCGGATGCGGCTCCGGTCGGTTACGAAGCGAATCGTGCCTCCACGCTCGGCAAATCCGTCGGCGTCACTCACCGTGAGGATCGGCCGGTGCTTGAGGCCCGCCAGAATGCCCGCCGGCCGGTCCGCGTCGGAGCGACCGATGAACAAGATGTGGCAGATCTTGATCTCGTCCACGCTCTGGTAGCGCCGAACTTGGAATGGCCGCCCTCTCAGGCGCTCATCGCGCACCGTCTGGTCCAAAACACCCCCGAACGGATCATCCCCGAGCACGCCGATCACCACCGGCGTGTCGGAGCCGGGAAAGGCTTCGGCCGGCCAATCGACGAATTGCGCGAAGTTGAACAGGAACACGGCCTTCACCTGATACTCCGAGGCCCGCGCGGTTTGCGCCGACAACCCGGGTCCCGCGCAGAGCACCAGAGCGGACGCGACGATCCACGCGCCCGCCATCCGCCGTGCACCGCGCGACCGACTCGCGCCGGCGACCATCGCGCTCAGAAGCGCCATTCGACCACGCCATACACGCCACGCTCGATTTCCCGACGCGTGGGAGGTGTGCCAAACTCCGCGTGACGGCGATGGAGCAGACTCTGACCGACGACCGACAGATCGAGCTTTGACGTCGGCTGCCAGGTGAGCCTGGCGTTCAGCTCGGCGTAACCCGGGACCTGCTGGTTGGCGATGTCATCGATCGCACGGAACCGCGCGTCGAGTCTCACCCGGGCGGGCAGATCGACCGACGAATGCAGGAAGAACTGGCGATCGGGAGTGTGCGATTCCGCGCTGCCCCGGGACGCATCGGTGCTGCCGGGGTTGGGCCAGATGTGGTTGCGCAGCTCGGTGTAGCCGGCGCTCAACCGCCACCGTTGTGTGACCCAGTACTCGGCCGTGAGCTCCGCCCCGAAGGACTCGCCATCCTGCCCGTTCCCGATGACAAGGGGGAAGGGAGCAGGCGGGTTGACCCGCTCCAGGCTGCGGAGTCCGTGGTAGCGGCTGTAGAACGTCGCCACGGAGAGAGCAAGGTCCCCGTGCTGGTGGCGGTATCCCAGCTCATAGGCCAGCTCTTCCTCGGAGTGGAAGTTCGGGCCGCCGGCGAGGAGATGGGGCGGCTGGCCGGGGGCGAAGAACTCCCGATCGATGCGCGAGGGCGTTCTGACGGCCCGGGACACCGCCGCCCACAGCGTCGTGGACGGACTGACCGTCCAATTCACTCTGCCGCTGGGCTGGATCTCGACGCCGGTATAGTCATTGTGCTCGACTTTCGTGCCGAGGGACACGTGCAACCGCTCGCGGACGAGCGCGATCTCGTCCTGGACGAATCCAGTGAACCACTGTCGCGCCACGTGAGCCGGTAAGAAGGCCAGGGCTGGCGTGTTGCCGACGTGATCGTTGATCAGCCGGTAACCGAGTCCCCAGACCACGTCGTGGCGGGCACCAAGCCGTGCTTGGTGCTGGAGCTCGACGTCGTAGGTGTCGTCGAAGATGTCGAGATGTTCGCCAGAGGTGTCCGGAATGTCCCGGTGGGTCCGGTCATAGTACAGATGGGCCGTGAGATGCGACGTTTCGGAGATCGTCCGTGACCACTTCGCCATCACGTTGCCGCCGCTGACGGCGACGTCGTCGGCGTTGGGCTGAGCGATGCGGCCATCGTACAGATCGCCCTGCAGGGCGAAGCGGCTGGTCGTCGACTGGTCCCAGTCGACCCGAAAGCCGCCCTGCCAGAAGTGCCAATCATCCGTGGCACCCTGGCCGCTGGACGAATCCGTCTCATCGCGAGCAAAGCCCCTGCCGTAGATCCGATAGCGGACGCTCGAGCCCAGCGCCCCGCCGTAGCGGGCGGTGCCGAAGCCGCGCAGCTCCGTGCCCCCGCCACCCGACAGGAGAAACCCTTGCGTGTCTTTGGCGTTCTTCGTGATGACGTTGATCACGCCGTTGACGGCGTTGGCCCCCCACAACGTCGCGCCGGGCCCGCTGATGACTTCAATCCGGTCGATGTCCACGAGCGGCACCTCCTGCACCTCCCAGAACACGCCGGAGAACAACGGCGTGTAGACCGTGCGCCCATCGATGAGGACCAGGAGTTTGTTGGCGGTGGTGCTATTGAATCCGCGCGCGCTGATGGCCCATTGGCGGGAATCGACCTGCGCGACCTGCAGGTTGCCGGCGAGGCGCAACGCCTCGGGGAGGCTCGACGCGCCGGAGCGACGAATGTCCTCCCGCGTGATCACCTGGATCGCCGAGGCGGTCTGCGACAATCGCTCGGCGCGCTTCGAAACGGAGGTGACCTCCAGGTTCATCAGTTGTTCGATGCTCAGCTGCTTCAACACCTCGGCGGACACGCTGGTATCCCGCCGCTGGACGGCGGAATCCGGCTGCTGGGCGAGCCCGGGCGCCGCGCAGCAGACGACACCCAATGTGAGGACCAGCGATGTCGCAGCCGCAACAGCCCTCGTGTCAGCCAACGGTCGGCGCCCCATAGTGCGTCTCACGCCTCTCGGCCGCGGGTGGATGTGGTCGCCAAAGACTACCCAGGGAATGTCTGCTTTGCGAGAGGGCGGCGACGGCGGCAGTCGAACGAACGGGCCCTATATCCCCCCAGCGGGAGCTGGTGCGCAAGAGCGCCTCGCCCCGCCGCTCCCTGCCGCCGTGGATGTGCGCGGAGCGCCGGCTATTCGAGCGGAATCTGGTCCTTGTGCCGGGCCAGCCACCCCTCGAAGGTTTGCAGCTCCGGGTTGAGTGCCCGCGCGAAATCGACGTCCCGCACCTTGCGATAGTAATCGTTGAAGTCGCGCTTGAACTGAAACATGTTGCCCAGGTCGGCGGCACCGGGAAAGCCGAAGCCGCGGTAGACCTCGGGCGCGACGGCGTTGTACCGCACCTCTTTACCGAGCGCCCGGGTGAGGGCGGCCGCCATTTCCGCGCCCGAGAGGTGCTCGCCCGCGATGCCGACCGTCTTGCCGACGAGCTCGCGCCCACGCTGGAAGATCCCGTACGCGCACTTGCCGATGTCTTCGGCAGCGATGGCCGGGAGCTTCTTCTCATCCAGCGGGAAGGTGATCGCCAGCTTGCCGTCCGCTCCCCGCTTGGGGCCCGAGCCGAAGTAGATCAGGTTGTCCCAGTAGAAGGATGTCAGCAGGAACGTGGTCGGTACGCCGAGGTCGCGGAAGATCTGGTCCGCCTCGCTTTTGGCGTCAAAGTGCGGCACCTTGTACTTGCCCATCAAGGTGGGCATCCGGTCGTCGTCGAGCGGCACCCACTTGCGCGTGTCTTCGAAGGTCGACCAGATCACGTGCTCGAGCCCGGCGGCCTTCGCCGCTCGCGCCATGTTGCCGGCCTGGGTCAGCTCCCGCTCGGGCGAGAAGTGCTCCCAGAAATTCGTGACACAGAAGGCGCCGTAGGCTCCCGCGAACGCCCGATC
>WNFV01010544.1_pt1 | contig 10063 bp, 6 predicted proteins | sample 5400101 | NCBI WGS metagenome assembly WNFV01 (sample SAMN13153361, study PRJNA577476) | soil metagenome | isolation source: 115 cm soil or saprolite under grassland replicate 1 | place: USA:California | collected 2016-06-15 | reverse complement strand
ATTGGTCACCATCGCGCCGAAATCCATCGTCGACGAGGCCAGCGCGATGCCGAGCGTGTCGAGAAAAACCAGTTTTGCCTTTTCGACAACCGGCTGCGGCACCTCGGCTAGTTTCAGCGCGTTGGCGAAACGGCCGATGCTTTGCGAGTACGGCTCCACCTATTATTGCTCCCGGATTTGCTGATTCTGGTTTTTTTCACGCTCTTGCCCCGGGCGCCGGTCAAAGCGTGGAACAGCGGGTTTAAGCTTTTCAGTTGTTCGATGCCGGCGACGAGCTCAATCACCTTCTCCGCTTTGCTGTTCGGCAGCACCAAGCGAGCGCAATCACGAAATTTGCCGCCCAGCTCCGACCAGCTCATCGGCTTTTCCGGATGACCTCGCGCAACGTCGTAGCGTCCCTCGATGATGCGGCCATTCTTGAGCTTGATGCGAATCCGCGAGCGCACTTGATCGTAGCCAAGCCGTTCCAGTTCATCGTCGACAGAGAGCGTCACGCGCTTCATCAATTCGATAACTTTCTTGTCGCGAACCTTGCGGTCTTGAAACTGGGCGATGCCGGCTTTGCGCTCGAGCACGCCGATCGCCATGCAAAAGGGAATGCTGAACTTGCCTTCCAAGGCGGTTTTCGGCATCGGATAGATCAACGCGTTGGGCACGTTCGAATTCGTCCCGACATCGATATGATCGATATCGTCGGCAGTCAGATCATGCTGCCTGACAAGGTCAAGGATCAAATCTTGCGCCGGATGCGAGAGCGAGCCGGAAGGATACGGCTTGATCGATATTCCCGGTTCTTTCATAAAATAGGGTAAACCGAGGCGGCCGGCGATTTTGCTTTCGTCATAACCTCCGGCCATGGCATTGAAGAAGCCCCGGCGCGCTTCGAGAATATTGCTCGCCGCGGTGAAACCGTCACGCGCCAAAAACGCGGCGGTGACGCCGTTCTCGGCGGCGCGCCCGGCGTGGAGCGGTTTGGTCATGGTGCCGAAATTCTCGCGCAGGCCGGAAGCCATGCTGGCCGCGATCCCCAGAGTGCGAATTAGCTGTTCTTCCTTGAGGCGGAGAATCTTGCCGACCGCCATCGCGGCGCCCAGTCCGCCCATGGTTGCCGTCGAGTGGAAACCGGATTGATAGTGGCGCGGATTGATCGAGTCGGCGATGCGGCATTCCACTTCCACGCCGAGAATGTAAGCGAGCAGGAATTCCCGGCCGTTGATTTTCTCTTTCTCACCGATAGCCAAGACGCCGGCAAGCACAGGCGTAGTCGGGTGGGTGAGCAAACCGTAGACCGCTTCTTTAGAAGTCGAAAGCTGGGTGTCGTCATAATCCATCGCGTGGCCGGCTACGCCATTCGCTAACGCGGCTTTCGCCACGGGTGCCGAGATAGATGTTCCGAGAATGGAAGACTCTTGCCGGCCATCGATCTGCCGGATCTGCGCCTGCACGATACGCGAACATTCATCGGTGGACCCCGCCAAGGCCACACCCAATCCGTCCAGGATGAATCCCCGCCCCAGTTGGAGAACTTCATGCGGGATTTCACGATAGCGTGTCTTCGCGACGAAACTAGCAACCTCTTGCGTGAGCCCCATCAATTCCTCTACTAACGAACCATCGCTTGCCGGAAAATTTTCCGCTGTGCTACCCTGGCGCAACATTGCACCGGCTCTCGGACAAGTTCAAGAGGAGTCATCTAGGATAACCCTTGCGACGTGATCATTTCCCAGATAACAAAGGGTTTCAGTAAAACCGCTACGAAAGTGCGTTCATCGAAGTTCTCAAGGAGGCAATCCGCATGGCGGATCCAAACATCAAAAAATCCACCCAGCGCTGGCAGTCCGACGTCATCGTCGACTTGATCAAGCAATACCAATTCCCCTACATTGCGCTCAATCCGGGCGCGAGCTATCGCGGCCTGCACGATTCGCTGGTTAACTACGGTGAAAACGATCCGCCGATGCTGCTGTGCAATCACGAGAAAATCGCCGTGCAAATCGCCCATGGCTATGCCAAGGCGAGCGGCAAGCCGATGATGGCCATCGTTCACAACGTCGTCGGCTTGCTGCACGCGCCGATGGGCATTTACTACGCCTACATCGATCGCTGCCCGGTCTTTCTCGTCGGTGCTACCGGACCGATGGACGAAAAGCTCCGTCGCCCGTTTATCGATTGGATTCACACGGCCTTTGCGCAAGGTGACGTGGTGCGCAATTTCACCAAGTGGGACTACCAGCCCGGCAGCATCCACGGGGTGCCGGATTCATTCGCGCGCGCTTATTCGATCATGATGAGCGAGCCGCAGGGTCCGGTCTATATGTGCTACGATTCCGCGATGCAGGAAAGCGCGTTGAAAGAGGAGATGGCTCTGCCGAATTACACAGTAAAGGTTCCGTCGCGCCTCGCCCCCGAGTCGGCGGTTGTCGAACAGGCCGCCGACATGCTCATGGCCGCGGAGAATCCGTTATTGCTGACCGAATACGCCGCGCGCATGCCCATCGGTTTCGACTCCACGGTGGAATTGGCCGAGACCGTCGGCGCGTCGGTTTATGACATCAACAAGCGGCTCGGCTTTCCCAATCGCCATCCGCTGAGCGTGAGCTTTCACGGCGACGCCTTCAAAGGCGTCGATGTCGTCGCCGCCCTCGACGTCGTCGACTGGACGCGCGGCTCGCACAAACTCAACACCCAGACGCGGGAGATCAGCGTCGTCACGGCGCCGGATTGCAAATGGATCGACGTCGGCTTCGCCGATATCGAGATCAGCAAGTGGGCGACCGACTACAACAAGCATCACAATTGGGATCTCCGAGTGCTCGGCGACAGCGCCCTCTCGCTTCCGGCCCTGACCGCGGCATGCGGCAAACGCATCGACGGTAATAAAGCGCTCACCAGCAAAATCGCCGAGCGCAAGAAAGCCATCGGCGATCGACACGCCCGTCAGTGGCAAAAATGGCAGGATCAGGTCAAAGAGCAATGGAACGAGCGGCCGATGACCGAAGCCAGGCTCGCGCACGAAGTGTGGCAAGTCATAAAAAATGAAGACTGGGTGCTCACCGCCAACACATTGAAGGAATGGGTGCACAAAGTCTGGGACTTCGACAAGCCCTATCGCCACGGCGGACGCGAGCTCGGCACCGGCACGCAGATCGGCATTTCCATCGGCGTCGCTCTCGCTCACAAAGGCACGGGGCGGCTGGTCGTCGATTTACAACCGGACGGCGATCTGATGTTCGATCTCGGCGCGCTCTGGATGCCGATCAAGTATCAAATTCCCATGCTGATCGTGATGTACAACAACCGCGCTTACTACAACGACTGGGCACATCAGATTCACATGGCGCACCAGCGCGGCACCGATCCGGCGCGGGCTTATATTGGAATGGATCTGGAAGGCCCGCCGCCTGACTTCGCCCATATCGCCAAGGGCATTGGCTGGTACGCCGAAGGCCCGATCGAAGACCCCGCCGAAGTCGGCCCGGCGGTAAGCCGCGCGATCGCGCAAGTCAAAGCCGGCAAGCCGGCCCTGGTGGATGCCATCGTCTGGCGCCGAGGCGAGAATGCATAGCAAGAAGCAAACCGAGTCTAATTATTCAAAACCTTCGTGTCCTTCGTGCCTTCGTGGTGAATCGTGTTGTTTTTTTTGGTTGCGGCTCTGCCGCGTAGGCTCTTCATGCTGAGATAAAACAAGGAGGAAAGTACATGGCAAAGCCAGCCCCGAAAGCAGAAACCATCAAAAAATCCGATAAGCGGTGGCAATCGGACGTTATCGTCGACATGATCAAACGCTACGACTTCGACTACATCGCCCTCAATCCGGGCGCGAGCTATCGCGGCCTGCACGATTCGCTGGTCAATTACGGTGAGAACGACCCGCCCATGCTGCTCTGCCAGCATGAAAAGATCGCCGTGCAGATCGCTCACGGCTACGCCCGCGCCAAGGGCAAGCCGATGATCGCCATCGTGCACGACTTGGTCGGTTTGCTGCACGCGCCGATGGGCGTTTACTACGCCTATCTCGATCGCGCGCCGGTCTTCATCATCGGCGCCACCGGGCCGATGGCCGAGCCCAAGCGCCGTCCGTTCATCGACTGGATTCACACCGCCAACGGCCAGGGCGAAGCGATTCGCAATTTCGTCAAGTGGGATTACCAGCCGACCACGGTCGATGGCGTCCCCGGCGCGTTCGCGCGCGCCTACTCGGTCATGATGAGCGCGCGCCAGGGACCGGTCTATATGGTCTACGATGCCGGCCTGCAGGAAGCACAATTGGATCACGACGTCGAAATGCCGCCGCCCGGCGCGATCGACGTTCCCACAGCTCCGTCGGCAGATCCAGGCGCGTTGGCAAAAGCCGCCGACACTCTCGCGGCGGCCAATCGGGTCGCGATCATCGCTGATTTTGCCGCCCGCCCACCCCATGGCTGGAATCATGTAGTCGAATTGGCTGAGACACTCGGCGCCTCGGTGTGGGACGTGGGCTCGCGGCTCAACTTCCCGAGCGATCACCCGCTCAACCTAACCATGGACCCTGACGGCTGCTACCAAGGCGTCGACGTTGTGCTTACGCTCGACATTACCGACTTCGAGAAGCCGACCCACGTGCGCGACATCGCCACGCGCACGGTTGTCAGTAAAGTTCCGGCGAATGCGACTTGGATCGATATCGGCTTCACTGACATCGAGATCAGCAAATGGTCGATGGACTACGCCCGGCCGTTCTATGCGCAGCAGCGCATGACCGCCGATCCGGTCACTAGCGCGCCGCAATTGACCAAGCTGCTTAAAGAGCGCATCGGCAAAACTCCGGGTCTCGCCGAGAAGATCGCCAAACGTAAAGAAGAGATCGGCAAACGCCATGCGGAAAATCGCGCCAAGTGGAGCAAACAAGCTCAGGAGCACTGGGATTCCAAGCCGATGACCGTGCCGCGCCTCGCGCTCGAAGTCTGGGACGCGATCAAAGGCGAGGACTGGGTGCTTACCACCGGAGATTTAGGCAGCTGGGGCAAGAAGCTTTGGAACTTCGACCGGCCCTATTGCCACGCCGGCCGCGAGCTCGGCACCGGCACGCAGATCGGGTTGTCGCTGGGCGTTGCTCTAGCGAATAAAGGAACGGGACGCCTCGTCGTCGATCTCCAGCCCGACGGCGATCTCATGTTCGATGCCGGCGCGCTCTGGATCGCGGCGAAATATCAGATCCCGATGCTCGTCGTCATGTTCAACAATCGAGCGTACTACAACGACTGGAACCATCAGCTCGTTCTGGCCCGAACCCGCGGCACCGATCCCAACCGCGCGCATATCGGCATGGACCTCTACGGTCCCGATCCCGATTTCGCCGGTCTCGCAAAATCGATGGGCTGGTACAGCGAAGGTCCGTTCGAAAACGCCGACGACCTCAAAGGCGCGCTCAAACGCGCTATCGAACAAGTCAAGCAAGGCAAACCCGCCCTCATCGACGCCGTGTGCGACCGCAGAAACCACGGTTAGGTCAACGCATTCCCCGCGCCCCTACGAGGCGCGGGGACTTCCTGGTAAATAAAGCGCACCATTCATATTTGGCGATCTACTGATCCCGAAACGTCAAGTATTTTATGATGACTCGAATGTCCGGTGAAAGGACGGACGGCACCTTGGAATTTTTAGAAATTGATGTGTCGAAAAAACACTTCGATCTCTTGTTCACAGCGGTCGCGTGGTCGTCTCGATTGCCGGATATTCTTTCAATGGGCAAAACTAAAAGTGGGCTCAGTGAGCAACGGCCGACAGGTGCAGTAATTGCAGATTCAGCTTATGGGAGGCGGAAACGGTGGTCGGTATTTTCGGCGAACAAGAGTTGCCGAAACTTTCGACGGTCAGGTAGTAGTAATCTCTCTGACACGTTAGCGTCTGGGACTGAATGTCGCGATTGAGCCGGTAGGCAAGAACCATCAGGGCGGAATCGGGAAAATTAGGGGCGGCATACAATGTCGCCGTTCTGGGAATTTTGGCGACGACCTCTTCGACAAATTCTTCCTGATCGCTGCTGTCTTCCCGCACCGTGCGGCCTATGGGTATCGCGGCTCCCAACGAACAATCGACTGCAGCAATGACAGCGGCGGCAGCGAACCATCGGCTAATCCGTAGTCGTGGATTTCCCGAAGCCCTTCGTCGAGCATCCAAAAATGCCGCGCACTCGCGCGCCGCAAGCAACGCAACCGCCGGGTAAATCGGCAGCAAATAAACCGCACGTCGTCCCGCCGCGAATGAGAAAAACGCAAATATAGTCAACCACCAGGCGTGAAGAAAACCGCCGAAGGAATCTTGTCGTTGTTCCCGAATCCAACGAATCAGCGCGAATATCAAGACAAGGCTCCACGGAAACAGCCGGGTCATGAGCCAGACAACTTCCGAGAAACTATTTTTTTGCATCTGGAATTCGGCCGCACCAAAAAATCGATCGATATTTTCATGAATGATTTGCTTGTCCCAGAAATCTGCGCCGCCGCGCTGATAGGCAGCCAGATACCAGCCAAAATCGATCGCAAGAACCGCCAGGATCCAGGGCCAGGAGAAAAATCTAAACAGAGTCCGAAGATCTCGCTCGAACACGAGAAAACAAACAATTACCATTGCCGGAAGAACGGCGCCGGCGGGTCCTTTCGTGAGGACTGCAAAAGCGATGGACAAATAAGCGATCCCGCGCGCAAGCTCGCGGCCGGAGCGATACCAAAAGTACCACCCTACCAGTGCCGCGCCGATCAATGCCGTAAAAAGCATGTCGACTCGCGCCGCCGTTCCGGAGTCCCAGAATTCGAACGTCGATGCGAGAATGCCGACCGCCAACAAACCGATTTTACGATTGGCGCCTAACGCGCCTACGGAGTAAGTGATCCACACCAAAAGCGCCGCGCTGACAACCGAGGGCAACCTTACGGTCAAATCGGAAAGGCCCAGCGGCAATGCAAACGACGCAGCCAACCAGTGATAGAGGATCGGCTTGGAGGGCAATTCACCGTTGCGAAGCGGCAAAACCCATCGATGATTTGTCACGATATCTTGAATGACCAATGCTTCGCGTGCCTCGCCATGGTGCCAGATATGGGGTGAAAAGTACGCGGCGATGATCAAAAGAGCGATAATAATGAAAACCGCGCCGGCCTTTAGGCGATCGAACTTCGGCTTTTCAATCGCGACCGAGTTTTCTGCCGCATAGAAATAGTGACTGACAATGGTCACGAAAGTCTCCCTGACGACCTCTACTCGCTGCTATGAGTGAATAAGACTACTGCCTAAATTTATGGTTGACAACCGAACGGCAGCTCGATGCGACAAAAGAGATCGAGGGTGCCAGTTGGCAACCCAACTATGCAGGCGGCTGTCCTGTGGTTCGCGAGCCCGATAATTATCACGACCGCAAGATCGCGACGGCGCTCCCGCAGTACCGCCCAACCCGCTTGAACATTGAATTAGATCCCTGCGTCTCGATCGTAGTCGCCGGATAGCAAAGTCGAAGGAGTGCCGCCGCAACCTCCGTTCATGCTCGTTCTCAAGCCGTCATAGAATAAGACGAGTGCTTTTGGCAAAACGACAAGTGTATGGGGCTAGAATTTTCGAACGGCTTCAACGCCGGTGTAGTGTCTCCTTTCTGAGACAACTCTCGCTGATTGTTTAATGCAATATTTCCTTAGTCCCTGATTTTCTGCAAATATTTATGCAGGCACACGAATTGCGTTAGTCTATCCCCTGCAATTCTAAACTCAGACCGAACATGCTTGGGTGTTTCGCTTATGACACATAGCGAATCAAGCGCACAGCCTGACGTAATGGCCGGCACCTTCATTGGTCCCTACCAAATCGTCCGCGAAATTGCCGCAGACGGAGTCGGCCAGCTATTTGAAGCAGTCGATCCCGAGCACCAACAACGCGTCGCTGTAAAATACCTGCGGCCCGAAGTTGCATGCCGTCCGGAAATCGCGGCGTGTCTTTACTCGGAGGCCAAAACCCTCGCTCTGTTGAATCACCCGAACATCGCCAGGCTCTACGGTTTTGTCCACTCTGACGACCGGCTTTATCTCGCAATGGAGCTTCTAGAAGGTGAAACCTTAGCTGCAATCGTAAAGAGAAAGGGCCGAATCGAGCCGAACATCGCATTCGAGTTCTTTCAGCAAATCATGGCCACCGTCGGATTTGCTCATCGGCTCGGAGTGATTCACGGAGATTTAAAGGCCGCGAATATCTTGGTGACGAATTTGGATAAAATTAAGATACTCGACTTCGCCATCGCGCCGATCCTGGGACGTCCCGACCGAGCGGGTCCACGCATTGGCACCCTCCAATACATGTCGCCGGAGCAAATTAGAGGAGAGCCCGTCGATGCTCGCTCGGATATCTATTCACTCGGCGTCCTGCTGTATGAAATGATCACCGGCAAGGTGCCATTTGACGGCGACACGGATGACGGAATACTGAGAGCACAAATCGAAGCCAGGCCTGCAACACCTTCAGCCCTGGTATCCGATATTCCGAAATGGCTCGACGCGTTCTTGCTGCATGCGCTGGCTCAGTCACCGTCGAACCGATTCCAATCCATAACCGCTATGTCACGGGCCATGGCAGCGCCAGTTGAAGCTGATACGGCAAGGACTTCGCCAAAACCAAGCCGCGTCTGGCTCAAACAACGCGCTCATTCGGCGCCGTCCAGGTCGAATCCCCCATGGATCACGGGAAATCACGTGTTCGTATCGTTGAAAAAGGTTCTCGCCAGCGCTTCCGAAACCGGCTGGAAAAGATATGCCTTGCTCAGTTTTTTAATAGTTTCAATCACCCTCGAGATCTTTTTCTTCTTCGGCGGAGCAAACCTACGCCTGAGCCCGGATAACAAGGTGATTCCGAGCACTAGTCTAAACGATGCCGTTGACGCGATGGTGGAGCGAGTGAAGAGAACCCCTGCGGCGGTGCCGGCCACTGGCAAACAACAACAGGGAAGAATTTTAACCCCAATGGATCAAAATCCGAAAGTTTCATACGAGCACCGCAGCAGACCCGCGACTTCCAGGTTTCAATTGGAGCCTGCGCAAGAAATCACCATTAACAGGCCGCGTCAATCGACCTTGGTCGAAATGGCCGCGGAAAAGCAAACCAACCTAACGACCGTCAAAGAACCGACCGTGATCGAGCCGATCCCTGCCAAGAACCATGGCGAGAATAACACGGCAAAAACTCAACTAAACGTTAAATGGGAAAACTAATGAAGGGGTTCACGGTTTTTTTAGCGTCATTGTGTATTGTAACGGCTTACGGCTGTTCCACGCTCTACCAGCAAGTCGTAGCATCTGCGCGCCAGCCGGGGGAACACATTGCGACCACGCCGGACCAGGTGTGGCAGGACCTAAGCTGCGCCAAGCGCGAGCGGCCGTTTGTCCAGGTTGAGTCGATGGAAGTTTTGCCGGAGATGATCAAACCTGGCGGCCGCGTTAACTACCGGCTCGTTTATGTCATGTGTCCGCTCAAACCGTCCGAAGTCATAAAGACGACCGTGTCGCGCAGGATGCTCTTCAAGGGAGAACAGGTCGCGCGCAACGTCAATGACGCCTTTGAGCTCAAGCCGGGACGCTGGGTAGTGGATTCGTTTTTCACTCTGCCGACCAATTCCCTTTTGGGCGTTTATGCGCTGGAGGTGGGTTTTGAAGCTCCCAACGGCCAGGCCCATAAAAGGGCCCGGAGCTTCGTCGTCAGTAACGAGTACTATCTCAGTGGTCAATAGAAGCGTTTCGATAAGCACGTCCATCTTCTGTTCGTCCCTGCTCCCGCCTAAACGCATCAAGTTCACAAGCCGACCAGCCCGACTGCGACACGTTCGCGCCGAACGCCGAAACGACCCTCAACGCGGAAACTCTTCAGGAGGAACAATGCCGAAACCAAAGGTTCGTACGGGCACGCCCAGCGTCCAACTGGGCAAGGAAGAATTTTTCAAGAGCGTCCGCGAGCGGTTCTATGATCCAGCTTTCGCCGCGGTCGCGTCGGAAATAGAAAAAATCATCGCCGTCGCATGGAAGAATTACACCGAATACCACAAGAGTCCGCG